>C688J35102_120989087_pt1 | contig 10057 bp, 10 predicted proteins | sample HopSoiMetagenom2_FD_35102 | JGI IMG/M metagenome (IMG submission 35102) | reverse complement strand
CCGCGAGTCCGGAGTGGGCGGAGAGACCCCTCACCCGAAGCCTGCGCTGCGCTCCGGCTTCGACCTCTCCCCTGCGGGGAGAGGTGTCTTCAGCCGCCTCGTGTCCCGGGCGGCCTCGGCGAGCAGCCAGTCGCGAAAGGTGACGATTTTCGGCTTCATCGCAGCCGCCACGGGACACACGATCCAATAGGTCTTCGACAGCTTCAGCGACAGGTCGAACGGTCTCACGAGACGGCCGTTGATCAGATCCCAGGCCGCGAGCGTGGTGCGGGCGAGCGCGACGCCTTGTCCGTCGATCGCGGCGTCGATCAGCATGCTGGCGCGGTTCAACGTCAGTCCGTGCGGCAATGCGGGCGCAGCGATGCGGGCGGCCTCGAACCATTGCGACCAGGCTTTGCTGTCGTCGAGATGCAGCAACGAGGATTTCAGCAGGTCCGATGGCTTGGCCAGCCTGTTGCGTCCCGACATCAGTTTCGGGCTGCACACCGGAAACAGCTGCTCGGTGCAGAGCCTGATCGCGTCGAGCCCAGACCAGTTGCCGTCGCCATGCCGGACCGCGACGTCGACTTCCTCGCGCACGAAATCGACATGGTGCATGGTTGCGGAAACGCGCAGGTCGATCTCGGGATGCGCCTCGGCGAAGCGGCCGAGCCGGTTGATCAGCCATTTGGCCGCAAAATCAGGGGACGTGCTGACGGTGAGGACGCCGGAGTTCTGCCGCTGCAGCACGCGCTCGGTGCCTGCCGCAATGCGGTCGAGCGCGTCGCGCACCACGTTCAGATATTCCCGCCCCGCATCGGTGATGACAAGCCGCTGGCGCTCGCGGTTGAACAGCTTGATGCCGAGCGTTGCTTCGAGCGCCTTGACCTGGTGGCTGACGGCGCCCTGCGTGACGCAGAGCTCTTCCGCTGCGCGGGTAAAACTTTCGCTGCGCGCCGCCGCCTCGAATGCCCTTAATGCGTTGAGCGGCGGCAACTGGCGGGGCATCGCGTCACCTTCATGAGAAATTCTGGGGCAGGCTAGAGAATTGATGCTTTGCCGGCAAGCGATTCCTCGTCCTATTGGTCCGGCTCCCTGGCGCGCGACGCGCCATCAGGATGGAGCCACGGCCATGTCGCTATCCTATTCCGTGCGCGAGCAGCTCCCGGCCGCCGGCCGCGCAGCCACCGGCAAGACCCCACTGGCCGGCTGGATCGGCCGCGTCGTGCAATGGTTCGCGCGACGCCGGCAATGGCGGGACCTGCGCGAACTCGATGACCGCCTGCTGGCCGACGTCGGGATATCCCCCGAACAGGCGTATCGGAGCGCCGGCCGGCCATTGCAGACCGAAAGCCTCCTCGGTCTGGATCAGGCGACCGGACCAAACCAGAGGTCATGAATATTTCTAAGGCTGGCCGCAAAAAACATGCGTTGCAGACCGGCGCGACAAGGATAAAACGAACCGTCCTCGCCTAAGGCGAAGCGCCATCGGGTTCACCCGCAGCCACCCGGTCCCTTGAAGACGCCCCGTCTCAAGCGCTGCTCCACCCCTTTAGAAGGGAGGAGCAGACATGACCTGGTCCAGCCTGGCAATTTCCTTACGGCCCTCGATTCCGCTGCAGGCCGCGGCGGCGATGGCCGCGCTCATCGCCTCGCACAGCGTCGTGGACGCCGGCGAGTTGCGACTGTTGTCCGCCGCCTCGATCCAGGAGGTGTTCAAGGACGTGCTCGGCGGTTTCGAGCAGGCATCGGGCCACAGGATCCACCTGCAATACGCCACCATGGGCGCAATTACCGAGCGGATCAGGAATGGCGAGCAGGCCGACCTCGTGATCTCCTCCCGGCAGTCGGTCGCGACGCTCCTGAACGAGCAGCGGATCGAGGCCGGCAGCCAGACGTCCATCAGCAAGGTCGGCGTCGGCGTTGTCGTGGCGTCGGGATCGCCCGTGCCGGTCATCGCCTCGGTCGAGGATTTCCGCCGCAAGCTCGCCGCGGCAAGAACCATCGTCTATGCCGATCCGAACCGCGGCGGCGCCGCCGGCATCCACATCGCGCGCGTCATCGTTGGGCTTGGCCTCGCCGACGAGCTGAAACCGAAAATTGTGCTGGCCGCCGGCGGCGATGTCACCGAGGTCACGCTTACCCAAGGCGAGGGCGCGATCGGCATGACCCAGATCAGCGAGATCGTCGGCAAGCCTGGTGCTGTGTTCGCGGGCCCGCTGCCGCGCGAGCTGCAGAACTACACCATCTTTGCCGGCGGCAGACCGGTCGGCGCAAAACATCCCGAAATCGCCGATGCGCTCCTGCGATTCCTGAAAAGCCCTCCGGCTCTCGCGGCCATGAAGGCCAAGGGCATGGAGGTGGATTGAGTCTTCGTCATTCCGGGTCCGCGCGAAGAGCGCGTCCCGGAATGACGGCCATGAAACGCCAACCGAAAGAGAAAATCGATGTCCGATCCGATCGTCTACGGCTTTCCGCGAAGCACCTTTGTCAACATCATCAGGTTGCTGCTGACCCACAAGGACGTGCCCTACCGCTTCCACGACCTCGAGACGGTGATGGGCCAGGAGGAGCATCTGGCGCTGCATCCCTTCAACCGCGTGCCCATCCTCCGGCACGGCGATTTCACGGTCTATGAGACGAGCGCCATCGCCTCCTATGTCGACGAAGCCTTTGCCGGGCCGTCGTTGACGCCGCGGGACGTCCGCGCGCGCGGGCGCATGAACCAGTGGATCAGCGCGGTCAATTCCTATTACTACCCTTACATGATCTACCATGTCTCCCACGAGCGGATGGTGTTTCCCGAGCTTGGCATCGCCTCGGACGAGAAGGTCGTGGCGCACGCCTTACCCAAGGTCGAGGTGGGCCTTGGCGTGGTCGAACGCGAGCTCTCGCATGGAGAGGATTACCTTGTCGGCGCCGAGCTCACGATCGCGGATTTCTACATGCTGCCGAGCACGTTCTCCTTCAGCCTGACCGAGGAAGGCCGCGCGATGTACCCGAAATTCCCCGCCTTCTGCCGCTGGCGCGAGCGCATGGAGAACCTGGCGACGACTAGGAAGCTGCGGGCGATCCTGCCGCCGCGCGCGCCGATCCCTCATGCCCGCCAATGGGCCAATTCGCACCGGCCGAAATATTGAGACGAGTGTAGGGTGGGCAAAGACAGCGGACGCGGAAGCGTCCGGTGGCGTGCCCGCCACCACACCGCATCCGGCAAAGGTGCTGGGCACGTCGCGAAGGCGCGCCTTTGCCGAGCTTACTGCACTTGCCGGAACACCCCGGCCGGACTAGGTTGATTGCTCAGGGGGAAAAGCAGGCTCCCCGCCAGACGGCCCTTCCGTCCAAGCTCTGCGCAACACTCGATCGCCGAGGAGATTGCGCGTGGACGAGGTCAGGGCCGTTTTTCTTTTTTCCCCTTCACGGATTCTGGTTAGCGCAAGCGACGGCGCCGCGAGGCGGTCATGCCGCTGAAGACGATCGGGACCATTGCCATACCGGATGCTGCCGGCAGCAGCTTCGATCACGGCGCGTTCGACGCACGAAGCCGGCGCGTTTTCATCGCCCACACCGCGGGCAGCTGCATTGAAGTCATCGACCACGACAAGGGCAGGCATATCGCGACCTTGCCTGGATTTCCCGGCGCGGCGGGCGCGGTGGCCGACGATGGCCAGGTGCTGGTGACCAACCGGGGGAGCGCCAGCCTGGCCCTGCTCGATGCCCAGTCGCTCAAGACGCAGGCGGTGTTCAAGACCGGAGGCCGCCCGAATGGCGCGGCGATCGTCGCCCGCTCCGGCCTTGCGATTGCCGCCTGTATCGGCGAGCACGACGAAACGCCGACACTGCAGCTGTTCGAATTGCGAAGCCAAAAGCATGTGTCGATCGACCTGCCCGGACGGCCGCGCTGGTGCGTCACCGATGCCGCGGCCGAACGGGTATTCCTGTGCATCTGCGAGCCCTCGATGGTGCTGGTGGCGCGCCTGCCGGATTTGAGCGACGTGACGCATTGGAAAATCCCTTCCTCCGGCGCCCATGGTCTCGACATCGATCATTCCCGCGGCCGACTCTATGTCGCCTGCGACGATGCAACGCTGGTCGAGATGAGCAGCAGCTCCGGCGCCGTTACCAACGTCTGGCCGATCGCAGGCCCGCCCGACGTGACGTTTTTCAATCCGGCGAGCAACCTGGTTCATGTCGCGATCGGCGAGCCGGGGCTGGTCGAGACCGTCGATCCCCGCACCGGCCGCGCGATGCAAACGGTGACCGGCGCCGGCGCGCATACCACCGTGCTGGTGCCGCCGCACCGGCTCTACGTGATCTCACCCGCGCATGGCGGGGTTCTCGTGCTTTCGGACGGCTGATGCCCATGTCGATCAATGCTTGGTTCGCACATTCGTGGCTTGCAATCGCAGCCGCACTTTCTCTGATGGAGATCCATGACATGTCCACCCACGCGATCAGTTTCGAGAGCAGCCGGACCGGCGTCGTGCCGGAAGGTTGGACCGCCACGCTGACGGGTTCGGGCGATCCGAAATGGACCGTCGAGAACGATGATACCGCGCCATCGAGAGCGAAGGTCATCAGGCAATCCGGCCGCGCCACCTTCCCGTTGCTCCTGAACGACGATGCCAGCATCAAGGACGGTTTTATCGAGGTGAAGTTCAAGGCCGTCGCGGGCTCCGAGGACCGCGCCGCCGGCGTGGTCTGGCGCGCCAAGGACGCCAACAACTATTACGTCGCCCGCGCCAATGCGCTGGAGGACAATCTCGTGCTCTACAAGACCGTGGGCGGCGTCCGCAGCGCGCTCGATATCGTCGGCCGCAAGGGCGGCTACGGCGTCTCGGTGCCGGTCCCCGCCAACACATGGCACAGCCTGCGCATCGACTTCAAAGGCAGCCGTTTCACCGCGTCGTTCAACGGCGCGCCGGTGTTCGAGGTCGAGGATTCGACCTTCACCGGGGCGGGCAAGGTCGGGCTCTGGACCAAGGCCGACAGCGTGACGCTGTTCGACGAGGTGAGCTATGGCGAAAAGAAGTAGGATGGGCGAGCGCTTCGCGAAACCCATCGCTTTCGCAACCCTCATTCCGGGATGGTCCGAAGGACCGGACCCGGAATCTCGAGATTCCGGGTTCGTGCTTCGCACGCGCCGGAATGATGCGTTGGGTGACGGGTTTCGCTGCGCTCAACCCATCCTACGGTCCGACCCCGCCGCACGCTTCGACCTCGATCGTGACGTGGCTCAGGCCGCGCAAGCCTTGGAGGCGGCGCTTGTAGGTCGCCGGCGGCAGCGGATCGTCGGAGACGACCGAGATGACCGCGGCGCGATGGCCGGGCCCGACCTGCCAAAGGTGCAGGTCGGTCACCTTGTCGCCTTTGGTTTCCAGCCGATCCCGGATCACGCCTTCCAGCTTCTTGTCGGCGCTGGCATCGAGCAGCACCCGCCCCGAATCGCGGATCAGCCCGAAGGACCAAGCCGCAATCACAAGGCTGCCTATGATTCCGACTGCCGGGTCGGCCCAGACCCATTGCGCGACCATCGCAACCATCAGTGCCCCGATGGCGAGGATGGACGTCGCTGCGTCGGCGAGCACGTGGACATAGGCCGCGCGCAGATTGTTGTCGTGATGACGATGGCCATCGGAATGCTCGTGGGCGTGATGATGATCGTGGGTGTCGCGCAACAGCCAGGCGCTGACGAGGTTGACGCCAAGCCCGAGCGCCGCCACCGCGATCGCTTCGCCATAGGCGATCGGCACCGGATTGACCAGGCGGACCGCGCTTTCCCAGGCGATCTGCACCGCGATCAGCGCCAGGATGATGGCGCTCGAGAACGCCGCGAGGTCGCCGAATTTGCCGGTGCCGAAGGCAAAGCTGGAATTCTGCGCGTGGCGGCGCGCGAACAGGTAGGCGACGGCGGCGATCCCGAGCGCCGCGGCGTGGGTCGCCATGTGCCAGCCATCGGCAAGCAGCGCCATCGATCCGAACAACGATCCCGCGGCGATCTCGCCGATCATCATGACGGCGGTCAGCGCGACGACGAACCAAGTCCGGCGCTCGTTGCGGGAATGGTGATGGCCGAGGAACACGTGATCGTGGGTCCAAGGCTCGATGGAATGCGAATGCAATGGCCTGTCCCGGATGCGATTGTTATCCGGGAGATATATAGGCCGCCGCGCGAAAAATTCTACGCTTGGATTACTGCTTCTCGAGCTTGGTGATGGTCTTGACGCCGCCGGTTTCGGTCACGGTGAAAGCAACCTTGTCGCCGGGCTTCACGGCGTTGAATACCAGCCCGTCCTGTACCTTGAATTCCTCGGCGGCTCCGCCGCTGCTGGCGCCGACAGTGCCGCCTTGCGCCTGCTGGATCGCGATCTTGCCGCTGGCTTCGTCGACCTTGCTGATCGTGCCCGTCATGGTCTGCTGCGCGAACGCGCCCGAACAGGAAAGGACGGCAAGCGCCGCACCGGCGAAAATGACTTTTGCTGTCTGCATGTTCGGCTCCCGACATTGGCTGCCCAGGGATAAGGGGCGGGCAGGGGTTTGGTTCCGGGGTGCGCACGAAAGCGCTTAACGCACACGGCTTCGTGAAGCCCGCGCAGGTGAAATCCATATTATTGCAACAGGTCTTGCATGACGCAGCGAGCAGCAGCACGAAGGAATAGCCCATGCGCAAGATGTTCTGGATCGCGGCATCGTTTTTTGCGGTTTCGTTTGCCGGCGCGGCGCAGGCGCAGGCGATCGACTGGCAAAAGGTCGATGATGCGTTCGGCCGAAAGCCCGCCGTGTCGGACGATGTGCACCGCTACGGATTTCCGCGCACCGACCTGAACGTGACGCTCGACGGCGTCACCATCAAGCCCGCGCTGGCGCTGGGCGGCTGGGTCGCGTTCAAGCCGGCGCATGGCGGCGCCATGGTGATGGGCGATCTCGTGCTGCTTGAGACCGAGATCAATCCCGTGATGCTCAAGCTGATCGAGGGCGGCCTCGACATCACCGCCGTGCACAACCACCTGCTGCGCGCGAGCCCTGCGACGTTCTACATGCATGTCGGCGGCCATGGCGATCCGGCCAGGATGGCGGCCGTCATCCGCGACGCGCTCGGCGCCAGCAAGACGCCGCTGGCGACGCCCGCGGCAGCAGGCCCGCCGCCGGCAATCGATCTCGACACCGCCCAGCTCGAGCAGATCATCGGCGCCAAGGGACAGGCCAACGGCGGCGTCTATCAGTTCAACGTGCCGCGCCGCGATCCCATCAAGGAAAACGACATGGTGTTGGCGCCGGTCGGACCGATGGGCGCGGCGATTGCCATCAACTTCCAGCCGACCGGCGGCGGCAAGGCGGCGATCACCGGCGATTTCGTGCTGACCGCCGACGAGGTCAATCCGGTCCTCAAGGCCTTACGCGGCAACGGCATCGAGGTGACCGCTTTGCATAGCCACATGCTCGACGAGCAGCCGCGGTTGTTCTTCATGCATTTCTGGGCGGTCGATGACGCGGTGAAGCTTGCCAAGGGGTTGCGTGCCGCGCTGGACAAGACGGCCAGCGTGAAGACCGCGGGTTAGGGCTTGGAGCGCGCGTCGACCACCTACAGCGCCCGCATCGTTGGCATCTCGCCCGGGGCGGCGGCGGCGATGGCGACGCGGCGGTCGACGACGGCGTGGTGGAATTGCTCGAGCACGAGGCCAAACGCGGAGAGGTCGCCTTCCTCGATGGCGCCGTCGTCGTAAGCATCGAGCGCCTCTTTCAGGATGCCGTCGACCTCGTGCTGCATGGTCGCCAATTCCTCCGGCGATTCCGACTCGCGGACCCTCGCGATCATCTCCAGCAGGCGGTCGCGATGCTGGGTGTTGAGCGCGCGCTCGTCGCTCTTCAAATAATGCCTGAGCCACGCGCCGGCCGAGCCAAGCCCCGACACGATCAGGATCACCAGCCAGAAATAATCGCTGTAGCGCTCCAGGAAGGTGCGTTCGGTGCCGTCGATATAGGCCGCCGCGCCGGCATGCGCCGGCAGCGCCGCGTCCTTGTCGGTGTCGGGCTTCTCGATCTTGGCGGCGCCCGGCACGTCGCGGGCGATTTGCGGCCGCGCCGTGAACAGCTGGCGGACGAAGGCGCCGACCGAGGTATCGGCCAGCGACTTCCGCGCCACGATCAGATGGTTGACGCTTACGGTGTCGATCTTGTCCTCGGGCCGCGCGGGAGAGGAGGAGAAGGTGCTGCCGGGGATCTCCTCGGCCTCGTACAAAGGATGGCGGTGCGCGATTACTTCCGAGACGTCGATCGGCAGGAATTTCGGCTCGCCGCGCACGCGCGCGGTGGCGGCGATCGCCTCCGAGGTGATCTTGCTGTCGAGCGGGCCGACCGCCATGTAGGCGTCGATGGTGGGATCGCGCGCGAGCTCCGGGATCTGGGTGGTGCCGAACTGCGTGACCGCCACCTTGTCCGGCTCGACGCCGGACTCCTTCAGGATCACGCGCAGCAGTGTGACGTTGGCCTGCGTCCTTCCGATCACGCCGACGCGGCGGCCGGCGAGATCGTCGATCGACTTGATCTTGGCGGCAGGCGGTTTCTTGGCGCCCTTGTCGGCGCCCTTGGCGGGCAGGCCGGTCGGCGCCCACAGCGCCACCACGTTCTTGCGCAGGATGGCGACGGATTCGGCGTCCGCCGGCAGCTCGAGGTCGCCGCGCGCGACCGCGAGGTCGGTCTTGCCTTCTTTCAACAGCGCGATGCTCTCGGCGGCACCTTCGGTCGAGACCGGCGCGAGCCGCACCGAGCTCTTGTCGCGGGCAAAGGTCTGCGCCAGCGCCTGGATCAGCTTCTGGTCGTCGCTGCCTGGGGGACCGACCGCGATTCTGAGCGTCACCGGCCGCAGCACCAGGTAAAGCCCGGCGCCGGCGGCGGCAAAGAACAGCACGCCGGTGGCGAGCACCAGCAGCGCCGAAAGCTTGCGTTTGCGGCGGCGCCGCTCGGCAACGCCAGTATCGAGGTCCGAGGCCATCGCGGTCCACGCTACAGCAAAAACGCCGTGCCGGGTACCGATCTCCGCCGCAAAGCTTAACGGGGCGCCGCTCCCGTAGCCCGGGTGAGCGCAGCGACATCCGGGGCAGGTGTTCCCCCATGTCGCTTCGCTCATGCGGCTATCGGGCGCGGCTTAGCATTAACCGTTCCATAACCGACATTCCTAACGAGGCTTCCATTTGTGCGCGGTATCGCTGGGCTGTCGGGAGTTGGGCGATGCGGATTGACCCGTCAGGGGGGATGAGGGGCGGGGGCGGAGTCGCGGCCGTACCCGAGGCGCTTGCCGGTGCCTCGTCGACCCGGCGCAGCCCGATCCATTGGCTGATCGTTTGCGGCGCCGTGCTGATCGCGGCGATCGTGCTCGGCACCGCGATCATGGTCGGCAATTTCCGCGAGCGCGCGCTGAACAGCAGCGAGCGCGAACTGGAGAACACCGTGCTGCTGCTGGCGCGGCATTTCGACCAGCAACTCGCCGACGCGGAAGTGATCCAGAACAGCCTGGTCGAATACATCTATGGCTTAGGCATAGCTACCCCCGACGACTTCCGCCGCCGAATGTCCGGCAAGGACGTCCACCTGATGCTGCGCGCAAAGCTCAGCGCGCAATCCTATGTCGGCGGCGTCAACTTGTTCGATGCCGAGGGTAAGCTGGTCAACGCTTCCGGCGTCTGGCCGCCCCCGGAGGTCAGCGCCGCCGACCGCGCCTATTTCAAGGTCTTCGCCTCGAGCCCGCAATCCCCGGCGGTGCTGCTGGAGCCGGTTTACAGCCGGGTGTCCGGCGCCTGGACCACCATCATTGCCCGCAAGGTGACCGGCAGCGACGGCGAATTTCTCGGCGTGATCGGGCGCGGCATCGAGCCCGCGCATTTCGAGACGTTCTTTGCCTCGCTGGCGCTCGGCGAGGGCGCGGCGATCTCGATGTTCGATCCCGAAGGCACGCTGCTGGCGCGCTATCCGCAGGGCGAGGCGCTGATCGGCCGGAGCTTCAAGGGTGGCGAATTGCTGGAGCTGGTCCGCCCGCCGCGGCCCGACCACGGCACCATGCGGGTGACGAGCCCGATCGACG
>C688J35102_120989089_pt1 | contig 10060 bp, 9 predicted proteins | sample HopSoiMetagenom2_FD_35102 | JGI IMG/M metagenome (IMG submission 35102) | reverse complement strand
GGAGCCCGTTGGCGCCGGAGACGAGGATGCTCTGCGCGGTCGGGATCACGACGGTCGCCGCCATGAACAGCAGCACCACCACGAGCATCGCGATGGCGAAGCGCTTCTGCTGGAGCCAGCTCCTGCACTCGACGTGGTAGATGCGGCAGAAGGCGGTGTCGAGGGCGCCCCAGAACGAAGAGCCGAACCAGACGCTCGTGACCAGCGCGACGAGGCCGAAGCTGGTGGACGAGGTCTTCACCCGCTCGAGCGTCCTGGTGATCGTGGTCTCGGTCGCGCCGGGGAACAGGCGCTGGAGGTCGCGGAAGACGCTGTCCTCGAGCTCATGGCTCTGGAGCACGCGGCCGGCGATGAACAGCGCGAGCAGCGCGAGGGGCAGCAGCGAGAGCAGCATCGTGTAGGCGACCATGCCCGCGAGTCCCGTGAGGTTGTCCTCGTAGGCCTTCCAGTAGAAGGCCTTCACGTACAGCCAGGGATGGTGGCCCCTCATCGCCTGGGGATCATCCCGTAGCGCGCACCCGCTCCTCGGTCCTCAGGAAGTCGATGATGGCCTTGTGCGTTTCCCTGGGCCGCTCCATCTGCGGCACGTGGGCGCTGTCGATCTCCACGTGACTTGCTGCCGGCACGGCCTCCCTCACGTGGCGCTCGAAGGCGATCGGCACCAGCTGGTCTTTGCGCCCCCAGATGAAGAGGGTGCGCGGCTGGAGCGCCTCGATGCGCGTCCAGAAGCCGGCGGAGCCGTCGCCCTCCTCCAGGTAGATGTTGCGCGCGGCCGCGTAGAAGGCGACCCGGCCGCGGGGGGTCAGGTAGGAGCGCAGGAACTCGTCGACGCCGACGGCGGTCCAGTCGGAGTCGCCGCCGGGAATGACGCTCTTCACGATCCGCTCGACGATCGGCCGCGGCGCGGGCTGGAGGATGCCCAGCTCGGGCCGGACCAGCTTGAGCCACGGCGCCCAACGCTTGACCTTGCGCCACGCGAGCGACGGCGTCATCAGCACGAGGCCCTCGGTGCGGTCGGGACGGCGTATGCCGACTTCGATCGCCACGCGTCCGCCCATGCTGTGGCCGAGCACGTGGGCGGAGTCGATCTCGAGCGCGTCGAGCAGCGCCTCGACCCAGCGCGCGAAAAAGCGGGCGTCGTATCCGGCGGGGAAAGGCTTGTCCGAGTCGCCGAAGCCCGGCAGGTCGATCGCGATCGCCCGGAAGCCCTCGGGAGCGAGCGCGGCCAGGGTCGGCATGAACTCGGCCTTGGTGGCGCCCAGGCCGTGCAGCATCACGATGGGCTCGCCCTCGCCGGCCTCCATCATGGCGACCTTGCCGCACTCGGTCTGGACCGAGTCGAAGCGCAGGCGGCCCGGCTCGTCGTGGCCGCTCGTGGCGGCGAGGAAGCCCACTCCCAGGTGGAGGTTGCGCCGGAGGACGAGGCGGCCGGCACGGAAGGCCTCCATGCCGCCGCGGTAGTCGCTCGCGACACGGGCCCATGCGGCGGCGTCGCCCGCGATCGTGGCGTCCGCGTCGTCGCCGTCGCGCGCCTTCTCGAGCCGCATGCGGTTGCGCTCGAGCCGCGCGTCCCAGGCGCCCTCCCCCGTGACCTCCAGCCGGATGCGGGCGCTGCCTCCGGGCACGTCGATCACGTCCGGATCGAAGCGCTCCGCGAGCACGGCGAGGCTGTCCTGTGTTGCAATCTTGGTCGGCACTGTCTGGCGGACGCCCGGGCTAGTCCGCGGGAAGCGCTCGGCCCACGCTCTCGGCCACGCAGACCGGCTTCTCGCTGCCCTCGGCCTCGACGGTGAACTTGGTCACCACTTGGTACCACCCGTCGCCGACGTCATCGACGGACATCACCTCCGCCTTGGCGCGGAGCTTGGCCCCGACCGGCACCGGGGCCGGGAAGCGGACCTTGTTCCAGCCGTAGTTGACGCCCAGCTTGTAGCCCGTCGACTCGATCAGGTCCTTGCGGAAGCCGTCGATCATCGACAGCGTCAGGTTGCCGTGGGCGATCGTCGTGCCGAACGGGCTGTCGGTCTTCGCCCGCTCCACGTCCACGTGGATCCACTGGTCGTCCCCGGAGAGGCGCGCGAACTCGTCGATGTCCTCCTGGGTCACCTCGCGCCAGTCGCCCGGGCCGACCTCCTGCCCGATCAGGGCCTTCGTCTCGTCTATGCCGTTGACGGTGATCTGTGCCATGGCCGGGCACCCTATCGGGCGCTACACTAACTCACGCAAAGTAAGTAACTATGGAGACTGAACTTGGTATGAAGACTTTGACGCTGGTCCCTCTGGAGGACGTCGTCGTCTTCCCGAACATGAATCTGACGCTGACCGTAGAGGTCGGCGATGCCGAGCAGGTCCTTCTCGTGCCGAGGCACGAGGGCGACTTCGCCAGCGTCGGCACGGTGGCCGACGTGGTCGACCATGTCCGCCTGCCGGGCGGAGCCAAGGCGGTCGAGCTGTTCGGCCTGCACCGCGGGGTGGCCGGCGCGGCCCAGAACGGGCTTAACGGCGAGCTGCGGGTGGAGGTCGAGGAACGGCCGGACGCCGAGCCGGTCGACGGCCGCACGCGCGATCTCGAGCGCGAGTACCGCGCGGTGGTGGAGGAGTTGCTCGAGCTGCGTGGCGACGACGGCCGCATCGCGGCCTTCGTCCGCTCGATCACCGAGCCGGGCCCGCTGGCGGACACCGCCGGCTACTCGCCCGACCTCAGCTTCACCCAGAAGGTGGAGCTGCTCGAGACCCTCGACGTGACCGAGCGCCTGGCGCTGGCGCTGCGCCTTCAGCGCGAGCGCCTGACCGAGATGCAGGTGCGGCAGCGCATCCGCGAGGACGTGCGCTCGGGTGCCGAGCAGCAGCAGCGGGAGTACTTCCTGCGCAAGCAGATGGAGTCGATCCGCAAGGAGCTCGGCGACGACGACGGCTCCGTGATGGACGAGTACCGCACCAAGATCGAGGAAGCGGGCATGCCCGAGGACGTGCGCGAGCAGGCCGAGAAGGAGCTCGACCGGCTGGAGCGCATGGGCGAGCAGTCCGCCGAGACGGCCACGATCAGGAGCTACCTGGACTGGCTGACGGCGGTGCCGTGGTCGAAGCGCTCTGACGAGCGGCTCGACCCGGTGAACGCGCGCGAGGTCCTGAATGCGGACCACGCGGGCCTCGAGGACGTGAAGGACCGCATCGTCGAGTACATCGCCGTGCGCAAGCTGCGCAAGGACCGAGGCATCGAGGAGGACAAGCGCTCAGGCGCGATCCTGACCCTGATCGGCCCGCCGGGCACCGGCAAGACGTCGGTCGGCGAGTCGATCGCCCGTGCGACCGGGCGAGAGTTCGTGCGCATGTCGCTGGGCGGTGTCCGAGACGAGGCCGAGATCCGCGGCCACCGGCGCACCTACGTGGGCGCGCTTCCAGGCCGGCTGGTCCGGGCGCTTCGCGACGCCGGGACGATGAACCCGGTGATCATGCTGGACGAGGTCGACAAGGTCGGCGCGGACTGGCGTGGCGACCCGAGCGCGGCGTTGCTCGAGGTGCTCGACCCCGCGCAGAACCACTCGTTCCGGGACCACTACCTGGACGTCGAGCTCGACCTCTCCGAGGTCCTGTTCATCGCGACCGCGAACCTGGCGGACACGATCCCCGGGCCGCTGCTCGACCGCATGGAGGTCATCCGCTTCGACGGATACACCACCGAGGAGAAGGTGGCGATCGCCCGCGGGTACCTGTGGCCGCGCCAGCGCGACCGCAACGGGCTGCGCGAGGACGAGGTCGAGGCGGCGGACGAGACGATCCGCCAGATCGTGACGGACTACACGCGCGAGGCCGGCGTGCGCCAGCTCGAGCGCGAGCTCGGCACGCTGCTCAGGAAGACCGCGACGCGCATCGCGTCCGGTGAGGCGACGGCTCCCGTGACCGTGGGCGACGCACTCGTCCGCGACGCTCTCGGGCGGCCGAAGTTCTTCCAGGAGGCGGCGGAGCGCACGGCGGTGCCCGGTGTGGCCACCGGCCTGGCAGTGACCGGCGTCGGCGGCGACGTGCTGTTCGTCGAGGCGACCGGCATGGAAGGTAAGGACGGCCTGATCCTGACCGGCCAGCTGGGCGACGTGATGAAGGAGTCGGCGCGGATCGCGCTGAGCTACGTGCGCGGACACGCGGACGAGCTCGGAGTGGACCCGCACGGCTTCGACGACCGGGAGTTCCACGTGCACGTGCCCGCGGGCGCGATCCCGAAGGACGGCCCGAGCGCGGGCGTCACGATGACCACCGCGCTGGCGTCGCTCCTGTCCGGGCGGCCCGTGCGTCACACCGTCGGGATGACCGGCGAGGTCACGCTCCAGGGCCGGGTGCTGCCGATCGGCGGCCTCAAGCAGAAGGTGCTGGCCGCCCACGCGGCGGGTCTGACCGACGTGATCCTGCCGGAGCGCAACCGGGCCGACCTGGACGACGTGCCCGAGGAGGTCCGGGAGAAGATGTCGTTCCACCCGGTCATGACCATCGGCGAGGTGCTCGAGCTCGCGCTCGAGCCCACGCCGGCCGGCGATGTCGTCGCGCTGTCGTAGGTGCGAGCCAGTGCCTGAGGAGCTCCGCCGCGCGGCGGAGCTCCTCGAGCGCCGCTGGCTCCTCTCGATCGTGTACGCGTCGCTGGCGGGAGCGATGCGGTTCAACGAGTTCCGCCAGTCCGTTGAGGGCATCTCACCCAAGACGCTGAGCGACAGGCTGAACGAGCTCGAGACCGCCGGGGTGCTCGAGCGGCGCGTGATCCCGGCCAGCCCGCCCTACGCGGAGTACCGGCTCACCCCCCGCGGCAGGCGGCTCGCGCCCGTGGTGGAGGCGGTCGCCAGCTGGACGCGGGGCTAGCCCGGCGACGGCCAGGCACACTTCCCCGCGATGACGGAGGACCGCTCCCGCTGGCGACCCACGCCGCGCCGGCTCCTGCAGGTCGTGGCCGGCGAGTGGCTGTTCGGGACAGGAGAGGCCCTCCTGGTCGCGGCCAACCTCGGCAACTCGCCCTGGACCACCTTCGCCCAGGGCGTCTCGCTGCACACGCCGCTTTCGATCGGCGTGGCCACGCAGGTGATCAGCTTCGCGGTCCTGCTTTGCTGGATCCCGCTCCGGGAGCGGCCGGGGCTCGGCACGATCCTGAACGCCATCCTCATCGGCGTCGCGATCGACGCGACGCTCGCCTACCTCCCGCACGAGGGAGCGCTGGCGGTGCGCATCGGCTCGGTGCTGCTGGGCATCGCCGTGGTGGGGCTCGGCAGCGGGCTGTATCTGACCGCCCGACTCGGTCCCGGTCCGCGAGACGGGCTCATGACGGGCCTGAACGCCCGTTATGGATGGCCGCTCGCCGTCGTGCGCACCGCCATCGAGCTGACGGTGACGGTGGTCGGGTTCGCCCTCGGCGGGCGCGTGGGCGTGGGCACGCTGGCGTTCGCTCTCCTCATCGGCCCCACGGTGGCCCGCTCGATTCGCCTGATCGCGCCGCGCGCGGATGCGTTCGCCATGGCGGCCCACCGGGAGCAGTAGCTGGCGGTACGGTGTCCGCGCCCCCGCGATGGCCACCACCGCCCTACGTCCCAGCCCCGCGTCCGGCAGTCCGCTCCGGCACCTCGGCCCCGCCGGCTGGGCGCTGCTCGGCATAACCGCCGGCGCGGCCGCGCTCCGCTTCTCCACCCTGGGCGTTCAGAGCTTCTGGCACGACGAGGCCGTGACGGTGGGCCGCGTGCTGCATCCGGGGCTCGGCGCCACCCTCAGGGAGATCCCGTCGAGCGAGGCCACTCCCCCGCTGTACTACGTGCTCGCCTGGCTCTGGACGAAGGTCTTCAGCACCTCCGAGGCCGGCATCCGCTCGCTGTCCGCGCTCTTCGGAACGGCCACGGTGCCCGTGGCCTACGCGATCGGCGCACGCCTGGCCTCGCGCCGCGCCGGACTGCTCGCGGCGCTGGCGGTGGCCGCGAGCCCGCTGCTCGTGTGGTACTCCCAGGAGGCGCGCGCCTACGCGTTGCTGGTCCTCACGAGCGCCCTGACGATCTGGTTCTTCGCGGCGGCGCTACAGGAGCCCGACCGCCGCCGCTGGCTCGGATGGTGGGCGGCCGTCGCGTCGCTCGCTCTTCTCAGCCACTACTTCGCCGCGTTCGTGGTCATCCCCGAAGCGGCGTGGCTCCTCTGGAGGGTTCGAAAGCGCTCCGTCCTGATCGCCGTCGCAGTCCCCTCGGTGGTGGCCGTCGCGCTCCTCCCGCTCGCGATCCACCAGGCCGGCCGCGGCCACGACCGTTGGATCGCGGCGATCTCGTTCGGCTCGCGGGCGACCACGACCGTGAAGCAGTACGTGCAGGGAGTGGGCGGCACACCCTCGGTGGCACTCAGCGTGGTGATCGCCCTCTGCGCGCTTGCCGGCGCCGTGCTGGCCGCCACGCGAACGGGCCCGGCCGAGCGCCGCGGCCTGGCGGTGGCGCTGGGCATAGCCGCCGCGGCGGTGATCCTTCCGGTGGCGCTCGCCGTCGTGGGCAAGGACTACGTGGTGGCGCGCAACCTGATCGTCGCGTGGGTGCCGCTCGCGGTCGTGGCCGCCGGAGGCTGGGGAGCGTCGCGGGCGGGTGTGATCGGCCTGCTGGCGGCGGCCGGCTTCTGCGCCGCGTCGCTCGCGATCGTGATCGGCGTGGACCGGGAGTCGCGCCTTCAGCGTCCGAACTGGCGCGGCGCGGCGAAGGTGATCGGGCCCGCGCCGGCGCAGCGTGCCCTGGTGGTGCCCTTCATCGGCGACGACCCGCTCGCCTGGTACCTGCCCCACGCGAGCGTCGTGCGACACGGCGGCGTGCGCGCGTCCGAGGTCGACGTGGTGGGCTGGGCCCTGCGCCGCACGCGCATTCCACGCCCGCCCGCGCGCGGGTTCAGACTGGTCAGCGTTCGCCACAGCGGAAAGCTCACGTTCCTGCGCTTCACCTCTCCGCGCGCGGTCTCGCTCTCACGCGTGCGCCTGTCGGCCTCCCGGCTCGGGCAGGAGCACGGCGCCGTGCTCGTCCAGACGCCCTGAACGGTCGGGCGCCGGCCGCTCCGCGTGGGAGCGACCGGCGTCCAAGAGGGTTCCTACGCGGCCGGGGCCGGCGTCGGAGCCGTGGGGGCCTCCGGACCGGCGGCCACACCCTTCCGCTCTCGCGGCGAGTCCCATTCCTCGTCGGACATCGTGAGGATGCGCCAGGCGAGCGTGCCCAGCCCCACCAGCAGCAGGATGTCGCCGGCGATCTCGAATCCGTTGCCGTTGAAGATGTTCACCACCCCGCCGAGGAGGACGGCGACCGCCGCCCACACCGGCACGACGCGTGTCCGGTACATCGCCACGGCGAGCAGGATCAGCCCGAGCACCACTCCCAGCAGGAAGATGATGAACAGCGGGAAGGCCGAGCTCGAGTCGTTCGCCTTGTCCAGGTACTGGGCGAGCGCCGGCGTGTTCAGGCCCTTCTGGTTCACCATCTCGTACTCCATGACCGTGAAGGCGAAGAAGGCGAACAGGACTGCGGAGCCGATGACCAGGAGACCGCCCGCTACCTGACCCAGCGTCACCCCGCGCGGACCGCGGAAGAAGCGAATCAGGCCGACGGAGGCGATCATGATCAGGATCCCCGCGGCCAGGAAGAGGTACGCGTTCGCGAGGTACGCGCCCTTGTGCGCGGCCACGGCGGCGAGCTCTCGCAGCTTGTTGTCGTGGTCCGTGTTCGGCGAGATGATCGCGGCGATGAGGAACAGCACCAGACCGCCGAGCAGGCAGAGGCCCGTGAGGGTCCTGCCGAAGTTGCGCGCATCAGAGAATCTGAGCACGAAGGCCTCCTTTGGAGGGTGGGTACGAGTCCAGGTGCGCAAGCGGCGCCCCTCTCGAACCTAACTCCGCGGAAGACTTGTGTAAATAGGCACTTGCGCCTGCAACGACAACCGGCCGCCCCCCTCCTGCGGGGAGCGGCCGGAGAGCCGTTGCGAGGTCGTGCCTAGACGGCCGGGGCCGGAGCCGGCACCCCGTCGGCGGCGAGCTGCTTGCCGCCGCGGACGAGCGGGGCGTCCCACTCCTCATCCGACATCGTGAGCGCCCGCCATCCGAGCGTGCCGAGCGCCACGAGCGTGATCACGCCGCCGATGATGGCCGCGGCCCCGCTGTCCGAGAAGAACGAGACCGGGCCCGAGATGATGATCAGGATCCCCGCCCAGACCGGCACGACGCGCGTGCGGAGAGCCGCGACGCCGAGCAGGATCTGCCCGAGCACCACGCCGATCAGGAACAGGATGAACATCGGGAGGAACGCGCCCCCGTCGTTCGTCGAGTGCATGAGGGTGGCGTACACGAGACGCGACCCCGCGCCGTTGAGCAGGGCCTCGCTGTGGTGCGAGACCATCTCGTACTCGACGGCGCCCAGCGCGTACCAGCCCATGCCCGCGGTCGAGCCGAGCGCGAGCAGCACGCCCGAGACCTGGCCGAGCGTCACGCCCTTCGGGCCCTTGAAGTACTTCACGAGGCCGAACCCGGCGAACATCAGCACGGTCGTGGCGGCCACGAACAGCAGGCCGCTCGCCAGGAACCTGCCCTTGTGGGCCTGGACGCTTGCGAGCTCCTTCAGGTGGTCGCCCACGCTGTTGCCGTAGTCCGTCTTCGGCTGCACGAGGGTGGCCACGATCAGCAGGACAGGTCCGGCGAACAGCAGCAATCCGGTCGCGGTCCTGCCGAAATTGCGCGCGTCAGAGAATCTGAGCACAGAGCCTCCTTGGGGGGTTCGTATTACGAGTCCAGGGGCGCTCCCACCAGCGCTCCACGCTCGAACCTAACCCGGAGGTGCCCCGTTGTAAATAGGTGCTGTCCCCAATTTGGGAGGAGGTCAGTGGTGTGACATCTCGGCGTGCGCGGCGTGCGCATCGTGGGTCGCGCCCCCGTGCATCGTGAGGCCGAACAGGACGGCGAACACCACTGTGGCGAAGACGTTCAGGAACAGCTTGTAGTCGACCTCGATCGACCCGAACACGTCCGCTCGGCTCGGGCGCGGCCCCGTCGGGATCAGGCCGAGTGCGCCGAAGAGCAGGTCGACGACGAGCGCCGCCACGACCATCGTCACGAACATCAGCGCGACGATGCGGACGGTGAAGGTCCAGCCGTAGTACTTGCGGTAGGCGACCACGATCGGCAGCACGATGAGGTCGGCGAAGATGAACGCCATCACGCCGCCGAAGGAGATGCCCCCGGACCAGAGCACGGCGGCCAGCGGCACGTTTCCGATCGAGCAGACGAAGCTCAGCACCGCGATCAGCGGACCGGCGATCACGTTCTCGATCGTGCGGAGCGCACTGGGCGCGTCTGTCACGAACAGGCCGTTGAAGAAGTCGTCGCCGAGCAGGCCGATGAAGCCGGCGAGCAGGAAGCCGATCGTGATCTCCTTCCACAGCATCTGCCAGTCGTGACGGAAGTTGTGGGCGACGTCGGTCCACGCGTCGCGCGAGGTCAGCCGCTCGCGCCAGCCCATCTCGGTCGCCGCTGTGGGGTGCTGGTGGCCGGCGTCGGCGTGGAGCGCGTGCTCGCGTGCCTGCTCCTCGAGCCGCGGCGACACGAACAGCCGCAGCAGCGCCCACATCAGGACGATCATGACCGCGCCGCCCACGTACTCGGCGAGCGCGAACTGCCACCCGATGAGTACCCACAACACCAGGCCGAGCTCCCAGACCAGGTTCGTCGAGGCGAACTGGAACGCGAGCGCTGCCGCCGCCGAGGCGCCCTTCTGGAAGAGCGACTTGGCGATCGCTATCGCCGCATAGGAGCAGGACGACGACGCGGCGCCCAGCAGCGTGGCGAGCCCCACGGGCCGGGCCCCGTCACCCGAGAGCGAGTGCTCGATCCGCGTGCGGGGCACCCAGGCCTGGACGATCGCGGAGATCGCGAAGCCGACGACCAGCGCCCACCAGACCTCCCAGGCCATGAGGAACGCGTTCGAGAGTCCGTCGCCGATCTTCGAGAGGAACATACCCCCGTAGGGTATACCTCGTCGTGTCAGGACCGCCTAAGCGCGGCCTGCCGGCGGTGGTCCGGCGTCGTTTGCGGCGG
>C688J35102_120989090_pt1 | contig 10066 bp, 14 predicted proteins | sample HopSoiMetagenom2_FD_35102 | JGI IMG/M metagenome (IMG submission 35102) | reverse complement strand
ACATCGACGAGATGACGCTGTTCAGAACGTCGCTGATCTTCGTCGACAGCAGTCCCAGCGTCACGACAACAGCGATCGTGATAACGCCGAGCACCACCGCGTACTCAGCCATGGTCTGGCCGGCCTCGTCCTGCAGCTTCTGCAGAAACTCCGTCATGCTTTCCTCCTGGGGTCAAGGGTCGAACACTTTGCTATCGACGCAAAGGCACGTCTCACTTGCCCCTCGAAAGAGTGATCCCGCCTAACGCTTTGACCGTGACCACATCACGGGCATCCGGCGTCGAAGGTCACCTGCCACGGCAGACCACTCCGCCTTCGGCCGACCATAATCCGCAATCAGAGTGCCGCCGCGACGCGCTTCCCGGGCTGCTGCCCCAGCGCTTATGCTCCCGGGCCGTACCTCAACACCGTCACGGACGTGTCCGTGATACGGACCTTCGCCCACGCCGCATTGTTGGCGTAGCTGCTCTCCTTGACCAGATGCCCGGGATCCGCGGTCGCGGTGAGACGGTACCTGCCGTTCGGCAGGCCGTTGACGTCGATCCACTGGAAGTTGGTCGAGGCCGAGTACTGATCGCCCCAGCCGACGGACAGGCCCATCATCACGTTCAGCGCGTCCGGGTTGCCGAACCCGCAGCTGTTGGCCGGCACGTAGTGGGCCGTGGCCGGCGCACCGGGCAGCGTCAGCCTGTACTTGACGTTGTCGAAGAAACAGAACCCATGCTTGGCGAGCGCGCTCACTGTGCCTCCGCTGTCAACATGAGCGAGCGTGCCGCCCTCCATGTCCAGCGAGTGCCAGTGATCGTGGCCGTCGCTCGCGTACTGCATGGCGATCGGCGTCGTGCGGTCGGTGTGGCCGCCGCCGGTGTTGTAGATCCGCTGCTTCACCGTCATCTGGCTGGAGGCGTCGGCGCGGGTGCCGCGAACCTCGAGCCGGCCCGAGCCGGTGTTCACCATCACGGCCGTGTAGCGGAGCAACCGGTGCCCGGGGATCGTTGTGGTGTCGAGCGTGACGGTGCTCAGCTTCGCCATGCCCAGGTCGGGCATCAACGCCGTGGCACCCGAGGCCGGAGCTGCGCCGGCCACGGCAAACGCGAGAGCGACCACGATCACGACTCGTGCAACCACGACTGCCTCCCCATGTCTGCTCGATCCCCACGGAGCCGGGCGGCGCCACTACTGGGCGCCCGACGCGGGGTCAAAGGTACCACCGATTGCGCCCGGATCTATGCCTGCCGATGGGATGTGGCGTGGATCGCGTCGCGGAACTGGGGCACCGATCGGAACACCGCCGTGAACGCGGCCTCGTCGAGCACACCCAGCTCGACGGCGGTCAGCGCGCGAACCGTGGCGTTTCGCGCCATCGCATATCCCGGTCCGGCGTCCTGCGCACCGAGCTCACCGAAGAACGAGCCGGCCTCCAGGGTCGCCACCCCGTCGTCGCCACGGACGATCTCAACGGCGCCCTCGAGGATCAGGAAGAAGTCGGTCGAGAGTGTGCCCTCCGCCAGGATGACCGCACCGGCCGAGTACGAGACGCGCCTCACCTGCGCCACGAGATCAGCTCGAACGGCCTCGGGCAGCACGATGACGAGCGGATGCTCAGCCGGTTTCATCCCCACGTCCGCATCCTCTCACGCGATTCTTGCCAACACAACCGGTGGATCTCCCACAAACGGGGCCTCGAACGCCCACTTCCGCGTAGGCGCGAGTCGGCCCCCGCAGCGACACTTCGGTCATGAACTCCATTCTCACAATCACATTGCTGATCGGCGTCGGCGTGGCGTTGCTCCTCGCCCGCCGACTCGACGACCCGATCGGACGCGAGCTCCACGACATGCGTGGCGAAACCGAGCTGCAGGCGCTGCTCACTCCGCTGTTCGCATCTCGCCCGTAGCCAGGAACGCCTGCGGGGGGCGCGTTCCCATTGACGGCAACGGTTAGAGCTCGACCTCGCCGCGGATGCAGGTGACGGTGCCTCCGCCGACCCAGATCGTCCCGTCGCCGTCCGCGGTGATGCGGACGCGGCCCTGCCGCCCGAGCACCGTGCCCTGGCTCGACAGATACGGCGAGCTCGCCCGTCCAGTCGCCAGCAGCCACCCGGCCAGCGAGGCGTTCAGGCTACCGGTCACCGGATCCTCGGCCGTCGCTCCCGCCTTGGGAAAGAACGCACGCACCTCGAATGCTGCCTCGGAACCTTCCGGATACGGCCCCACGACGCCCAGGTCGATGTCCACGTACCGCGGCTCCAGCGCCAGCACCGCCTCCGCGTCGCGCAGCAGCACCGCCACCCAGCCCGGGCCGTTGTCAACCCACCGGCTGTCGACGATCTCACCGCGATCGATCCGCAGCAGCCGCGCGATCCGCTCGACCAGCTGCTCGTCCACATCTCCCGAGCGCACCAGCGGCGGCGCCGCGAAGGCGAGGCCCTCAGGCGTTCGCCGCACTCGCACCAGACCGGCATCGCACTCCTGCACGATCTGCTCCGCATCGCGCGGGACACCGCCGGCCTCGAGCCAGGCGTGGCACGTGCCCAGCGTCGGATGCCCGGCGAACGGCAGCTCCCGCTCGAGCGAGAAGATCCGCACCCGGTAATCGGCGGCGTCGTTGCTCGGCGGCAGCACAAACGTGGTCTCCGACAGGTTCGTCCAGCTGGAGAAGCGCGACAGCCGGTCGTCTTCCAGGCCGTCGCCATCGAGCACCACTGCGACCGGGTTGCCCATATAGGCGACGGAGGTGAACACATCGACCTGCTGGAAGCGGCGAGGCATGGTGGCAGCACTCTAGCGACGACCGCTACGATCGCCCCATGGAACGATCCGTGCATGATCGCGGCGGGTGGCCGGACGACACGCCGATCGACCGCAGCGAGCACCAGCTCGCCGACTGGGAGCTCCTCACCGACGCGCTGGTGGGCGCGCTCGGAGGCCGCGGGCTGATGAACGTCGACGAGATGCGCCGCGGCATCGAGAGCATGCCGCCCGGCCAGTACGAGCGTGCCTCCTACTACGAGCGCTGGCTGTTTTCGATGGAGACGAATCTGACCGAGAAGGGCGTGCTCGCCCCCGGCGAGCTCGACACGAGGGTGAGCGGGTGACGTACCACGCCGGGCAGCGGGTGCGGGTCGCGGCCCGGTCGCATCCGGGCCATCACCGCACGCCGGGCTACGTGAAGGGGAAGACCGGCACCGTCGAGCGGGCCTACGCCGCGTTCACGAACCCCGAGACGCGCGCGTACGGCATGGACGGCCTTCCCGAGCAGCCGCTGTACCTGGTCGGCTTCGCCCAGCGCGATGTGTGGCCCGATTACCCCGGGCACAGCCGCGATCGCATCTACCTCGACCTGTTCGAGCACTGGCTGGAGGACGGCGAGTGAGCGAGCACGACCATCCGCACGAGCCGATCACGAACGGCGACGAGCCGCCGGCTGCTGCCCGCGCCCGCGCACTCGAACAGCTGCTGATCGAGAAGGGCGCCATCAGCCGCGAGGACGTGCGCGAGCGCATCGACTGGCTGGTGTCTCGGTCGCCCGCCGACGGCGCCCGGCTGGTGGCACGAGCCTGGGTCGATCCAGAGTTCAAGCAGCGTCTCCTGGCCGACGCCCGGGCGGCGGCACTCGAGCTCGGCCTCGATCCCGGGCCGTCGCCGGTGGTGGTCGCCGTCGAGAACAGCGACGATGTGCATCACATGGTCGTCTGCACGCTCTGCTCCTGCTACCCGCGGGCACTGCTGGGCCCTCCCCCGGCCTGGTACAAGAGCCTCCCCTACCGCTCGCGCGCCGCCTCCGACCCGCGCGGCGTGCTGGACGAGTTCGGCCTCGAGCTGCGCGACGACGTCGAGCTGCGCGTGCTCGACTCGACCGCCGATATCCGCTACCTGGTGATGCCACGCCGTCCGGCCGACACCGAGGGCCTGGGCGAGGACGAGCTGGCGGCGCTGATCACGCGCGACTCGATGATCGGCGTCGCACAGCCGTCCGCGCCCGCCGCGATCGGGTAGGCGGCCGGCGGTTCCTGATCTGACCCTCCGCGCAGCCCGTGCAGCCGACGGGCCGCCGATCGGCGCCATCAAGGTCGACACCTGGCGGCAGGCCTACGCCGGCCTGCTCTCCCCCGCGTTCCTGTCCGGCCTCGACGTGCATCAGGAGTCGGCCGAGTGGGCAGCCTACGCACGCCAGCCACCTGAAGGCCACCGCCTGGTCGTTGCCTGTATCGGCGACGACCTGATCGGCTACGGCCGCAGCGAACCGTGCAGCGACGACGACCGCGGGGGCGCGGGTGAGGTAGCCGGGCTCTACGTACGTCCGGTCGACCAGGGCCGCGGCGCCGGACACGCGAGGCTGACATGGCTGGTCGACGACCTGCTGGCACGGCGGCTGCATCCCGTCGTGCTCGGGTACTTCGCCGGCAACGGCCGGGCAGCCTCGGTCTACGCAGCCGCCGGCTTCGTGCCCGACGGCGCCCGCAGGCCGGTGCCGGGGCTCGACGTTGACGAGGTGCGCGTCCGGCTCGCGTCCTGGGGGCGAAGCTCGCTGCGCATCATGGCAGGCAGTCCGCGTGGAACACGTAGTGCTTGGGGCACGGATCGAGGATCATCGCCGGCCGCGGCTGCTGGGTGAAGTCGAAGTCCTTGACCAGGTCGCCCAGCAGCGGCAGGTTTTCCCGGACGCTGGGCCGGGAGTCCGGCCGGCCGTCGGTGCTGGGATCCAGGCGGCGGTGGGAAAGGAAGTCGTCCTCGATGAACTTGACGTAGGCGTCGAACGACAGCATCTGGTGGTCGATGAAGCCCGTCCGCGCGTACGGCGAGACCACCATCGCCGGCACCCGCACCCCGTAGCCGTTCACGTCGACGTCGGGTGGACGACATGGTCGTAGAAGCCGCCCCAGTCGTCCCGCGAGACAAACACCGCCGTCGAGTTCCAGTCAGGGCTGCGCATCGCAGCGTTGATCACGGTCGTCACCCAGTCCTGCCCGCGCGAGACCATGGCCGGCGGGTGCTCGCACTCCGGCTCGCTCGGGATCACCCAGCTGACCGCCGGCAGCCTGCCCGCACGGGGCGCTTCACGAAGGTTTGCGCCGGGCGATTGGAAGCGGAAAGCAGCGCGACATCGGCTGAGGCCCAGGCTATACCACGCCTCCCGTGGTACCGTTGCGGGCGGAGATCGGCGGGTGGGACGGAAAACGTGGGCTACGAGAGCAACCGGCGTAGATTCCTGCGCGCGGCGGCAGGAATCGTCCCCTCGCGCTGACGTTGCGCGGCGCATTCTGACCGCCACTTCGAAACGAGCTGCTGCAGGCTCGAGCCCGCACCTCGCTGATCCTGGTCCAGACCAGCTGTGGCAGTATGCGTCTCCGTGCGATCCTTCCCTGCCGGGCGACGAGCGATGCTCACGCTGATCCTCGTCGCGATCGGCCTCGTCGCCCTGATGCTGGTGACCACCGGCGAGACGCCCGTCGACCCGTGGGCGCCGGTCAAGGCCAGTGCGCCGCCGCCGCCGGCCCCCAGGCGCGATCCACTGCCGGTCGCGCCCTCGGCGACGCCGATCAAGCACATCGTCTACATCGTCAAGGAGAACCGCACCTACGACAACCTGTTCGGCCGCTTCCCCGAGGGCGACGGCGCCACGACCGGCAAGGCGCTGGACGGCACCACGATCCGGCTGGGCCCGTTGCCCGACAAGCAGGTCGACCTGCAGCACAACCACTTCTGGGCGGTGAAGGACATCAACGACGGCGCCATGAACGGCTTCTCCGCCACCAAGGACAAGGCCGGACACCGAACGACGCTCGCCTACACCACCGCCGGCCCGGGACAGCTGCCTGACTACTGGGGCTGGGCCCGCCATTATGGCCTCGGCGATCGCATGTTCACGTCGGTGCCGAGCTCGAGCTACCCGAACCACCTGTTCACCGTGGCCGGCCAGTCGGCCGGCGTGATCGACGGGCCTAGCTCCGGCACCCGCTGGTGGGGATGCGACGGGCCGCCCGAAACCACCGTTCCGATCCCCTCCCTCGACACGACGTCGATCATCGGGCGGAAGTCGGTCTGCGTGGACATCCCGAGCGTGGCCGGGCAGACGACGCGCCATCCCGGCGTCACCTGGAGCACCTACGGGGCGATGCCAGGCCAGCTCGGCTACGGCTGGGTGGCGCTGGACGCGGTCAAGCGCGTGCGCAAGAGCGTCACCTGGGATCAGCACTATGCGCCCTGGCAGTGGTTCACGTCGGACGTCCAGCAGGGACACCTGGCCTCGATCACCTGGATGACGCCGCCGTTCAACGAGAGCGACCATCCCGGCGGCCCCTCGCTCTGTCAGGGCGAGAACTGGACGGCCCGCCAGGTGAACGCGATCGAGAGCTCACCGCTGTGGAAGAGCACCGCGATCGTGATCGTGTGGGACGATTTCGGCGGCTTCTACGACCACGTGCCACCGCCGCGGTTCGATCGCTTCGGGCTCGGTCCCCGCTCGCCGCTGCTGGTGATCTCACCCTGGGCGAAGCGGGGCATCGACCACGACACCTACGACTTCACGTCGGTGATCAAGTTCGCGGCCGAGAACTTCGGGCTGCCGCTGCTGACCTCGCGCGAGCGGAAGGTGAACTCGCTGCGCTCCGCCTTCCAGTTCCAACGTCCGCTGAAGCCCTGGATCGCGCCGCTTCGCACCTGTCCGAAGGTGAAGTTCACCCAGACGCAGGCGGCCGGCGTGATCGACTACGACTAGATGGTCTCGCCGGCCGCGCCTAGCGCGGCTGCCTCGACGAGGCCGGCATCGACCGCGCGAACCTGCGGGTGGCGCGGTCATCCACGAACATCACCACCGGGCCGTGGGCGATCAGGCCCTCGGGCGCCCGCTCCTTGAGGATGTCGGGCAGAAAGTCGTTGACCAGCCATTCTCGGCCGTGGGCGACCGTGGCGCTGATCAGCATCCGCGTCAGCTGCACGTCCAGCGCCTCCAGCTCGACCACCACCGGGCGGCGGACGAACCGGGTGGGGCCGGCCGGCACGATCTGGGCCACGTCCTCCACCAGCCGCCGAGCCTCGTCGCCGTCGGTCACGAACAGCTCGATCTCGACCTCGCGGGCGCCGCTGGGCAAGATCCGGGCGCCGAAGATCTGTGAGTTGTTCACGCGGATCGTCTCGCCGGTGACGGCACGGAGGGTGGTCGACCGCAGAGACACCTCCTCCACCACCCCCGCCAGGTCGAGTGGCTCGATCACGATCGTGTCGCCGACCGAGAACCACCCCTCGAAGAACATCAGAAGGCCGGCGACGAGGTCGGTCAGGAAGCGCTGGCCGGCGAAGCCGATCAGCACCACCAGCAACGACGCGCCGGCGATCGCGGTGCTCTTTGTCCACCCCAGCAGTTGGCCGATCGAGATCGCGATCGCAAACCCGTACGCCAGGTAGCGGATGCTGGTGCGGACCAGCGAGATCATGGTCTCGCGGCGGTTCAGGCGCACGAGCACGCCGGTGTCGGCCGGCGCCGCCTCGTCGCCGAGCTGGCGGCGCTCGTACCGGCGTACGGCGAACTCGGCCACGATCCCCGAGGCGCGCGATATCAGCCACGCCGTCGCGAACGCCGTCACGATCACGCCGGCCGTCGACCAGCCCCCGCTCAGATCCATCCCAAGTGTGCCCGCGAGCATGCTGGCATGGTAGGCCGATCCACGCGCGCGATCGGCGTATGGTGCCGTCATGGGTGCAGCTGCCGCACCATGCCACAGGCGCCCCGCCGGGCCGGTGTCGCCGGCCGCCGCGGCACTGGTGGCGCTGGCCGCGACCGTGATCCTCGTGATCTCACCGGGGCCGACCGCACCCGCAGCCGCGCCGCCCGCACCGGTTCCCGAACAGGCCGGCCCGGTCGGGTTCAGGAGCCTCGGCGCCACGTACCTGTCGGCGCCCGCCGATCCGACCCTGCACCTGGCATTCGCCGACGTCCAGAGCGCCGGCGACCATCCCGTCACCGTCACATCTGTGCTGCTTCCGCTGGGCGCGCGCGTCGACGACATCGCGATCAAGCGGATCAGCCGCAGCGGCGCCACGTTCGGGCCGCCGCAGCGCCAATCAACCCAGCCGTTCAGCCTGCGCCTGCCGCCGCGCGCAACGCTCCAGATCGACTTCCACTTCCGAGCTCGCGGCTGCGGGACGCATCGGCCCGTGCAGGTGCCGGCGCTGCGCCAACCGCTCGTGGTCGGCTACAGCGCCGGCGGCAGAGCCTTCGCCGCGACGGTGCGCGGCGGCTTCCTGCCGCGCTGCTGAGGCTCGGCCGGCGCGGCGGCGGCCGTGCACGACCAACGCCGATGCCGGCCATCTTGCCCGGATCGGTCAGGGACGGCCGGCCAGCATGACCACGGCTGCGGCCGCGTCATCCACGCTCAGCGCATCGGTGCTCAGCACCACGTCGTACTGGTTGGGCAGCTCCTGCTTGACGTTGTGGAACCGGCGCAGGTACTCCGCGCGTGCCTTGCGGCCGCCCTCGACCAGCTCGCCCGCGCGCCTGGCATCCAGCTCGGAGGCGGCGACCAACCGTTCGGCGCACGCATCGGGCGACCCGGTCACCCAGACCCGCAGCGCCTCGGTACGGCCGGCCAGCACATGCGACGCGGCATGGGCCACGATCACCACGTCGCCCTCGTCGGCCGTCTGTCGCACGGCCTCGCGGATCAGCTCGCGGACGTCCTCACCCGGGGCGCCGGGCAGCTGCACGTCGCCCGCGTACATGTAGGGCTCGGGCAGCCCGGCCGCGGACTGTTCGACCGCGTCCAGCAGGCGAGCGATCAGCCCTCGCCGTTCCTCGGCCCCGGCCACCCTGGCATGGTCGAGCCCCGACTCTTCGGCCACCCGCCGCACGATCTCCTCATCCACGTACCGGAAGCCCAGCTGCGACGCGACCGCACGGCCGACGTCCTCGCCACCGGCACCTACGTCACGCGATATGCACACCACTCGATAGCTCATGGGACGAGACTATCCGAAACGGCGAGCTACCTGGACGGATGGCGGTCACGAGGGGACGAGGCGTACCGCGGCGGCACCTCGGAGCCGGGCAGCTGACCCTGCTCCGTCGTGGCGGCACGGCCGGCGCGCCGGAAGCGTCGCTGCCGCACCGGCGCGTCCACCACCTCCACGCTGGGCAGCCCCGCCACCACCCAGCCGATGACGGTGCCGGCGATGGCCAGGAAGCCGGGCAGTCCGAACACCCAGACCGCAGGGTTGTCGCCGCTGCCGGTGGCTCGCGGCGCATCCACCAGCAGCACCACCAGGCCGCCCACGACGAGACCGGTCAGCGTCCCCGCGGCGATGATCGCCAGCCGGCGACGACGCCGGGGAGGGCTGTCGTCCACGATCGGCGCACCGTCGGCGGCGTCGCGGTGCCGCACCTCGAGCTGGTCGTCTCGGTCCATTGCCGGGTGCCTACCCCGTGACGGCCGCGGTAAACGCCTTCAGGCGGCGGGATCGATGCGGCACGCGTAGCAGCCGGGGCCTGCGACGTGCACGAACAGGTAGGCAGTTCCGGTCACGTCGAGCAGCTGCTGTGCGGCGGGGGCGACGTCGTCACCGGCAACCACGGCCGTGCCCGTGATCATGTGCTCGTCCGTGTACCCACGCAGCGACAGCATCCGCCCGCGCAGGATCTGCGGCACCGCCCCCTCGTGGCTGTATCCGGCACAGCGGTCATGGTGGATGTAGACGGGCCCGGGCGCGGCGTAGGGGCTGTCGCTCGTGCGCGGCTGCACGGAGACCAGCAGCACGCCCTCCTCGGCGGTGGCGTCGTGCAGGCAGCAGCGCACCGGGAAGGGCGCGTCGCCGTTGCCTGTGACCACGACGGCGGTGCCGTCGGCGAGCGCGGCGCTGCGGGCTCGCTCGACCAGCGAGGCAGGCAGCGGCGTTATGGTGAACGCTGGAATTGGGTCTCCCTGTCGGCGGTTAGATGCTCACCGCCTACAACGCGGCCGGCCCCCGCGTCGTGAGATCGCTCAGCCGCGGTCGGTGCGGCGCCGGCGCTTGTTGACGCGCATCGAGCGGGCGGCGCGCCGCACCAGCTCCAGCGGCCCCTCCCCCGGCTT
>C688J35102_120989091_pt1 | contig 10067 bp, 10 predicted proteins | sample HopSoiMetagenom2_FD_35102 | JGI IMG/M metagenome (IMG submission 35102) | reverse complement strand
TCCGCGTGGGGGGCGCTCTTGGAGCGCTGTGGGAAAAGATCAAGCCATGGCACAGCCGCATTTCATCGTCTTCGCCAACGAAAAGGGCGGGACTGGCAAGTCGACGACCGCCGTGCACACGGCGGTCGCCCTCGCCGCATCTGGCCATCGCGTCGGCGCGCTCGACCTCGACAGCCGCCAGCGGACCATGACGCGTTACCTTGAGAACCGCGACGCCACGATGCGCCGGCTCGACAAACAGCTGCCGCATGCGGCCTATGAAGTGCTCGAGGACCATAGCGAGGAGGGACTGAGCGCCGCCATCGCCCGGCTCGCGCAAGAGGCCGACGTGATCGTCGTCGATACGCCCGGCCGCGACGACGCCATCGCGCGGTCGGCGATCCTCAAGGCCGATACGCTGGTCACGCCGATGAACGACAGCTTTGTCGACCTCGACCTGATCGGCCAAGTGCATCCCGAAAATTACAAGATCACGCGGCCGAGCTTCTATGCCGAGTTGATCTGGAACAGCCGCACCGCGCGCGCCAAGCAGACCGGCAAGAGCGTCGACTGGGTGGTGCTGAGAAACCGCCTGCAGCACATCGAATCGCACAATTTGAAGCGCGTGGGTGCGGCGCTCGACGAGTTGGCGCGGCGCGTCGGCTTCCGCGTGATTCCGGGCCTCGGCGAACGCGTGATCTATCGCGAGCTGTTCCCCAAGGGCCTCACCCTGCTCGATCTGCAGCAGCTCGGCGAAGTCGGCCTCGGCCACATCACCGCGCGCCAGGAGCTGCGCGAGATGATCGGCGGCCTCGGCATCCCCGACGCGAGCGAACGCCAGGCGGCCTAACCTGCGGCCCTCATGCTGAACTCGTTTCAGCATCCATCGTGATGAAGGGCTGAGCGCGTCTCGAAAATGGACCCTGAAACGAGTTCAGGGCGACGGATTGCCATTGATCAATGCCGCGATTTCGTGTGTTCGGCGGCGCATGGCTCACACCTTCAACCCCACCATCCTCCGCGAATACGACATCCGTGGAATCGTCGGCGAGACGCTGACCGAAGCTGACGCGTACGCGCTCGGCCGCACCTTCGCGACCAAAGCGCATGGCGAGGGCGCGCGGACCCTCGCCGTTGGCCGCGACGGACGCCTGCATTCGGGCATGCTGGAGGCCGCGCTGATCCGCGGGCTCACCGAAGGCGGCATCAATGTGATGCAGATCGGCATGGGGCCTTCGCCCATGCTCTATTTCGCGACCCATTATCTCGACGTCGACGGCGGCATCCAGGTGACGGGCAGCCACAACCCCGCCGACTACAACGGCTTCAAGCTGTTGCTGAAGGGTCGCTCGGTGTTCGGTGCGGAGATCCAGGAGATCGGCCAGCGCGCGGCGTCGGGCCATTGGAGCGAAGGCAATGGAACTGTCGAGGAAGTGGACGTCCGCGAAGCTTACGTGAACCGCCTGCTCGAGGGCTTCTCGGGCAAGCCGTTCCGCATCGGCTGGGACGCGGGCAACGGCGCCGCCGGACCGACCCTCGACATGCTGGTCGGGCGGCTGCCCGGCCATCACCATGTGATCTTCAGCCAGGTCGACGGGCGCTTCCCCAACCACCATCCCGACCCGACTGTCGAGGCCAACCTCGCCGACCTCAAAGCGCTGGTCGAGCGCGAGCAGCTCGACTTCGGCATCGCCTTCGACGGCGACGGCGACCGCATCGGGGCGGTCGACGGCAAGGGGCGTGTGATCTGGGGCGACCAGCTGCTGATGATTCTTGCCGAGGCGGTGCTGAAGGAGCAGCCTGGCGCGACGATCATCGCCGACGTGAAGGCCAGCCAAACCCTGTTCGACCGCGTCGCCGAATTGGGCGGCCAGCCGCTGATGTGGAAGACCGGCCACAGCCTGATCAAGTCGAAGATGAAGGAGACCGGCGCGCCGCTCGCCGGCGAGATGAGCGGGCACATCTTCTTCAAGCACCGCTGGTACGGCTTCGACGATGCGCTCTACGCGGCGGTGCGTCTGATCGAGGCGGTGAGCGCGAGCGGCAAGAGCCTAACCGAGCTCAAAGACGCGATGCCGCAAGCGGTGGCCACGCCCGAGCTGCGCTTCCAGGTCGACGAAGTGCGGAAATTCGCGATCATCGAAGAAGTCCGCGACCGCCTCTCCGCCGACGGCGCCAAGGTCGACGCGACCGACGGCGTGCGAGTCAGCACAACCGACGGCTGGTGGCTGCTCCGCGCTTCGAACACCCAGGACGTGCTGGTGGCACGCGCGGAAGCGGCCGATCAGCCCGGCCTCGACCGCCTCGTCGCGCAGATCGACGACCAACTAACGAAATCAGACGTGCAGCGCATCGAGGCCGCGCATTGAGGTTTACGCCATGAGAAAGCTGCAGATTCTTTCTGCCTTATCGCTCGGTGTGATTACGATGCCCGCGAGTGCGCGGCCTTCGCGTTTGCTTCTCGGCGGCTGGGTTCAGGCAGGTGACGACTGCGACGGCGACAACGGCGTCACCTACGCGGCCAATCGCACTTGGAGTGCTTACGACGTGAGCGGGCGCTGGACGCTTCGAGGCAACAAACTCTTCATCACGATCCTTCAGCGGGGCGCGCCGACGGAGCGTTCACGACGATTTATTCCGACTGAGCGCCACACGTTCGTAATTGAGCCTTTCGAAACGAAAAATGATCGAGAGGTGGGATGACCGAACAATCCACTACTACGTTCGCTGTCGTTAATCGTCCTCGTCTTCGTACCCGACGAGGTTCAGCTCGCAGGCCTTGATCTGGTGGGTCATGCACCAATGCTTGAGCGCTTCCTCGCGGCCATGCGTGATCCACACTTCTGAAGGCTCGAGTTCGCAGATGGTCATGGTGAGCTCGTCCCAGTCGGCGTGGTCGGAGATGATCAGCGGCAGCTCGACATTTTGCTGGCGCGCGCGCTGGCGGATTCGCATCCAGCCCGAGGCCATCGCCGTCACCGGGTCGGGCAGCCGCCGCGACCAGCGGTCGTTGAGCGCCGACGGCGGAGCGATCACGATATGGCCGGCCATCTCAGCCTTGGTCGCGTTCCCCGTGTGTCGAAGCTCGCCGAGCGCCACGCCGAAGCTCTCGTAAAGCTGGTTCAGCCGCTCGATCGCACCATGGAAATAGATCGAGTCGTGGTGGCCGCGGGCACGCAGCTCGGTGATCATGCGCTGCGCCTTGCCCAGCGCATAAGCGCCGACCAGCACGCAGCGGCTCGGGTCCGCATGGAGGCGGTGGAGCAGCCGGTCGATCTCGCTCCCGGTCTCGGGATGACGGAACACCGGCAGGCCGAAGGTCGCCTCGGTGATGAAGATGTCGCACGGCACCGGCACAAAACAGGCGCAGGTCGGGTCGGGTCGGCGTTTGTAATCGCCGGAGACGACGACCCGCTCGCCAGCATGTTCGAGCACGATCTGCGCCGAGCCGAGCACGTGGCCGGCGGGGACGAAGCGCACATCCACCTCGCCGACGCGGATGCTTTCGTCATAAGCGAGCGCCTGCCCGCTCTGCGGGCCGCAGCGCACCTCCATGATCGCCAGCGTCTCTTGAGTCGCCATGACCGCGCCATGCCCGCCGCGCGCGTGGTCCGAATGGCCGTGGGTGATCAGCGCCTTCGCCTTCGGCTGCGAGGGATCGACCCACGCATCCGCCGGGCGCACATAGATGCCCTCCGGGTGGGACTCGATCCAGGAACCCAATCGCGCCATTGCGAGCTATATAGGCGATAACGTCCGGGATTGCCGGACCGGGAGGAAGCAAATGGACGAAACCACCCTGTGGATCCTCGAAATCATCGCCCCGGCGATCCTCCTCATCGTGCTCATCTGGCTGGTGATGAAGCGCCATTCGACCGGGAAGACCGGTCGCACCGAACAGGCGACGCGCGAGGGCTACGCCGAAGAGGAAGTGCGCCGGCGCGAGGGGACTGACGACCTCTGAGCGACCTCCCGGCAGTCGTCGAAAGCTGGTTCGAGTCGAAAGGCTGGCAGCCGCGGCGCCATCAGCTCGAGATGCTCAAGCTGGCGCGGCGCGGACGGAGCGCTTTGCTGGTCGCGGCGACCGGCGCCGGCAAGACTCTCGCCGGCTTTCTTCCGACGATCTGCGAATTGGCCGAGCAGCCGACCGAGGGACTGCACATGCTCTACGTCTCGCCACTCAAAGCGCTGGCGGTCGACGTCCAGCGCAACCTGATCGGCCCGATCGAGGAGATGGGGCTGCCGATCCGAGTCGAAACCCGCACCGGCGATACGCCTTCGGACCGCAAGGCCCGGCAGCGCACGAAGCCGCCGCAGATGCTGCTGACCACGCCCGAATCGCTGAGCCTGCTGCTCAGCTACGCCGATTCGCCGCAAATGTTCGAAGGCCTGAAGGCCATCGTCGTCGACGAGCTGCACGGCTTCGCCAAGGAGAAGCGCGGCGACCTGCTGTCGCTGTCGATGTCGCGGCTCGAGAGGCTTGCGCCCGGGCTTCGCCGCGTCGGCCTGTCGGCGACGATCAGCGACCCCGACGCCTATCGCTCCTGGCTTGCGCCCGACGCGGATATGGAGCTGGTCGATCTCGTGATCGGCGACCAGGGCGCCGAGCCGGACCTTTCGATTCTCATCCCCGAGAACAAGATTCCGTGGGGCGGCCACTCCGGGTACCACGCCATCGCCGACGTGATGCGGCTAATCGAGCAGCACAAAACGACGCTCGTCTTCTGCAACACGCGCGGGCTCGCCGAGCTGATCTTCCAGAAGCTTTGGGACGAGAACGAGCAGGGGCTGCCGATCGGGATCCATCACGGCAGCCTGTCCGTCGAGGCGCGGCGCAGGGTCGAAGCGGCGATGGCTGCGGGGCGGCTGCGCGGACTGGTTGCGACCGCCAGCCTCGACCTCGGTATCGACTGGGGCGATGTGGACCTCGTCATCCAAATGGGCGCTCCAAAGGGTTCGTCACGCCTGCTGCAGCGGATCGGCCGCGCCAACCACCGGCTCGACGAGCCGAGCAAGGGCATGATCGTCCCCGGCAACCGCTTCGAATATTTGGAAGCGCGCTCAGCACTCGACGCGATCGACGACGGCGAGCTCGACCCGGAAGTCTTCCGCCCGGGTGCTCTCGACGTTCTCGCCCAGCATATTCTTGCAATGGCGGTGGCCGAGCCGTTCCAGCAAGACGAGTTGCTCGCCGAAGTGCGTTCCGCCGCTCCGTACGCCGGCCTCAAGGACGAGAGGTTTCAGGAGGTCCTCAACTTCATCGCCACCGGAGGCTACGCGCTGAAGGCCTATGACCGCTTTCGCCGCCTGGTGCCCGAGTCCGGCGGAATGTGGCGCATCGCCCGCCCCGCAATCGCCCAGCAGCACCGTCTGAACGCCGGGGTCATCGTCGAGCAGCCCCTGCTCACAGTCCGCTTCCGCAACGGCCGCAAGCTCGGGACGATCGAGGAAGGCTTCGCCTCGACGCTCGCACCCGGCGATCATTTCTTCTTCGCCGGCCTCAGCCTAGAGGTCGAGCAGTACAAGGACACGGACATCATCGTCCACGCTTCGTCCAAGCGGGCACGGATCGTCACCTACGGCGGGCAGCGGATGTCGATGTCGACGCATCTCGCCAACCGCGTCCGGGCGATGCTCGCCGACCGCAACGACTGGTCGCGCTTTCCCGACGACGTCAGCGAATGGCTCGAAGTGCAGAGCGAGCGCTCGGTCCTGCCCGAGCCGCATCAGCTCCTCGTCGAGACCTTCCCGCACGAAGGGCATTTCTACATGGTCGCCTACAGCTTCGAGGGCTGGAACGCACACCAGTCGCTCGGCATGCTGCTCACCAAGCGCATGGAGAAAGCGGGGCTCAAACCGCTGGGGTTCGTCGCCAACGATTATGGCCTCGCCTGCTACGGACTCGAGCCGATCCGCGATCCCAAATCGCTCTTCTCCGCCGACATCCTAGAGCAGGAGTTCGTCGACTGGGTCGAAAGCTCGTACCTCCTCAAGACCGCATTCCGCGAAGTCGCGGTGATCGGCGGCCTGGTCGAGCGTCAGCACCCCGGCAAGCGCAAGACGGGGCGACAGGTCAGCTTCTCGACCGACCTCATCTATGATGTGCTCCGCCGCTACGAGCCACAGCATCTGCTGCTCCGCGCCGCCTGGGACGACGCGCGGCGGCGCATGACGGAGCTCGGCCGCTTGGTTCGGTTGGTCGACCGCGCCTCGGCCACCATGCTCCACGTCGAGACCGAGCGGATCACGCCGATGGCGGTGCCGTTCATGGTGATCGTCGGCCGCGAGTCGCTCCCGCCCGGAGCAGAGGCGGACGAAGCGCTCCTGACGCAAGCCGAAGCACTCGCCGAAGAGGCGATGCAGCTGTGATCGTTCATTGCCGGTTCGTCCCGGCTTTGCGATTGTCACAGTCATGAAACAGGGAATCATCATGTTGTTGCCGGCGCTCCTCTCCGGCTGCATCGTCGGCACGGTCGCCAAGACAGCCGTCGATGTCGCGACCATTCCGGTCAAGGTCGTCTCTGCCGGAGTCGACGCCGCCACGACCGGTCAGTCTGAACGCGACGAGAAGCGCGGCCGCGAGCTTCGCAAGCAAGAGGAGGAGGCCGGCAAGCAGGCGCGCCTCGCCGAGCAGCGTTGTCGCAAGGGACGGCCGCTGCCGACCGATCAATGCTGGGTGGCGCAGCAACGCTGAACTCTCTCCGCGCATGCGCTAAGAGGGCCCATGCGCTACTTTCTCGACACCGAATATAACGGCTGGGGCGGCGCCTTGCTGTCACTGGCGCTGGTGCCGGAGGACGGCGAGGAACTATACCTGACGCTCGACTGGAGCGGGGCGCTCGAGCCGTGGGTCGAGAAGCATGTTGTCCCGTACCTCGACACCGTTGCTGACAGCCTGGTTTCGCCTCGGCTAAGCCGCGACGACGCAGCGCGCATGCTCGCGCATTATCTCGCAGGTGATCCCGAGCCGATGATCGTTGCGGACTGGCCCGAAGACATTGCACAGCTCTGCAACCTCATCGTCGTCGGAGCCGGTGTGATGGCCGAGGTGCCACCGCTGCGCTTCGAATTCATGCCGCTCAGCGGCTTCAGCACAGCGGCGAACAGCAAGGTGCCGCACAATGCGCTGCACGATGCGCGCGCACTTCGCGACCACGTGCTGAGCCTGGAGTAAGGCGCTACTCGGCGGCGAGCGGCTTCAGTCCGGCATCCTCGCGGTCGATCCAGGTGAGGTCGTGGAGCGCGAGTTCGCGCCCGTCGTGGGCCAGGACGCAGATCCTGCGCACGGGCTTGCGGTCGCGCAGGTCGGCGAGCACGACCTTCATCTTGCCGTAGCCCCATTCCTCGCCCCACTGGCGCATCGCGAGGACCACTGGGAGCAGGCCCTCGCCCTTGGCGGTCAGCGAATAGACGACTTTTCTTCTGTCCGATGGGTCGGGCGTACGCTCGAGAATTCCGCCGGCGACCATTTTCGCCAGGCGGTCGGAAAGGATGTTGCGGGCGATTCCGAGGCCGGCCTGGAACTCCTCGAAATGCTGCAACCCGTTGAGCGCCCCGCGAAGGATGAGGAACGCCCATTTCTCGCCGATCAGCTCGACCGCCGGCGGGATTGGGCACGACAGTGCCGCTTCCTTAAAGCGGTCGATATCCATCACTTGCCGGCATTCGCCGCCTTCTCCCGTGTTGAATCACATGAAAGCACATCGCGGTTCCAAAAAACAGTTGCAATATGAAACTATACACTCTATTGGTTTTGAATCGCAACTTAACAGGAGGACCTGCGATGTTCCGTTTGGCTCTCGCGCTTTCCACCATTGCACTCGGCGCCAGTGCGGCCGCCGCCTCCAATTATTCGGCCAACCCGACGGTTCCCGCTTCGGGGAAGTTCATCACCCGCGACATCGTCTGGAATTGCGGCCCCGCAGCCTGCCAGGGCGCGACCGACGAAAGCCGCCCGCTGGTGCTGTGCCAGTCGCTCGCCAAGCGTGCCGGGCGACTCGACACCTTCATCGCCGATGGCCGGGCGCTGAGCGCGGCCGAGCTCGAGCGCTGCAACGCTTCGGCAAAAGTGCCGCAGACGTCTGCACTCGCCTCGCAATAACGCTCCCCCGGGCCGCGCTTCCCCCTGCGCGGCCCAATCTCCTCCTTTCGCGCTTGCACAATAGCGCCGCCTCCCCCCATCTTAGGGGCGTGCTCAGACAGTACGAACTGGTCGAGAAGGTCAGGACCTACGATCCCGATGCGGACGAGGGGCTGATCAATCGCGCCTACGTCTTCTCGATGAAGGCGCACGGTTCTCAGGTGCGGGCATCCGGCGACCCCTATTTCAGCCACCCGATCGAAGTCGCCGGGATCCTCACCGACCTGAAGCTCGACGATCAGACCATCGTCACCGCGATTCTCCATGACACCATCGAGGACACGCTCGCCACTCCGGAGGAGATCGAGAAGCATTTCGGCAAGGACGTCGCCCGGCTCGTCGACGGTGTGACCAAGCTCAGCAAGATCGAAGCTCAATCGGAGAATGAGCGCGCCGCCGAGAACCTCCGCAAGTTCCTGCTCGCGCTCAGCGACGATATTCGCGTGCTCCTGGTGAAGCTCGCCGACCGGCTGCACAACATGCGCACGCTCCACCACATCCCGTCCGAGGAAAAGCGCCGCCGAATCGCGCGCGAGACCATGGATATCTACGCGCCGCTCGCCGAGCGCATCGGCATGTACGAGATGATGACCGAAATGCAGACGCTCGCCTTCCGCGAGCTCGAGCCAGATGCGTTTGCTTCGATCACGCGGCGGCTGCAGCAGCTGCATGAGCAGGGCGGCGACCTGGTCAGCCGAATCGGCCTCGGCCTGCAGCTCTATCTCGCCGACAACAGCCTGGAGGCGGAGGTCATCGGCCGCCAGAAACACCCCTATTCCATCTGGAAGAAGATGGCCGAGCGGCACATCAGCTTCGAGCAACTGTCCGACGTGATGGCCTTCCGCATCATCGTAAAGGATGTCGGGGAATGCTATCGGGCGCTCGGCCTGATCCACCGCCGCTGGCCAATGGTCCCGGGACGCTTCAAGGATTACATCTCGACACCGAAGCGCAACGGCTACCGTTCGCTGCACACCTCCGTCATCCATGATTCCAAGATGCGGATCGAAATCCAGATCCGCGACAAGGCCATGCACGAGCAAGCCGAACGCGGGCTCGCCGCGCACTGGGCCTACAAGGAAGGCAAGCCGAGTGCCGATCTCCACGTGCCGTGGGTCGACGATCTGGTCGAAATCCTCGACCACGCAGAGAGTCCGGAAGAGCTGCTCGAGCACACGCGGATGGCGATGTATCAGGACCGGATCTTCGCCTTCACGCCGAAGGGCGAGCTGATCCAGCTGCCCAAGGGCGCAACGCCGGTCGATTTCGCTTATGCAGTGCACACCGATCTCGGCGACCGGACCGTTGGCGCGAAGGTCAACGGACGCGTGGTGCCGCTCCGCACCATGCTCGAAAATGGCGACCAGGTCGAAATCCTGGCGTCCGAAGCCCAGCACCCGCAGCCCAGCTGGCTGCGTTTCGTCGCTACCGGCAAAGCGCGCGCGGGGGTCCGCCGATTCGTCCGCCACAAGGAGCGCGACGAAACCGTCGAGCTCGGGCGTAAGATCTACGACGAGATCGTCGCCCGGCTACCGGCGGAATTGGATAAGGACGGCCTCAAGCGCGCGCTCAAGAAGCTGAAGATCGAGAACGAAGACGAACTGATGATCGCAATCGCGCGCAAGCGCGTCAGCGACGAGGCGCTGATGGAGGCGCTGATGCCCGGCTCAGCCGGCGGCGACGTCGCCCCGCGCCCGCTCGGCCAACGCAAGGCGATCTCGATCAAGGGGCTGACTCCGGGCGTCGCCTATCACCTGGCCCAATGCTGCCATCCGATCCCGGGCGACCGCATCGTCGGCCTCAGGCGCGAGGACGAGGAGATCGAGGTCCACGTGATCGGCTGCGACACGCTGGCGAGTGGAATCGACGCCGACTGGCTCGACCTCGCCTGGGGCGAGGGCTCGGACGGCGGCGCGGCGCGCCTGTCGGTGATCCTCCGCGACATCCC
>C688J35102_120989092_pt1 | contig 10069 bp, 3 predicted proteins | sample HopSoiMetagenom2_FD_35102 | JGI IMG/M metagenome (IMG submission 35102) | reverse complement strand
GTCGCCCGGCCGGGTTTGATCAGGTCCATCGTCAGGGTGTCGCGCAGAAATTCGAAAACCCCATCATCGGCCGCGAACCAATCCGCGCGCGCTTTCTCGATCGTTTCCGAGATCAAAGTCCGATCGTGCTTTGTCGGACCGGACGCGGTCAGATAAGTGCGGTAGACCGGGAAATGCAGGATGTAGAGCTCAAGCGCCTGTCGCAAGCTGTCGGCGGAATAATCGCGGGTTGAATAATGCCCACCGGCGATACGCGCGAGCAGCCGGCTCAACACCGTGAACTCGCTGGTCAGCAAGGTTTGGAGCACACGCCGTTTGGCTTCTTTCAAGTGCGGCTCGAGTGCCGCGGGCGAGTTACTGATTTGCCGCCACGCATCGTCGAGCGGCGGCAAGCCCTTGCCGTCCAGCAGTACTTGCGTGATGACGTTCAGCCATTCGTAACCTGTGGTGCCGTGGACACCCGCAAACGTGGGCAGTTTTTCGCCGGGCCCGAGGATTTTCTCGATCACCATGTAAAATCGATCGTCGTCAGGCTCGCGCGTTTTCATGATCAACCGGCGCAGTCGCTGAAAATACTGTGCGGGATCGCGCAAGCCATCAATGTGATCCAGCCGAAGCCCCTGCAGTTTATCCTCTGCGACCAGCCTTTGAGCCAGCTGGTGAATGGCTTCGAATGTTCCGGCGTCCTCGACTCGCAGGCCGGCTAGCGTGTTTACGTCGAAGAAGCGGCGGTAATTGATATCGCTTGAAGCGAGCCGCCAATGCGCCAGCCGGTAATGTTGGCGCTCAAGAAGGTGATGCAGAGCCAAGGTCTGCAGTGCACGGTCAGGGCCGGCCCGGTAAGCTCCCAATCCCTTGAACAGGATTTCGGCGCCTCCTGCGAGGCTCTTGAGCTCGGCCTTGAAGCCTGGCGCTTCCGCGCGATTGGGATGACGTAGCCCTTTGTAGCGCGAAGCAAGTTCGAGAATGCGTTGGCCTGCGGTGCTGTTGTCGGCCCCCGCCTCAGCTACCGCATGGCGCAAGACCTCGCTGTAACGCTCGGGCGCGATTGGTAGACGATGCTCGTAGTACCAGGCCGAAAGACTGCCTTCGGCCGGATCGTAGCGCAGCTCGATCTGGCCGTTTTCCAGCGCCTCGCCATAGGAGGAGCCTAGAATGGGAAGCAGCACACCGGCCCTGGCGCGGTAAGGCAAGATGTCCCAATCGATGTCAAAAGATGCCGCATGCGGCGAGGCGGGACCCCACTCCAGTACGTCTAGCCACCATGGATTGTCGCTAAAATGGACGCCGACATGGTTGGGAACGAAATCAAGAATTAGTCCGAGATCATGAGCCTGCAACGCCCGGTGTAGCCGTTCGAAACCGTCATGGCCCCCGAGCTCCGGATTTAGCCGAGTGTGATCGATGATGTCATAACCATGGCTAGAGCCCTTACGGGCCTTCATGAAGGGCGATGAATAGAGGTGCGTGATGCCGAGCGCCTTTAGATACGGGACGATGTCGGCTGCCGCGTCAAAACCGAAATCCGCGGTTAGCTGAAGGCGGTAGGTCGCCAGCGGCGCGGGAACAGGCATCAGCGCGCACCGAGATGCCAGGTCACGGACCAGGGCGGCATCAGATCGCCAACATCGTGGCCCCAGATGAGCCGGGTGCCCACCTCCTTGGCTACGCGTGTAACCGGTACTTTCGACAAATTGGCTTGCAGTCGCAGCATCAGGCCATCGCCCATCAGCCAGCTTGCGGTCAGCAGACCATTGTCCGCGGCGTGTGCATCGCCTGAACCTGCCCCTGCCAACCTGGGGATGATCTCGCGCCGCCGAATCGCGAGCAGTTCTCGCACCATCGCGAGTCGGTTTTTCGGTCGGTCTTCCGCCAGCGATTCCCAATCCAATATGGCCGATTGAAACGTCGAGGGCGCCAGCGGATCCGGAACGTTCGTGCCATACTTCGCGTAGGCCCACGCGAACTCCTTGCGCCGGCCCTCGCGCACCGCATCCGCCAAAGCGCCTTCGAATCCGCAGAAGAATGGAAACGGCGCTGTAGAGCCCCATTCCTCACCCATGAACAGCATCGGAACGGCTGGGGCCAGCAGCAAAATCTGCAAAGCGGCTTCAACGCCTTCGGCGCTTGCATTGCTTTCCAGCCGGTCACCGAGCGGGCGATTGCCGATCTGGTCGTGGTTCTCCAGGAAGTTGACGAAAGCGGTCGGAGGAAGTTCACTGCTCGGCTCACCGCGCAACTGCCCTTCGCGATGGCGGGAGGGTTCGCCTTGATAGACGAACCCCGAGCCAAGCGCGCGTGCGATTTGATTCCGCGGGGAGCAATGATAATCGCCGTAATAGCCGTGGGTTTCAGCGGTCAGCAGCACATGCCAGGCGTGATGATAATCGTCATTCCACTGTGCGCGGTACTTGCCGCGTGGCGGCTCCTGCTCCGGATCCAGCAAGCTGGAGCGGTTGTCGTCATTTTCAAGCACCAGATGAATCTGACGGTTGGTCTGCTGCGCTAAATGGCCCACGGCGACACTGAGATCGTGCAGCACCGAGACCTCGCCGGGCTCCACGATCGCATGTACGGCATCGAGCCGAAGTCCGTCGAAACGATAGTCGCGAAGCCAATACAGCGCGTTCTCGATTGCGAAAGCCCGCACTTCTGCCACACGGTAATCGATGGCGCTACCCCAAGGGGTATGCGCCTCCGTGAAGAATGACGGCGCATAACGGCTCAGGTAATTTCCCTCGGGGCCGAAGTGATTGTAGACCACGTCGAGAAACACCATCAACCCGCGCAGATGCGCTTCGTCGATCAACGTCTTGAGATCTTCGGGGCGGCCGTAGGCGCTGTCCGACGCATACCACAACACGCCGTCGTATCCCCAGTTGCGCGGGCCAGCGAAGTCGGCGATCGGCATCAACTCCAGCGCAGTGATGCCGCTCGCCACCAGATGGTCGAGCTTGTCGATCATCGCGCGGTAGGTACCCTGGCGCGTGAAGGTGCCGACATGGGCTTCCAGCAACACCGCTTCGTGCCATGGGCGCCCTCGCCATTGCGGGGTGCGCCATCGGTAGCCCGAGTGATCGATTATCTCGCTTGATCCTGAAACGTCATCGGGCTGATAGAAGGAAGCTGGATCGGGCACATCGATGTCGTCGTCGATCCGGAATCTATAATGCGCTCCGGCGCGCACGCCTGGGACTTCGGCGGAGAACCAGCCGTTTTCACGGCGCCGCATAGGGTGCGGCTTGTCCAGTAGCAGATCGACCCGGTTCGCGGCCGGAGCCCAAAGTCGAAACGAGGCGCCATCCGCGCTCAGTCGTGTGCCGAATTGCCGCTCATTCATGCTGAACCCGCAAAGGCAAGGACCGAGCGGGGAGGCGCCTTGGTGTGGTCTCCCGCCGCGAAGTCCCTGAACGGGTGTGTAACGTGGACGGTGTTGAATAGTTGCTGCCACAGCTTGTATTCCGGCATCTTCGGCAGCGTGAATGCGATCTCTTCGGGGGCCGCGTTCAGCACGATGAAGATCGGCTCGCTCTCCTTGACCGGCCCCAACACATACGCAAGAAAGCGGCTCTCCGGGAAGTTCCAGTCTTCTTGCTTCATCTCCTCGGCGGACGGCGTAAGCCATAACACTCCGTAGGAGCCGTCGGCGCGCCGACCGTCCAGCCAACGGCGCGAGCGTAGCTGCGGAAACCTGCGCCGCAATTCGCTCATCTCGCCGATGAAGTTCGTGAGGTCGTCGCCCTCCCGGCCGATGCCGTCCCAGTTGACCCAGCCGACTTCGTTGTCCTGGCAATATGCGTTGTTATTGCCGAGCTGTGAGTTCGCGACCTCATCCCCCGCCAGAACAAGAGGAACGCCTTGCGCGAGGAAGAGGCAGGCGAGCTGATTCTTCCTTAGCTGGCGTCGAAGAGCGACAATGGCCGGATCATCTGTCGGACCCTCATGACCACAGTTGTTACTCTGGTTGTCACTGGAGCCGTCGCGATTGTCCTCGCCGTTGCTCTCGTTGTGTTTTTCGTTGTAGCTGAACAAATCCTGCAGCGTGAAGCCGTCATGCACCGTTATGTGATTGATGCTGGCTCGCGGTGCACGGCCGTCGTGATTGAACACGTCCGACGAGCCGGTCATGCGACTGGATATTTCGCCGATCAGGCTACCTTCGCCGCCCCAGTAACGCCGCATGGCGCTGCGGTAGCGGTCGTTCCATTCCGACCACTGGGATGGAAATGCGCCCACTTGATATCCGCCGAGCCCGAGGTCCCAGGGTTCGGCCACCAGCTTTACGGAGGCGAGGACGGGATCCTGGCGAAGCGCCGCGAGGAAGTTGCTGTTGCGGTCGAATCCGTTCGGTCCGCGCGCGAGCGTAGTCGCAAGATCGAAACGAAAGCCGTCGACGTGACAGACCTCGACCCAGTAACGCAGCGAATCCATGACCATCTGCAGTACGCGCGGATGAGTCAGCTTCACGGAGTTGCCGGTTCCGGTGAAGTCGTCATAGTAGCGCGGATTATCCTGCATCAGCCAGTAGTAGGAAGCATTGTCGATTCCCCGAAACGACAGCGTCGGACCCATATGGTTCCCCTCGGCGGTGTGATTATAAACGACATCAAGCATCACCTCGAAGCCGGCATCGTGTAGCCGGGCCACCGTCGTACGGAAGGTGTCCAGTGGGTTGTCCTGTGCGTAACGCGACTCCGGGGCAAAGAAAGAAAGCGTGTTGTAGCCCCAGTAGTTCGACAGCTTCTTTTCGATGAGTATCCGGTCGTCGACGAAGCCATGGACCGGAAGCAGATCGATCGTGGTTACGCCGAGCCGCTTGAAATGATCGATCATCGCCGGGCAGGACAGCGCTCCGAACGTGCCGCGAAGGTTCGGGGGCACGTCTTCACGCTTCTGCGTCAGTCCTTTGACGTGAGCTTCATAGATGATCGTGTCTTCCCAGGGGATGCCGGGGCGTTTTTCGCTGCGGCTGCGATCGAACCTCTCGTCAACAACCGTCGCTTTGGGCATGCCGCGCGCGTTATCGCGGCGGTCGAACGAGAGATCTTCGCGGGCGCTTCCGGTGCGATAGGCGAAGTGCGCATCGCTCCAGACCAGTCTACCCGCGACACGGCGGGCGTACGGGTCCAGCAGCAGCTTGTTGGGATTGAAACGGTGACCGTGCTCGGGCTCGTACGGCCCGTGAACGCGGTAGCCGTAGAGCTGGCCTGGTGAAACGTCATTGAGATAGCAATGCCAGACATCCTCGTCGCGCTCCGGCATTTCGATGCGTTCGAGTTCACGGCGTCCCTGATTGTCGAACAGGCATAGCTCGACCTTGCGCGCGTTGGCCGAGAACAGGGCAAAGTTGGTGCCCCGGCCGTCCCAGCTTGCACCGAGGCGGGCGAACGTTCCAGCGGACAGGCGCATGCGTCAGTTTTCCGGTACGAGAAAAATGGCGGCCAAAGGAGGGATGGTGAGCTCGAGTTCGGGCACGAGACTTGCCGAAGTTTGGACCTCGCCGACGTTCCCGACATTGCTGCCGCCGTAATGCGCCGAGTCCGAGTTGAACACCTCGCGCCACTTGCCGGAAAACGGCACGCGGATGCGGTAGTTGTGATATACATTCGGGGAAAAATTGAGCACGACCAAGCAACGCGCGCGTGCGTTGTCACCCTTACGGATCCACGCAAAGACGTTACCGTTGGCGTCATTCGTGACCAGCCATTCGAATCCGGATGGATCGCAATCCAGCTGGTGAAGTGCCGGCAAAGTGCGGTAAAGCCGATTCAGATCCCTGATCAAGCTGTGAATGCCGGCGTGCTCGTTTTCTCCGAGCAAGTGCCAGTCGAGCGACCGGTCATGGCTCCATTCGCGCTCCTGGGCAAATTCACAGCCCATGAACATCAGTTTCTTGCCGGGGTGCGCGAACATGAATGAGTAGTACGCGCGCAAGTTGGCGAAGCGTTGCCAACGGTCACCGGGCATCCGCCCGACAATGGAGCGTTTGCCGTGCACGACTTCATCATGCGACAGCGGCAGGATGAAGTTCTCGGAAAAAGCATAATGCAGGCCGAACAGGATGTCGCCGTGGTGATGTTTGCGGTGGATCGGATCCTTGCTGATGTAGTTCAGGGTGTCATGCATCCACCCCATGTTCCATTTGTAGCCGAAGCCGAGACCGCCAAATTCGACCGGCCGCGATACCTGCGGCCATGCGGTGGACTCTTCCGCGGCCGTGGTGGCATGGGGAAATCGGGCATATACTTCCGTATTGAATCGCCGGAGGAAATCAATCGCTTCGAGGTTTTCCCGTCCGCCATACCTGTTCGGGATCCAGGCATCCGCAGGTCGGCTATAATCGAGATAAAGCATTGATGCGACCGCATCCACGCGCAGCCCATCGACACCGTAACGTTCCAGCCAGAACAGAGCATTCGAGACCAGGAAGTTGACGACTTCGGTGCGGCCGTAGTTGTAGATCAACGTCCCCCAGTCGAGATGGCGCCCTTGCAGCGGATTGGCATGCTCGTAGAGGGCGGTGCCATCAAAGTTCGCCAGCCCGTGCGGATCGTCCGGGAAGTGTCCTGGAACCCAGTCCAGCAACACGCCGAGGCCTTCGCCATGGCAGGCGTCAATGAGTGCAGCAAAATCCTGGGGTGGACCGAAACGGCTTGTGGGCGCGTACAGCGCTGTCGGCTGATACCCCCACGAGCCATCGAACGGATGTTCGCTAACCGGCAGAAACTCCACATGGGTGAAACCGAGATCCTTCACATATCGCGGAAGCTGGTCGGCGAGATCGCGGTAAGTCAACCATTCGTTGTTGCCGGTGCGACGCCAGGAGCCGAGATGAACCTCGTAAATCGACATCGGCGCACTTAGGCTGTTGACCCGTTCGGGCGCCGGACGCGGATGCGGCAAGTTCGTCTCATCGAACACGATCGACGCCGTGCTTGGGCGCTTTTCGGTGGCAAAGGCGAAGGGGTCGGCCTTGAGCGGCAGATGCTGGCCGGCAGCGCCGATGATGTCGAATTTGTAGTGATCACCCGGCGTGGCGCGGGGAACGAACAATTCCCAGTAACCAGAGCCCCGCACGCGCATCGGGTGCCGGCGAGGGTTCCAGAAGTTGAAATCGCCGACGACGCTGACCCGTCTCGCATTGGGAGCCAACACCACGAACGCGACTCCATCGACGCCGTCGAGCGTCATAGGATGCGCGCCGAGCTTGTCATAAAGCCGCTGGTGGGTTCCCTCACCGAGAAGATACAGATCGAAGTCGCTCAAAACGGGTGGAAAACGATAAGGATCTTCAAGCTCGACGACGTTGTCGCCGAAGCGGGCGCGGAGCTGGTAGCGTTTCGAACCGTTTGGCAGCGCGCCGGCGAATAAACCAGCGTCATGAATTCGAGCCAGGGAAGCTGTTTCACCGTGCTCGCCGACGGCCTCGACGTTCGAGGCCTCTGGCAGGAAGGCCCGAACCACGTTGTGTCCGTCCTCGGTATGAAGCCCGAGGTAATGAAACGGATCGGAGTGGCGGCCTTCCACAATCGCGTAGGCCTCCGCTGGTAATTCCGTCATGAGGCCTCGCCCATGTTCTCGGACAATATCCGGATCGCTCCTGTCAGTGGGACACGTAGCCAGTCGGGTCGATGCGCCAACTCGTATTCGATTTCATAAAAGGCTTTTTCAAGCAGGAAGAAGTTCAGCAGTCGTTCCGCGGCGGCTGCATTTGCCGGCCACAGTCGAGCCGTGGTCATGATCTCGCGATAGGCCCCAAGGAAAACTGTGGTGGCCCGATCGCGCCATCCGGCGAGCGCCGCAGCAACTTTGCCTTGCTCGTCGGACGCGACTTTCAGCGCGCGCTCATGTGCGGCCGTCGCCGAATAATCGATCGAGCGGATCAGGCCAGCGACATCGCGCGCGCCGGGTGCCTTGCGCCGCCTCTCTTCAATCGAGCGCCGGGGCTCGCCTTCAAAATCGATGATGAAGATGTCGTCCTTGACGATCAGCATTTGACCGAGATGGAAGTCTCCATGGTGACGAATGTTGAGCCCGTCGATCTCACGCGGCAGCAGGGCCCCCAGGCGGTGAGGCAGGTCCTTATGGTAAGGCAAGAACTGGTCCACCAGCATACGTTCGGCATCTCTAAGCGAATCGCGCCGTTGCTGAAACGTTTCAAACAGGCGCCCGGCGCGGGCCAGGACATCGTCGGTCCAGCGCCGTACGTCGGCGGGTGTTGTCGGTTCGGGTTCAAAATCGGCGGCGTTCCCGCTGGCGAGGGCGAGGTGCATCTCGGCGACACGCCTTCCGGTCTGCGACATGTAACGGAGGTAAGGAACCTGCTCCTCACTTTCGCCGGGGTGCTCGCTCGAGGGCAACAGGCGCTGCTCATCGATGAAGCGATCCAGATAGGCCGATGTCACGGTCCAGGCATCGCCCTGGTTCTGGACAAACTCGTGAACGATTCCGATCGCGTGTTGTTTGTCGCCCTCGATCAGTTCGACGCTACCGAGCAGCGCGGGCGTGTTTGCGTAGCCCGCTTCTTCGGTCAGGAAGCGCCCCATTTCGATTTCCGGGTTTATCCCTGGTTCGATCTTGCGGTAAAGTTTGACAACATAGTCATTGTCCACAAGCGCGGTGCTGTTGGATTGTTCGGTCTCTACCGCCCGCACCTGTTCCGGCGCCTTGATAGGTTTGTTGAGAAGCCTGGCTGTGGGGCGGAACTCGAGACGCGATCCGCCCTCTTCGATAGTGAGGGATTGCCGCAGATTGCGCAGAAGAATGGCGATGAAGATTCGCTCGGTTGCCACGTCGAGCAGCGTTCCCTCACGCGCGCCCTGGCGCACAGCGGCGAATGCGCGGGGATTATAGCGCTCGCGATCGAAACGCACCCACTCGATCTGCATAGGCAGCAGATACCGCGACCTCACGCCGTCCTGGGTGGCTTCAAAGAAGGCAACCCAGGGCCGGTTATCTCCGACATCGCAGAACGGGATTGCCGAGGTCAGTACCGGATGAATGGATTTAGGAGAGCGCTCCGGATACCACCGGGTCCGCGCCAGAAAGCCCGGCAAGACGTCGCGTTCGAAGACAGTGCGGGTGCGCGCGAGCGAAACCCAGGTCGCCCCGAGCGGGACAACCAGGGTCTCAAATTCCGGAACTGCTGAGCCAGCGGTGTGCTCCGACCTGTCGCCCTGCTCGAGCCGGAACCAGTAGAAGCCATACGGGGCCAAAGTGATCATGTAAGGCAATTCGCCGATCGCCGGGAAACGGGTCCGACCCAGCATCTCGAGCGGGACCCGATCTTTCCAGGCGGAAAGATCCAGTTCGGTCGCCTGCGCGGACCGCGAGAGGTTGGCGACGCAGAGGATCGCTTCGTCTCGATATTGCCTGACGTAGACGAGCACGGAGCGGTTCGCCGGGCGGATGAACGTCATGGTGCCGCGTCCGAACGCCAGCGTGGATTTGCGCACGGAGATCAGCCGTTTTGTGGCGCTTAGCAGGGAAGACAGGCTGCGCGACTGGGCCTCGACGTTCACGGCCTCATACCCATAGACCGGGTCCATGATTGTGGGCGCATACAGCCGCGCGGGATCGGCGCGCGAGAAGCCACCGTTGCGATCCGGTGTCCATTGCATCGGCGTGCGTACGCCATTGCGGTCGCCGAGATAGATGTTGTCTCCCATCCCGATCTCGTCGCCGTAATAGATGATCGGCGTCCCGGGGAATGAGAGCAGCAGGGAGTTCATCAGCTCGATCTTCCGCCGGTCGTTGTCCATCAGCGGCGCCAGTCGACGCCGAATACCAAGGTTGAGCCGCGCTCGCGGATCATTGGCGTAAGTCGACCACAGATAATCGCGCTCGACGTCGGTAACCATTTCCAGCGTCAGTTCGTCATGGTTGCGCAGGAACAGCGCCCATTGGCAATTAGCCGGGATATCAGGCGTCTGGCGTAGAATGTCGGTGATGGGAAAGCGGTCTTCCTGCGCGATGGCCATGTAGATCCGCGGCATCAGCGGGAAATGATAGGCCATGTGGCATTCATCGCCCTTGCCGAAATATTCCTGCACGTCCTCCGGCCATTGAT
>C688J35102_120989094_pt1 | contig 10070 bp, 10 predicted proteins | sample HopSoiMetagenom2_FD_35102 | JGI IMG/M metagenome (IMG submission 35102) | reverse complement strand
AGGCTATGCATCCGGCGGCTGCCGCGGGTCCTCACACCCGACGAGGTCGATCAGCCGACCGCCGCGTTTCGGACGCACTGCCACCGGGCGATGGTCCGCGGATCAAGGCCTAATCCAGTACATCGGAGGACGCCCTCCCATGGCGACACCACCCTTCTGCGTTAGTAGACAGCCTTGGCGGTGCTCACCGGCCAGTACTCACCAGCGGCTCAACTGGCGCACATGCGAAGGGATCCGTCCATGCGAATGGTTTCACCGTTGAGGTAGTCGTGCTGACCGATGAAGAGCGCTAAGTCGGCGAACTCCTCCGGGTAACCCAACCTTCGGGGAAAGGGAACGTTGCCGGCCAGTGCCACTCGATACTCATCGCTGACTCCGGCCAGCATCGGTGTATCAATCACACCCGGCGCTATGGCACAGACCCTGACTCCCGCGGACGCTAGGTCGCGGGCTGCGGGCAGGGCCATGCCCGCGACCCCCGCCTTGGACGCGGCATAGGCTATCTGCCCAACCTGACCGTCAAACGCCGCGATCGACGCGGTCATGACGATGACACCCCGCGCACCGTCTTCGAGTGGCGCGGTCTTGACCATTTCAGCGGAGGCCAGGCGCAACAAGTTGAAGGAGCCCATCAAGTTGATACGCATTGTTTGGTCGAAGAGGTCGACCGAGTGGGGAACACCACCTCGCGACAGGATCCGCGCTGCAGGAGCAATCCCAGCGCAACTCACAGCAAAGCGGAGCGGAGTTGGGCCTTCGGCGGCAACGGAGATAGCATCGGTCAATTGCGACTCGTCGGTGACATCCGCCCGAACATACTTGGCTCTGTCACCCAGGTCATCCATTAGGCCGGCCGGAGCCTCTTCCACCATGTCGACAAACCGTGACGGTCACGCCGAGATGCGCCAGCGCACGGCACGTGGCCGCCCCGAGACCGGATGCGCCGCCCGTGACGACAGCCGAGATTTCCGCAAGTCTCATGAATCGATTCCTGCCTGTCGCCGAGCGGGGGGCCGGATGCCGTCGAGCAGAACATCAAGGAACAGGTCTGCGAGATCGTCAGACTTGGTAGGGCCGCTGGGGTCGAACCACAGGTAGGTGTAGTTGAACATCCCGAGAATCCCCTTCACGAGCAATGGGGACCCGGGCGCCAGCACCCCCTCACGCGTGCCCTGATCCAACGCCTGCCTCCAATATCCCTCATAGCGCTCGCGAGCGCTCACAACCTGATCCCTGCGCTCTCCGGTGAGACTCGTGTACTCGCGAAAGAAGACCGCCCACTCTGACCGATGCTCGGCGATGTTCCGAAGCAGCTCGCGCGCCAACTTCCGAAGCCGCTCCTCCGCTTTGAGGTCTTCCGTCAGGAGTTGCTCGGCGTACGCGTTCATGCGGTCGACCTGGGTCTTGCTGATGCTGTACAGCAGGGACTCTTTACTTCCGATGTAGTGGTAAAGAGCACCGCGACCGAGTTCGACCGCGCGACACAGCTCATTCATCCCTGTGCCGTTGTACCCATTACGCGCAAATAGGTCGGCGGAGATGCGCAGGATGCGGGAAAGGTTAGCTTCGTAACTAGTACTCATCCAGATCTCTCTCACGTTCTTCTCTGATGCTGAGTCGTCCGCCAACGTGCTCAACGCGGATGCGAGCCTCACGGCAATCGCTCTACTATCGTCGCATTTGCCATGCCACCGGCTTCGCACATGGTCTGCAGCCCGTACATACCTGCCATCTCATCCAAGACCGAGAGCAGAGTTCCGAGCACACGGGCTCCAGATGCTCCCAAGGGATGCCCGAGGGCTATGGCCCCTCCGGCAACGTTGAGTCGATCATCCGATACACCGGTCTCGCGCTGCCATGCGATGGGAACGCAGGAGAAGGCCTCATTGACCTCGAATGCATCAATGTCGTCCAAGGTCAATCCAGCCCGCTGTAGCACCGCTGCAGTTGCTGGCACGACACCCATAAGCATCAGCGTTGGATCATCACCCACGACGGAGGTGCTGTGCACCCGCGCCCTAGGCCTCAACCCCAACCTGTCTGCGGCAGACGCCTCGACGACCAGCGCGGCGGCCGCCCCGTCGGTCAGCGGCGAAGAGTTGCCCGCAGTCACATGCCACGGCAACCCCTGGAAGCGAGAGACAGTATCCGGACTGAGGAATGCCGGGCGCAACTCGGTTAGTCGGTCCCGCGCCACATCCGCCCGCACCGTTTCGTCCACGGCTGGCAAGTCCCTTCCACCGTCGGACGGAACCACCATGTCGGAAGAATGCATCTCGACAGCGCGAGCGGCGCGCTGATGGGACCGATAAGCAAAGTCGTCCAATTCCTGCCGGCTTAGTCCCCAACGCTCGCAGACCATCTCGGCCGAAATGCCTTGCTGAACAAGCCCCTCGGGGAATCGCTTGCTGAGCCCGGTCTCGTCCATCTCGGCATCACGGACGTTCGACCACAGAGGAGCACGGCTCATCGACTCGACGCCGCACACCACCACTACCTCTGCGGCGCCAGCTTGAATCGTGTGAGCGGCGAAATGTAGAGCTTGCTGACTTGAGCCGCACTGACGGTCAACCGTGACCGCCGGTACCGTGAATGGGAACCCTGCAGCAAGCACCGCGCTGCGAGTGATGTTTCCGCCCTGCTGCCCCGACTGCGTTACGCACCCGCCGACAACGTCGTCCACGATCGCCGGCTCGATGCCGGTGCGGTCGACGAGGCCACGCAGTGTCGACGCGAGCAGATCTATCGGGTGAATATCGGCCAGGTACCCCCCGGCCTTGCCCTTGCCGCTGGGTGTGCGAACAACGTCAATGATCACCGCATCACGCATGGACGCTCCAGCCATCATTGAACTCGTACCCGTCCAGAAGCTCTCGGGCCGTGACCATGTATTGAATGGTCGGTGTCCCCTCCTCGAGCCAGTTCAGGCGGGCATCGCGATACAGCCTTTCGATCCGATGCTGGCGCGTGTACCCGATGCCGCCGTGCACGAAGAGCGCGCGGTCTGTAACACGACCCACAGCCTCTAAACAGAATTGTTTGCACATCGAAGACTCTGCCGGAATCCGCTCACCTCGGTCCCACTTGGCCGCGGCGTCAAGCAAAATCGATCGCATCGCGTACACATCGATCGCCATCTCCGCCAGGTAACGTTGCACCGCTTGGCGAGCGCCAATCGGCTTACCAAAGGTGAACCGCTGCTTGGCGTGCTCCACCGACAACTCAAGGGCTCTTTCAGCAGTGCCCCATGACGACGCGGCGACCAGAACCCTGCTGATCTCGAGTGCTTTCTCGAGGTACGCCTGCCCTTGCCCCTCGGCTCCCACCAGAGCGTCTAGAGGCACACGTGCATCGGTGAAGGTGAGCTGTCCGTGCTCGCCACCCTTGCAGCCCATTGTTTCCGGAAGGCGTTCTATGTTGAGTCCGGGCGTGTCCCGCGGCACGAGCAGCGCGGAAACCTCACCGGCCGCTGTCTTCGCCATGAGCAGGAAGTGGCTGGCGATGTCAGAATTTGTGATCAGCCACTTGCACCCGTTGATCGTGTATCCGTCTCCGGAGCGCAGCGCAGTCGTTCCGATGTCGGCTCCAGTGCCGTGATCCGGCTCTGTGAGCGCAAATGCGATGGACCTTTCACCAGTCACCGCGCCGGGGAGAATCTCCTGCCGTTGCTGCTCACTTCCGATCTCCGCGAACGCGTGCGCGAAGGAATTATGCACGTGAACCAGGGCGCGAATTCCACCCTGGATCTTCGCGAACTCCGCAATAATCGGAAGGTACTGGCGAATGGACAGACCGCTGCCACCGTACTCCCGAGGCACAAGGAGGCCGAAGGCGCCGCATTTGCGCAGCGCTGGCAGCACTACGTCGTATGGGATCCGCTCAGCATCCTCGATCTGGGTCTCGTATGGGTCAAGTTCCTGCCAGATCGAGCTGACGATCTGGTTTCGCAGCTCTGTGTATTCTGCCGGAGGCATTGCATTGGGCATTTATATCTCTCTTCTCACTAGATAGACCAGCCACCATCGACGGTGAGAACGGTGCCAGTGCAGTACGTTGCCTCCTCGGAAAGGAATGCAACCGCGCTTGCGATCTCGTCCGTGGTGCCGAAACGTCGGAGGACCGTCCGGTCCCGAATCTGGGCCCGCGAGGCGCTCGACACCTGCGCAGTCATGTCGGTGTCCACAAACCCAGGTGAGATCACGTTGACTCGTATTCCGTCCCGCCCGACCTCTTTGCACAGGGATCGCGCAAACCCGATCATCGCCGCCTTGGAACTGGCGTACGCAGTGTCGCCCGGGAAGCCGATCATCCCCACAACAGACGACACCAAGACGATGCTTGGTGCTTCAGCCTCACGGAGAAGCTTCAGCGCCGCCTTCGATGTCTGCGCCATGCCCGCGATGTTTGCTTGAACCACCGACCACCAACTTTCGGCAGCCATATGCTCGAGTCGGCCGCCCTGCCAAGTCGCAGCATTCAGGATGAGAGAGTCCAACCGCCCCCATGTGCGCGCCACCGCGTCAACCGCCGCCTCGGCGGACCGCTCGCATCCCAACTCGTAGGGAACGGGGACCACAGTGTCCCCGATGTCGCGAGCCAGCTCTTCCGCCCGTTCGTGGCCGTGCCGGTACCCACAGGCGACGTTGAGACCGCGGGCCGCCAGGGCTCGAACCACGCCCGCACCGATGCCGCGAGATCCTCCGGTCACGAAAGCGGTACGCCGCTCGGTCGCCTCTGCCATGCCCATGTACCGACTGTACCGATCAGTCCAATGGGTGGCAAGTGCACGGGCATTTCGCCTCTTTTCAGGCGGCACACCGCCCAGCGAGCGTGACGACGAGCGCTTCTAGGCGGTGGACCGCTCGGTACAAGAAAGTCTTGTCGGGCGCCATATGTGCGTGATAGACCTGTGCCCCATGACCCACAGACGCGCCCAGTCACACACTGCGGCTCAACGATCCTCGAAGCGCGCTCCGGAAGCGGCTGGAGTGGATCTGGGTGATGTCAATGCGGTCTGGGACGCCGTGGAGCATCGCCTTGCGGGCAACCCCACGGGGGACTTCAACCTCGCAGCCGAGGCCTGTGGGCGGTATGCCGGGGACCCCAGCCGGCTTGCGCTGACGGTCAGGCAGGCAGACGGGACGTCGCAGCGCTGGACCTACGCCGAACTGGACCGCTGCGCCGCGAAGGCAGCACGGCTGTTTGCGGACGCTGGACTTCGCCGCGGTGATCGGATCGCCGCCCTGCTTTCCCGCCAGGTCGAAAGCTGGATCGTCGCGCTTGCCGCCTGGCGATCAGGGCTCACCTATGTGCCATTGTTCGGCGGCTTCGGGGGCGACGCGCTGAGCTTTCGCCTCAACACCTCGGGTGCCAAAATCGTAGTGGTTGACCGCCAGTACCGGGACGCTCTCGAATCAGCTTTCGCCGGCTGCTCGTCCTCTTTCCACATCGTTACCGTCGGTGAGGCGGGCGGATTCGCGTCGGTCGGCTTCACTCGGGACTTCTGGACCAGTCTGGAAGCGGTCAGCGCCGATGGCCCCCGCGCCAAGACCGTTGGGAGCGATATTGCCACGCTGATGTTCACGAGTGGCACCTCCGGCAGCCCGAAGGCCTGCTTGATGCCCCATGCAGGAGTCGTCGCGCTTCTTCCGTTCGCCATCTGGGCGATGGGCCTACGAAAGGACAGCGTCCTCTTCAGTACAGCCGACCCTGCTTGGTCCTATGGTCTCTACACCACAGGCGCCGCGCCTATGATGATGGGCGTTTCACGGGTCATGTACAGCGGCCCGTTCGACGCAGCGAAGTGGCATCGTGTGATGTCAGAAGAGTCGGTCACCGCGATCGCCTCCGCCCCGTCTGCGTATTCCCACCTCTCTAAAGCGTTCGCCGAGCGGGGTGTACCGCCGGCATTGGAGTTGGCAACCGCAGCCGGCGAGCCGCTTGGCGCCGCTCTGGGGGCAGAGTGGGCGGCAACAGGCGCCCCCGCAATCCTGGACGGTTACGGCCTGAGCGAGCTCGGAATGGTGCTGGGTGATCTAGCGGACCCCCCAAGCGGAACAAGCGCTGGAACCCTCGCCGGGGCGATTCCGGGATTTGACGCTCGATTGGTCGACGATCGCGGCGCAGACGTCGAAGTCGGAACCGTCGGCAGGATCGCCGTTCGCTCCCCGCGCTATCAACTCACGGTGGGTTACGAAAACTTCCCAGAGATCTGGGCTTCCCGTTGGCGCGACGACCTTTTCCTAACCGACGATCTGGCACAACAGACAGATGAGGGTAGGTGGCGATTCGTCGGACGCGCCGACGACATGATCGTCACCTCAGGCCACAACGTCAGTCCCGCCGAGGTCGAGAATGCGTTGCTACGGCATCCTAGCGTGGCCGAGGCCGCGGTTGTAGCAGCCCACGACACCCAGCGTGGGACCGTGGTGCGCGCAGTCGTCGTGGTGGCCGCCAACGTTGAGACCAACCAGCAACTCACAGAGCAGCTCCAGGCGGAAGTCTCAAGCAGGGTTGCCCGATACGCAGTTCCCAGAATCGTGGACTACGCGCATGACCTTCCGCGGACGGAGACCGGAAAACTGCGGCGATCAGCCCTGCGTAACTAGCACGCGTAACCGATGCGTGCAGCCAGAACCTGTCGCGGCCAGTCCGGCCCGCGACGGCACAATCGAACACCGGACCGACCGGTGGTCGACCACATGAAAGGGGCAGCGATGTCACTGACAAACCCAGACTGGGTCGTCGACAAAGCCCGAGCGATCGAGGCGAACACCGAGTTCTCCCTCGACTCCAGGCACGCACAGTTCTCGTTCCTGCTGCAGTCCGACGACATCAGCTACGTCGTTGACGTCGACAGGGGAGCCATCTCTGTCACAACGGAGCCCACAGCGGCCAACCCGTGGGACTTTGCGGTGCGAGGAGCGACGGACTCGTGGCACAAGTTCATAGCGAAAGACGCAGACCCGGAGTACCGCGACGCCCTGGGCATGGCGTTCCAAGGCGCGATGAGCGTCAGCGGCGACATCAAGAGCCGGCTCACGCTCGAGGGCAACTACAAGAAGCTGTTCGCCAACCTACAGCCCCTGTACGTCTTCCTGACCCAGCTGCAGAACAACAACTAGGAGTTTGCAATGGCAAAGATTGAGCCGATGACGGGCCGTTACGTTCATGTCGAAGTAGGCGGAGTTACTTACCGTACCTACTTTGAATCCAATGGATCCGGAACGCCGCTGGTCTGTCTCCACACCGCAGGAGCGGATTCCCTGGAGTACCGGCACATGCTGGCCGACGACGACTTCACCAAGGATTTCCAAGTCATCGCCTTCGACATGCCCTGGCACGGCCGCTCGCTGCCGCCGAGCGGTTGGTGGGACCAGGAGTACAAGCTCACCCGAGACTTCTACATGGACTTCATCATTGCGTTCTCTGAGGCTCTCGATCTTGACCGGCCGATCCTCATGGGATGCTCCATGGGCGGTTACGTGATGCTCGACATCGCGCACTACCACCCCGGCAAGTTCGGTGGATTGATCGCGCTGCAGCCTCGCGCCTACGAGCCGACCTGGGCGACGATGTCTGACTGGCTCGTCACCCCCGAGGTCAACCCCGTCAGTTCCATTAGGCCGCTGATCCGCAGCCTCACCTCAACCGACGCCCCAGAGGACTACCGCCGTGAGGTGGAGTGGATCTACTCGAAGTGCGGTCCGGGCGTGCTGAGCGGCGACTTCCACTACGCGTCGGACGACCACGATGCCCGACCGTTCCTTGAAAACATCGACGGGGAAGCCGAAGGCCTGTACGTCGTAGGCGGGAACCACGACTGGAGCTGCTACCCGGAGCACACGGCGGAACTGACTGACGCCGTCAAGGGGGTCAAGGAGGTCAGAATCCCGCACGTCGGGCACTTCCCGCCCTCCGAGCACCCCGACGCCTTCAAGGCCGCGATCCTCCCGGTGCTCGCAGACCTGAACTCGCGAGTCACCGCCTGACCCTGGCTCTTACCGATACCGGTATGTGGTCATCAGATAAGCGGATCCCGGGGAAGTCGTTGTTCCCCGGGATCCGCCTACGAATTGAGGATATCGAATGAGCCAAGCGGCTGTCGCGCTGCCACCCCTGTCAGGGGTCAAAGTCGTCGAACTCGGGGGGATTGGACCGGCTCCGTTCTGCGGCATGCTTCTCGCCGACTTGGGCGCGGAAGTGACACGGATCGAGAGACCCGATTCCGACGGAACCTCCGCCCACGCGAAGCAACACGCTCAATATGACGTCCTGCACCGCGGTCGCATCTCGATCGCCGTAGACCTCAAATCTGCAGAGGGCCACCGGATCGCGCTGCAATTGATTGAGAACGCCGACATGGTCTTGGAGGGCTTCCGGCCCGGTGTTACCGAGCGCTTGGGACTCGGTCCGGAAGACTGCCTGAAGCAAAACCAGCGCCTCATCTACGGGCGCATGACCGGCTGGGGACAGACAGGTCCTCTTTCAACAGCAGCCGGCCACGACATCAACTACATCAGCCTAGCGGGTGCGCTCCACGCCATTGGGCGCCCGGGCGGACCTCCGGTGTTTCCTCTCAACCTTCTCGGCGACTTCGGCGCGGGCGGCATGTTCCTAGCCCTGGGAATGGTAAGCGCTCTGTGGGAGGGCCACCGATCGGGACAGGGACAAGTTATCGACGCAGCAATCGTGGACGGAACCGCGAGCCTGATGGCCATGCTCCTGGGCATGTATTCGGCCAACGAGTGGTCCGATGGCAGAGGCACGAACTCACTGGACGGAGGGGCCCACTACTACGAGGTATACGAATGTGCCGACGGCAAGTGGATCTCAGTGGGTTCAATCGAACCACAGTTCTACAACGCCTTGCTGAAGGGACTTGGGCTGCCGGACAACATCGGCCACGAGCGAACCGATCCGCTCGTTTGGCCGCTGGAAAAGCAACGTATTGCATCGGCCTTCCGAACCCGAACAAGAGACGAATGGTGCGCGCACTTCGAACAGTTCGACGCCTGCGTAGCACCTGTGCTGTCCATCGATGAAGCCAACCAGCATCCGCACAATCAGGAGCGCCACTACATCGACCAGCTGGACGGTGTTATGCAGCCAGGATGCGCGCCACGGTTCAGCCGCACCCCGGGCCTGGGACCTCGACCCGTACCTGAGCCTGGTGAGCACACCCGCGCAGTGCTGCAGTCGCTCGGCATCGATGACGGCCGGATCGACGACCTCACGGAACGTGGTGTGGTGCACGGCTAGACGGGGTGGATTCGGCAACCGAACGTAGACCGCAGCGTCGTCGAAAGAGGTGTGCCCGTCGAAGTGAGCGACCGTGAAGACAGGCAAGCGGCGGCCAGGCCGTTCTCCCGACACCACGCGAATCGGCGACGCAGCTGGCAGGCGTACAGGGCGTGGGTTTGTCCCGATTACGCACGAGGGACGCGACAGCGGTGAGCTGCGCCGGTGTCATCGCGTCCGGCCTCAACTGCAATAGGCGGGTGGGAGTGGTCATGATTGCCTTCGCGGCGATCTAGGGACGGTCTGCGCGTCGCTCGCCGCGCACGCAACAAGGCACTGTGGCGAATGGTAGGTCTTGCCCTCAGGGGGCTCAGTCGGCGAAGAACCACCCGGAACGCATGGGCGGCTTCCTTCTGAGGTGGCGATATGGGCGCCCCCGTTCTGGGTATAACGCCCGTCAGTGAGCTGCGCGTCCCGCGCGACGATCCGCTTCCGGGATCGCCATCAGGCTCCATGCACTGGGTGGCCGCCGGCGACCCGGTTCGCCGCAGCAGGTTCGGCTTGCGGGACCAGGCGACCTTGGTCGGGCCGTCAGGGAAGTGGGTGCGCGCGGAGGGCGCCGGTGAACCAGTCAAAGATCGGCGAGAGCGTTGGTTGGGCCGAGGAGCTGCCAGTACTGCTCGGCTCGGGGGGCGTTGGCCACCTCGAGCCGGCGCAGCAGTGATAGCCGGTAAGCGGCGCTATCGAGGGCCCCGAAGGTCTGGGCGTAGCGGCTGACCAGCTCCTCGAGGACCGGTCGCGCGTCAGGGCTCTGCGGAGCGATGTCCTCC
>C688J35102_120989093_pt1 | contig 10070 bp, 13 predicted proteins | sample HopSoiMetagenom2_FD_35102 | JGI IMG/M metagenome (IMG submission 35102) | reverse complement strand
GATGACGCAGTGAGGGTGATGCGTGCCGGCACGCCGGGCGGGGAGGTGTCCGCGGCGCTAAAAGCGCGGCGTGGCGCGGGCAGCGCGACGCGACCACGCTGGGAGCAGCCGCCCGCGACACGGCGTCGCCTGTCGGCGCGGACACCTCCCCGCCCGGCGGGCCGGCAACCCGGGGGACGAACGCAGGCCCAGACCCCAACCCAACCCCTAGTCTCGGAGCTCCATCTCCGGGTGGGCCGAGACCAGGCTGTCGGACACCGCGTCGAAGACCCGGCCGAGGGCGGCGAAGTCGGCGTCGCTGGACAGGTCCACGAGGTGGGCACGTACGCCGGCGACGTGGGTCGGGGCCGCCCTGACGAGCAGGTCGTGGCCCTTGTCGGTCAGGGTCGCCAGGATGCCGCGGCCGTCCTCGGGAGAGCTCGAGCGCTGCACCAGCCCGGCCTTCTCCATCCGGGTCACCGTGTGCGTGACCCGGCTGCGACTGTGGGCGAGGGCGTCGGCGAGCGCGGCCATCCGCATCTGGCCGTCCCGCTCGGAGAGCCGGACCAGGATCTCGTACTCCACGAGCGAGATGTCGTGGGCGTGGCGCAGGTCGTCGTCGAGGCGGTCGAACAGCAGGGTGGTCCCCATGACCAGTGCCCGCCACGATCGCTGCTGGCCGGCGCCGAGCCACTGGGGTTGTCCGGGATCGGGGGAATCCACGACAGGGGAGTTTATGACGCCTGTGTGATGCGCGTCGCGGGACGCACCGGCGGTTGTCAGGGGACCGAGACTCGGGGCTGTGACCATCGACTGTGCTGGTCGCCCGTCCGCAGCCACCCGAGCTCAGTGAGCCCCTGTGAGGCTCAGGGCCTCAGAGCCGTTCCAGGATCAGCGCCATGCCCTGCCCGCCGCCGACGCACATCGTGATCAGCCCGGTCGCCTTGTCGTGGAAGTCCAGCGAGTTGAGCATCGTGTTCTGGAGCCGGGCGCCGGTCATGCCGAACGGGTGGCCGACCGCGATCGCCCCGCCGTTGACGTTGAGCCGGTCGATGTCGATGCCGAGGTCCTGGTAGGACGGCACGACCTGGGCTGCGAACGCCTCGTTGATCTCGACCAGGTCGATGTCGCCGATGCTCATGCCGGCGTTGGCCAGCGCGCGCTTGGTCGCCTCGACCGGGCCGAGGCCCATGATCTCGGGGGAGAGGCCGCTCACCCCGGTGGCCACGATCCGGGCCAGCGGCTTGATGCCGAGCTCCTGGGCCCTCGTGTCGCTCATGACGATGACGGCCGCGGCGCCGTCGTTGAGCGCGCAGCAGTTGCCGGCGGTGACCACGCCGTCCGGGCGGAAGACCGGCTGGAGCTGGGAGATGGCTTCATAGGTGACGCCGGCCCGAGGACCGTCGTCCTGGCTGACCACCGTGCCGCCCGGCGTGGTGACCGGGGTGATCTCGCGCTCCCAGAAGCCGTCGGCGATCGCCTTCTCGGCGAGGTTCTGGGAGCGGACGCCGAACTCGTCGAGCTCCTTGCGGTCGAGGCCGCGCATCGTCGCGACGTTCTCCGCGGTCTGGCCCATGGCGATGTAGACGTCGGGGATCTCGTCGTCCTGGCGCGGGTCGTGCCACGTCTGGTTGCTCTGCGCGGTCGAGGTGGTCCGGGCCTTGGCCTCGTCGAACGTGTGGTTCTGGGTGTCCGGCCAGTGGTCGGAGGTGCCCTTGGAGAACCGGGACACGGTCTCGACGCCGGCCGAGATGAACGCGTGGCCCTCGCCCGCCTTGATCGCATGGAAGGCCATCCGGGTGGTCTGCACGGACGACGAGCAGTAGCGGGTGATCGTCGCGCCGGGGACCTCGTCGAAGCCGAGCAGGACGTTGACCACCCGAGCCATGTTGTTGCCGGACTCGCCGCCCGGCAGGCCACAGCCGAGGTAGTGGTCGTCCAGCGTCGTCGGGTCCAGCTCCGGCACCTTGGCCAGCGCGGCCTGGATGATCGTCGCGGTGAGGTCGTCGGGACGGAAGTCCACCAACGAGCCCTTGTTGGCGCGGCCGATGGGGGAGCGTGCGGCGGAGACGATCACGGCTTCAGGCATGGTTCGAGCCTAAAGGAGCGTTCGTGAGCATGGCTCGTTGGTCACGCGCCGGGCGCCGTGAGCGCATGCATCACCAGCGCGAGCGAGCTGGACAGGAAAGCGCGGCGTTCGCGCTGCGGCTTCTGCAGGGCGCCGACCAGCAGGCCGTCGAACGACGCCACGAGCGCCTCGGCCCGCGCCTCGCCGCTCTCCGGTCCGACCCGCGACAGGAGGCCCTCCACGACCCCCACGAGCCGGGTGCGCGAGGCGGTCAGGACCTCGGCGACGGCCGGGTTGCGGGGCGCCTCCAGGGACAGCTCGAGCTTGGCCAGGATGAGCTCGCGCTCGTCGAGCCAGCGCTCGAACAGCGCCAGGGTGAGCGCCACCGCCCGGGCCTCGCCGGAGCACTCGAGGAGGTCGGCGCCCAGCGCGTCCACGTCGGCGGCCAGCGTCACGGCGACGTGCTCCGTCACGGCGAGCTGCAGCGCCTGCCGGGTGCGGAAGTACGCCGAACAGGTGCCCTCGGGGAGCCCGGCGCGCCGGTCGACCGCCCGGTGAGTCAGCCCCCGCAGCCCCTCGTCGGCGACCACGTGCACCGCCGCGTCGAGCAGCTCGCGGCGCCGCGGCGTCAGCGCGGGCGGGCTGGCGGGCGATGTGACGGACGGCACGTCGTCCCAATCTACCCGTGGAGTTGCGCCGGCGGAGCCGGGAGCGTACTTTCTACACACGTAGAAGAATTCTACAGACGTAGAAAGAAGGATCGATCATGTCGTACGACCTCACCGCAGTCCTCCCGTTCGTCGTGATCGTCGCCCTGCTCGCCCTCGTCGGCGGCATCGCCTCGGTCAACGTCCTCGGCCAGTCCGTGGTCCGTCACCACCGCGCCCGCGTGGCCCGCCACGAGAGCATCCCGACGTACTACCGCCACCTCGTCCTGGCCCACTGATCTCCGAGCACCCCTCCCGCTCGGAACCGCGCGCCCCGCGCTCAGCCTCCTCTGGCAGAGTCGGGGCGTGCGCCATCGCTACGAGTGTCCGATGCGCTGGGCCGACCTCGACCAGCTGGGACACGTCAACAACGTGGTGTACGTCGACTACCTCCAGGAGGCGCGCGTCGACATGCTCCGCGCACACGGGCGGGGCCCGCGCGCTCTCGCCGACGGGCTGGTGGTCGTCCGTCACGAGGTGACCTACCTCAAGCCGCTGACCTATGGTTTCCGGCCGGTGTCGATCGAGTGCTGGGTGACCGAGATCAAGGCCGCGACCTTCACGATGGCCTACGAGATCTTCCACGACAGGGAGGGCGACCGCGTCGTCTACGTCCGGGCGACCACCGTGCTGACGCCGTTCGTGTTCGCCGAGGAACGGCCGCGCCGGATCACCGCCGACGAGCGAGCGGCCCTCGAGCAGCACCTCGAGCCCGACCAGCAGCCGCGCCGGCGCATCCCGTCGCTGCCCGAGCAGGTGACCAGCCACCACCCGATCCACGTCCGCTTCTCAGACGTCGACGTCTACGGCCACGTCAACAACGTGAAGTACTTCGAGTACCTGCAGGAGGCACGGATCGCGATGATCCGGCGGCTCGTCCCGCGGCGTACGTTCAGCGTCGTCGTGGCCCAGACCGATGTCGACTACGTCCAGGCGCTCCTGTTCCGGGCCGAGCCCTACGACTGCCGGTCGGCGATCGTGCGGGTCGGCAACCGCTCGATGACGATCGAGTCCGAGATCCGCGACGACGACCGGGTGCTGGCCCGGGCCCGCGTGGTCGTGGTCTTCTTCGACCTGCAGGGCGGACGCTCCGCCGAGCCGGACCCCGAGGTGCGTGAGGTGCTCTCGTCGGCCGCCATCGAGACGGGCTGACCGGCTCCTCGCGCCCGCGGGTCAGCCGACCGTGACGGTCATCGCGGCCAGCCGCGCGTCCCGACGCAGCCGGCGCAGGGCCCGGTGCCGGGCTACCCGCACGGCCACCGGGGTGAGGCCCAGCGCCGTGGCGGAGTCCGCCACACTCAGCCCGACCACATCCACGCACGCCACCACGTCGCGCTCCCGCGGGGTCAGCCCGGACAGGAGCTCGCGGACCCAGACGCTGCTGGGGACGGTGGCCTCGGGGCCGTCGATCGGCCCGGCGGGTGTCTGGGCGACGGGATCGGTACGCCGGCGGCCGCTGCGTCGTTGCACGTTGGCGGCGATCCGGCGGGCGATGCCGAACAGCCAGGCTCCGAACTCGTCCGCGCTGCCGTCGTAGTCCCGGACCTTCTGGGCCGCGGTCAGCCAGGCCTGGGCGGCGACGTCCTCGGCCCCCACTGCACCGTCGGAGCCGGAACGGGTCTCCAGCCATACGACGAGCCGCCCGGCGTGGGCGCGGTAGAGCGCCACCCAGGCGTCCTGGTCACCGCGCTTGGCCGCGGCGACGACGGCGTCGTCCGTCACGTGTGGTGACCGTTCCCGTTCCCGTGGCTCGGGCTGGTCTCGGTCTGGCCGGTGTGGTGGCCGGGGTCGGCGTGCGGCTTGGTCTGGCCGGTGTGGTGGCCGTCGTCGGCGTGCGGCTTGGTCTGGCCGGTGTGGTGGCCGTGGTTGACGTGCGGCTTGGTCTGTCCGTAGTGGTGGCCCTGGTCGTGCTGGGCGTCGGTCAGGCCTGTGTGGTGGCCGTGGTCGTCGTGGCTCGGCTTGGTCAGCCCGGTGTGGTTGCCCTGGTCATGGTGGGTCCGGGTCTGGCCGGGTGGCAGCGCGGCGGGCTGGCTCGGCAGCGCGCTTCCCGCGTCGGACGCCGAGCCCGAGGCCGGTGGGGTCCTCGAGGCGTGCAAGGGTGCCGGTCGATGGTCGCGCACGCCGTCGAACGGCGACGCGACGCCGGGCAGGGCGCCGGTCAGCCAGGAGAAGACGGCCAGCACCAGAACCGTCACGGCGGCCACGAGCGCGCGCACCGGTCCCTCGGAACGGTGCGGCACCGACGAGGCGCTCAGCTGTCCGAGCCGGGCCAGCAGCACCGGGTCCGGCTCGAGCTCAGGTACGTCGATCCTGAGGTCCTGCATCACGGTGACCTACTTCCGTCGAAACGGGTGGCCCGACGGTAGTACGGGGATGACGTGACCGTCGGGCCACCCGACCCCCCTTACGTCTCGGATGAGAGGGGGCTTGCCGAGCGGGCGTCGTCCGGGCGGGCGATGCCTGCACTCCCTCCTGTCGCCGGGGGGCCGATGCGTTACATGACTCGAGCTGGTCTAGCCCGCCTCGTCGAACGTGTTCACCATGAACTGGGCGGCGTGGGTGACGTACTCCCAGAACTGCGCATCCTGCTCAGGGGTCAGCACGCCCTCCTCGACCTGTTCGTCGAGGGCGGCCCGGAAGTGGGTGAGCCAGTGGTCCTTGGCGGTCGGCGTCACGGCGAACGGTGCGTGCCGCATCCGGAGCCGTGGGTGGCCGCGGGTGTCGGAGTAGGTCGTCGGGCCGCCCCAGTACTGCACCAGGAACAGCCGGAACCGCTCCTCCGCGGCGCTCAGGTCCGGCTCCGGGTAGAGGGGGCGGAGCACCGGATCGGTCGCGACACCCTCGTAGAAGCGGGCGACGATGCGGCGGATCGTCTCGTAGCCGCCGATCTCGTCGTAGAAGGTCGTCATCGTCTTCCATTCTCCCCACCACCCGAGGGAGCCTGCGAATCGCCGTGCCAGACTCGCGACATGGCGACCACACGCAACGCGACCACGCACTGGGAAGGCAGCCTGTTCGAGGGCGCCGGCCAGGTCACCCTCCAGAGCTCGGGCATCGGCACGTACGACGTGACGTGGGCCTCGCGCGCCGAGGATGCGAACGGCAGGACCAGCCCCGAGGAGCTGATCGCCGCAGCACACTCCTCGTGCTTCTCGATGGCGCTGTCCAACGGGCTGGCCAAGGCCGGGACTCCGCCGACCGCCCTGGACACCTCGGCCGAGGTCGACTTCGTGCCCGGCACCGGCATCACCGAGATCCGGCTCTCGGTGCGCGGCACCGTCGACGGGATGAGCAACGACGACTTCGTCGCCGCCGCAGAGGACGCCAAGGCCAACTGCCCGGTCAGCCAGGCCCTCAAGGCCGTCCCGATCAAGCTCGACGCGGCCCTGGCCTGACCCTCTCCGAGGCGACCTTCTCCGGCGCCAGGTCGAGCGCCCTGGAGGCCGACTCGACGTATCGCCGTCATCGACACCGCGACCGCCGAGGTGACCGCCACCATCGCCGGCGACGGGGCGGGGGTGGACGGCGTACGACGACAGCCACGTCCGGGCCAACGTCGGGGAGACCGTCGTCCAGATCGACCCGGGGACGGCCACGGTCACCCGGACGGTCAAGCTGGGCAGCCGCCCCGAGGACGGCACCGTCGCCGCCGGCCGGGTGTGGGTCGGCGACGGCAGCGGTGACCTCTACTGGTCGACTCCTCGGCACCGACGTGGTCCGCGTCGACCCCGCCGAGGTGGGCTGAGGGCCCGTCAGTCCGGGACGGCGACGGTCTCGTCGCCGTCGGCGCTGACCTCCGCCTCGACCCCGGAGCCGGGCCCCGTGTCGTAGGCGGAGTGTGGCCGGCCGTCCCGGTGCCAGACCACCCGCTGCTGGAACGGGATCTCGATCCCCTCGTGGTCGAACCGCGCCTTGATCCGCTGACGCAGCTCGCGTGCTACGGCCCACTGCTCCATCGGCGCCGTCTTCACGAGCACCCGCAGCGTGATCGCGTCCGGGTTGAGCGCCTCGACACCGGTGACCTCGGGCTCCTCGATGATCACGCTGCGGAAGTCCTCGTCCTCCCAGAGCTCGTGGGCCACCTCGGCGAGCACCTTCTTGGCGCGGGCGAGGTCCTCGTCGTAGCCGACGCCGATGTCGACCACGGCGCGGGACCAGTTCTGGCTCTTGTTGCCGACCCGCAGGATCTCGCCGTTGGGCACGTACCAGACCGTGCCGTCGAGGTCGCGGAGCCGGGTGACCCTCAGGCTCACCGCCTCGACGGTGCCGCTGGCCGCGCCGACGTCGATGACATCGCCCACGCCGAACTGGTCCTCGAAGATCATGAAGACGCCCGAGAGGAAGTCCTTGACCAGCGACTGGGCGCCGAACCCGAGCGCGATGCCGAGGATCCCGGCGCTGGCGATGATCGGCGCGATGTTCACCCCGAGCTGGCTCAGGATCATGGTGCCGAAGACCGCGATCAGCACCCCGGTGATCACGCTCTTGAGCAGGTCGCCCATCGTCTTGGCGCGCTGCACCCGGCGGGTGGCGGCCGCCAGGTCGCGGAGCTCCTGGGTGTGCGTCTGCTCGCCCGTCTGCCGGCGCCTGAACCAGCTGGCCCTGCCCGGCAGCACGCCGCCACCCTCGGCCCGGGAGACGAGCCGGTCCACGAGGCGGTGGCAGACGAACCGCAGCACCATCATCAGGGCCAGCAGTCCGAAGATGGCCAGGGGGAGCCCGATGAACCAGTCGGAGAGATTGGCCATCGGGCGCGAGTCGGTCCGGTCGTAGACCCAGTTGCAGAGCGACTCGTCCTTCTCGCACGGGCTGCTCAGGAGCATGACCCCCAGTATTCACACTCGGTGATCTGGATATCGTGGGGGCGTGATCACCGCCGCGAGCGCACTCGCCGCCGTCGTACCTCTGGACGTGCCCGTCGGGTGGAGCAATCCCAGCGACGTGAACATGGTCCACGCGGTGCTGCTGCTGGCTGGCATCCCGCTGCTGCTCTTCATCCTGATCACGGCGGCGGTCTACCTGCCGTCAGTGATCCGCGGTGAGCGGATCGCGCCCGGCCAGCCGCCGGTGGAGAACCAGTGGCTGGGCGGTCCACGCACCGGCACCGCCGAGCTGAAGGGGCCGGACTCCCAGGACGCCGAGGCCGGAGGCGCGAGTGGTCGCTGGTGATGCTTCCGACACCCGGCTGAGCGCGCGCTTCAGCGGGAGCGACAAGGTCGCGCTCGACGAGACGATCCGCAAGGCCGAACGGCTCTCGCGGGTCGAGTTCTCGGTGTTCGTCGGCCACGCCGAGGGCGACCCCCGCGCATTCGCCGTGAGCCTGCACCGCACGCTGGTCGCCCCCGCCCGGAGCATCCTGGTCATGGTCGACCCCGACGCCCGGGCGCTCGAGGTCGTCACCGGCAGTCACGTGCGCCGGACGCTCCGGGACACGCAGGTCGAGCTCGCGGTGGCCCAGATGCAGACGCTGTTCGCCGCGGGGGACCTGGTCGGTGGCCTGCGCCGCGGGATCCAGATGCTGGCCGAGCACGCCCGCGCGCCGCAGACCCTCCACGCGCACCAGCCGTGATCGCCGGAATCGTCGTCGCTGCCCTGGTCGCGCTGGTCGCGATCGTGCTGGTGGCGTTCTTCCGGGCGCAGGCGCGCGAGCAGGTCCAGGCCGCCCAGGCCGAGACCGCCCGGCTCAAGGCCGTCCTGGACGACGTCAAGGAGATCGCCTGGAACAACCGGGACATCGCCCCCGACATGTCCACGATCATGATCGAGACGATCCGGTCCGGCGAGGAGCGGCTGGGCCGCCGCGAGTTGCCGAAGTAGCTAGCTCGCGGCGTCCTTCGCCTGTGCCCGCAGGGCCCGCGCCACGTCGTCGCGACCCTCACGCACGTAGCGCTTGGCGGCCGGGTTGGCCTGCGACGTCTCGAGCCACTGGTCGACGCGGTCGAGGAGCTCCTGGCTGGCCAGCTGCTTGGGGAAGATGTACTCCAGCGCCGTCGACGCCCGCTGGGTGCCCTTCTCGTCCCACATCGTCTCGGCCGCGGACAGATACTTCTCGACGTACGGCTTCAGCACGTCGTCCTGGCCGTAGGCCTGGAAGGCCAGCACGATGCTGCGCTGGGTCTCGTTCGGCACGTCGTCGCGGACCATGGCCAGCTCCCACGCCTCGGCCTTGGCCTCGGCGGTCGGGATCAGCGCCCGGGAGGCGGCGGCGTGCTCCTTGCCGGAGATCGTGTTGTCGCGGGCCAGCTCCTCGTCGATGCGGGCACCGTCGGCCCGGCCGTTCTTGGCCAACGCGGACAGGAGCGTCCAACGCAGGTCGGTGTCGACCACGAGCCCGTCGAGCTGGAAGGAGCCGTCCAGCAGCCCCTCGAGGTCGGCCAGTGCCTGGTCGCTGTGCGCGGCCGACGCGTAGGCGCGGGTGAACGACAGCTGGTGGTCACCGCCCGGCTCGGCGGTCACCAGCAGCTCGCGCAGACCGGTCTCCCACTTCGCGCGCAGGGCAGCGCGGTGCTCGGGGGCGGAGTACTGGTTGGCGGCCGTCGCGGCGTACCCGGGGATCCGGTTGACACCGAACGCGTCGCTCTCGGACCCCACGCCCGACAGGACCAGGGTGACGAAGTCCGTCGCGGCCATCTCGGCGTCGCGGGTCATGTCCCACGCCGCGCCCCAGCACAGTGCCCGGGCCAGCGAGTCGTCGATGGTCTCGATGCTGGTGACCAGCGTGTCGAGCGACCGCTCGTCGAGCCGGATCTTGGCGTAGGCCAGGTCCCCGTCGTTGAGCAGCAGCAGGTCCGGCTGCTTCTGGCCGACCAGCTCCTTGACCTCGGTAAGCTCCCCGCCCTCGATGTCGGTCTCGAACGACGTACGGCGGACGAGCCGGCCGTCGACCTTGTCGTAGAGGCCCACGCCCAGCCGGTGCCGGCGCAGCGTCGGGTAGTCGGCGGCCGCGGTCTGGCGGATCGAGAACGACGCGTAGGTGCCGTCGTCGGCGAGCTCGAACTCCGGCGCCAGGGTGTTGACGCCGGCGGTCTGCAGCCACTCCTGCGCCCACGACTCGAGCTCGCGCCCGGACGCCTTCTCCAGGGCCATGAGCAGGTCCTTGAACTCCGCGTTGGAGAACGCGAAGTCCTCGAAGTAGCCGCGCAGCCCTTCCAGGAACGGGTCGAGCCCGACCCACGCGACGAGCTGCTTGAGCACGGAGGCGCCCTTGGCGTAGGTGATCCCGTCGAAGTTGACCTCGACCGCCTGCAGGTCGTAGTTGTCCGCGGCAATCGGGTGGGTGCTGGGCAGCTGGTCCTGGCGGTAGGCCCAGTTCTTGC
>C688J35102_120989096_pt1 | contig 10073 bp, 5 predicted proteins | sample HopSoiMetagenom2_FD_35102 | JGI IMG/M metagenome (IMG submission 35102) | reverse complement strand
TCAAGCCACGAAGAAGCGGACTCCCGCCAGGCAAGAGCAGCAAGGAATGGCTCGTCAGCTCGTTCCCAGAGCACCGCGGCGTGCTCGTAGGAAGAGATCCGGGCTTCCACGTTGCCCTGCTGAGCGGACTGGAATATATGGGCTGCTTCAAAGCAGAGGTGATCCTCCTCCGTCGCATCTCGCAAACGGAGGAGGTGTACTGCGTAGCCACCGGCTCCTGTAAAGGGTGTGACGACCACGGTGTGGATCCCCGTGACCTGTGCAACCACGCAGACTCGTTCAGGTGCAGCACGGTGCGTAGGGGTATCGAATGCGAGGAGTAGATTGCGGTCAGGTGAGAGAATCTCTACTTTGACGTCAACTTCCGCCTGCTCGACTTCGACGAGCATCGCCTCGTTGGTTCGGAGACTGATGGGGTAGAGAACAGTTTCGCCGGGTCCGAGAACGCCGCGGTGGACAGCGCCGGGCCGCACCAGCGCGTTGGGTATCGATCTGGTTTTCGGCCTGGCCTGTGGCCGTCCCCCCGGCGTGCCCGCACGAGACGACGGCCCTTGGCCGCCGCATCCAGTCATCAGTAGTGCGAGACTAAGCACCGAGCCGGTGAAGGCGTTCGACCACTTCCGGCTCCCAGAGTCGGGGTACCTCAATCGAGGTAGTGGACCCGGAATGTGTATGAAGCCAGCTCTCGAAGGACTCCCCGCTCTTCTCCAAGAAGATGGAGCACCTGGTCGCCAGGAGGTATGCTGGCGCGGGGAATGAGCAGTGCGACCCCCCCCGAGGGCTGGCGTCTCAGCCCGTTCTGCTTCCATAGGGTCTCTCCGGAAACGCGAGTCAGGATCGCGGAGTAGCTCGAATAGACGGTCTGGTCGCCGAGAAGGAGTCGGGGGACGACCGGATCCATCCCAGTTGGGACGTCGACAACCTCGATTCCGGCCGCACTGCGATGGGCATCCCGACCATCCGGCAGCAGGTCGAACACGAACGGGTTTCCGCCTGTGGCGCGTGCCTCTCTCGGTCGTGCGTTCGGCTGGAGAGTCAGGAAGAAGCTGACCGCTCCTGTCAGAGCGAACAAGATGGATGCAGCCAGAGCCCAAGATGGCCAGGCCAGGTAGGAGGAACGGGTGGTGAGGATGCCTGCCCTGGCCGATTCTGCGGCCGGTCGTCCTGAATCGATTGAGCTGCGCTCGCGGAAGCTGGCCCAACTCCGCGCCGCGGACGAAGCCGCCAATGTGCCTGGCACTTGGTCTTCCTGGGACTCCCGGTCGTAGGCATCCAGCCGCTCCAAGGCCTCTCCACAAAGAGGACAGGCGACAAGGTGCCTCCGAACCTCCTCGGCTTGCGATGACCCCAGTCGCCCCTCCTGATAGGCGACGAGGGCGTCAGTGGCTGGATGAGATGTCACCTCGTTCTCCAGTTCCAGCGCGTACGCACCTGTAGCCAGGTCGATAAGCCTATGAACGTTCGGATCGTCGGGCTCGGACATCTAATGACCTTCAGCGAGCAGGAGGCGTCTTGGTGTCTGGCAGCTCGCGAATAAGCTCCGCACGCGCCTGGTAGATTCTGGATGATACAAGGTTCGGCTCGATACCCAAGAGGCGAGCGATCTGCTGGTAGCTGTGGCCACGAGCCTTCAGCACGAGCGGCTCGCGCAGGAAAGCGGGCATGGCGCCGAGGAGCCGCAGGACTTGGGCCAGCAGCTCCCGGTCTTGGGCCTGGCGATCCGGGAGCGGAGTTTCGGACTTTAGCGCCAGCTCCGGGACTGACGGGTCGGATGACGGAAGGTCGATCGGGACCTCGGGAGCCTTGCGCTTCACCGCGTTCTGCGCGCGGTGGTGCTTGAGGCAGAGGTGTTTTCCGATCGAGATCACCCACGTGTCGAGCGAGCTTTCGGCTTTGAAGTGACCGGCACGGAGTCCTCTTTGCGCCTCGAGGAAGGTCTGCTGCACAAGCTCCTCGACCTGGTCGGCCCGGATGCCAAAGTGACGGATCTTCGCCGTCAACTTCGGATGGATGCGGAGATAGTCCTCCTCGGTGACCTCGGCCGATTCGCTCAAAGACACGGCCTCCGCCGGGCGACTTTCGGCCGCGGCACTTCGACCCGGGTGCGGACCACGCGCTCTCATCGACGGAAGGGTGCTGCGTGGGGGGAGGAGTCCGGGATGAAGCGCATCGGTGCATAGAAGTCTACCCCGTAAGCGAGGCTATGCCCAAGCGGGGCATAGCAGTCGTCGTGGCGGAAGAGGACCGAACGACGGGTCTACTGGTTCGTTCCCTTGCGCAGTGACCGCTTGGGCGCCCGGAGCCACAGACCGGCCAGAGTTGACCGATCTCCGCGGCGGCTTCCAAGAAAAGTCGAAGGACCGGTACGAATGGAAGAGGGAGCGGTGGGGGCCGGCCCCGGCGCTCGAAGACGCACACGACGAACCGTCGAGGAGAAATCTATGAGCAGGGCGTCCGCGGAAGTTCCGGTCGCGAGTATCGAGTACGAGGAGCTGGAGATCGAGGTAGGGCGTTGCCTCTGCGGCGAAGGGGAGGTGCGGATCCTCGGTTCCCGCTTCGACCGGCCGCGCGAGCGATTCCGTCCTTCCTATGACGTTGAGGAGCTGAACCGGCGTCTCGAGGAACTGGACAAGCTACAACTGGCGCAAGGCCCTGAAGCCGCCTCCATGCGGAAGCAACTTGCGGAGTCGATCGGGCAAGACCTGTATCAGGCATTGCTTCCCGGAAGAGTCCGGCAGACTTTCGGCAACTGCCTGGCATCCTTACGTACAGTGCAGGCCGAAAGGAACGTTGGCTTGCGGATCCGGCTCAGTTTCGGTGAGGCGAGTCGGTACCTGCCCGAAGTTGTCGGACTGCCCTGGGAACTCTTGTGCTCGCCGGATACTCTGGAGTTCCCGAGCAGTGCTCCGGAGACGCCGCTGGTTCGTTATCTCGATCTGGAAAGGCCGGTCGAGTCGGTCAAGATCACGCCTCCGATCCGCATCCTGGGTGTCCTCGCCTCTCCGGGAGGGCTCCGGCCGATCGATCGTAAGGCGCACGAGAAAATCCTCCGGGACGCGTGCGGGTGGAACGAGCGTTTGGAGCTGAAGCTCCTTCAACCGCCGACTCTCGCAGCACTGCGGGAGCAACTTCATCACTATCGAGCCAGTGGAGAGCCGATCCACGTGGTTCATTTTCTCGGCCACGGGGCCTTTGACGACAACGGGGAGGGTTTCCTGAATTTCGAACACCCGAATGGCAGCCGCCATCGAGTCTCGGGTAGGGACCTTGCCCGGACGTTAGGAGGATTCCGAGAGGTGCGCCTGGTGGTGCTTTCCGCGTGCGTGGGCGCGCGAATGATGCGGCGGCGAGGCCAACACCCCTTCGCCGGGTCGGCCTCGGCACTCGTCGCCGGAGGCCTACCGGCCGTCGTGGGGATGCAGTTTTCGGTATCGGAAGCCGCTGCGTCCGAGTTCACCAGGTCCTTTTATGGCCATCTGGCGGAGGGACGGCCACTGGAGGAAGCGGTCACCGAGGGACGCCTGAGAATCCTGACCACGGAGGCGGAGGCCGGTACCTTCGAATGGGCGTCGCCGGTACTCTTCTTGAGAGCGCGGGATGGCAAGGTACTTGATTTAGCGAAAACGGACTCAGGCAAAGAGCTGAGTCGAGAATCTAGGGCAGGCGACCTAGAAAGGCTCTCCTCCAACGAGGCCGGGCGAGATATCAACATTGCTGACGGAAATATCGAGACAGTTGGAGGTGACTCTTACAAGGCCGACCGTGATATTAACCTTAGTGATCGCCGGAGAGGGTAGCTGCCGTGCCGGCCTGGGCTTCCGATCTATCGGCACCAATAGAGCCCCTGGGCGAGAGTCCGGAGGAAACCGCCTACTGGTCTTCGAGCACGTGCTCCGGGCAGTCGCCGCGTGATGGGGGTTTCGCGGCGGGGGCGCCCGAGCCGGGCACTTGTGTGCTCGTGGGGCCCCCAGGAACGGGAAAGACGAGCTTTCTGACCTCGTTGGGTCGAGCCTTCGAGCTGGAGCGGTCTCCCGACTGGACGCGGTTCGTCGCCGGTCTCAAGCTCACAAGCTTGATGAACGCCTCGCCAGCGATGCCCGACGCGGATCGGGAGGCGCCGTCTTCTCCGGGAGCTCCGTGGTCGACCTACTCGTTCCAGTTCGGAGTCCGCTCAGCGGAGGCTGGCGCCGGTGCAAAGGGAGCCGCGGAGGAGATGGAGGTCACCGTTCTCGACACCCCGGGCTCCTTCTTTGAGGCCCTGGCCGGTGAGGAGTCCAGTGAAATCGACCGGGATCAGGTGCAGGACCTTATCCGCGCGGCGAGGAACGCCCGCTGCCTGGTGCTCTGCATCGACGCTGGCGATGAACGGGCGGACCGGCAGGTCGGGCTCGTAGGCTTCGTCAGTCGGCTGCTCGGCGTGGGGCCCCTCCGCCTCCAGCGCATGGGCGCGAAGCCTTGGCCAGCTCGGGAATCCCCTTGGGAGAGAGCCCACCGGCTCGAGCTGCCCTTTGATCGCGTACTGGTCCTGCTCACTCGCATCGAGACCCTTTGTAGCGATGTGGCCCGGAGGTTGGCGCGCGTTCAGACGGAGTGGATTGCCGCTCCGCCTACCGAGCTCCGGAACCTGTCCGCCTATCAAGGGCTAAGTGCCTGGGACATCGCAGAATTGCTAGATCTGTGGCCGCTGGCCGAGGAGCGAATTACCGGTCTCGCTCTCCTTGCCTCCAGTCTTAAGTCCGATGCGCTTCTCGCGGTGTGCGGAGTGAGCTCTGCCGGAGTCGAGCGTACTCCGCCGGACGTTCAAAGCGATGCCTCCGACGCTGGAAACCGTTTGCAGAGCTTGAGCTTCGGGCAGGGAGAGCCCAAGCCCCTCCTCAGGCCGTCCCCCTTCGGGGTTTGGCCGTCGCTGCTCTTCATGACCACCGGCCGGGTCGTCGCACCTCTGATAACCATCGACCGTAGCCGGAAGCCGGCGGAACCACTGCGGTGGAGCCGGCTGCACGTACTACCCGGGGAGGAACAATGACCGAAGCGCAACCCGCACGCCGGGCTCAGCTCGACGACCACGAAGCGATGTCCGCCAAGGACTCTGCTGAGCGCGAACCAAGTCGGCTCGGTGGCCCTTACCTTCGTAGTGTCTACCTCCGGCAACCGGAATCGGCCGGTCAGGGGCGTCGGCTGAATTGGCTCGCCTGGCGGCTGGGGCTGGAGCACTACTCGTCGAAGCTCCTCACGACGAAGGTGCGCACCGAGCTTTCGGTCCTCGCTGCACTGCTCGTCGCAACCTTCGTTTTCGAGTTCGGGGCTTGGTCGTTCTTCTTCAACGGGATTTTCGTTGGAGACATGGGTAAGTTCACCGGAAGAGGGACTACGGCTGCGCTCGTCCTCGCGCTCCTCTTCGCCGGGGTAATCCTCTTTTTCGAGCGCCAGGTGATCACCGCAGACACCTTGAGAATGAGGGACAAGGCTAGGAAGCGAGCCCAGTGGATTCGGGTCTTGTCGATCGTTGGCGCCGGATTCATTGTCGCTCACTCTGTCGATCTGCTTGCGTTCAACACACCCGTTGAGAAGAGACTCCATCGCGAGGCGGTGCACGAAGAGGCGCTGAGGCTGGCGCAGGATGTCGAGGGTTTGGGTGAGGGCACGGGAGGGCAAAAGAGCACCGTCGCTGGCGATCTCACCGCTGTGCGGGACGACCTCTCGGCGGCTCGCCAGCGACGGGAAAAAGTTGCAGGCGAGCAGGAACGATACCGTCAGCAAGTGGAGTCTCTACAGAGTGAGGTCAGGAGCAATCGCGAAGCCATTAGGTTCGCCGAAGAGAATGTCAAGAGTGCTGAGGAAGGGGCGGAGACTGCCGCGCAGCGCAGGGCTCAGAGGGATCTGGAATCCGCCCGACGCCGGTCCGCCGAGGCCCTATCTGATCTTCGGGCCATGACCGGCAATCAAGGCGCCGCGACCGCGAGTCTTCAGGAGATAGATCGCCTAATCAACCGGCTTACCGGCGAAGAGGGTGGGCTTCGCAACCAAAGGTCGACTCTCGACGACCAAACAGAGAAGATCGGTCGGGCGAAGGAGACTCTCAAGAGTCGCCTGCGACTCTGGTTCGCAGAGCTCGATCAGGCAGATCCTGGGGATCGCTTCGAGAAATGGTCCGGTTGGACAGACGTCGCCGACGATGAGAAGCGTCTCTGGCCGGAGCGCTGGCGTCGGTCGTTGGACTTCAAGGAACCGAAAAGGAGCTTCTTCGAGAAGATCGATTGTGTGTATCAACTGGCGTTTGGCTGGCTGAGCAGCTCAGTGGAAGGGCGCGCCGAGCTTCCTGCCTACCTACCTGCGGCAGGGTTGAGAGAGCATCGGCGGTCAATCACCTACTTTTTCTCGTGGTTGGGGATTCATCTGGCTGCGATGTTCGTGCCGTTCCTCGTCTTTGCTGTCAAGTGGTTCTTGATGCCTAAAGAGGTCGACGCCTACTTCTCCGCCTGGCACCAAGCCTTCGCGGGAGACCCGGAGGCCCGCATGATCCTGAGCGTCGAGGAGAAGGTGCGCCGTAAGGATGAGCATTGGTAAGTCTGTTCGCTCGGTTGGGCTTGTGAGACCGCTGCTGTCGGCGCATGGAGGGCACGCGATGTCCAATAGTGAAAGAGATCTCGATCCCCAGGAGGAGACCGCGCCTGGCCTCGCCGATCAGAGGCCGGGCGAGACTCCGGAGGAGGGGGCAGTCAGAAGAACGGAGGGCGGTTTAGTCGAAGGGGAACCCGATAGGCGATCGGCCGACAAGGAGATGCCACTACAGGCCATGAATGGCGACGAAACCGACGCTGCCGGAGCCGAGGTTGAACGAGATGAGGGGCTGAAGTCTTCGTATGAAAAAGCTGCCAGCAGTGTGGCTCAGTCCGAGAGGCTGATACCGGACGCAGGAACAGATCCCACCGCTAAAGACGCTAGCCAGCGGGCGTCAAGGGATTCAAACCGCGCGGGGCGAGATATCCATTTTGTGGGGAGAGACAGTGTTCAGGCGGGTCGCGACGTCAACTACTACGGAGCTACGGTCGAGGAGCCTGAGTTCAACGAAGTACCCTCCGAGACTTTGGCCAGGCTTCATGCAATCTTCGTGGAGCCTTCTGGATACCGTGAGGCTCTGGGAGTCGGTCTCGGAGTGCATCAGGTGCAGGTTTTCTTGGTATACGGTGCCGATCACTCTGGGAAATGGACCTCCGCAGTAAACCTGGCGCGGGAGTTGTCAGAGAGTCGGCAATCCGGCACCTCTGAAGATACCCCGCGCGTCTACCAGTATTCACGTCCGACCAGCTCCGAGCTCTCACTGGCCGAGGCGATGCGCTCGGACGATTTGCCAGAGAGCGCCGTCGTGCTCGTCAAGGACTGCTTCGAGCGCAATGTGCGCCCGGAGGAACTCGAAGCTGCGGAGCTCGAAGAGCTGCTGGTACCGTTACGAAAGAAGAAGAGCATCCTGGTCTTGACGGGGGATTTAGCGCGCGAGCATTTGGAGGCGCTCTCTGTGGTCAAACTGGCCGCTCAGATAACGCAGCTCCGGAAGGTCCTAGTAAAACATCTAGAATACGGTATCTGGTACGAGGGGCTACCACTCCGTGAGGAGCAGATTGAGCCCGTCGTCAATCGCTGGTGGAATAGGCTGAGACCCCACCTTGCAACACCGTTCCACATCCGCCAGTTCTGCTCCAAGCTGGCGCAGGTTCTATCCGACACTAAGGAAGAACGGTCTTTGGACAAGGTTCTGCTCCCCGTAGCGAGAGCGGTGGCTATTGGCGGCAGCCAGGCGTCCCGCAGCTGGTTCGAGGCACTCCTCCCGAACGAGAAATTGTTCAGCCTATTGGTCTACCTATTCGATGGGGCGGAGCGTCGATGGCTGGAGGAGCTTGGACGTCAGCTGGTTCGACGGTTCCGCGTTGCCCGTTTCGAGTGGTTCTCAGATCCTCGCGAACATGGTCTTGAAGACGCGCGAGAGAGGATTCAGGCGATCGAGCAAGGGGGACGCCTGGAGTTCGAGGACCGCCTCTATGAGCGGGAAGTTCGCTGGCAGATCGAGAATCGCCAGCACCTGCTTTGGGACGCCTTGGAGTTTCTGGTCGGCCTCGACCCGCTTGGAGCTTGGGCAGAGGGCTGGAAGAGGCAGGCTCTCGGAGTGGCGCTGGGCAGACTGGGCATCCACGACCATACTCGGCTTGAGGCGACGTTACAGGATATGGCTGCAGACAGCGACAAACTTCGAGCCGTCGTCCCCGGCTACGCCCTCCAGGAGATGGTACGGGGAGAGTTAGGAACAGAGTCTCGCTTCGTAATTCAACTTCTTGCCGCGTGGATTCGATCGCGTAACCATCGGATCATGTGGGCTGCCGCTGCCGCCCTGTGGAGAGTCTATCTGGCGATCCGGAATGCCGATGGAGATGGGCAAAGACGGCCCGTCAAAGATGAGGTCTTCAGGCTTCTCCGGCAACTCGGTACAAGTCTGAACTCTTTCGAAGTGATCGAACAGGAAGGGAAGAGCCGGGAGGCTAGAAAAAGCGCCGGCAGTTCGGATGAAACTCTAGAGCGCCGGAGACGGCAACGGATTTGGGGAATCAATTTCCTGTGTGTGGTTGAGGCGATGAGACGGATCACTCTGGCCGATCCGGAGCGGGCTGCGCCTGAGGTCGCCCTGTGGATTCTCCAAGGGAATGATAGTCAACCTGACCTGGGCCGCAGGACGGTTCGGGTAGTCTACGAGACCTTTGCAAAGGCACAGTACAAGCCGAGCGAGGTGCAACAGGCGCCCCTCTTAAACCTGCTGTCGCCGTTGCTCGAGAAGGCTAGCGACGAATCACTCGACGCCGAGATGGTATTCCTAACGTTGCGGTCCTGGCTGCGCTGGCCCGGGCTTGCTGAGAGAATTCGCACCAAGCTTCTCTACATCGCAACCTATTCCGGTTCGCAGCAGCGGGAGCGGTTGAGGTCGATCATATCCAGGCTCTGGCTCGATCCGCGGCCCATAGGAGCGGAACGAGCCGCTCTCCAGTTGATCCAGTCGAACAGGAAGGGGCAACGGAAGGGGAACGACAATCGAGAACGGCAAGAGGTCGAGAGGCTGGTCTCCTTTTGGTGTAGTGGCACCGAGGAACCAGCGCACCGGATCGCCCAGGCGGTTGCCGTGCGTTGCTACGCCGTCGGCGGCGCGCTGCCCAGCCTTCCGGGAATGGGGCGCGGTGTGGTCGTCGTGGACCCAGAGCTCTTGGGGACGAAACCGGATTCGGCTGAGATGTCGACCAGTGCAGTTTGGAGCCTTCTCGCCCTGCTCGAATCGCGAATGGACCTCACGCTCCTGCGGCTCGGCCAGACCGCGCCAGTGGATCTTTTCGGCGCCTCGCTCTCCGCGATCGAATTGCTGCCTCGGTTCGCCGGCCACCGGCTGATGATGCCGGGACTCGAGGCGGTACGGCCGTCCCAGAGGGAGAGCGTCTTCGTTCTGGCACCTCGCAAGCCGCACGACTTCGACGATCTCCTGGGTCAGCCTTGGCTCCGAAGCCTCCACTACTTTGGCCCCTCCTCCGAACGCGGAGAGGTGAGCGAGGACGAGTATGTTCATCTCGACGTTGTCTGGCCGCCGTCGCCGAAGGATCTCGAAGGAGCCGTTTCGGCGCTCGAAGACTACTGGGCGCGAGCTCTGGCTTCGGCACCGGCGGAACGTTGGTTGGAGCTGATACGAGCTTTCGGCATCGAAGAGGGAGCGGATTACACCGCTCTGCTGGAAGCATGGGCGCGGGACCTCGACGGACCTTCGACAACCTCGGGGCCTCACGAGGACCCGGTGTGGAAGTCGCTGGTGCTCTCGCTCTGGTTGGCCGCGACCGATCTCCGGGCCTGCCTGGCCTGGATAGGATCCTGGTTGACCCTCCCTGATAAGGCACTGGAAGCTCGGGCGAAGCGCGCGATCGGGGCCGCCGCGGCGTTTGTCTTGATCCGCCTGTACACGGCCTACCCTCCCGAGGACGCCGGCACTGGCCGCGCGTCGCCGCTTCTCTTTGAGCTGCTCGCCGAGCCCCTCGGTCGCCATAGTCCCG
>C688J35102_120989095_pt1 | contig 10073 bp, 8 predicted proteins | sample HopSoiMetagenom2_FD_35102 | JGI IMG/M metagenome (IMG submission 35102) | reverse complement strand
GTCGATGTGTCCGGTGAAATCCGGCCGGTCGACGCTGGTCGGCACCGACGAAACGCTACCGTCAGGCGGCGGTGGAAAAGTGTTGCCGTAACCGGTGAACGATCCGCGCAAGTCGGCCACGACGGCGTGTCGGCCCCAGTCCGACACCGCGAGAAATTCCGGCGAGACTACATAGAATGGAGATCCCTTCGGGATCGCCGTTCGACCCGGGTTGGTGTCAAAACCGCCGCTTAATCCAACCGCGCTCTTCACGAGAAAGCTGCCGGCGTAGGCGCCGACCGCTCCGAAGGGATCGTTGTCGATCTTTAATGGCCTGCGCGGCGGCTGGCTGGCAACCGTTCCGGCCATTGCCGCCGATACCGGCATCCGCCGGATGGTCGAACTCAGAACAGATGGCCGGGCGTTCGGACCCGCGGCCGCCCGACCGCCGGGACCAGGCGACGGTCTCGGCTTGGCATGGCCTGGATACAGCTTCGGTGTTTTGCGCGCGCGAGGCAGCGAGTTGAAGGCGGAGCCGGAGGCGGCGCTGGTTGCGGCCACACCGTACGTCGGGATCCGGCCAATGCGCGAAGGCGCGGCGCGCTCGCTCGGGCGCCGGAGCCTGCCATCGTCGATAGGGTCGCTGTCGCTGGACAGGCGCAGGGGTGACTGCTGCGACAGAACAAACGCGTGGCGTCCCGGACGAAACAGGTCGGGAGTGAGGGTCTGCGCGTGCGCAAACCCGTAAGGCACGAGCAGCGCAAGGCAAGCCAGCAGAGCGCGTGAAGTGACGGCACGCTTGCGGCGGCCCGGTGCAGGACCCGACATCACGACACGAATTACCCCGACATTACAAACGCTTCGCCCGCGAGTTCCACGAATGCGGAGAAAACGTCGTTAATGGAGTTAAAGCAATTATGGTTAATGAGCGGTTGAGAGCGGCCCCGCGCGCGTCGCTTCGAGCCAGCCCCCATGCTAGGAAGACCAGCGGCGCAGTCCGATTGCCGCCCTCCTCTTCGGAATGAGACATGGCCAATTCAAAACCGCTGGCGACAAAGGTACCGGGCGCGGACCGGAACGGCGCTGTTGCGTCGGCGTTGCGCACGCTCGACGCAGGCGTCAGCGGCGTGAGCGCCCTTGCCGCCGCCCTGCAAGGCCCGCTTGGGGCCTCGTTTGCCGAAACCGTCGACATCATCCGCCAAGCTCGGGGTCGCGTCATCGTCACCGGGCTTGGCAAGTCAGGCCACGTGGCGCGCAAGATCGCAGCCACCCTTGCTTCTACCGGCACTCCCGCTTTCTTTGTGCATGCCGCCGAGGCTGGCCACGGCGATCTCGGCATGATTACTCCGGACGACGTGATCATCGCGCTCTCGTGGTCGGGCGAGCAGCCGGAAATGAAAAACCTGGTCAACTATTCGAGCCGGTTTGCGATTCCAATGATTGCGGTCACCTCAAACGCCACTTCCTCGCTCGGCGAGGCCGCGCGGATCGTGCTCGAGCTGCCGAAGGCGCGCGAAGCCTGTCCGCACAACCTGGCGCCCACCACCTCTTCCTTGATGCAGGCCGCGATCGGCGATGCGCTCGCCATCGCGCTGCTCGAAGGCCGCGGTTTCACGGCGCTGGAGTTTGCCAATTTCCATCCGGGCGGCAAATTAGGGGCGATGCTGAAATTCGTCCGCGACATCATGCATGTCGGCGAGGCGATCCCGGTAAAGCCCCTAGGTGCAAAGATGTCCGACGCCTTGGTGGAGATGTCGTCAAAAGGATTCGGCTGCGTCTGCATCGTCGACCGCCACGGCGACATCGCGGGCATCATTACTGACGGCGATCTGCGCCGTCACATGCGACCCGACCTGATGACGGCTCTGGTGGACGAGGTGATGACCGCAAATCCCCGGACCATTCCGCCGGGCACACTGGCTACCGAAATGCTGGAGATGCTCAACTCGCAACAACCCGCGGTGACAGTGCTCATTGTAGCAGAAGCCAACAAGCCGGTCGGCATCGTTCACGTTCATGACGTGCTGCGGGCGGGGGTTGCCTAGAGCTTACGGGCGGATACCGCTATTGCGGATTCGCGGTTGTTGCGACGGCGCCCGTCATGCTGGCGCGCGGCGACTGCCTGGGCGCGCCCGATGCATCGGTTCGCCGGCTGAACACGACGGCCCCGATCGCGCTGATAACCTTCTGCTGCATGATCTCGTTCTTGTCGATCGAGATATGTCCGACCCCCGGTACGCTTTGCACGTCGACATTCTCCAGCGCGCCCCGGAAGTCCTTGGTCCGCGTGACCGGCTCGCCAGCACCGCTCGCGATGTAGAAGTTGATATAGCGCTCGGCGTGCCCTGCCAGCCTGGTGCGAAACACCGAATCAAGGCCGATTGCCAGCTTGACGGGAACTCCGAGCTGATCCAGTCGCGCCACCATGTCGGGAAGCGCCGTCGCACCCGAGGAGTGCCCGACCAGGATAATCGTCCGCACTCGTCCGCTCTTGTATTCCGCGGCCGCTTGTTCCGCGAGCGAGGACCAGGAAACAAAGTTGGCGACGGTGACGGGAATGCCCTGCGCCTGCAACTTGGCGGCGATCTGATCCAGCCCCAACGAGAAAATGTTCAACACCCCGCGGAGAAGATAGACGTGAGCGCCCGATGAAGCAGGCGCCGCGTTGGCGATTGTGGCATTGAAGGGAAGAAATAGCAGCAGAAATGCCAAGGCCGCCGTCTGCTTTCGGCGCAACCACGATCGATATCGGGAAGAGCTGGCGACAATTTTCGCACAGCCGTTGTATGGCTTCATGGCCCCTCGAAGACGCACCATTGGCCTCTAACGTACCCTCCGCACCTCGGCATCTGCAACAGCGCGCAATAACTTCGGGCTATTTCTTCCCGACGCGTAGCTCCGCTGCAACACCTCGCCGCTCGGGTGCGTTTACACGTGCTCAACTTGCCGCCACGATCCTCAAGGCCTGCGGCATGAGCCCGGCAATGCTGGCCCGCGGCCCTTGGTCGGTATTCAATCGATAGAGGCCGCGCCGGTCCGGATAGGGTTTGAATGCTTCGGAGACTCCGACGACCGATTCGGCAGCACCCAGCGTCAACACGCCATCGGGCTCGATCACCCCTGCCAGCCGCTGGAACACGCCGGCCTTGGTGTCCTGGTCGAAATAAATGAGAACGTTACGGCAGAAGATCACGTCGAACTGGCCAAGATGGGAGAAGTCCTGCAGCAGATTGAGTTGGCGATGCTGCACCATAGCGCGGATGTCGGGATTGAGCTGCCACAGCTCTCCGATCTGGGTGAAATACTTGACGAGCATCTGAATGGGCAGGCCCCGCTGCACCTCGAACTGGCTATAGATGGCTGCTTTCGACTTCTCCAGCACCTCGTGCGACAGGTCGGTAGCAACGATTTCAACCCGCCAGCCTGCAAGTGCGGGGAATTCCCTGACACACATCGCAATCGAATAAGGCTCCTGCCCGGTGGAGGATGCCGCGCACCAGATGCGCAGGGTGTGACGATACGCGCGCGCCTTTACCAGTTGAGGCAGAACCGTCTCGCGCAGGTGGTCGAAGGGAATCTTGTCCCGAAAAAAGAAGGTCTCGTTGGTAGTCATGGCTTCGACAACTTCGGAAGTCAGCGCTTCCGCGCCAGCCTTCATTGTCTGAACCAGCTCGGCGATTCCGGGAAGACCCGCCTTTCGCGCCAGCGGTATCAACCTGCTTTCGACGAGGTATTGCTTGTCTGAGGACAGGTCGAGACCCGAGCGCTCCTTCAGAGACTTGCGCAAGAACTCATAGTCGAGCGGCGTCACGAACGCTCTCCCGAGAACAATCGGACCAATTTGGGCGCGATCTGATCGAGCGGCAGAACGGCGGCGCAAATCCCCGCGTTCGCGGCTGCGCCGGGCATTCCCCACACCACGCTCGAAGCTTCGTCCTGGGCCACCACGCTGCCCCCTGCCGCGACGATCTCCTTGCCGCCACGCATGCCGTCCGAACCCATGCCCGTCAGCACAAGGGCGAGAACACCACCCTGCCAAACGTCGATGGCCGAGGTGAACAAGGGATCGACCGCCGGTTTGCAGAAGTTGATCGGCGGTCCATCGTCCAGGCTGATTACGGTGTCCGCCCCATGGCGGCCGACCCTCATGTGGCGACCTCCGGGCGCGACATAGATTTGGCCGGCCTTGACGATCTCGCCATCGATCGCTTCGTGCGCCGGCCGGTGGCTCGACCGCGCAAGATGCTCGGCCAGAATGGTGGTGAAGGTAGGCGGCATATGCTGGGTGATCAGAACGGGAAAGCGGTCGATCACCGGGCCCAGTTGGGCCACCAGCGTCATCAAGGCTTGAGGACCGCCTGTAGACGAACCGATCAGCAGCGCGCGCGGCGATTGCTTGCTGAACGCACGTCGCAGCAACTCGGGATGCGCCGCGATGCGCGCCGGCTGCTCACGTGACCGGTCCAAGGCGGGTGCTGGCGCCTGCGTCGGCGGGGTCACGCGCCGGAGTTTCGCACCCAGCGAGCGGATCTTCTGAATCAGATCGTGATGAAACGTTTCGGCTGCCGTCGATTCTCGGGTGCTCTCGGGCTTTGGAATGTAGTCGGACGCCCCGAGCGAGAGCGCCTTGAAACTGATCTCCGCGTTACGGCGGGTCAGCGTCGAGGCCATGATGATGATGAGGTTTCGTTTCTTCGCGAGCAGCAGGGGCAGCGCGGAAATGCCATCAAGCTCGGGCATCTCAATATCGAGCACGGCGATATCGGGATCGACCCGCTCAACCTGGTTGACGGCGTCCAGGCCCGTGCGAAGCGAAGCCGCGACTACCATATCCCGTTCGGATGAAATCCAGCGGGAGATCAAACCCCTGATGACCACAGAGTCATCGACAACCATTACCCGCAATGGTTCTTGTCGCGACGGAGCCGGAGCCGATGAACTTGTAAACGCAACACTCATTACTCACCAGCTACGGCTGAAACGCCACTTTGTTCGGTAACGCGGAAGAGCGCCCAGTCGCCGGATTGAGAAAGGCGATTAGATCAAGCCCACTTCCTGAAATTTCGCTGTCACGATGTCCTTGTCGAAAGGTTTCATGATGTATTCGTTGGCGCCGGCATGGAGCGCCCGCGCGATGTGCGCCACGTCATTTTCGGTCGTGCAGAACACAACCTTGGGCTGGTCGCCGCCTGGCATCCGGCGCAGATTGCCAAGAAATTCATAGCCATCCATCACGGGCATGTTCCAGTCGAGCAGGATCGCGTCGGGCAATCCGCGCCTGCAGGCCTCCAGGGCCTTTTCGCCGTCCTCAGCTTCGACGATCTGGAAATCCAGACCTTCAAGGATACGCCTTGCGACTTTTCGAATGACGCTTGAGTCGTCGACTACGAGACATGTTCTCATTTCAGCCTCTATTTTCTTCCGATCCGAAAGAACGTTTCCAATTCCATACTTCAATGCGACCACCAGCCGAACTCATGCGGCGAGCATGGCCGGCACGATTTCGAGGACGCGATCGACGTCGAGGATGACCATCAGCTGACCGTCCAGCCGATGCACGCCGCCCGCCAGCTTTGCCAGCCGCGGATCGAGATTGACGGGATTTTCTTCTCGACCATCGTCGGGGAGCCGCAGCACCTCGCCGATCTGGTCGATCAGGAGACCGTAAGATTCGCCGCGAAGATCGACGCCGACGGCCATTGGCGGCTTGCCATCCTCGTTCTTCGGCAAGCCGAGGCGGGCGCGCATGTTCACGACGGTGACGATACGTCCGCGGAGGTTCAGCACGCCGGCGATCTCACCTGGCGAGAGCGGTACCCTCGTGAGCCGCTCCGGCATGAACACGTCCTGCACCCGCGAGATCGGCAAACCAAAAAGCTGGCCGCCGATCATTGCGGTGACATATTCGGCCACCGTGCCCTCAGTGGTTTCGGTCTTGCTGGTCATGGTCTCATCCTCGTGCGGTCAGGGCTGTTCATGTCCGGGTGAAGCCGATTCATGCTGCCCGATTCATTTCGGCGGTCTGTTCTTTTAGCGCCGCGATCAGGCCCGGCCGATCGAACTTGGCGACGTAATCATGGAAGCCAGCCTGCCGCCCGCGCTCGATCGCAGCCGGTGACACCATCGAGGACAACGCGATGATCGGCATCGAACTCAGATGCTGATCCGCCCGGATAGTTTCTGCAAACTCGAAGCCGTTCATGTCGGGCATTTCGATGTCGGTCAGCACCACGTCGAAAAGCTGGCCGGAACGCAGCGCCGTCAGGCCTTCCTGCGCGTTGGGCGCCACTCGAACCCGATAGCCTGCCGCTTTAAGCACCGGTGCCAGCATGTTGCGGAAGAACGCGCTGTCATCCACCAGGAGCACGGACTGGGCGGATGCCGAGGGGCGCATCTCCTTGCGGCTGAACCAGTCGGCGAACGCCATCGGCAGGAAGTGACCGACATCGATGACCTCAGTGGCTTGGCCCTTGATCACCGCTGAGCCGAGAATGCCATCCTGCTGGCCGGCGACCTCGATCGCGAGTTTTTCCTCGACGATGTCGATGATCTCGTCCACGACGAGCCCCATCGAGCGGCCGTCGTCAGCGAACACCAGAATCGGCTGCGTCCCTGAGGTCTGGACACTGACACCGGCCATCTGAACCAGAGGCATGAGCTGATCACGGTACTGCACCATATAGCGCCCATTCGACAGCTCGATTTTGTCCGTGGCGATCTCTTCTAGCCGGGTCACAAGGCCGAGCGGCACGGCCTTGGGCTGGCTTGAGCCCGCGCGGAACACCAGCAGCGAGGTGAGCTGCTCCGCAGCGCTGGCGCGCGAAGCGGCGTTCTCTTCTGCGATCTCGTGGCTGGCCGCGCCGGAGGCGCCAAGCGCCTTGGCGATGCCGTTGGGATCGATGATCATGATGACAGCGCCGTCACCCAGGATGGTGTTGCCGGAGAACATGTCGATGTGGCGCAGCTTGGTGGACATCGGCTTGACGACGATTTCTTCGGTGTGGAACACGCCATCGACAACAATGCCGAAGGTCTGATTGCCGACCTGGGTCACGACGATGAAGCCATTCTCGGGATCGGAAGAGGATCCGTCGTCGATCTTGAGTAGCTTCTTGAGGTGCATCAGTGGCAGCAGCTTGTTCCGCAGCCGTAATACCGCAGTGTCCTTGATGCGTTCGATGCGGTGCTCGGAATTGGCTCGGGCGCGAACCAGCTCGACGACCGACAGCTGCGGGATGGCAAAGCGATCGCCGGCGGCTTCCACGATCAGCGCAGAGACGATCGCAAGGGTAAGCGGAATCTTGATCGTCACGGACGACCCCTCGCCGGCCACGGACTTGACGTCGATGGTACCGCCGATCTGGTCGATATTGGTCCGCACCACGTCCATGCCGACACCGCGCCCGGACACACTGGTGACTGCTGCGGCGGTGGAGAAGCCTGGCGCAAAGATGAACTTGTGGATCTGGGCTTCCGTCATTTTCTCCAGCTCGGCCTCATTGACGAGACCGTTGGAGAGTGCCTTGGCCTTGATCCGCTCGGTATTCAGCCCGCGGCCGTTATCGGCGATACAGATGATGATGTGCCCGCCTTCATGATAGGCCGACAGCCTGATGGTGCCCTGCTCGGCCTTGCCGGCGGCCAGCCGCTCCGCCGGAGTCTCAAGCCCGTGATCGGCGGAGTTGCGCACCATGTGGGTGAGCGGATCCTTGATGAGGTCGAGCACCTGGCGATCGAGTTCGGTGTCGGAACCGTGCATCTCCAGTTCGATCTGCTTGCCGAGTTCACCCGAGAGGTCGCGCACGATTCGTGGCAGCTTTTGCCAGGCGTTGCCGATCGGCTGCATCCGCGTCTTCATGACGCCTTCCTGCAATTCGGCGGTCACGTTCGACAAGCGCTGCAACGGCACCTTGAACTCGGTATCCTCGTTACGGCGGGAAATTTCGAGGAGCTGGTTACGTGTCAGGACCAGCTCTGACACCATCGTCATCAGGTGTTCCAGCGCGTCCACGTTGACACGGATCGACTGGTTCGCCACCCGATCGCCTTCTGGAGTCTCCAACTCGACAGCCGTTTTCTTCGCGGGCCGTTTTTCATCCTTCGCTGCCGTCGCACGCGGCTCGGGGGCAGGCACGGCTTGCTTCGCGGGCTGCGGTGCAACCTCAGCGGCGGTCTCACGGAACGCACGCTCCAGTTCATCGAGCGACACTTCGCCCGGGCGTAAAGGTCGCTCGAGGGTCTGAGGCACGAGGCTTGGCGATGCAATCACAGGTTGAGCGACGTGCGGCGGCGCGTTTGTCTCTGGCATTTGGCTCATTCCTCGCTCCACCATCTCCTCAAGCTTCGCAATTAGATCCTGGTCGGTGCCTTCGGGCTCGGCCTCGCTTGCCTCCAATCCGGAAAGAATTTCCTTGATCCGATCGATGCTGCTCAGAATAAGTGTGACCGCTTCGGCGGTGACCGGGAGCCCGTCGCGGAATTTGCCCATCAAGGTTTCGCCGGCATGCGCAAGCGCTTCCAGCCGCGGAAGTCCAAGGAAGCCGCAAGTGCCTTTGATCGTGTGAACCAGCCGAAAGATGTTATCGAGGATCTTGGCGTTGTTGGGTTCCTGCTCGAACCGCACCAGCTGATTGTCGACGGTATCCAGGCTCTCGCTGGTTTCCGTCAGAAACTCTCGCAGCAGATCATCCATAAGACTGGCCTTCGAACAGGACGGCGCGCCACTTCGACACGCCTTTCAGAGTGAGGCCAGCTTCTCCGCAAAGCGTTTAACATTGGTTGAGAAATCGGAAATGAAGGGGATCAACAAAGAGATAAGGCAGCCGCACACGCTCTGCGAGCATTTTTTAAGCTGCCGTTAACCAGGTTTCGGCGGCGAACAGGATTCAGGAGGCGGTCACAACCACCGCCTCACCCTCTGCGGCGAGCACCACAGCGAGTCCACACGCCTGCGCCAGAAGGCGTGTGTAATAGGGCTGCACGGCGTGGGCGTCGATCGCCGAGCTCGAGCCCGACCTCAGAAGATCGGCGATATTCTGCGGCAGCCGTGCGTTGAGCCCGCTGGCCGAGACCCGAAATCCTGATGCTTCCCCCTCACCGATCGAATCGACCGTGAGCACACCGCCGCGCGGAATGGTCTGCTGCGCGATCACCATCATGTTCAGCAGCAGCTTCACCCTGTTCTTTGGCATCAGAACCCGCGGCAAATTCCACACGATCCTGGTCTTGCCGTCCTCCAGATGCCCTCGCGCCATGTTCTGGGCGTCGCCGAGATCTATCTGCGCGCCGGCCGAACCGGCCGCACCAAACGCCAGGCGGCAGAACTGTAGCCGCGCCGAAGCGGTTTTGGCGCTCTTGCGGATCAAATCCAGTGCGAATTCGCGATCTTCCGGCCTCGGATCGTCATGGAGGACCTCAAGGCCATTGACGATTGCTCCCACCGGACTGATGAGATCATGGCAAACCCGAGAACATAACAGCGCCGCCAGTTCGAGGGCGTCAGGTTCCACGCCGGGAGATCTAATGGAAGACATAAGGTGTTCCTGTAAACCCGCCGATAGCGCGGACCAAGACGAATCACGCATGCTCGCCGGCTTGATACACCGCCGGGGCGCGCGGTGCCATGCACATGAATAGCCGCCGATCGGAAGTCACCAGCATCGACGGCGAAGCCGCGTTCGCGCTGATGGAACCGTTGACCGATCTGGTGATCGAGGCCGGCGCGGCAATCCTGGCAATCAACCGAGCTTACTTGAATGTAGAGCACAAGCCGGATGGATCCCCGCTCACGGAAGCCGACCTCGCCGCGGATCGGATTATTCTCGAGGGGCTCACCCGTATCGCCCCGGAGTTGCCGGTGTTGTCCGAAGAGCGCCTTGAGGGGGCCAAGCCGCCCTCCACCGGCAGCTTCTTTCTGGTCGATCCGCTCGACGGCACCAGGGAATTCGTCGCCGGCCGGGATGAGTTTACGGTCAACGTCGCCTTGGTCACGAACGGGGTGCCGTTGATGGGCATCATCGGCGCGCCCGCGCTTGGACTGGTCTGGCGCGGATTGGTGGGCCAAGGTGCCGAACGGCTTGCCACAGGCGCAAAGT
>C688J35102_120989097_pt1 | contig 10074 bp, 8 predicted proteins | sample HopSoiMetagenom2_FD_35102 | JGI IMG/M metagenome (IMG submission 35102) | reverse complement strand
TAAGAGAACACCCCAGCGGGCGGTTAGCTCAGCCGGTTAGAGCGCCTGCCTTACAAGCAGGAGGTCCACAGTTCGATCCTGTGACCGCCCACCATGTTCAACAACTTGCGATTCCATCCGAGATCTCACCCCATCAAGAGCCCATCAGTTAGAGATGAGAATGCTGTCGGTGTCGCGCTCCGCTCACACGCCGACCGGGTGCGACTGGGTCCCGCGTAAGGAGCGAGGTGTTGTGTGTCCTTTCGGCAATGATGCATGACTGCGCTGGCATGAAAATCAGTTGGCGGAGAAGAAGGCGCGGCCAAACTCCTGCTTATGCCAGGCGATCACGTATCTGCTGCATTACTGGCGGGCTTCACCGCCTTTGCATCGCAAAAAGGCACTGTTTCATAAAACGATGAACGGCGCCCAGACCGGCGACTTATCCATGAGCCTGATTCACGCCTGGGAGCTGTGCGGGGCAAACTCTTTCGAGTACGTAATAGAGTTTCAGAAACCCGCTGCGGAGCTAGCTAGCGAACCCGTTAAGTGGATGTTCAGGACGTATCGTGAAACGCTGTGCGTCAATTACTCCTGACTGACCGCGCCATAAACGGAGTGGGAAAGAGTGAAATGATAGATCCCAGCCTATGCGGAATGATACTTTCAACCCGGCTGCGAGCACTCTCGTTTGGTGGAGCAAATCATCGTTGGAGCGTTAGGTGTACGTGTGGCCGGTGGGCGTCGCGTGGCATTTCAAACTGCGATGCTGGCCCGTCCGCCGCGCCCTCGCCAGGCGCGATGTAACCATGGCGAGCATGCTCATCATGAGCTTTTCCAGGTATCTGTTACCGCACTTTGACGAACCTTCAGTTTTGGGCCTGTAAACCGCCGCTTCGACCTCACCCCAGCAAGGCCAACTTCGTAGAACACGGTTAGCTACCGGGAAGTTCCGATCGCGTCACGCAAGTTGGCGCTAGGGGCCAGGAGTCTCTAGACACCTTTGAGCCCGTGAATGTCGTAGCCTCATATTTCACTGGAAGTCATGCGACCGGATCGTCTCGTTGCCTAGGGCGAGCGCCTGGATATCGGTTACCTTGATGGCGATGACGTTCCAGGTATTTTGGAGTATCTCCGTTGGTCCGCAACGGACAGGAGAACGCATGAAGTTCTCCTTTTCTCGCATGGTCAAGTCCCAAGCTGAGACACATCCGTCGAGTGCGGGTGCGATGCATTCCGTGATGAGGCCTTGGCTCCGGCTGTCTCGGCTTGTTTTCATCCTCAATTAGGTCGGCGACCGCGCCCCGCTAATGGGCTGGCTGCTTCGCGTCTTGGCAGCTTTGGTTGTATTCGGCGCTCGCGTCTCCCGGGCAGACAAACGCGGTTATCAACCGCTTCGGGAAGCTCCCCATTCAAAGGTGACGAGGCTTATCTAGGTCACGACTCTGATCTGACCGGTGTCCAACCGTCATCCGCAGTTCGGACCTTCGCAACCAGCTGAGCGGTTTGAGTATTAACCAATTCCAATTCGCGGCGAAACGTTGGCATCCTGCGCAATGCTGACTTGACTACCTGCAGCTTAATTCTTCACGCCAACGTGCCGCCTCGTGGGCGCCGCCCCTCTTCTCTATTTCGACCAGAACCGCACCGAGGAATTCTGGATGGACTTCGACAGGATACAAACGAAACCATGAATAGCTCTCCAATAGACTCACCGCTTCATGGAATGAGTGGACGTATCCAGTTTCCGAAAAGTATTCTCCGATTCCATCGCGGTCCTCTTGCAAGAGCAAGTCATGAAGTGCGGTTTCGTTCCTTTCGGCCCAAAACTGCCAAGCATTAGACAGGCTTCTTCGCCTGAATAGCGTGAGTGAGCCGCCATCAGCCGACCTTCAGAACAGTCTGGCGAGGAGGAGCCAAGGGTGGATGAGCGGGGCTCGCATTTGCGCGCTCTAAACGGCTTCCTTGTACGGTCGAGCTTCGTTCTGAGTAAACCTCTCGCAACAGGTTAATCGCCCGTCCGCCGGCTTTGCGGTTGGCTGCTGTAATACATTGCCGGTAAAAGCCGTAAGCTTCGTTCACTTCTCCTGCAATCTCCGCATCCGAATCAGGGAAGCAATGTTTCTGCGTCAAAACAATCCAGCCCATGTCAGCGATTGGCTTTTTTCAGCATCAAACCCCTTGTTGTACATGCGGCATAAGAACAAACTTGCCATTTGATTTCCCGTAAGCGCCAGGCTTTCCAGTTCTTGCCTGTATTCCGAAAGATTGCGGCAGGCAACGGAATCGCCGCGTTCGGCCGCGATAAGATGAAACTCCGCCGCCGCAAGCACGTTGCGTTCGACACCATGGCCCAACCAATGCATAGTCCCGATTTCGCACGCCGCCTCGGCATAGGCCTGACGCAAGGCCCTGCAAAACCATCCGTACGCTTCCGAGTAATCCTGTTCAACAGTATCGCCATGCAGATACCGTTTCGCTAGGTTCCGCTGGGCAACTGCGTTGCCCGGCTCGGCTGTTCCGATACCAACAAGTAGCTTGTACTGGGTCCTTTCGCACCCGATGCCATTCAAAAGCATGGACCCGAGATTATTCTGTGCCTCCGCGTCGCCGAGTTCGGCGCCGCGGAGGCACCACAGCACGGCGACTGCGTGGTCGCGTACTGCCCTATAGCGGTCCCCGAGCTTACATGCCAATGCGCCATCCCCGGCATCAGGCTTCTCGTTCAGGTGTTTTGTTGGTGGTTTTCCCATATCGTTCGTGTTCCTGCCGGTAGCGCATTCTCCAAAGATCCGGAACGTTGACTCTGCTGTTACACTGCCGCCATCGCGCTCTCGATCGTTTCAGCGATTCCCGCAGCTGCTTCCACGAAGTCTCCAACCTTGTCTTTCAAGACACCGTATTGGGGGTTCAAAATACTGCTCTTGCTTGCGTCGTCCACAGTTGAGGGCTGGTAAAAATCAGCTACACTGTTAACCTTGCGCTTACAGTGTACAAATCGCTCTTCTCCAAGAGCGCGAACGGCTCGGATCGGTATCAAGAAGTAGACATTCTTCGAGGCCAAATGAACGAGCGATATAAAATCCCCCTCAATTTCTACGCCATAAAGGATCTCGGCCGGCGAGCATCTTTTCGCTAAACCCGATGATCTGAGTCGATCGCGTAACTGTTCTGCGACCTGCACCACTTCCGGGGCATTTTTGGCTTGGATTAAACTTGTCAGGCCTGCCTCGGTAAGTGGGCCCACCGGCGCGATTGTGGTCTCCCCTTCTTCTCCGCGAACGGATACGCTCACCTGTTCTCTCGCGGCGCCTTGAAGACTGATGCTCACCACGTGCCGCGAGGCTTCTCGAGTCCGTAACAAGGTCTTCGGAACGATTACTCGCTGCCCGTCCGCCAAGTTGTAAAGGCACAACTCGACCAATCCAAACTTGCACGGGCTCACGCCGAAAGTACCATTGATCCACTGAATGAGGCGTTCGACACCGGGACGAATGCCATCTCCCACGACAAGCAAGAGAATCTCACCGGCACGGCGGAACTCGTCGAATCGATCCTCAAAATCCTCGGCCAGTTCCATAAGCGGGCGCGATGCGACGCGATTCCGAACGTATTGCGAGACGCTCTCGTCTTGTCCTAAACGGCGCCACTTAGGATCGGCTCGCCTAAGCTGCTTCTCGAATTCCGCTGGCGGTAATTGGCTGAGCGCCATTCCATATTGGAGTGTTTGCGCGACGACTTCACGAAGTGCCTCAGGGTTCCGCCAAAGCTTCGTTTCGACGAGTACCAGACGACCGTCATCTGTAACCAGAAGGTTATCGATGAATCCCTGACCGCTTCCGGTCTCAACCGGTATTTCACCTCCTAATGAGAATAGATTGGCAACGCCTGGATAAAACTCGCGAATCGGCAGTATATTTGGCCGATCATCAACGACTTTCTGCAGCAGGCTTTCGTGATCGTTTGCTGCTCCGTTAATTCCGATGTCGACACGAGTAAGCGGCCTAGAATCGGCATCATTCTCCGAAAGTAAGACCGGCATACCCAATGTGATGTTTGCGGTAGTAGACAATCATATTTTGTGTTTTGCTTGCCCTTGTGGACCATGACCGAGAATTGCGTCACCAAATCGCCAGTCGTCCCGCAGTCGTCTAAATTTTCGAATGGCGGTGCCTCCGACATGTAGGTTGCAAGCATGAAACCGGTTTGGTCAGAGGTTCACCGATGGCAGAACTGGCGCTGGTTGATTCGTCACCCACTCTTTTGAATCCTTTCCTGTTCCAGTCACCCGCCCACAGATCTCATCCGTCGACCGGCGTCGGCGCTACACGATGTTGACCTATGGTGTCGTTACCAGGCTTTTCCTAAGCTCGAAGGTGTTGCAGGATCCCTTGCCTTCGTCATCGCGGTTATCATCTGAAGACAAGCCGCGGTCTTCCTTACCTTTGACAGATTCGGTGTCGAACATAAGAGCGCGGCTAACGTACCCTGGGGTCGGTCGACAAGCGCCAATGCTCATCTCGATATAAGGTCAAAGGCTGCTTCCTCCCTTTAACTTGTAGGACTTTCGACTCTTCACTTCGTACTTTTAATTCCTGGAAGGCGGATCGATGCGGCTCGCGACGTCAACTCGAAAAGGTGGATTAGTGACGGTGAGCCCGAATGGTTGTGAGGAGCCGAGTATCCACTTTGACTGCGGCCTACTTCCCGCATGAGAGCTCCTTTCCAACTAGTTCCGCAGACGCTCATTCGGTAAGGGCGATCGACTACCAAGAGTGGCCTGTTCAATACGCTCCATCGCCGGTGAGGAGCGTGCGTATCGTGCGGGCCAGAATATACGTGTCAAGCCAGACGGACCAGTTGCGGACGTAGTATTCGTCGAAGGCGATGCGCTGTTCGTAGGTCGTGTTGTTTCGCCCAGAAACCTGCCAAAGACCGGTGATGCCGGGAATAACTGATTTGTAGAGTGCGTAGGCGCTCCCGTACTTTTCGATTTCGGATTTGACAATGGGCCTCGGTCCGACCAAGCTCATGTCGCCAACCAAAACATTCCAGAGCTGCGGCAGCTCATCAAGGCTGCACCGTCGGAGCCATTTGCCCAAGGGCGTAACACGCGGGTCATCGCGGAGTTTTTGATCGCGTTCCCACTCGTCGCGTGCCGCGGGATACGTCTCGAGATGCTGCTTGAGTACTTCATCCCCGTTAGGGATCATAGTGCGAAATTTCCAGGCCTTAAACCGTCGGCCATCTCGTCCTAACCGGATATGACCGAAGAAGACTGGCCCTGGGCATTTGAGTTTTATCAGCGTCCAAATCACTGCGAACAGCGGCAGTAGTGGAAGCAATACAAGCCCCGCGCCGATTACATCGAGTGTTCGCTTTGTGATCACGGCACCGGGGTGGCTTACGCGGTGATGCATTTCAAAAGCCAATTGCCGTTAACGTGGTACGCCGAAAGTCTGGAAGCTAGACAATTCGGGCCCGTTAGGAACAAGAAGGACGTGACAAGGCTTGATGTCTCCTGGTCGAACTTCTTGAAAACCCGGAACGAAGATCGTGAGGTGGTTACCTTGGCCAAGCACATATCCCGATGCCGATGCGGCCAGCTCCGTCGCGATTTTCTCATCGCTAGATTTCGCAGATAACGCATACCAGGGCAAAGGTGTTGGATCGAGACATACCGTTTGCAAACAGTTCAACATCGACACTCTCCAGAAGGACAATACTGCGGGACCAAAGTGCGTCTCGATAGGCATTCACTCTCTCAGTCGGACCTATCTTCCGTGGATGGGTAAGATCAACGCGAACCACCTTACGAGGCTTTTGACTTCGTCCTACAGGTTCCGTATCGGCACCTCGTCTGACCTGTATGCAAATTCCGTCGGTTTGCGCGGCCAACGTCAGCTAGGAAGATTCGGGATTTCACCAGAAATAACGAAGAAATATTCGGACGTTAGTGGGAGCTAGCACAGGAAACTCGGCATTCTGGTGCGGCCGATATAGAAGCAGCGTCGGGAGTCTCGCACAGGGATTCGTGAAGAACCTCTTCGACGCACTCGCGCGCGGACCGGGCTTCACGCGTCTACGCGTGCGAGAACGACAAAAGAGAGCCCATACGACGAGAGTAGGTTGGATATGTGGCTCCTTCGGGTAATCCTTTCCGGCAATCGATCCGGGTTCTGACGTTATTCGTCCGTTCGCAATTCATCATCGCCGGTATCGAAATGATTCTGTATGCCGTCGGCTTTGCTATCGCGCGAGTACCCTGGTGGCCGCTGTTCGCTGTGGTCGGAGGATTCTGCAGCTTCATTCCTGGTGTAGGATCCCTAATTTTCTTGGCCCTCATTAGCATTGCTTTATTGTTCACCCACCGAGATTGGACCTCCTTCGCCGTTACCTTCGGAGTCTGGTTGTCGGTACAGGCTCTCGAGGGCTTCGTTCTACAACCCGTTCTGCTCGGAAAACCGTTGGGACTTCGCGCTCTACCGGTATTCCTTGCGCTGATTGCCGGCAGTCTCCTGTTCGGGCCTTTGGGCTTTATCTTGGCGGTCCCTGTGCTGGCCGTCGCCAATGTCTTCTGGCGTTACTTTTCCGATAAACAAGCAGAGCGGTCGCCCAGGAAACAGCGCGCTCGACAGTGACGTCGAGCGCGGATCGGCTCCTGGTGCTGGCGAATTCTTTGGTTGAACGCCGAACCAAGGTAGCGCGCTTCGTAGCTCTTCCTGCAGATAGTCTTCCGTCGTCCTACCCTTCCTTTCTACCCCGCGTAGCCTCACGCAAGTGTGAAGTGATAGTACGAGCGTCTGCTGACCTAAACTCAAACCCGTTCAGGTGCCACGTTGACCTAACGTAATATACCCACGCTGCCGATAACGAATGTGGAGGTTCTATGATTTCCGAGGTACGGAAGCATCGAGCACACAGAAAGATCAATCACGGTCGTGGACTCCACCGGACAACCGGACCGTCTGGCCCATCCAGCATCAGCGTCGTAGTTCCTTGTTACAACGAGGCAGATGGATTGCGCGAATGCCATGAGCGCCTGAGTCATGTTTTAGCCGAGCTCGCACCATCATATGAGATTGTCTACGTCGATGATGGATCGAAGGATGGCACACTTGGCCAGCTGGAAGCTATGCATGAAGCGGATCCCAATGTGACTGTCGTGGCGCTGTCCAGGAACTTCGGACACCAGATTGCCGTTTCTGCTGGACTTGATACGGCAACGGGACAAGTAGTCGTAATTATCGACGCAGACCTGCAAGATCCTCCGGAAGTCATTAAGGAAATGCTGGACGTCTGGAAAAAGGGTTACGACGTTGTCTATGGGGTTCGCGAATCCCGGCAGGGTGAGAGCAAGTTCAAGATATGGAGCGCCAAAGGCTTCTATCGTCTTATTAATGCTCTGTCCGATATTGAGATTCCTCTGGATACAGGCGATTTTCGCTTGCTTGATCGCAAAGCAGTCGATGCCCTCAGGAGTCTGCCTGAACGGCACCGTCTGCTCAGAGGAATGTGTAGTTGGATTGGATTCAAGCAATTCGGGCTGAAATATGCCCGGGCGCCAAGGTTTGCAGGTGAGACAAAATACCCGCTACGCAAGATGCTGGGCCTTGCGTTGGACGGCATCGGGTCGTTCTCTACGGTGCCATTGCGGATCGTGACTGTATTGGGTTTCTTGTCGGCGGTCCTCTCCACCCTGGGTATTTTTTATGCTCTCGCCGTTCGACTGATCACCCAGACCTGGGTACCTGGATGGACTATATCGTTTATCGGAATGTTGCTTCTTGGTGGACTGCAGATGATCAGCATAGGAATCGTAGGGGAATACGTGGGACGGATGTATACCGAGGCAAAGGAACGGCCCCTTTACCTGACGAGTTCGGTTCTGCAGAGCCGCCATCGCGAGGTGTCACCGAGGCTGGCGATGACTCAAGCGCCGATTAGAGCAGTACGCTAACTGCCTTTCAAAGTTGCTAGCACTCGCCACACTGGCTTGGCGCCAATTGTCGTTGGTAACAAGACACTCGCAGCGTGAACATACGCTCGGATTACTCCACGAATTGCATTGGGTGATTGCTTAGTCTGATTCACCCAAAGACCTTACAATCGCCCGCTCCACCGGCGGCGAAACACCACTACCGAGGCGTTCTTCTCGACGCTCACATAGTGATAGCTAGAGCGTAGAATCAACTGGCTTGTGCTCGGCGAAATCCTGATGCCTACTCCTGTCCCGATGACATAGCCCTTACGGCACAAACCGGTTACTCGCTTTCCTAATACTCGTGAACACGTCAAGCTCGTAGAGATCACGGGCGCAGAGGATACTCTCGCTGACCGTTGTCGACATGCTTATGCCTACTAGGAAATGGTTCACTGCGCTGCTGCTTTGCTGCGGTTTGTTCAAGTCTCCGCATGCCGCACAGGGACAGATCAATATCCTCAGTAGCCGATACGACAGCGCGCGCACAGGGGCAAACCTTCAGGAAACGGCGCTGAACACCCTCAACGTAAACGTGAACCAGTTTGGCCGGTTGTACAGCTACCCGGTTGACGGTGGGGTTTATGCGCAGCCTTTGTATGTTTCTGGTCTGGCTATCGCCGGTGCAGTTCGCAACGTGCTTTTTGTTGTGACCATGAACGACAAGGTCTATGGCTTCGATGCGGATCGTTCCGCCACTCCACTGTGGACCCGTGACTTTACAGATGCTGCAAACGGAATTACACCCATTCCGATCGTCGATCTGGTCGGTTCCAACACTCTGAACATTGTCGGCAATGTTGGCATCGAGAGCACACCTGTCATTGATCTTCCGTCGAAGACGATGTACCTTGTCGCACGCACAAAAGAGAATGGCTCCTACCTGCAGCGATTGCACGCCTTAGATCTTGCAACGGGGGCAGACAAGCCCGGCAGTCCAGTGACAATCGCGGGCACGGTCCCAGGGACCGCCAGCGACTCGATCAATGCGGTTGTGTCTTTCAATCCCAAGATGCAGAATCAGCGGGCCGGCTTGGTGTTAAGCAACGGCGTTGTCGTGATTAGCTGGGGTTCTCATGAGGATGATGGCCCATATCACGGTTGGGTCATGGCATACAACGCTACCACGCTCCGGCAGGTAGGAGTATTCTGCAGTTCGCCGAACGGTAGTCAAAGCGGGATTTGGCAAAGCGGACGAGCCCCGGTCGTCGACGCCGCTGGGAACGTGTATTTTCAGACCGGCAATGGTGATTGGGACGGTCAAGCGGAGTTCGGAGATAGCATTCTCAAATTTGGAGTGAGCACACAAGGCTTGACACTTCTCGACTGGTTCACTCCGGATAATCAGAGTGCTCTGAATACCGGGGACCTTGATCTCGGTTCGTCAGGGGTGATGATGATTCCCGGCACGGACCTTATCATCGGGGGCGGAAAGCAAAGCTTGCTATACGTCCTGCACGGGACAAATCTGGGCCACGAGGTTGCTGGAAATACGCAAATTGTTCAGACTCTTCCATTGAACGGCGGCCATTTAAAGGGGGGCGCTGCCTACTGGTCGAGCCCCGCAGGGCCGCTCGTGTACACGTGGACGCAGGCCAGCGTTCTGAAAGCGTTTCATTTTGATGGCACGTCTCTCGATCCGGCAGCTTTCGCCTCCGGCAGTGTCGTATCTCCCGGGTCTCCGGGCGGCGCCTTGACCGTTTCAGCCAACGGCAGCACCACGAAGACTGGCGTTGTCTGGGCGGAGCTGTCTACCAGCCAAAGCGGGAATCACGGAGCCGTTGCTGGCATTATGCGCGCGTTCAACGCGGAGACTCTGCAGGAGCTTTGGAATAGCGAACTCTTGCCAAATCGCGACCGCTTGGGGACTCTCGGTAAGTTCGTTCCGCCCGTTGTTGTGAACGGAAAGGTATATGCGGTCACCTACGATAACGCGATTGCCGTATATGGTCCCCTGCCTGGGACGCCAATCGTCCAGGACTTCAGCCTGGCGGGAGGAACAAGCGCAACGAGCGTGGTGGTGGGCAGCGCAGTGAATTACCCGCTGAGCGTCAACGCGCTGAATGGCTTTTCGGGATCAGTCACGTTGAGCGTTGCCGGTCTGCCGAACGGAG
>C688J35102_120989099_pt1 | contig 10090 bp, 10 predicted proteins | sample HopSoiMetagenom2_FD_35102 | JGI IMG/M metagenome (IMG submission 35102) | reverse complement strand
GCGCACGTCGGGGTGGTGGATGATCGTGACGCGCGGCGCGGTTTTGTCGGTCATCTGGGTGAGGTCGGCGCCCTGCACCCGCGTCTTGGCGAAGTCCAGGGCGTTGAGGTAACCGGTCGACAATGTCGAAATCGCCTTCACGCCCACAAACATTCGCGCGTATTCGATGACCTTGAACATTTGCGCGATGCCGTTGTGGGTGTCGCCGACGAGCCAGCCGGTCGCCGGCAGCCCATGCTCACCGAAGCTCAGCTCGGTAGTCGCCGAAACCTTCAGGCCCATCTTGTGTTCCAGACCGGTCACGAAGACACCGTTGCGCTGCCCGGGCTCACCGGTCTGCGGATCGGGCAGGAATTTGGGGACCAGAAACAGACTCAGTCCTTTGGTGCCGGGTCCGGCGCCCTGCGGGCGAGCCAACACAATATGCATGATGTTCTCGAACAGGTCGTCGCTGTCGCCGTTGGTGATGAACCGCTTGACACCTTCGATGTGCCAGCTGCCGTCGCGCTGCTTGATCGCCTTGGTGCGTTCGGCGCCGACACCGGAACCCGCCTCGGGTTCGGTGAGCACCATGGTGGCGCCCCAGTTGCGGTCGATGGCCATCGCCGCCCAACGGCGCTGTTGCTCGTTGCCGAGGTCATAGAGGATGCCCGCGAATTCCGGGCCGGCCAGATACATGAACACCGCGGGGTTGGCCCCGAGCACGAACTCGTTGATCGCCCAGGCGACCATCGCCGGCGCGGGCAGCCCACCGACATGCTCGTCGAGGCCGATCCGGAACCATTCGCCTTTGCGCCACGCCCGCAGCGACTTCTTGAACGACTCAGGCAGCGTCACCGCGTGGGTTTCGGGGTCGAACGTCGGCGGGTTTCGGTCGCCGTCGGCGAATGATTCCGCGACCGGTCCGGCCGCCAATTTCGAGGCCTCAGCCAACATCTCGCGCACCGTGTCGCCGTCGAGGTCGCCGAACGCTCCGGTGGCCAGGGCCTTGTCCAGGTCGAACATTTCGAAGAGGTTGAACTCGAGATCTCGCACATTGCTCATGTAATGACTCATGTCGAGCGCCTTTCCTCCAGAGTCCACAATTCTCGGTCCCAGTCAGCACTGTGCAGACGGTTCAGTCGCCACCGCACCACAGCGGTCAGCCCCGCCGCCGCGGCGACCACACTCAGCCAAATCGTCATCCCCGCCGTCACGCCATCGACACCTGCACGGGAAGCCGGGGCCGGCGCGCTCACCGGACTGCTGTCGGTATCCACCCAGATGCCGATAAGGTCACCGGCTTTGACAAATTGCGGCCAGCTAAACGAGGCGGTGTGCTCGGTGGCGTCAGTACGCCATCGGGCGCGCACGGTGTAAGTGACGTTGTCCAGCGCCACGGTGCTGTCCTCGATAACCGTCGCGGTGACCGGATGCCGCGTCTGCGCCTGCTCGGCATGCCTGAGGCTGTGCGCGTCGTACACCGCGGTGCCGACCTCGCCGGCGACCGGAGCGGCGATGATCGAGGCCACGCATGCCAGCAGCACCAGCAGCATCCCCACCCGGTCACTAAGGCGCACAAGCGGATTGCGTCGGAATGCGCGGACAATCCACCAGCGCTGCGGCAGAAGGGTGAAAGTCTGCATGACAATCTCCTTGGGCAATCGGCCGCCGTGCCATTAGGCGTTGGCGCCGGTGAGTGCGAAGAACTCCTGACGTGATCGTGGGTCTTCGCGCAGGGCGCCCAGCAGTGTGGAGGTGATGGTCGCCGATCCAGCGGCCTGAACGCCTCGCAGGGTCATACAGGTGTGCTCGGCCTCGATGACCACGCCGACGCCGCGGGGCTGCAACTGTGCGTCGAGCCAATCGGCGATTTGTTTGGTGAGTCGTTCCTGGCGTTGGGGTCGGCAGGCGAAGTGCTCGGCGACGCGGGCGAGCTTGGATAGCCCGATGATGCGCTCGCCGGGCAGATACCCGATGTGGGCGATCCCGACAAAAGGCAACATGTGGTGCTCACACACCGATCGCAGCGGCAGGTTTCGGGAGATAACCAGTTCGTCGTAGCCCTCGTCGTTGGGGAAGGTGGTCAGATCGAAGGCCCGCGGTGTAAACAGCTCGGCGTAGCCACGCGCCATCCGGCCGGGTGTGCCGGCAAGACTCTCGGAATCCAGTGAAATCCCCAGGGCACGAAGGAATGCGGCCGCGGCGACTTCGGCGGCGGCCAGATCGCGATGGGGTGATTCGTGCACCAGTTGCAATGCCGCGCTGGAATGCATGGCGGGTTCCTTCCGGGAGACGAGGCGGACCCTCCGTTCACCCGTCGCAGGCGTAGTGGCGCCGGATGAACGGAGGGAAGCACGCTGGGATCGACTACGCGGCAGGGGTATCGGTGCCCGATGTGGTGTGCCGGTGCCAGGACGGGTCGTACACGAAGGCCAGACGGCCCAAGGTCAGTGCGGCGAGCAGCAGCCCGAAGTCGCGCAGCGCGACGTCGTAGAAGCCGGGATAGCTCACCAGGTTGATGATGATGCCGGCCAGCCAGGCGGCGACGATGTAGGCCGCGTAGCGCGGCTTGATCGCCACGGCGACACCGGCCACGATTTCGATCACCCCGACCACCAGCATCACCTGGTGCGCGCTGATGGGGCTCAGGTCCACGATCCACGGGGCCAGGTAAGTCTCCCAGTTGGTGAACACGTTGGTGAACTTGTCGAGGCCGAACACGATCGGCAGCACCGTGAATCCGATCCGCAGCAGCAGGAAAGCGGCGTAGGCCGGATCGGAGCGGGCGCGCTGCAGCACCTCGGAGGGGTTGTGTGCGGCTGAGGCGGGTAGCGCTGAGGCGGTCATCGCAATCTCCTTTGTAAGACCAATCAGAACTAGTTTTAGAATCTGCTTCGCCGTCCTATTTGTCAATACTTTTTGGTGTTAGAATTGGGTATGTCCATCAACCGCTCCGCCGACCTGGCCGCACTGAACGGTCTGAGTCACCTGGACGACCCGTTGCGGAGGCAGTTGTACGAGTACGTGATCGAGAGTGACGGGCCGGTTTCCCGGGAGCAGGCGGCGGCCGCCGCGTCGATCGGACGCACCTTGGCGGCCTACCATCTGGATAAGTTGGCCGACGCCGGTCTGTTGACCGTCAGTTATCAACGCCCGGCAGGCCGCGGCGGACCCGGGGCGGGGCGCCCGGCCAAGCTCTACACGCGAGCCGCTCAGGAGATCACCGTCAGCGTGCCACCCCGGGACTATGAACTGCTCGCCAAATTGCTCGTCGCATCGGTCGAACAGGATGCCAGCGGAGCAGTGCGAGCCGCCGTGAACGAGGCCGCCGCCGAAGCCGGCAGGCGCGCGGGCGCTGAAACAGGCGGCAACGTCGTTGGGGCGCTGCGCAACTGTGGCTACTTGCCGCGAACCGGCGATGACGGCCGCATCACCCTGCGCAATTGCCCGTTTCACATGGTCGCCCAGGATCACCGAGATGTCGTGTGTGGGCTGAATCTGCGCCTCGTGCAGGGGGTTATCGCGGGTTGCGGTGACCCGCACGCGCGCGCGGAACTCAATCCCGATCCTGACCGCTGCTGCGTGGTGGTGCACAACGTGAGCCCCCCACATGCACACCTCTCGCCGCCGCAGGCATCGTCGCTGCGCAGTCGCGCCGACAGCGAGTCGGCGGCGAGAAAAAAGGCGAGTGGGAAGAGGTCATCATGACCTCGCTGATCCGGTCGCCGTTCAACGCGGGTGAACGCATGATCAGCGTGCGGCCCGCCGACAGTGGGCGGCAGCGATGACACGACTCGAGCGGCTCTACACCGAGCAGCGGCAAAGCCCGTGGCTGGACAACCTCACCCGCCCGTACTTGCGCGACGGCACGCTGGCGGCTTCCGTCGCCGACGGAATACGGGGAGTGACAGCCAATCCGACCATCTTGGCGAGGGCCATTGAAGGCTCCGATGCCTACGACACACAGTTCGCCCTGCTCACCGCCCAGGGCTATTCGCTCGGGGATGCCTACTGGGAACTGGCCATCCAGGACGTCACCGATGCGCTGGCGGTGTTGCGTCCGACCTTCGACAACTCGCGCGGCAGCGATGGATTCGTTTCGATCGAAGTCGCCCCGGAGTTGGCGCGCGACACCGAGGCCACGATCGCCGCGGCGGCCCGTTTGCACGAGCGCATCGCCCGTCCCAACCTGCTGGTGAAGGTTCCCGCTACCGCCGAGGGCATTCCGGCGATCGCGACGTTGATCGGTCGGGGGTTGAGCATCAACGTGACCCTGATCTTCTCGCTGTCCCGCTACGAGCAGGTGATCGAGGCCTACCTGCAAGGCCTGGAAACCCTTGCCGAACGCGGCGGGGTTCTCGCGGCGGTCCGCAGTGTGGCGTCGTTATTCGTCAGCCGGGTCGACACCGAGGTCGACAAGCGGTTGGAGCAGATCGGCGGTGAGGATGCCTCGGCGTTGCGCGGACATGCCGCAGTGGCCCAGGCGCGCCTGGCCTACCAGAATTTCCGGAACCGATTCGCCGGCGAGCGATGGGAGAACCTCGCCGCACGCGGCGCCCGTGTGCAGCCGCCACTATGGGCCTCAACGTCGACGAAGAATCCCGACTACCCCGACACCCTCTACGTCGACAGCCTGATCGGCCCCGACACCATCAACACAATGGCCGAGGCCACCATCACCGCATTCGAGGACCACGGCACCATCGCGCGCACCGCCGACACGGGGATCGAGTGCGCCCACGGGTTCATGCACGACTTAAGGACGGTCGGGATCGACATGGATGACGTCGGGCACGCCCTTGAAGATCAAGGCGTCGCCGGCTTCCACAAGTCGTTCGCCGATCTGCTTGTCACATTGGACGCCAAGGCACGCCGGGTGGCGCGGCAATGATCGCCGCCCGTCAAGTCATTGATGCGACGACGTGGTCGCTGAAATGGGGCACCGCAACGAGATTCGACCGGCGTACGCGGCCGCGCATTGCGTCGAAGATTGGGATAGGGCACGCATGAGCGCACAGCAGACCTTTGTGATCGTGGGCGCCGGGCTGGCCGGCGCCAAGGCAGTCGAGGCGCTTCGCGCCAACGGATTCAGCGGCAAGGTCATCCTCATCGGGGATGAGGCCGAGCGCCCGTACGACCGGCCGCCGCTGTCAAAGGGCTTTCTGCAGGGCAGCACCGAACGCGAAAAGATCTACATCCATCCCGCGCAATGGCACCTCGAACACGACATCGACCTGCGTCTGGGCACACAGGTCACCGAAATCAACCGCGCTGCACACGAAGTGAGTACAGCGCGCGCAGAGAAGCTCGGCTACGACAAGCTGCTAGTGACGACCGGGTCTACGCCCAGGCGCCTGACGGTGCCCGGGGCCGACCTGGACGGTGTGCACTACCTGCGCCGGGTCGCCGACAGCGAAGCACTGCAGGCGGCGTTCGCCTCGGCGCAGCGGGTGGCCATCATCGGAGCCGGCTGGATCGGCTTGGAGACGGCCGCGGCCGCCCGCGCCGCGGGGTGTCACGTGACCCTCATTGAGCGCGCAAAGCTGCCCTTGCTGGCCGTCCTCGGCGCAGAGGTGGCCGAAACCTACGCCGCCTTGCACCGCGCACACGATGTCGAGCTTCGGACGAACGCCGACGTGGCCGAAATCATCGGCGCCGCCGGCAAGGTGACCGGCGTGCGCCTGGCCGACGGCGACGTCGTGGCGGCCGACGCGGTCGTGGTCGGCGTGGGCATCAAGCCCAACAGCGAGCTGGCCGCCGCGGCGGGCCTGCCGGTCGACAACGGCATCATCGTCGATGAGCACCTGGCCACCACCGACCCCGACGTATTCGCCGCCGGCGATGTCGCCAACTCCTACTATCCGCTGCTGGGCACACACCTGCGCCTCGAGCACTGGTCGGCGGCCCTCAATCAGGGACCGGTCGCGGCAGCGAACATGATGGGCACGGTCACCTCCTACGGCCACGTGCCCTACTTCTTCTCCGACCAGTACGACTGCGGCATGGAGTATTCCGGCCACGTCGGGCCAGACGGTTACGACACGGTCGTCTTCCGCGGCGACGTCGCCAGCGGCGAGTTCATCGCCTTCTGGATGCGCGATGGGCGGGTGCTGGCCGGCATGAATGTCAACACCTGGGGGTCACCGATGCCATCGAGGCGCTGGTGCGCTCCGGTGCGCGCGTCGATCCCGCCGAGCTTGCCGACCCCGAAGTGTTGTTGATGTACCTCGCCGGCAACGCGACCCGCGATCGGTAGCGCAACCGCGCCGATGGCGATCGGAATGTTTGAGAGCTAGAGATAGGAGCCGTAATGGTGACACGAGTGCGGACGGCGGGGCGGTCATTGCGCGCGGCCGGCCTGGAGTCAGATGTCCGCGGGCTTGCAGATGACCATGCGCTGCTACTGCGCGGTGTGCAGCGGCGTGCCGCCTCGGTAGTGGCCCTGGCGGCCGCCCGGGCATGGCCTTACGCGGAGTTAGACACCCTGACCGGATTCCTGCGAACCGCGGTGCTGCCTCACGCCATCGACGCAGCGGATCGTTTGGACCCCGACGGGGTAGCAGCACCGTTCACGCAGCTGCGCGCAGAGCATGCACACATCTCTGCCCTCACCGCACAGCTGGAACACGTCGACGCCACCACCTGCACTCTGCCGGAACTGCGGCGACTGGTCGACGATCTTGAACATCACATGATCAAGGAGCACGCCGTGCTCGCCGCACTGCTCGACACCCTCGAGGACACGTCCTACGTGGCCTACCTCGACCCCGACGCACCGGAGCAGCCAGTGCTGATCCTGATCGATGCGCTGCGTGTAGATCACACCGTGCAGATGCGCGTGAATCAGCTGCGTCCGGGTCAGCCCGCGCAGATCCACGCGGCTCGCGACAACGCCCTAGGGCGGGTGAACCAGCCGGTAGATGGCGACGGAGATCCCGTTAGTGCGCCCGCAATGGGACAGCAGCCAGGCGGCGTCAGGGGCCAGCAAATGCTTATGACGATCGACGCCCCAATCTAGTTGGGAGAACTGAAATTAAGAGAACAAATATGACGGCCAACGACGTCGAAAAACGCTGGCATGACCCTGCCGCCTTTCGCGCGGCGTCGGTGTACGTCGCATCGATCATCGCCGTGGCCGGCCTCGCTTTCATTCTGTTTCTGCTCATCGGCCGCGAGGGGCCGCTGTGGGCGCTGGGAATCCCGATCGTCCTTCTGGTCGGAGGCATCGGAGCGTTCGTCAAGACCTATCGGGTCTGGCGAGCCGGCGGAACATGGCCCATCTGGCAGGGCGCTGGATGGTTTTTGCTTACTCTCATGCTCGTCAGCCTTAGTGTCCCAGGAATGGCGATTTCAGCCTGAGTTGCGAAGTCCGAGTGGGCAGTCCAGTTCTCAACGTTGCCGAGCCTTGGCGTCGACGGGTGCGACGGTGCCGCGCCGACCGCTCCTCGCCACGTGGATTCATCGATGATATTGCGGGTGCGTTATAACCATAGTCGTTGCACAGCAAGGCCTATGGCGACTTGGTGTTCGTAGTCTGGGGACATCTCCGGTGGCAGGGCCCGCTCAGTGACCGGGAGGCTGGCTCTGGCTTGTAACGGCAGTGTCGTTCGTGGCCCCAGTGGAGTGTTGTCGGCGGCCGATGTGGGCTTCGGCGCGCATCCGCTCCTTCATGTGGGGGTAGTGCAGTTCGAAAGCCGGCCGCTCCGAGCGGATGCGGGGCAGTTCGGTGAAGTTGTGCCGCGGTGGCGGGCAGCTGGTGGCCCACTCCAGCGAGTTGCCGTAGCCCCATGGGTCATCGACGGCGGCGACTGCGCCGTAACGGTAGCTCTTAAAGATGTTCCAGATGAACGGCAGCATGGATACGCCCAGGGTGAATGCCCCAATCGTCGACACGATGTTGAGCGTGGTGAAGTCGTCGGTGGGCAGGTAGTCCGCGTAGCGGCGCGGCATGCCTTCGTTGCCGAGCCAGTGCTGCACCAAAAACGTGGTGTGGAAACCGATGAACGTCAGCCAGAAATGCAGCTTACCGAGTCGCTCATCGAGCAGCCGGCCGGTCATCTTCGGGAACCAAAAATAGATGCCGGCATAGGTGGCGAACACGATTGTGCCGAACAACACGTAGTGGAAGTGCGCCACCAGGAAGTAGGTGTCGGTGACGTGGAAGTCGATCGGCGGGCTGGCCAGCATGACGCCGGACAGGCCACCTAGCAGGAAGGTGACCATGAAGCCCACAGAGAACAGCATCGGTGTCTCAAATGTCAACTGGCCGTGCCACATTGTGCCGATCCAGTTGAAGAATTTGATCCCGGTCGGGATGGCGATCAAATACGACATGAAGCTGAAGAACGGCAGGAGTACGGCACCGGTGGCGAACATGTGGTGCGCCCACACCGCCGTCGAGAGGGCCGCGATGGATACAGTGGCGTACACCATGGTGGTGTAGCCGAAGACAGGTTTGCGGCTGAACACCGGAACGATTTCGGTGATGATGCCGAAGAACGGGATCGCGACGATGTAGACCTCGGGGTGGCCGAAAAACCAGAACAGGTGCTGCCACAGGATCACTCCGCCGTTGGCAGGGTCATAGATGTGACCGCCCAGGTGCCGGTCGACCGCCAACCCGAGCAGCGCGGCGGTCAGCAGCGGGAACGCGATGAGCATCATGACACTGGTGACCAGGATGTTCCAGGTGAAGATCGGCATCCGAAACATCGTCATGCCCGGCGCGCGCATGCACACCACGGTGGTGATCATGTTGACCGCACCCAGGATGGTGCCCAGCCCGGCGATCGCCAGGCCCATGATCCACAGATCAGCCCCCGCGCCCGGTGAATGCAGTGCGCTGCTGAGCGGGGTGTACGCGGTCCAGCCGAAATCCGCTGCGCCCCCGGGGGTCAGGAATCCGGAGACGGTGATCAGCGCCCCGAACAGGTAGAGCCAGTAACTGAGTGCGTTCAGGCGCGGGAACGCCACATCGGGCGCACCGATCTGAAGCGGCAGAATGCAATTGGCGAAACCGAACACGATCGGGGTGGCATACAGCAGCAGCATGATCGTGCCGTGCATGGTGAACAGTTGGTTGTACTGCTCATTGGACAAGAACTGCAGACCCGGCGCGGCGAGCTCCGAGCGCATCAGCAGCGCCATCAACCCGCCGGCCATGAAGAACCCGAACGAAGTGACGGTGTACATGATGCCCAGCAACTTGGGATCAGTCGTCGTCACCACCCGGTAGACGAACGACCCCTTGACTCCCCGTCGCGGCGGGAACGGCCGCGTCGGAGTCAGTTCAACGACGGCGCTCACGGCGTGCGCACATCGGCGCCGGAATGGGCCATCTCGTGCGCCATGTGCACCACCACTTCCCGTTCCAAGGGCCTCTATTTAACGGAGTATAGCCCGTTAAATAAGTTAGAGTAAGGGGTGCAGGCAGAAGCGCTGGGGCCACGCCAGGTGGGTTATCTCATGAGATTGGTTGCGCGACAGGCAGCTTCTTTGAGGCACGGGTAGGACAGGTAGCCGCGCCGCCACGGTCCGATCACCGGGTTCCGATGGACGCCTCCAGGTAGGCGAGTGCGCCGGCAGGCTCGTCTGCGATGAAGACCAGCTCGGCCAGAGGCAGCGGCAGGAAGCCGTCGGTTTGCATCCGCTGGAGCTGGAGTGCCAGTCCGTCGTAGAAGCCCGCCGTGTTGAGCAGCACCACCGGCTTGTTGTGCAGTCGATGCTTGCGCAGTTCGAGGATCTCGGTCGCCTCGTCCAGCGTGCCCAGGCCGCCGGCCATCACCACTACCGCGTCGGATCGGGCGAGCATCAGCGCCTTCCTGTTGGCGAGATCCTTGGCCAGCACCATCTCGTCGGCGTCCTTGCGGGCCCAGGCGCGAAGAAAGACGACCGAGATCCCGAGGAGCCGCCCTCCTGTGTCTCGTACTCCGTCGGCGACGACCTTCATCAGCCCGGTATCCGATCCTCCCCACACCAGGGTGTGTCCGCCCTTGCCGATGAGTTCGGCGAACTCGCGGGCCGGCCGGGTGTAGCGCTCGTCGAGGTCGGCTGCGGAGAGGAAAACACAAATGTTCATGGCGGTTGGTCGCTTTCAGCGGGTCATCGG
>C688J35102_120989100_pt1 | contig 10091 bp, 7 predicted proteins | sample HopSoiMetagenom2_FD_35102 | JGI IMG/M metagenome (IMG submission 35102) | reverse complement strand
TCGCTGGCCTGCTCGAGCCGCAGCAGCGCGGCGGCGAGCCCATGCGGGCTCTCGCACACCGCGGCGGCCAGCGCATCCGCCGTGAACTCCCGTTTCGGCGACAGCAAGGCGTTCACGATCGCCGATGCGAGCGGGCCGAGCACGAAGAGCAGTGCGCGGGAGACGAGCCCGCCGACCCGCGACAGCTCGACGAGCGCCGCGGCAACGACGACCGCGGGCGTCGCCACCAGCACGTCCCGCGTCCGGATGTGCGCGAGCTCGTGGGCCAGCACGCCGTCGAGCTCGGCCGGCGGCAGCGCCTGGATCAGCCCCTGGCTGACCCCGACCGCCGACCCGACGGGCCCGCGCCCGGCCGCCCAGGCGCGCGGGAAGCCGTCACGGACGATGTAGACCTTCGGCGGCGCGATCCCGCTGCGGGCGGCCAGCCGCTCCACCGTCGAGCGCAGAAAGGGGAGCTCGCCGCGCGGCAGCTCCTCGGCGCCGACGAGGCCGGCGACGATGCGCTCGCCGTACCAGTAGACGCTCGCCGCGGCGAGCACGACCGCGAATACGGCGATCAGGCCTACCCGCACGCCGGCGACCCACCAGCCGAGCAGCCCCGGGATCGCGGCGGACACGAGCAGGAACAGCCAGGCCTTCGCGAGGTTGGCGGCGATCGCCCGCCGCATCCGCGGCGGCTCAGGTGTCGTCTTCGCGCTCGTCCTCGACGAAGCCGCGCGGCGGCCAGTCCGGCTCGGGCGCGTCGCACCGGCTCGTGCAGTGCAGCGACGCGATGTTCTGCAGCGGGATGAGGATGTGGCCGTTGAGCTCGATGTGCGCCACCTCGTCGACGGCGCAGTACGCGGTGAGGACGCCGTCCTGATAGTCACCGCCGAAGAGCGCGACCTCCACCTGCTCGCCCTTGTACTTGCTCGTGTAGTCCTCCACGTGGCGCGAGCGTACCGATTTCGGCTGGACGAACCCGTCGTCGTTTGCGCTGTTTCCGTCAAATCAGGCGCCGAGCTTCCGCACGACCCGAGGAGGAGAAAGGCATAAGGTCGGCGGAGACTCCGGGCCGGCTGCCGAGCCGGCCCAATATCGCGCCCTGGAGGTGCTCAGATGTTCAGCATGGTCGGCCGCTTTCACTTCCGCTCGTTGAGCAACGGCGAAGCAGAAACGCTGGTGCAGCAGATCGAGCAGGATGGTCTCCCGATCATCCGCGATTGCCGCGGCTTTCGAGACTTCCGACTGGTGGTTCGTCCGGACGACAACGAGATCATGACCGTCTGGTTGTGGGACAGCGAGGCGGACTGGGAGGCAGCGCTCGAGCGCCTGGGGCCGTTCATCCAGGAAAACTTCGCTCCGCACCTGGCACAGCCGCCCGAGCGCCTGGGCGGCGAGATCGCCCAGCACATCACGGACGCGGTTGTCATGCAGGCCACGCCGTAGTTCGACCACCTTCCGGATGGGCGCCCACGGGCGCCCATCCGCGCGTTATGGCACCAGTCCGCGGCTACCCTCGCCCGATGCCGCTGCGCGCAGATATCCGCAACGTCGCCATCGTCGCGCACGTCGACCACGGCAAGACGACCCTCGTCGACGCGCTGCTCTTCCAGTCCGGCGCCTTCCGGGACAACCAGGAGATCGCCGATCGCATCCTGGACACGGGGGATCTCGAGCGCGAGAAGGGCATCACGATCCTCGCGAAGAACACCGCAGTCCGCTACGAGGGCACGAAGATCAACATCATCGACACGCCCGGGCACGCCGACTTCGGCGGCGAGGTCGAGCGCGGCCTGACGATGGTCGACGGCGTGCTCCTGCTCGTCGACGCGAGCGAAGGGCCGTTGCCGCAGACCCGGTTCGTCCTGCGCAAGGCCCTCGAGGCGCGGCTGCCGGTGATCCTCGTCGTCAACAAGGTCGACCGCCCGGACGCGCGCGTCGACGAGGTCGTGAACGAGGTGTACGAGCTCTTCCTCGACCTCGACGCCGACGAGAGCCAGATCGAGTTCCCGATCGTCTACTGCAACGCACGCGCAGGGATCGCGTCCCTCGATCCGGTGCTCGGCGACACGGGGGACCTGCGCCCGCTGCTCGACCTGATCGTCGAGCACATTCCCGCCCCGTCGTACGACGAGGGCCATCCGTTGCAGGCGCTCGTCACGAACCTCGACGCGTCGCCCTACGTGGGGCGGCTCGCCCTCTGCCGGGTCCTCCAGGGCACGATCGAGCGCGGCCAGCAGGTCGCCTGGTGCCGCGCCGGCGGCGAGATCGAGCGGGCGAAGATCACCGAGCTCTACGTCACGGAGGCGCTCGACCGGATCGAGGCCGCCGAGGCCGGCCCTGGCGAGATCATCGCGGTCGCGGGGATCGCTGAGGTCCGCATCGGCGAGACGCTCGCCGACCCCGACGATCCGCGGCCGCTCCCGACGATCACGATCGACGAGCCGTCGCTCTCGATGACGGTCGGCCTGAACACGTCGCCGTTGTCCGGCCGCGAGGGCGACAAGGTGACCGCGAGCCTGATCGAGTCTCGCCTGCGCCAGGAGCTCGTCGGCAACGTCTCGCTGCGCGTGCTCCCGACGGAGCGGCCGGACACGTGGGAGGTGCAGGGCCGCGGCGAGCTCCAGCTCGAGGTGCTCGTCGAGCAGATGCGCCGCGAGGGCTTCGAGCTCACCGTGGGCAAGCCGCGGGTCGTCACGCGCTTGATCGACGGCGCCCTCCACGAGCCCATGGAGCGCGTCTCGATCGACCTGCCCGAGGAGTACGTCGGGATCGTCACCCAGCTCTTCGCGCTCCGCAAAGGCCGCACCGAGTCGCTCGTCAACCACGGCACCGGCTGGGTGCGCATGGAGGTGCTCGTCCCGGCGCGCGGCCTGATCGGCTTCCGGACGGAGTTCCTGACCGAGACGCGCGGGACGGGGATCCTCCACCACGTGTTCGAGGGCTTCGAGCCGTGGCACGGCGAGCTGCGCACGCGCCCGACCGGCGCGTTGATCGCAGATCGCAGCGGCAAGACCAACTCGTTCGCGCTGCTGAACCTCCAGGAGCGCGGCGCGATGTTCGTGGGACCGGGCACCGACGTGTACGAGGGCATGATCGTCGGCGAGAACGCGCGCGCCGAGGACCTCGACGTCAACGCGACCAAGGAGAAGAAGCTCACCAACATGCGCTCGTCGACCGCCGACGAGCTCGTCCGGCTGATCCCGCCCCGGGCGCTGCCGCTCGACCAGGCGCTCGAGTTCATTCGCGAGGACGAGTGCGTCGAGGTGACGCCCGAAAGCGTCCGGCTGCGCAAGGTCGAGCTCTCCGCCCAGAAGCGCCAGTCGGCAGCGAGCCGCAAGGCGCGCGGGCTCGCCTCAGTCCAGTGAGCGCATCGTGCCGTTCCCGACGCTGAGCCGGGACACCTCGCAGTTCCCGATGCCTCGCTGCTCGCGCCGCGCCTCCGGGTAGGGCAGGCCCGCAGCGTCCATCAGGATCACGCGCATGGCTCCGCCGTGGGCGACCACGAGGATGCGCTCGCCGGGGTGGGCGGCGGCGAGCCGGTGGATCGCGTCGCGGACGCGCGCGGCCAGCGCCAGGTGGTCCTCGACGTCGCCCTCGCCCTCGTTGCCGTCGCGCCAGCGCGCCCACGCGCCGGGCCAGCGCTCCTCGAGCTCGTCGACCGTGCGGCCCTCCCAGCTGCCGAAGTTCCGCTCGCGCAGCGCGGGGTCGAGCACGACGGGGAGGTCGAGCCGGGCCGCGAGGATCTCCGCGGTCTCACGCGCGCGGTCGAGATCGCTCGAGTACACGGCGGCGAGCGACTCGCCGGCCAGCTCGTCGGCCAGGGCATGCGCCTGGGCGCGGCCGCGCGCGTTCAGGGGTGAGTTCGTCTGGCCCTGGATCCGCCGCTCGGCGTTCCAGTCGGTCTCGCCGTGGCGGACGAGGAGGATGGTCGTCTCGGGCACGGCGCTACGGTAGCCGCGTGGATCTGGGGCTCCATGACCGTGTCTGCGTCGTCACCGGCTCGACGGCCGGTATCGGCCTCGAAGTCGCGCGGCAGCTCGCCGCGGAAGGCGCGCTCGTCGCCGTCTGCGGCCGCGACCGCGAGCGCACGCAGCGCGCGCGCGAGGAGACCGGGGCAGCGCTCGCCGTCGTCGCCGACCTCGCGCAGCCGGGTGCGCCCGAGCACGTCGTCCGCCACACCGCCGACGCGCTCGGCGGCATCGACGTCCTGGTGAACAACGTCGGCGTCGCGCGCCAGGTCGCGCTCGACGAGCTCGAGGACTCCGACTGGGACGCGATGTGGCACCTCAACGTCATGAGCTACGTGCGCGCGATGCGAGCGGCGATCCCGCTCATGCGCGAGCGGGGTGGAGGGGCGATCGTCAACGTCTCGTCGACCTCCGGCAAGCGGCCGTCGACCTCCATGCCCGAGTACTCGGTGGGGAAGGCCGCCCTCCTATCGCTCTCGCGGCTCGTCGCGGACACCTACGCCCGCGACGGCATCCGCTGCAACGCGGTCACGCCCGGGCCGACGGCGACCGGCGCCTGGCTCGATCCCGGCGGTCTCGCCGACCAGCAGGCGGCACGCACCGGGAAGACCCGCGACGAGGTCCTCGCCGCGGTCGCCGGGGGCCGGCCGCTCGGCCGCCTGGGCGAGCCGGGCGAGGTCGCGTCCGTCATCACCTTCCTCTGCTCCGACCGAGCGGCATACGTCACCGGCGCCGCGTGGAGCGTCGACGGTGGAAGTGTGCCGATCATCGTGTAACGCTCCTCACCATGTCCGACCTCGCGGCAGGCATCACCGTCGGCGGCTACCGGATCGAGTCGCTGATCGGGCGCGGCGCGTCCGGCTCGGTCTACCTCGCGCACGAGCTCAGCCTCGACCGCCGCGTCGCGCTGAAGACGCTGCTTCCGGAGCTGGCGGCCGACGAGCGGTTCCGCGAGCGCTTCCTGCGCGAGTCGAGGCTCGCGGCGGCGCTCGAGCACCCGGGCATCCTCCCGATCTACGCGGCCGGCGAGGCGGATGGCGTCGTCTACCTCGCCATGCGCTTCGTCGACGGCACCGACCTCGGCCGGCTGCTCTCCAGCGACGGGCCGGTCGAGCCGGAGCGCGCACTGGATCTGCTCGCGCAGGTCGCGGACGCGCTCGACGCCGCGCACCGTCGCGGCCTCGTCCACCGCGACGTGAAGCCGGGGAACATCCTGGTCGACGAGACGGGCCGCGCCTATCTCGCCGATTTCGGCCTCGCCAAGCACGCGGCGTCGGTGAACAGCCTCACCCGCGACTCGCCCTTTGCCGGCACGATCGACTACATCGCGCCGGAACAGGCGCGCGGCGAGGAGATCGACGGCCGCACCGACGTCTACTCGCTCGGCTGTGTCCTCTACGAGACGCTGACGGGCGAGCCGCCATTCCGTCGCGCGAGCGAGCTTGCCTCGGTGCTCGCCCACCTTCATGACCCGCCGCCTGCGACCGGAACGCAGCTCGACCCGGCCATCGCGCACGCGCTGGCGAAGGCCCCGGAGGACCGGCCCGCGACCGCGACCGCCCTGATCGACGAGGCCCGGGCGGCACTCGGAGGCGACGCGCCTGCGCCGGCGCAACGCGTCGCCCAGCTCCGCACGTTCCTGATCACCGACGTTCGCGGCTACACCCGCTACACGCAGGAGCACGGCGACGAGGCGGCCGCCGCGCTGGCCGCGCAGTTCGCGGAGCTCGTCGACGACGTCGTCTCCCGGCGCGACGGCCGGCTGCTGGAGCTGCGCGGGGACGAGGCGCTCGTCGTCTTCGAATCGGCGCGGAAGGCGCTCCAGGCGGCGGTCGAGCTCCAGCAGCGCGCCACCGAGCTGCCACGGGGGATCGGCATCGGGCTCGACGCCGGCGAGGCCGTCCCGGTCGGCCGCGGGTACCGCGGCGCCGCGCTCAACACCGCCGCGCGCCTGTGCGCCAAGGCGAGCCCGGGCGAGATCCTGGCGAGCGAGGGCGTCGTCCACCTGGCGGGCACGGTGAAGGAGGTCGCGTACGGCCTGCGCAGGCAGGAGCGCCTGAAGGGGTTCGACCGGCCGGTGACCGCCGTCGAAATCGTCCCCGCCGGCACGAGGCTCGGGCGCCAGGTGCGCCGCAGGGTCGCCACGCGCGCGCGCGGAACGAGCCGCCGGATGCGCCTCAGCGGCATCGCGGCCGCCGCCCTTGCGGGCATCGGCGTCGCCGTGCTGCTGCTGACCCTGCGTGGCGGGAACGATGCGCTTGCCGCGAACAGCCTCGCAGCGCTCGACGCGTCGAGCGGCAAGCCGAAGGCGGTCATCCCGGGGTCGACGGACATCGGCGGCTTCATCAGGGACGGCGACGGGTTCTGGGGCATCACGGCCGGTGGTCGCGTGCTCCAGCAGGTCGACGCCAGGGGCAACAAGCTCGGCCGCCAGATCGCGCTGCCGGTCTCGCCCAATGCGTTCGCGCCGAACGTTGTCCGCGGGTCGATCTGGGCGACCGACCCACACGAGCCCGCGACGGTGCTCCGCATCGACACGAAGTACGGGACGATCCAGCGGATCGACCTCCACGCGCCGAAGGTCGGGAAGGACGCCGCTAGCCAGAGCGCCGACGGCATCGACGCGACGAAGAACGCCGTCTGGGTCACCTACGCCTATCCGAAGCGGATCGCGAGGATCGACCCGGCGACGAACCACATCCTCTTCGAGCACCGCCTGCCAGACGGCGGGAACTACTTCAACAGCCTCGTGGCCGCCGCGGGCGACACTGTCTGGGTCGTCGACCGCGACGGGCTGCACATGACGCGGCTCGACCCGACGGACGGGACCCTGGCGGCGAGGGGCACGCTGCACGGCGGCTGGGTCGAGGACGCGCGGGTCGCAGGAGGGTCGCTCTGGCTCGCGGTGCAGAACGACGGGGGCGTCTGGCAGCTCAACGAGCGGGCGAACGTGGTGGGCAAGGTCGCAACGGGCAACGTGCCCTACTCGCTCGCGACGGACGGCGGTCTCCTCTGGGTCGCGAACGCGAACAGCGGCAGCGTGACGGGCATCGACCCCGTCTCCGGCGAGATCACGAAGACGTTCCGCACCGGCCACCGGCCGATCGCCGTCGGCGCGGCCGGCGACGAGGTGTGGGTGTCGCTGGGCCTCGGCGACGCCGACGCCCAGGCGCGTGTGACGGGGGCCAACGTGGTGCACGTGGCGGGGGTCGGCAACCCCTACTTCGGTCTCGATCCGGCCGTGCTCAGCGGCCCGGGCTGGCTCGTTCTGATGGACGCTACGGGCGCGCGGCTGACGGAGAACCGCCCGAGGCCCGACGGGACGGTGCATATCGTCCCGGAAATCGCGGCCCGCCTTCCGGTGACTACTGACCGCGGCCGCACCTGGACGTTCCAGGTCAAGAAGGGCTTCCGGTTCTCGCCGCCGTCCGGCGCGGCCGTCACCGCACAGGTGGTGCGCTCCTCGCTCGAGCGGGCCCTCTCGCCGCACCTCGCGAACAGCTACTGCCGCGACTCGATCCTGTCGGACATCGCCGGCGAGAAGGCCTACGTCGCCGGCCACGCCCAGCACATCAGCGGGATCACGGTGAACGGCGACCGCCTCTCGATCCGGTTGGCGGCGCCGTCGTGGACGCTGCCCGCCCGGGTCGCAATGCCGTGCTTCTCGGTCGTCCCACCCGGCACGCCGGTTGACCCTGACGGGATCGCCGAGCCCATTCCATCCGCCGGCCCGTATTACATCGACGACAGCCTCCAGGACTTCCAGCTCGTCCTCAAGAAGAACCCGAACTATGGGGGCAGGCGGCCGCAGAAGGTCGACGGCGTCATCGTCACCGAGAGCCTCAGCCCCGACCAGGCGGCGCAGCTGGTCTCGAGCGGGAAGGCGGACTACGCCTATGACGACGGCGACCCACCGTCAGCAGCGTTCGCGCCGGGCGGTGGACTCGACCGCGCCTACGGCGGCGGCGCCGATCCGCGCTACGTGCGCCGGCCCGCCAACGGGACCCGCTTCCTCATGTTCAACACGACGCGTGGCCCGATGAGTGACGTACACCTGCGCCACGCCGTGGCGCTCGCGGTCGACCGGCAGGCGATCGCCGAGCTCATCGACAGCGCGCCGCGCAGCCTCTTCCTCTCACCCGGCGTCCCCGGATATGCGCCGATGCGCGAGCCGGGCCCGCGAGTGGCGCAGGCGCGCGCGCTCGTTCGCGACCGGTCCGTGCCGGTCACGCTGATCGCGGACGCGTCCAGCTCGCGCACCGACCGCATGGCAGCGGAGGTGAAGAAGGAGCTCGACCGGGCCGGCTTCCATGTCCGCGTACGCCTCCTGGCCGACCCGTGGGCGTATGCGCGCGACGGCGGCCGAGCCGACCTCCTGCTCGACGGCTGGTCGAACGACTATCCCGACGCCCAGAACTCGTTCACCGACCTGCTCGACCCGCGCGACGGCTTCCACTTCTATCCCGCGTGGTTCACCGACGCGCGGTGGCTCGTTCGGATACGCGCGGCCGCGGCGGCACCGGAGGCGACGCGGGCGGCCGGCTACCGCAGGCTCGACGGCGACCTGGCGACCGGCCCGCTCCCGGCAACCGGGCTGACCGAGAACGTGAGCCCGCCGCAGTTCTTCTCGTCGCGCGTGTCGTGCGTCTCCTACCTTCCGCAGTTCTTCGGCCTCGCCGATCCGACTTCGCTCTGCCTCACCCGGTAGCACCGATACCGTAGGCGGCGTATGCCGGAGCTCGCCAAAGCGGTCGCAGAGGGCTTCGCGGAGCGGATCCGCGAGCAGGAGGACGCCTGGCTGTCGCCGCTCGCGGTCCGCTCCTACGAGACGCGCGGCCGGGCCGAGCCGGAGACCGAGAGCGACCTGCGCACGCCGTTCCAGCACGACCGCGACCGCATCGTGCACTCCAAGGCGTTCCGCCGGCTCAAGCACAAGACGCAGGTCTTCATCTCGCCGGAGGGCGACCACGTCCGGACGCGGCTCACGCATACGCTCGAGACCACCGGCATCGCGCGCGGCGTCGCCCGCGCCCTGCAGCTGAACGAGGATCTCGTCGAGGCCGTCGGCCTCGGCCACGACCTCGGCCACCCGCCGTTCGGCCACGCGGGCGAGGAGGCGCTCGACGCGCTCCTGCGCGAGCACTACGGCACCGGCTTCCGCCACAACGAGCACTCGCTGCGCGTCGTCGACGTGCTCGAGCGCGACGGCCGCGGCATGAACCTCACCTGGGAGGTCCGCGACGGCATCCTCAACCACACGGGCGAGAACCTGCCGTCCACGCTCGAGGGCCGCATCGTGCGGATCGTCGACCGGGTCGCGTACATCAACCACGACATCGACGACGCCGTCCGCGGCGGGCTGCTGGCGCCCGATGACCTGCCGCGCGCGGAGCTCGACCTGCTCGGCGACACCGGCTCGCACCGCATCGACACGCTCGTCCACGACCTCGTCGAGACCTCGGCGGCGGCCGGCGACATCCGGCAGAGCGAGGAGATCGGCGAGGCGATGCTCGCCCTGCGCCGGTTCATGTTCGACCGGGTCTACCTCGGCCCGGGCTCGCAGGCCGAGCACGCACGCGCAGCGGAGACCGTCGGCCGCATCTTCGAGCAGCTGCGCGCCCATCCCGAGGCGCTGCCGCCCGCGCCGGGCGTGCTGCCGCAGCGGATCACGGACTACGTGGCCGGCATGACCGACCGGTACGCGCTCGCCTACGCGGCGGGGCTCTAGGCGTGGCGCGGATCAAGGACTCCTCGGTCGAGGCGGTGCGCGCCGCCGTCGACATGGTCGAGCTCGTCGGCGCCCGGACGCAGGTGCGCAAGGCCGGCGCCCGCTACACCGCGCGGTGCCCGTTCCACGAGGAGCGCACGCCGAGCTTCTCCGTGAACGCCGTCGACAAGCTTTATTACTGCTTCGGGTGCGGCGCGAAGGGCGATGCGATCACGTTCGTGCGCGAGACCGAGAACCTCGACTTCGCGGCCGCCATCGAGTGGCTCGGAGAGCGCTTCCGCGTTCAGCTCGAGTACGAGGACGAGTCGCCGCAGCAGGATGCCGAGCGCCGCCGCCGCCAGCGGCTGCTGGCGCTGCTCGAGCAGGCGACCGCCTTCTACGAGCGCTACCTCTGGGAGACCGCGGCGGGC
>C688J35102_120989102_pt1 | contig 10093 bp, 8 predicted proteins | sample HopSoiMetagenom2_FD_35102 | JGI IMG/M metagenome (IMG submission 35102) | reverse complement strand
ACATTGGGGCAGAGCACGAAATAACGGTCGGTGTCGATCGGCTTGCCGGGGCCCACCATGGTTTGCCACCAGCCCGGCCGACCGGTCAAGGGATGAATCCCGGCAGCAAACTGATCGCCGCTCAGGGCGTGACATATCAGAACGGTGTTGGAGCGCGCCGCGTTCAGTTCGCCGTAGGTCTGGTAAGCAATGGTGAAGGACGCCAGGCTCTTGCCGCATGCGAGCGGAAGTTCCTCGTCGAAACGCATGGCATGACCGCGCGGCGCCTCGCCTGCGCGGAGAGGGCGTGGGAATTTCGGTTCGACTGCCTCTGCCATGAGGCGGCGCTTAGAAGGCAGCGCGCGCCTCTGTCAATCGAAGCCATTTTGCATTTGCCCGCGCCGCCTCCCACAATCGGCTTCCGGAGTTGTGGCAATGACGATGGATTCGAAACCGCTGTTCGGAAAGGCGGCGCTGCTCGGCATCGGGCTGATCGGCTCGTCCATGGCGCACGCCATGCGACGGGCCGGACTTGCGGCGCACATCGCCGGCTTCGCGCGAAGCCCAGAGACACTGGACAAAGCGGCGCGTATCGGCTTCGCCGACACACTGCACGACGCGCCGGAAGCGGCGGTGCGCGACGCCGATTTCGTGGTTCTCGCGACCCCGGTCGAGGCTTTTGCGGAGCTGGCGAAGGAAATTGCGCCGCGCCTGAAACCCGGCGCCATCGTCAGCGATGTCGGTTCGGTGAAAACAGCGGTGATCCGCGATGTCGGACCGCATATTCCCGCGGGCGTCCATTTCGTTCCCGCGCACCCCATCGCTGGCACCGAGCAGTCGGGCCCCGAAGCGGGGTTCGCTGAGCTGTTCGACGGCCGCTGGTGTGTGCTGACGCCAACGCCCGAAACCGATGCGCAGGCGGTCGAGACGGTGAAGACCTTCTGGCGGCGCTGCGGCAGTGAGGTGGAGATGATGGACGCCAAGCACCACGACATCGTGTTCGGCATCACCAGCCACGTACCACATCTGATCGCCTACAACATCGTCGGAACGGCGGCCGATCTCGAAGCGGTGACGCAAAGCGAGGTCATCAAATTCTCCGCCGGCGGTTTCCGCGACTTCACGCGCATCGCGGCTTCCGATCCGACGATGTGGCGCGACGTCTTTCTCAACAATCGCGAGGCGGTGCTGGAAGTGCTGGGACGCTTCACCGAGGATCTGACGGCGCTGCAGCGCGCCATCCGCTGGGGCGATGGGGAGGCTCTGTTCAATTTGTTTACGCGAACGCGCGACATCCGCCGCAGCATCATCGAGGCCGGGCAGGATACGCCGGCGCCGAACTTCGGCCGCTTACGGGCGCGCAGGCCTTGACTGCAGCACCAGCCGGTTGCCTGAAAAATCCAGCGTACTGCCGTTTCGGGTGTGCAGCGTTCCGTTCAGGTCGTGCAAATCGTCCAGCGTGAGTTTGCCGGTGAATGTGACCGACGCGTAGCCTTTGCGCGCCAGAGTGAGCTCACGCATTGCGATCCTGCCGCCTGCATCGCGCCACTTTTCGAGCGCGGCTTTCGGCGCCTCTTCGCCGCGCAGCAGCGCGTCTATCGCAGTGGCATGATCCATACGACCGTTTGCAACCAGCGATGCGATGTCCAGTCCCAGAGACGCGGCGTAGCCGCCGGTCAAATGTGTGTTCAGAAACCTGACATAGAGCTCTGTCCCGCCGCGAGCAGCGCGAAAATGCAGCTGCGCATTGCCGGCGCGAAACTCTGCACCGTCGAGGTCAACAATCTCGGAATCGAACCGGATCAGCTTGCCCTGCTGCAAGATGGCGCTGGCGCGAAACGTACCCGGCAGGAAGGTAAAGGTGTGCGGGCCTCCGTTGGCATCATGCCATGAGAGCGTCTGACGCCCTGCCCCTTCGAGAATGGCCTGCACCCGTCCATAAGTCAGGGTGTGCATCGCGAAGTCTTCGCTGGTCCACACGACTGGGCCGCCGATCTCGGTCACCTCGACGCGCAGGTTCTTCAGGATCGTGTCCATGCGGAACGGGAACCCGGCCAGCCGCTTCTGGGCGAAGCTGAGGCGCACACCGGGCATGACTTCGCGGCCGTTGATGGAATCCAGATGGCTGGCCAGCGCGCTTGCCACGAGCCACCAGTGGACCATGGCAATCGCGGCCAGCAGCAATAGACCCGCGAGAGGCGCATAGAGAAAAAAACGGCTGGCAAATCGCATGTGGCCCGTTTAGCCTGTCTTGAGCGCCGACGCGGGGAATACGATGTCGCGCACGCCGGCCAGCCGCGCCTGCCGCTCAAGCTCCTGCTCGAGCTTGGCGCGCCGCGAACGACTCAACGACAGCTTCGGCTCAAGCCACAGGCCGCGTACCGCGAGGCGATCGTGCTCGCGCTCGGCCTTCATGTCGATGCGCCCAGCAAGGCGGTCGCCTTCCAGCAGCGGAAAGATGTAGTAGCCGTGCTTGCGCTTGTGCTGCGGCACATAGACTTCGATGCGGTACGTGAAGCCGAAAATTCGCGTCGCATGATCACGGTCGCGCACCAGCGGATCAAATGGCGTCAGCGCCCGCATCCGCCCATCGGGCGTAGGCAGTTCGGCGAGCTGCTCTGCGATTTCCGGCCGCGCCACGGCCGCGAAATCCCGCTGCCCTGCTGCGCCCTTGAGCACCGCGTCCACCAGCCGCCCGCGTCGCTTCTCCATCGCAATCCAGTCCCGCGCCTCGGAGAGCGAAGCATGATCCCAGAAATCAGCCAGCATCTTTGGCGTCGCCGCGCCGAGCCGCTGTAGCGCTTCGCTGCACGACCAATCGATCACGTCCCGGCGCGACGGTGTCGTTTCGCACAACGCGGCGGGAATCAATCGTTCCGCAAGATCATATATTTTTTCGAAGCCGCTGCGATTGACCACTGCCAGCTCGCCCGTGCGCCAGAGAAATTCGAGCGCGCCTTTCGCGGGCCCCCACCCCCACCACGGCCCGGTGCGCCCACCCAGATGCAGCAGATCGCGCGCCCGCACCGCGCCGTGGGTGGCGACGTGCTTGCGCACGGTCGCGATCACACGCCCGTCGCCGAACCGCTCGCGCCATTGCGCGATCCGCTTCCGCGCGTCGGCAAAGCGCCAGCGCCAATAGGGATAGAACTCGATTGGAATAAGCGACGAATCGTGTGTCCAGTTCTCGAAGAACAGCGGCGCCTTCTCGCGCAGACCGTCGAGCTGCTTGGGGCGATAGGCGCTGTTCCGCGCGAAGAGGATATGATGATGCGCCCGCTCCACGACGCGAATGGGATCGAGCTGCACGTAACCCAGCCGGCGGACGAGCGGCGCGATTGCGGCCGAACCCGGTTGCGCGCGTGCATCGGACAGCTGTGTTCGTGCCAGAATCAGCGCACGTGCCTGCTCGTTGGCGATGACAAACGGCGCGCTCACGCTCGTGTCAGACGCAGCGGGAGTAGCCGCAGGTAAGGCAGGTATCGCAGGCTTCGATTTTTACGAAGCTGGGTGAGCCACAGCGCGGACATGGCTTGGCGGGAACGCCTTCCGCGCCGACCGCGATGGCGCGGGCTTCCTCCGGGACGATGGTTTCGCGCGGAGTCATGAAGCCGGTGGCGATCATGTGCCGCTCGATCACCTCGCCGATGGCCGCCAGCAGCGATGGCACGTAGCGGCCGTTCATCCATTGCCCGCCGCGCGGATCGAACACCGCTTTCAATTCGTCCACCACGAACGCCACGTCGCCGCCGCGGCGGAACACGGCGCTGATCATGCGCGTGAGGCCCAAGGTCCAGGCATAGGCTTCCATGTTCTTCGAGTTGATGAAGATTTCGAAGGGGCGCCTGCGGCCGTCCGACTGGATATCGTTGATCGTGATGTAGAAGGCGTGATCGGAATCGGCCCATTTGATCTTGTAGGTCTGGCCGAGCAGCACCTCGGGCCGGTCCAGCGGCTGCGTCATGTAGACGACGCCGCCTTCATGGCGTGGCCTGGGCGGCGGCAAGGGAAGCGGCAGCGACGGCTCTGCGGGGTTTTCAATCGTTGCGGGAATTGTTGGACTTGCCTGCAACGGCACCTCGCTACGTACCTCCAGTACCGCGCCGCGCATCGTCGATGGTCGATACGTCGTGCAGCCTTTGCAGCCGTTTGCGTAGGCTTTCAGATAAATGTCCTCGAACGCCTCGAATGAGATGTCGGCTGGCGCATTGATGGTTTTGGAGATCGAGCTGTCGATGAATTTCTGCGTCGCCGCCTGAACGGCGAGATGTTCATCCGGCGACAAGGTCTGCGCGCTGACAAAGTAATCCGGCAACGCGGCGTCCGCGCCGAATTTCGCGCGGAACGCGCGCAAGGCAAAGTCCTCGACCTCATGGCTGCTGCTGGTGCCGTCCGGCTTCAGCACTTTGCGGGAATGCCGGTAGGCGAACACCGGCTCGATGCCGCTGGAGATGTTTCCGGCGAGCAGCGAAATCGTCCCGGTCGGCGCAATGGAGGTGAGCAGCCCATTGCGGATGCCGTGGGTCGCAATGCCGTCGCGAACATCCTGCGGCTGGCGGCCAATATTCGGCCGCGCCAGATATTCCTCGCGATCGAACAGCGGGAAGGCCCCCTTTTCTTTCGCCAACTCGACCGAGGCGCGATACGCCGCATCGCGCAAGCGCAAGAGCCAGCGCTCGATCAGCACCAGGCTTTCCGGCGAACCGTACCGCGTGCGGCAGAAGATGAGCGCATCCGCCAATCCGGTGACGCCAAGGCCGATGCGCCGTTTGGCGAGCGCTTCCGCGCGCTGCTCGGGCAAAGGAAAGCGCGAGATGTCGATCACATTGTCGAGCAGACGCACGGCGGTGCGCGTCAGTTGCTCCAGTTCGTCTTCATCCAGCGCCGCATTGTCCTCGAACGGGCGCCGCACCAGCTGCGCCAGGTTGATCGAGCCCAAGAGACAGGCGCCATAGGGGGGCAGCGGCTGCTCGCCGCACGGGTTGGTGGCGCGGATGGTTTCGCAATAGGCGAGATTGTTCTCGGCGTTGATGCGGCCGATGAAGACGACGCCGGGCTCGGCGGTTTCGTAGGTGGCGCGCATGACGCGCTCCCACAATTGTCGCGCGCGGACGGTCCTGAATACTTGCCCGTCAAATTTCAGCGGCCATTCAGCGTCGGCTTTCACCGCTTCCATGAAGACATCGCTCACCAGGACCGACAGATTGAACATGGTGAGGCGGCCGGAGGTGCGCTTCGCATCGATGAAAGACTCGATATCGGGATGGTCGCAGGCCAAGGTTGCCATCATGGCGCCACGGCGGGAACCGGCGCTCATGATGGTGCGGCACATCGCGTCCCACACCTCCATGAAGGAGACGGGACCGGAAGCATCTGCGCCCACGCCGCGCACTTCGGCGCCGCGCGGACGCAAGGTCGAGAAGTCGTAGCCGATGCCGCCGCCCTGCTGCAGCGTCAGCGCCGCTTCGCGCAAATGCGAGAAGATGCCGTCCATGGAATCGGGAATCGTGCCCATGACGAAGCAGTTGAAGAGGGTGACGCTGCGTTCGGTGCCGGCACCGGCGAGAATGCGTCCCGCGGGAAGGAAGCGATGGCCCGCCAACGCGCCTGCGAATTCCGCCGCCCAGTGCTCGCGAGCTTCCGGTGCTTCGGCTTGGGCCGCGGCGAGTGCGACACGGGCCAGCGTGTCCTCCGGTATGTCGTCGATCGGTGTGCCGTCCGCCCCCTTAAAGCGGTATTTCATGTCCCAGATCTGGCCGGAAATATCGCTCATCGGGCGCTTCTCCGCCCTCCCTTGAGCGGACTTGGGAGGTAGCAATTCATGGCTCAAAAGTCAATAAAAGTTCTGCAATTGTTCTTAGATGCCCCGCGTCAGAAGACGCAAAGGTAATGTCGCGGCCCTGTCAAAATGGCCCTCTCACCGGCGCCTTTATACGACTGGAGCGGAATGCGCATTTCCGTGGCCTCTTCGAAATCTATACTGATCGTCTCGTCCCGCTCGATCGTGACCTGCACGGCAGTTTTTTCGATCAGCGCGCAAAGAGCGTCGCGATATCCCTGTGTGCCGAATTCGACTCTCGTTTCACCTTTCACCAATTCTGGCCATACAAGGGTTGTAAGCGCGCCTTTCTCATCAAAGCCCAGTATGAGGTAGCTGAGAACAAATTGAACAGACGTGAGGCGCGCGCCGGTGAGCCGCGCCAGCGCTTCTTCCTTTTCCAGCCAGTCCTTATCCAACTCGTTCGACGTCATGACAGCTTTTCACCTTTCCGCAGCGGGAAGCCGTGGAGCACTTCCGTTGCAGTCATGGCCGATTTTCCAGCGCGGTGCAGGCGCAACAGGCGCAGAGCGCCATCACCGCAGGCAACTGTTAGCTGCTCGTCCAGAATCTCGCCCGGCGCGCCGCCGCCGGAAACAGGTTCAGCATAGAGGATCTTCAATCGCTCGCCGCGGGCCTCGCACCATGCTCCGGGATAAGGCGACAGCGCGCGGATGAGGCAATCGAGTTCGCGCGCGGACTTCGTCCAGTCGATCCGCGCTTCTTCCTTGGCGATCTTCTTCGCGTAGGTGACGCCTTCTTCCGGCTGCGGCTGCTCGACGATGCTGCCGCGCTCCAGCGCCGCCAACGCGCGCGCCATCAGATCGGCGCCGAGCCGCGCCAGTTCATCGTGCAGTTCGCCGTAAGTCTTGCGACCGATGGTGACGCGCTCCGCCATCAGCACCGGGCCGGTGTCGAGCCCTTCCTCCATGCGCATCGCCATCACGCCGGTTTCCGCATCGCCGGCCATAATCGCGCGCTGGATGGGTGCGGCCCCACGCCAGCCCGGCAACAGTGAGCCGTGCAGATTGAAGCAGCCAAGGCGCGGCGCTTCCAGAATCGGTTTCGGCAGCAGCAGTCCGTACGCGACCACCACCGCGGCATCGAGACCCAGCGCCGCAAACTCTGCCTGCGCTTCGGCGTTCTTCAACGTGGCCGGCGTGCGAACCGGAATCGCGTGCGCGGCGGCAACCTTCGCCACCGGTGATGGCTCCGCCGCCAACCCGCGACCTTTCGGACGCGCGGGCTGCGTGTACACGGCGGCGATGTCATGCCCCTGCCCGATCAGCTCGGTAAGCGTCGGCACGGCAAACTCCGGCGTGCCCATGAAGGCAAGGCGCAATGACATGCACGATCTCGATTTGCTTCCGGGCAACCATAGCCGCGCCGGCGCCGCCACGCGACAGTGCGCTTCAGGCCTGCGCGAATGACGGCGCGGAAGAATCGACGGCTTTCGAAGGAGGCTTCGGCTTCCGGCGAATGCGAATCAGCCAGTAGATCATGAAAGCGAATGGGGCCAGCGCTAGCACCCAAAGGATCGGTGAGCCGTGCATGAATTGCGGCATCACCTTCTGCTGCCCTAGAAAGAACGAGCCAGTGGCGAAGAACAGGCCGACGCACATGCGCCAGAGATGCCGCGCGAGGCGCTGCACACCGGAGACGCCGCCGCGCACGATCATCCGCAAGTCGATAGCCGCAAACAGCCCGGCAACGCCACCGAATACGTAATAGAAAGCCGAAGCAAAGCCGTAGAGCTTTCCTCCATTCGCCGTCGCGTGCACGCCCCACCACAGAAACAGCGCGCTCACCGCCAACGGCACCAGCACGGCCACCTTCCCGAAAGTCCCGACCGTTCCCGGCCGGGTTTTCATCGTCATCCAGCCGGTGGCCACCAGATAGGCGGCAAGAAGCCCGCCGCCGACGTTGTTCATCTGGTTTATGGGAACGGACAGCACCGTTCCCACCACCGCCATGATCAGCATGGCGATCACGAACACCTTGCCGAATTTCCGGTGGAGGTCCGAGCCCTTGCGCACCGATACGGCGCCATAGCCGGACAGGATCGCCACGCTGCCGCCGCCGATGTGCAGCGCCAGCGCTGCAATCACCACGGCGTAGATCCACCACGCGCTACCGGGAGGAATTTGGGAGAAGGAAACCGGTATGGCTGAGGGTGGAGCGGTCATCGAGTAGCACCTTCTGGAAGCGAGGAACGGCACGTACCGATGCGGATCAGCGACAATGCAAAACCGATCACCGTGAGCGCGAGAATTCCGAGGTTCACGTAGAATCCGATGGGATGCACGCCGGTGGCGGCCGTTCGCGCAATGGGATGCAGATAATTCAGAGCGCGGCTGCCCAGCATCACAGACAGCAGCATGAGAAAAAGGAATGGGATCATTGAGCGATATCGGAACACGGCCACGGCGCCGATTAGCGGCAGCACCAGCAGGTACATGCCCAGCAGCGAGAACATTTCGACAGCCGTATCGGCGGCGATGGAATTGAAACGATCGAGTGGAATCCCGTCGGCACCGATCATCACCTTTCGGGTCATGACGATGGAATTTACGCCCTGCACCGCCTTGAGAAGGATCACGAGGACGAACAGCACGACACCGAGCCAATGGCCGCGGTAACGGTTGTCGAACACCGTCGGAAAAATGCGGTCCAGCATGGGATGCCCCTTCAACGGCGCTGCCGCGCTGCTCCCGCGCCAACGCAACTCCCTCTCCCCTTAAGCGCAGATAGGAAGGGCGGTTCGAATATCCATCCGCCTTCGACAAAAAAGGATCAGGCGACGAGATCGTCGTTGGCCATTTGCGAGGCCATCGCCGGCAGCTTGAACTGGAAGGTGGCACCGTGGTGCGGGTTGCGGCTCGCCCACAAGCGTCCGCAATGTCCTTCGATGATGGAACGGCTGATGGAGAGCCCGATGCCGGTCCCTTCCGGTTTTGTCGTAAAAAATGCATCGAACAGCCGGTCGGAATCCTCGCCTTCCAACCCGGGTCCCGCGTCCTCTACTGCCACCAGCGCCCAATCTTCGTCCACGCGTTCGGAGCGGACCACCAGATCGCGCTTTCGATCATGCACACTCGACATGGCCTCTATGCCGTTCATCACGAGATTCAGGATGACCTGCTGCAGCTGCACGCGGTCGCCGAGAACGACCGGCAACGAAGATCCGAGCCGCAGCCGCAGCGATGCGCGGTGCCGCAGCATCTCGCTCTGCAGCAGTGGAATCACGCTGTGGATAACGTCGTTGAGATCCAAGGGGCCTTTCTGCGTGCCCCGCTTGGTGACCAGCTGCTGGATGCGCTGGATCACGTCGCCGGCGCGGCGGCCGTCACGCAGGATATCGACCACCGCGCCTTCCACCATGTCGAGATCGGGATCGTCCATGCTGAGGACCGCAAGCGACGCTTCAGCATTGGCAGAGATCGCCGTCAGCGGCTGCTTGATCTCATGCGCCACCGAGCTTGCCAGCTCGCCAAGAATGGTCACGCGTGTGAGGCGGGTCAGTTCCGCCTGAACCTTGCGCAGTTCTTCCTCTGCGTGCTGGCGCTCGGTGACGTCGGTAAACCCAATCACCAGACCGACAATCTCTTCGCCGCGTTTCTGCGGCGCCGCCCACCACTCGGCCGGAAAAGACGCGCCATCGGCCTTCCAGAGCACTTCCCCACTGACATGCACTGGCTCGCCGGTCCGGTACACCTCCGCCGTCTTGCACTCGCTGAGCGGCAGCGGCGTTCCATCAGCACGGCTGTGATGGATCAGCCGGTACATGTCCTGCCCGAGTAGCCGATCTTCGTGCTCATACCCCAGCAGGCGCGCACAGGCGGGGTTGCAGAAGGTGCAGTGATTCTCGAGATCGACACCGAAAATACCCTCCGCGGCGGAATCGAGGATGAGTCGTAGCTTACCCTGGCTTTCGCGCAATGCGGCAGCCGCGCGTTGCCGCTCCGAAATGTCATGCGCGATCACCGACGTACCGACAACCCTTCCGCCAGCGTCATGGATCGGCGATCGCGTGACCGCCACCTCGACGGACGCGCCATCTTTTCTCCGGTGCGTGGTCTCTCGTCTGACGATTGCATCGGCAGGCGGTCTTGGGGCCGTGCCATTCAGCTCCGGGCGCACCAGCGCACGGAAGGTGTTGCCGATCGCTTCTTGCGCAGAATAGCCGTAGAGCCGCTCCGCGCCTTCGTTCCAGTCGGTGACGATTCCGTTCACGTCCTGGCCAACGATGGCATCGTCGGAGGACTCTACAATGGCGGCCAGCCTGAGCCGCGCTTC
>C688J35102_120989101_pt1 | contig 10093 bp, 6 predicted proteins | sample HopSoiMetagenom2_FD_35102 | JGI IMG/M metagenome (IMG submission 35102) | reverse complement strand
GTCGACTGAAGCGAGAGCAGGTTCTGGCGAACCGATGCCGAAAGAACAATACCGGTCATCTTTCATACCTTTCTGGTGTGAAATTAGAGTGCGAACATCCCAATCTTTTTTGATCGGGCGACTTGGTTGACGGTGTAACCAAGCCTCTAAGAAAACATGAATTGACACCGGTGTTCTCGGGGTTCTGGCATCGGCGCGGCTGCGCAACGCCAATTAAGCGTCCCGCTGTCTTCAGGCTGAAGCCACTGAAAAGGCTCCAGTTTCCTGTGATGGCATTTTTCGTTTACCAACCGTTAACCTCAATCAGAAAGGATTGCAGTCGCATCGGCAAAAAGCATCGCAACGGCGCGACCAGAGCAGATACTCGATGTCATTGGCCGGGAAGAGATGCTCGCGTCAGAAGCCGTGAAGGAGAACAGGTATGGCTTTAAAGGTCGAGCTTAAGCCGCACGAACGGATCATCATCGGAGCCTGCGTGATCACCAACACCGATCAGCGCGCCCGCCTGTTGATCGACGGCGACAATATTCCGATTCTGCGCGAGAAGGACATTTTGACACCGGAGACCGCGGATACTCCGGCGAAGCTCGTCTATCTCGCTGTGCAGCTGATGTACATTTCGCCGGATCCCCAGGTTAATCACGGCATCTATTTCAATCTGGTGCGCGACATCGTCACCGCCGCGCCGAGTGCGTGGCCGATCATTGAAGGCATCAACAATCACATCCTGAACGGCGATCTGTATCAGGCGCTGAAGGAAGCCAGGAAATTGGTGGCTTACGAGAAGAAGCTGCTGGATCACAATGAAGCTGTCCAGGCGGACGCCAATGTGGAACGGCGCTCGGCCTAAGGTTCCATTACATCGCGAGCGGCGGCGAGTGCTCAAGCTGCGGCAGGGCGAGGTCACCCGGCGATCGACGCGCGCCAAACTCCAGCACCGCCGATAGCAACGCATCGATGTCGCGAATATCGGTGCGGTGATTGACGATAGCCGCACGTATTGCAAGCTGACCGTCAAGCAGCGTAGTCGAGGGCGCCGCGATCCCCGATTCCTGAATGTCCGCGACGACATCCCCGTTGATCTGGTCGGGATTGTCCGCCCGATAACGAAAGCAGACGATGTTGAGCTGCACCGGCGCCATGAGCTCCAATCGCGGCTCGGCCAAAATGCGGGCCTCAAGATACCGCGCCAGCGCACAACTGCGCGTGATCACCGCGCCCAGCCGTTCGGTGCCGTAGGTCTTCAGCGTGAACCAGGTCTTCAGCGCCCGGAATCCACGCGACAGATCCGGGCCGAGGTCGCAAGGCCAGGGCGAGTTCGCCGCCAGCCCGCGGCTTTCGCGACGCAGATACGCGGCCGGGGCGGCGAACGTGTCCAGATGCCGATCGCCGTCGCGGACCAGCAGAAATCCCGCGTCATAGGGCACCTGTCCCCATTTGTGGAAATCCAGCGCGATTGAATCGGCAAGCTCAATTCCGGCGAGCCGAGCAGCCAGCTCCGGCGCCAGCATTCCGAGCGCGCCAAAAGCGCCATCGACGTGAAACCAGAGTCCTTCTTCGCGGCAGAACGAGCTCAGCGCCCGCAAATCATCAATGGCGCCGATATCCACGGTTCCGGCCGAGCCGACCACGAGGAAGGGGGTGCGCCCGGCACTACGATCCAGCGCGATCCTCTCGCGTAACGACGCGAGCACGATCCGATGAGAGCGGTCCACATCGATGCAGCGCAAGGCATCGCTGCCGAACCCGGCAATGTCCATTGCCTTGCTGATGCAGCCGTGGGCCGCTTTGGAGGTATAGGCGGTCAGCAACGCGCCATCATCGCCAACACCGCGCTGTCGGACTGAGCGTCCCAGCACGGTCGTGCGCGCGACCAACACCGCCATCAGATTGGCCATCGATGTGCCGGTGACGAAGATTCCGCTCGCTCCTTTCGGAAAACCGAACAGCTGGCGCATCCATTCCACGATCTGACGTTCGACTTCGATCGGAATGTGATCGCGCCCGCCGAGATTCGCATTCAGCCCGGCGGCAAGCATTTCCGCCAACATGCCGACCGGAGTGCCACCGCCATGCACCCATCCCATGAAGCCTGGATGTACATTGCCGGTCGCATACGGGACGATGAAATCGGAGAACTCTCGATAGACATCTGCCAGCTCGGAAGCGCGACGCGGAAGTTCGGCATCAAACCGCGCGCGGACATCGTCCGGTATTGGTTGCCAGACCGGACGATCCCTGATGTTGGCGGCGTAGTCGATCATGTCGTCGAGCATGCGGTGACCGAGTGCACGCACTTCCTCCCAGTTTTTCGGGTCCAGCGTCTCGCCCGTTTTGTTTTGCGACTCTGCTCGCTGCAACGCGTCGGTCACGCGGCTTGCTCACGCCATTTTCGGGCGCGGCCGTACAGCATCGCCGCGAACGCTTCAAAAATCTTGCGCATCTGCGGCGGCTTGTACGGAAACAGTTCCGGCGAATCCATGTTGTGCACGACCGCGGTATTGTCGGCCTCGAATATCAGCAACTCGCCATGCTTGTTTTCCGCGCAATCGATTGTGAAGTAGTCGAGACCGATCCGCTCGGCCATTCCGGCAAGCGCGGTGGCGTGGCGGCGCGCGAATCCGATGTCAAACGTGCGCATGAAGGTCTCCTCTTCGAGACGCTTGGCCGCATTGTCGGACATGCCAGCGTTCAGGTACCAAATATCCCAACGGTGGGCGATCGCCATGTGGCAGGCGTAAGGCCGGCCTTCGATGAAGACGAGCCGGTACTTACGATAGAGACCGTCCTCGCTGGAGTAGTCGACGAAAGGCGAGATGAAGAATTCCGGCTCAGGTCGCGCCGAGAGATATCGCTCCAGCGCAGCGTTATCGTCCAGCTTGGCCAATCCGACACCCGCATGCGATCCGCACGGCCGGACAATCGCCGGAAACTCCATGTCGGGCCTGGCGTCGGCAATCCCGAGACTGGATTTTCCCATGTCTGACAATTGAGCGCGCGTAACGCAAACCGTCGCCGGAATATCAAGCCCTTCGATCCCGCGAAGCAGGCCGTGCAATTTGTCACGATCCAGATTGCAAACCAGCCGCGGCGGATTCAATACCGGCCGAGGCCATTCCGGTCCCATTTCATCAATGATGGCTAGGGCGTCGCGGCACTCCTCCGAATCCGACGCGATCACGATCGCAACGTCATGATCGGGTAGCCGCAGCGGCAGGTCCATTCCCTTGACGAGGTACAGCGTGAGCAGCTCGATTTCCGACTCTTCAAGCAGGAATTCGATGGGCGTGTTGCCGCCCATATCGATCGCGGCCGCGAGTGCAAGGACGCGGAGTTTTGGGGCTGCGGCCGCACATGGCGATCGGAACAGCTGGTGGAATGCGAGCACCTCCGACTGGATCGACAGACCTGTTTGTTTGTCTCCCAACAGCTGGGCAATCAAGGAAAGATCCAGGCCGTCGCCGGCGCTGGCGGTCCCCGCAACGACCTTTGCCATCAGCCGATCGCGCAGGGGGCGAAGATCGGCGCCGTGAAAGGCCATCGACGTAAGCTTCGCAAATCCGATACGGTCCGCGCAAAACGGCTCGGGGTTTTCGTTCGGCTCCCTAGGATCGATCTGCATTGAACAACTGCCGATGTGACGAACGGAAACAAATGGTCGCGCGGGAGCTTCCGGTGGAATCCGGTACTGGAGCCCGGCACGAATTCATGCAGCGTTAGCCGCTACGGCAGGCGCGACACTTGCTGGTGCTGCAAACTGCGACGAAACATCGCCATGGAAGACAGACGGGCCGACATGATCGAGACGGCTTTCGAGATCAGCCCATATCTCGCCGCCGATATCGGTCCAGCGTTTGCAAAACGCGAAATCCTCGCTGAGATACGTGCCGGTGGTCTGGTCGATCATGCAATCGAACAATGCGAAACGGTTTGGGCTGCCAGCGAGCGCGTCGATCGAATGCTCGCGGAAAAATTGCAGCGGCGCGTAATCGGGATGTTGGCACATCTTCTCCAGCACTTCACGCCGGATCATGAGGAAACCCGTGCCGGCGTAACGCACGCGCGTAAATCCGCCGATTGCGATGACGTTGTCGGGATTGTCGACCTCAAGCACGTAGTCCAAGGCGGCAGAAGGTGCTGCGGCCCGGCCCGACGCCAGCATCCGTTTTGCCTTGTCCCAGTTGACCCGCTTGATCGGGTAAACACCGGCCACGACGTCCGCTTCCGACTCGAGCAGCCGGAAAACCTGATCGGGTGTGAAGCCGATGTCGGCATCCACAAACAGAAGATGCGTCGCAGACGGGTTGTCGAGAAACAGCGTCACCAGATTTGCTCTGGCACGCGTAATCAGCGCATCGCCGTCCCGCATCAAAATCGTCAGGTCGATGTTGGACCTTGAACGCGCGGCTCGCTGCAGGTGAAAGATCGAGCCGGCATAGATGCTGGAGACCTGGCCGCCAAAGCAGGGCGTGGCCACCACCAGGTGGGTTTTTTCGGTCATGGTCGGCTCCGAAGCGGCGGGCGCGTCCCGCACTCATGACCAAAGGGTAAATAGACGTGGTTAACGACAGCCTAACGCGGTGGCCTAGTGCCCTACGTAAGATACCGGGTAAGGGTCAGCTGCGAGAGCATCGCCGTCGTCTGGTAGGAAGCCTGGAGACTGGTCTGCAGCGCCAAAATCTGGCTCGCGACCTGATCGCGAGAAACGCTCTCGGCGTCGTCGACGATGGTCTGCAGCATTCCCTTCGCCTGCGTTTGCCGCGATTTGGCATTCCTCATCGTAAGCTGCGCCGTTGCGAGATCCGACTGAATGTCCTCGATTGCCTGCTGCCCAGGGTGGCGCGCCAGATTCTGTGCCACGCGCACGCTGAGTGCCTGCACTTGCAACGCTGAATTGGGGCCAAGTGTCGTGGTCACGGCTGCAAAAACCGCCAGCGTTTGAAGCTCCGAACGAATGCCCTGCTCGTTGGCGCGTATTCCGTACTGCACCGTTGCCGCCGGATCGACCCGAGCCGTCGCCGTGGCACGGGCCGGTCCCGGTCCCGCTTCACCGGTGTACCAGGCGATCGTATTCGCCGGCGTCCCGCTGACCAGCGAGGTCGCCGCGCTGAATGGAACAGTGCCGACGCGAAGCGGCGGAACGGCCGCCGTCACGCTCGGACCAAACCCAAGCGCCAGAAAGGCCGGGGCGTTTGAACTCGTCGCCGTCAGGCTGGCGGCATTGTCGGTGTTGAGCCTGATCACGCCACCGCTGACGCTCGAGGGAATGGAGGTGCCGGTAATCGAGTCGATTTTGGCCAGCAGCGCCTGCACAGTATCGGTGACGTTGAGCTGGTTTCCGGCAGGGCCGGAGGCGACGAAAGTAATCGATGTGCCGTTCACCGTGATGCTGTCGCCGACCGCGAAATTGGTCGTCAGCGAATTCGTGGCCGCGGCGCCAGAGAGCAAGGTCGCGCCCGTGATTGGTGCAGCCGGCGTAGCCTTGTTGTTGACGACGCTGCCGGTAACCGTTCCCGTCGTATTGAAGAAGTCATTGCCAGCCTCAATGGCAGACGCGGCCACCAAGGTGGTATTGGCGAGCTTGCCGATCGCAGCGTTCAGCGCGGCGTTGAGGTTGGTTGCCGTCACGGTCGAAGTCGCGCCGATGGCAAAACTTCCGGCCGGCGGCGGCGTCGCACTCGATGCGGTTAGCTGAATGGATTCAGTCGTGCCGTCGGGCAGTTTGAAGGCGAAGCTTACCTTCTCGCCGTCGTTAGGATTGACGGCCCCGAGATCGACCGAGATCGCGGACGGCGAGCCCGCCGGGCCTGTCAGCGTCGCGCCGGTCAGCGTGGTTGAAACGGCGCTCACTTTCAACCCGAACGGCGAGGTTGCGACATCCTCCGCTACCTGCACGGATGTTGCCACCGGGGAAGTTACGACGAGGCGCCCGAGCCCGGTAGTGCCGAGGTCGGCCTGCTTACGTTCCGAAATGACCTGCTTCAGTCCGGCCTGGGTGGTATTTCCGTTCAGGATATCATCGACCGAGGCGACTGCCGGCGTATTGACCGCACCTCCGGAAAACAAATAGCGGTCGCCCGCCTGCATGTTGAGGACTCCCAGCATCGAGGAGAGTTCGGAAGTCGCGGTCTGCTGGGCTATGGTTTGTCCGGCACTGTTCAAGGTCTGCTGCGTACTGTTGGCGCCGTTTAGAACGGTCTTTGCCGTGGTGGCCATCGCCTGGAGCGCAGTGTTGGCGAGCCCGATGTTGGTGGTGATATTGCTGATGGTGTCGGTGAACGCGGATATGTTCGCCAGTTGCGCGCGAGCAGCGATCGCGAACGCCTCATTGGCGCCCATGCCTGCATAGGACGTTGATTTTTTCCCGGTCGTCAGCTGCGCCTGCAACGTCGTGAGCTGACTGTTGAGATTGAGCAGCGACTGATTGAGGAAGGTGGGGCCAAAACCTACGCTATTGATTGCCATCTCGACCGCCTTACAACTGAATCTGCAACAAGGTGTTCATCAGGTTCTGCACTACGGACATCACGTGAGCATTGGCCGCGTAGGTATTCTGCAGTGCAATCAAGCTTGCCATTTCCGTGTCGATGTTCACGCCGGCCGCTGATCTGAACTTCTGCTGCAACGCATTGACGACAACGTCCTGGCCCGTCGCAAGCTGGGTCGCGGAGGTGGATGCATTGCTTTGTAAACTCAGGAACTGCTGCATGAAGCTGGGCAGCGTCCCTTTGAAGGGAGTCCCGGGAGCGCCGAGTCCTGTCTGCGGCGAAAAGGCGAAGGTACCCGTCGTCAACTGCGAAAACAGGAAATCCGGGCGCGTGCTGTCGCCGGGGTTGGTCGGCGGCGAGGTGCTGTAAACAGTAAGCTTCGAGGGATCCGCCAACAGCGCGGCATTCACGACGATGCGCCCTGCCAGTCCTGTCAGTTGCGAACCGGCCGACGTGATCGAGCCGGTGTATAATTTATTGCCGTCGGTAAACACCGGCATCTGAGGCGTTCCGCCTGCAAGCGCGCCGACGGTGGTCGTAACAGACGCCGCGTTGACCGTCGCAGTGCCGGTGCCGTTGTCCAGAATGCGCAGGGTGGAGCCTGCCGGATTCGAAAACTGCAGATTGGCGGTTCCGAAGACGCTGCTCAACTGCGCCGCGATGGACGCCATTCCGCCGGAGAAATTTACGCCGATGACCGGGTTGTTCGGATTTGCACCCGGATTCGATAGCGGCAGCGCCGCCGGATCGTCGACGCGCACAATCGTGACCTGATGCTGCGTGTTGGTGGTGACGTCCGTATAGGTGAAATTGATCTTGTTGCCGGGCAACACGTTGGTCAGGTCGAGATCGAAGCCGGCCTTGGGGGCAAGAGCGGCAGGCGCTGCGGTGCCGGCGGTCGTCCGGTCCGACAAGGCGCTGGCCATCGAGGCCGCCAGTTGATCGATCTGCGCCTGCGCTTGGACCAGGATCTTATCGCGCAGCGTCACATCGGCAGCGAGTTGCCCGGAGCTGAGCGAGTTGGTGCCGATCATGTCGATCAAGGCGCCATTGCCGAGTCTCATTGAGATCGTGCCGACCAGCGACTTGGCCGGATTGGGGTCCCATTGCGCGCCGGCGTTCAGCGTCCCCTGCGGATTGAAGGTCAGCGTCGAAGGCTGGAGACCCACCAGTTCGACCCCGGTACTCGTGAAGATGCTGGCCTGGTTCGTGCTGTCGACGGAGACGCGGATGTCCAACAACTGAGCAAGCTTGTCGATCTCGTTGTCTCGCTGGTCCATCAACGTAGCAGCGACCGGATCGGTTATCTTCAAGCCCTGCAGTTGCGTGTTCAATTCGGCGATCTGCGCCATCGCGGCGTTGGCCTGCCCAACCGAGATGCTGATGTCCTGCTCGGCATTCGAACGCAGCGTTTGAATGCCTTTGGTGCTTGCATTGAGCTGCTGGGTCAGCGCCTGCGCCGCCGTCAGCGCCGTAATTTGTGCCGATGCACTGCCTGAATTGGTCTGCAGCGATTGCAGCGCCGTGGTGAAGTTCGAATAGGCGTCTTCGAGAGTCCCGGCCTCCCCCGGCGTTCCGTACACGGATTGCAATTGGGTCAGAACGCTGGCGATTTGGTCGGCATAAGCCCCGCCCGCTGTTTCGTTGCGCAACTGGGTCTGGATGAACTGATTAAGCTGCCGATTTACACCGAGAACATTGACGTTGGCGCCGAAGTCGCCAGTCAGCGTTTCTACCTGGACGGTGCCTTGAGTAACGTAGCCCGGAGTTTGCGCGTTCGCGATATTCGACGACACAATCGAAAGCGCGGCCTGGTTTGCGCGCAAACCGGACATAGCAATGGCGAGAGCAGAACCCAAGCTCATGATAGCCGCCTCAGATCAAGCCGTGCCGATCAACGCAGCACGTTCAGGAGATCTTGGACCATGCTGTTGGCCGTGGTGATCACCTTGGTGTTCGCCGAATAGGCTTGCTGGGTCACGATCAGCTTGGTGAACTCATCGGCGATGTCGGTGTTGGATCCTTCAAGCGACGAGCCGCTGATCTTGCCGGAAGCTCCGATAATGGCCGGACCCGATTGTTCGGTGACCGCGTAGGCGGCGCCATCAAGGCCCTTGAGGTAATTGGTGCCGTTGAAGTGGGACAGGGTCACCGAAGCCAGGTTGAGGTTCTGCCCGTTTGAAAACGTGCCGATGACCAGGCCGCTGTTGCTGACCGCGACCGACTGAAGCTGGCCGGCGGCGAAGCCGTTCTGTGAAATGGTGTTGATCGTGGCCGACCCGCCGATCGAGGCAAACTGGGTCAGGCCGCCGGCACCGACGTTGATCGTGATGTTCCCGAGCGACTGCCCGCCGACGCTCACGTTCGGAACGGCGATCGCCGAGCCGGTCGGACTGACCATCGCGCCGCTGGCGCTGAAGGTGAAGGTCGTGCCGACGTTGACCCATTCGACCTGGCTGCCGGTCGCCGCGGGATTGGACTGATAAAAAAGATTCCAGCTATCCTGGTGCGGACTGCCGAGCGAGGCGCTATCGGTTTTTGCCCATCGCAATTGCAGGTTCACCGGGGTTCCGGATGCGTTGAACGCCGTCAGCGCCCCGCCGCTGATGGTTTCGTTCTGGAAAATTCCCGCATCGTTGTGAAGCACGGTGCCAGTGCCGGCCGTGGCACCTGGAGTGCGTGGTTGAGTAATCGTCGGGGTTAGGCCGAGCGCTGCCATCGCCGCCGGCGCCCCGGCGCCGGTCGTGGAGATCGCCAGGGTTGCCACGGTGCCGGTGTGCAGCGTAATCGCCCCGGTGGGGCTGATCGTGTTGGCCACGGAGCCGGTAATACCGGCAATCTTTGCGAGCAGTTGACCGACGTTATCGGTCACGTTGAGATCGTTGCCAGTGGCGCCAGCAGCCTGGAAAGTTATTGTGACGCCATTGACCACAATTGTATCGCCGGCTGCGAAAGGCGCGGCCAACGAGTTCGGCGTTGCTCCGGAAAGCAACGTACTGCTGTCGATCGCCACGCCGGTAGGCGGACCCCTGCGCGAGGCTGCGGCGCCGGGGAATGTAGCGTCGGACGGCGGAGTAGCCGGGGTGCCGACCGGCAATGGATTCGACGTGAAGTCAGTTGGGTTCAAGCCTCCCGCCGCCAACAGCGTGCCGGCCAGCGCGGTGGGGCTTACGGCGGTCTTGGGCGTGGTCGGAAGGTTAGCGGCGTACTGAATGAGAGTGGTCGCCTGCGCGGGCACGAAATTGTTCTGGAATTGGAGAACCTGCGGAACGTTGCCGAGCGCGTTACCGGTTTTGGCATCCACCGCGACGCCCATCAAATAGTATCCCGCGCCATTGACGAGGTTTCCGGTCGCATTCACCTGAAAGTCGCCCCGTCGAGTGTAGTTGGTCGCCCCGGCGAACACCGGCACGCCGTCGACGATGCCGACCGGCTTTTGAACCGAGAAGAACCCGTCGCCATTGATCGCCATGTAGGTGGCGACCGTCGCGGCCGACACAGGTCCCTGCGAGGAAATGGTGGTGCGCGCGAAGGCGGTGACCGATCCGGAAACCTGCCGGTCCGGTGTCGTTGCATCCGGGACAAGATCGACGAAGCTGGTGCCT
>C688J35102_120989103_pt1 | contig 10096 bp, 13 predicted proteins | sample HopSoiMetagenom2_FD_35102 | JGI IMG/M metagenome (IMG submission 35102) | reverse complement strand
GGCCGCGGCCTGGTGGGCGTAGCTCAGCTGGTAGAGCTCCGGGTTGTGGTCCCGGCGGTCGCGGGTTCGAATCCCGTCGCTCACCCTCGAGAAAGCCGCGCAAATGCGCAGTTTTGTGCTTTCAACGACGCAGCGATTCTAGCCGGGCGGGGAACAAACGGGGAACAATCGCGCTGCGCAAGACGTAGGTTTCGCGCTCAGTCCTTCAGTGTCGCGATCAGCTCGACGCCCAGCTCCCGCCTTCGGGTCGAACGGCGCCGGCTCGCGGCGCAGCACCGGTGGCACAGCCGTAACTCGGGCTACGAGAACGGCTTGCCGTTGGAATCCTTGTTTGGGCCGGTCCTGCTGCCGACTCCGGAGCGGCGCACGTCCAAGCCCTGGAGCCGCTGCTAGCGCGCGATCTACCGCTTGAAGTCTTCAACCGCGACAGCCGCGTGAGCGATGGCCGGCGCGCCGACTGCCGCGAGTGCCAGCGCGGAGCGGCCCGCGTTAGAACCGGCGCCAGTCAGGCTCGTTGACGTTCGCTGGACGCTTAGGGCGGCCTCTGGTTCAGGCCCGCCGGGGAGCGGTGCCAGCGCCTTCGTCTTGGCGATGGCCACGGTCGCAGCGCGTTCGTGGCGCCGTGCGGAGTCTCAACGCTCCGACTTGACTGCGATGGTCGACAAGCTGGCTGCCGATGTCGAGGATCTCCGTGCCGACGGTGGATTTCTCCCTGGACCTCCCGTTCAGCCGGAAAACCGAGGTCGCGCTGCTCGCATGGCTCGATTCTCTGCGCGTGCGCGCGACCGCTGACTCAGTCGACGATCACGCGGCGCCTACAGGTTCCAGGCGGCGTTGAGGCGAGATGGGAGCGATCCCCGTCAGGCGTGTTCGGGGTCCGCACTCGTTGCTGCCCACGCGAACGCGGGGTACAGAGCAGCTCGGATCGAATGCTCCAGACCCTGGGGGTCGCTGGGGCGGGCGCGGATCGCGGCGAGACCGTCGCCGTACGCTTGGTCTGGGCCTGGGTAGAGGATCGCCGCGTACTTGACGGCGTGGGCGCCGTCCTGGCTGCGGATCGCGTCGCGATAGGAGTGCATGGCGTCGATGTCGATCTTCTTGGGGCGCGCGTGCGGGTCCTCGCCCTCGAGGTCTTCGCTCTGAAGCTTGTACTTCGGGTCGAAGATATAGATCGCCGTGCGCCCGTTGGCAGTGAGCTCCAGGGCGATGTCTGGGATCTGGGCGAAGCTCACGCTGTGGACACCGGCGACGTTTGCGGAGTAGCGACGCTGTGGGATGAGTCGCGCGACGGCTTGGGTCTTCGGGTGTGTGAGCACGATGGCGGGGTCTCCGTCACGGAGCAGTTGAATCCAGAGCTCGCCCGGCCCGCGTCTGCTGAGGCTCTCTTTGCGAACTTGATAGCCGAGGTCGCCGGCGAGCTCCAAGACCACGATCACGGCCTCCAGAACACCCCAACTTTGGTAGAGGAAGGGTAGGTTTGCGAGCGGGGCCCCGATGGCGGGCTCGTGAAGCTGCACGAGGGCACGGCGACGCAACTCGAGCAGTCCCTCGAGCGCGGCTCGGTACTCACCTCGTTTGAGCAGCACCATGGTGACCCTCGATGGAGGCTCAGTGATCTCCGAGACGTCGTCGAGAAAGCCGGCAGTGCGTCGTGCCGCCGTCAGTCGGTGCAGCAGCCGCTGCCCTGCTTCTGTGAGCGTCTCCGCGTTCTGGCGCTCTAGTGCCCGGATGACGGCGCGCAGACGCATGTCGACCTGGTCGTAGAACGTCTTGAGCAGGCGGTTCTCATAGACGTCCACGGAGTGCTCGACGGGGCGTTCGGGGACCAGGATCGGGAGCTGGTCGGCGTCGAGGTTGGCGGGCCGGCTGAACGACTGCACCAGCCTGGCGGCGTCGATGCGCCGCGCTCGCTGACGGTCTGTCCACCGCTCATGGGCGCGCAGCACCTCATACGGGCGCTGACTGAGCAGCTGAAGGATGCTCACGAGTCCAGCGCGAGAGCCCGTGCCTTTCACGGCGCGTTCGAGCCGATTGAGCTCTTCAGCGAGCGTCGTCTCCTTCGGAGGGACGATTTCGATGCCAGCTCCCCAAAGTCGGGACCTCCTTGCCGACGACAGACGAGCGGTGAGTGCCTGCTGGGCCGCTCGGCCAAGCCGAGACCTCGGGTGCGTGGTCGCCGACGGCGGCATGCATACGAGCGCTCTTGGTAGGCGCTCCAACGTCGCGCGGCGTCATACGCTGCCGGGCGTGCGCGAGGGGGCGTGGACCGAGGAGAAGGTGCGTCGAGAGCTCGAGGCGTTCCTCCCCGACTGGGATACGTGGCCCAGCTACCTCGACTTCCGCCGCTCGGGACGCCGCGGGCTCTGGCAGGCCATCCCGCGCTTCGGCGCCACGTGCGCTTCGCCGAGGAGTACGGACTACTGCTGGAGCGTAGCTGGCAGCGCTTTACCGAGGCTGAGATCCGAACGCGACTTCGTGCAGCGCCCCGCGGCTCGGATGTGTCTTCATGGCCGTCGCGCCGATGGCTGGTCGCCCGGGCCAACCGCTAGTTGACTCGATCGACCGCACCGGTGGCCCGCGGCGCTGGGCGCGCGAGCTCGGCCTCCCCCTACGCCATCAGCGCGGTCACCGCTGGAGTCCCGAGACGATCGCCGTCGCTCTGAAGCCGCTGCTCGCGGGCCGTCGCGCCTGGCCCAACCGACGGGAGTTCGAGACCGCCGGCCTTGGCGGCCTCTACGCTGCGATCAGCCGCACCGAGGGCCACCCGACGATGGCCGAGCGCTACGTGCTCCCGCTCCAACGACCGCGCCAGCATCGCACAGACCCACACCGTTCGAGCTGAACCGCTCGGCATCTCGAAGGCGATCTGCTCCTCGCTAGGCCCAGGCTCGGCGAGGATGTCGCTCCCCCACTGTCCGGCTGCCAGCTTCCTCCACAGCCCGGCTTTCCGCCCACAGGGACTCCTGCCCTCGAGTGAGGGTCTAGCCGATTAGGGAGTTGACGCGTACGACGACCGGCTGGTATGGCGTCTTGCCAAAAACTGGTCGGGGGGACGAGCGTGTTGCGCAGGGGCTCTGGATGGGTGCTTGGGTGTGTCGTTGCCGTGGTCGCTTCGACCGCTCTCATGTCCCACGCGGCGTACGCGAAGCCAACCTTCAAGAGCTGCGCGGACGCGACGCGTATTCAGCTCAAGTCCTGCACGCCGTTCGTTCTGAACGACACCCTGCCGGGCAATGACTACTACGAGAACGGCAGTCGCTCGGCGACGCGCCGGGGGCGTTCGGACTACAGGAGGACCAAGACGAGGCGGCCGGCTTCCCAACGCCGAGCACGTACAGCGTCCTACTCCAAAGCTTGGATCTCGCGCTGTGGTTCCGAGCCGGCGCGAACGAGCTCGACGTCTACCTGGTCGAGGATCGACAGCGGCTCACTCCCCCGAACGGCACGGAGCCATATGAGCCGGACGACTCTGCCGTCCTGGAACACTGGCTGCTCTCCAATCGCGTCTCGCCGTCACTCGGTGCGCAAGGCAACATCGTCCATATCGACTCGGTGACTCATCCGCGTCTTTTGCCGGTCGCCGGTACTGGGTTTACGTTTCCGTGCCGCGGCCGGCGAGCGCGATCGCGTGGATGAGCGTCGTGCCGGGGTTCGCCGGGTCTAGCTGGTTCGCCGAGCGCAACTCCGCGCTCGGATTTCAGTGGGCCACGTTCGCGCAGCCAGGCTTCTCCCTGAGAGTGACGGCGCTTCGCTAAAGCCGCAAGGTAAGCGCTGGGTGGTACGGAGTCCTGGGGGGACGTTCTTGCTCACATCTTCCAGGACAGCCCCTACGGCCGCCCGTCTCGCATGAAGGGGTCGTTCGCGCCGACTCATGCGATGCGCCCGCAGTTGACGACGACCGAGCGTCAGCGCCGCCGATTCGCTTGCTGTCGCATCTGCCTCGACGCGGCAGCACGGCGCCGTATGGTCCGGCTCCTCGCCTGTTCTGACGCCGCTATCGCCTTGCGACGATCATCGGCATCGGGGCGCTGCGCGGTACGCTGCGGGCCGTCGCCCGTAAGCCTTGCGGGTCGCATACGGCTTGCGCCTTACAGAGATGGCGGATATTTTCCTGAGCTACACCAACCGAGACCTGCGGCGGGTTAGACCGCTGGTAGCAGTCTTCGCGGAGCAGGGATTCTCCATCTGGTGGGATCGTCGAATTCCACCCGGCAAGACTTACCCACAAGTGATCACAGAGAACCTGGCCGCCGCACAAGCCGTCGTCGTCGTGTGGTCGAGAAATTCAATCATTTCGGATTGGGTACAGATAGAAGCGACAAGAGCCAAACAGCGCGGAATTCTTGTTCCGGCGACGATAGATCGTATTGCCGACGACGACGTACCACTAGAGTTCAGCCTTATTCAGTCGGCGATGCTCGTTGACTGGGACGGTAAGTCACAGACTGAAGAGCTCGATTCTCTGGTCACGTCCGTTGCCGCTCTCGTCTCGAGGTCTCCACGCACCGAGACTCGCCGCGTCGGTGAAGCCGTCGCCGTTCGCGGATGGGGCTCGAGAATTGCTGCCCGCCTTAAGGCGCGCGGCGACATAGGCGCGTGGCGCGGCCGAGCAAGGGTTTTTATCAGCTATCGCCGTAACGATGCCGCTGGCCACGCAGGCCACCTCTTCGACATGCTTGCTTCACAGTTTGGTGAAGACTCAATCTTCATGGACCTCGATTCGATCCAAGTGGGTGTCGACTTCACGTCTGTCATGGATGATGCTCTCGCCCACTCTGCGGTCGTAGTTGCACTGATCGGTCCGAACTGGGTGAGCACCAGGCTGGACGATCCGGACGACGTTGTCCGCACTCAGCTCGCTCACGCGCTGTCCGCCGATTTTCCAGTTATTCCGGTCCTGGTAGACAATGCCGCTATGCCTCGACAAGAGGACCTACCGAGGGAACTCGCGCATCTCGCCCGCCTTCAGCCTGTCACCCTTCGTGATGTTTCATGGCAGCGTGACATAGGGCAGCTTACAGAGGCAATACAACGCTACGTCGAGGCCGCCTCTTGATCAGATCGGGCGCGATTGGCATGCCGCCGTGTGGGCGGGACTATGGAGCAAGACAGGTCACGCGACGGCCGGAACTTGGGTTGATGCCTCGTGGGCGCGGCCGGGAAGCTTGCATGAGGAGTTCGGTGGGCGCCGTCAACGATCGCTGCTGCTCCTGTGCAAGGGGCAGCCAGTACGCCGTCGTTGCTTCCTTCCATGTGAGGCGTCGGTAAGCCGGATGAACCAACACGCTGCCGCTAACGCCTGACACCGACACACAAAGGGGCGTGCCAACAACGCTGGCTCGTCAAGGCGCACGACCTCGGCCGTGTCCCACGGGCCACCGACTGTCGCATCGTCTGTGCGCCTCTGCCGGTCATCCTGGCCCGACCGGGCGCCGGGATGCTTCCTCGATCGTCGAGCCCGGAAGAGGGGAAATGTGCGCTTGTGGCCTAGGCGGACGAAATTCTGGGAGCGCAGCGGGACTCAAGCCGTTCGGGCCCCGACTCCCGGCGACCCCTCCCCTCCCCCTTGTGAGCCACACGCAGATGTGTGAAGCGGCCCTCTGGCCCGCGATGACTCGGCCGTCGCACTGCGGCTCATCGCGCTCGCCTACACCAAATGCGCTCCAGCAACGGGTCGCCACTCTGGCGGTTCGTCGCACGCTGGCCGGCGCCGATGAGCCGTGCTAAAGGACGTGCGCGAACGGACCCCACGGCCTCGGTGCCTTACCGTCGTCGCCGAGTCGCCAGCTCCCGTTGGGCCGCGTTCCAGACCTTCGGATCGACAATGCGTCCCGGCCGCGCGCGCTTGTACGGCTCATAGCCGAGGATGCGTGCCACTGCGGTCGCATGCCAGCGCCGGCCGGCTGCCCGTCGCCCGTCGAGCACGGAGGCGATGGAGCGGATCGACTCCCCGGAGCGGGCACGCTCGAAGATCTCTCGCACCACGGCCGCCGCGGGTGCATCGACCAGGAGCTTGTGCGTTTGCGCGTCGGCGCGGTAGCCGAAGGGCGGTCGGCCCCCAACATAGGCGTGCTGATCGTGCGCTCGCTTGGCGTCTCGGCCGGCCCGCAGTCGCCGAACGGTTTCGCGCTTGGCCTGCTCCGCGGCAGCGTGCAACACCGTCCGCGCGAAGTCATCGGTGTCGGACTCCCCGTTGGTGCCCTCCGCATAAAGGATGCGTGCCCCCGCGTCAGCGAATGCGCGCTCGATCAGCAGGGCGACCAGCGTGTCACGCGCCAAACGGTCATGGCGGGCCACAACGAGTACCCCTGCGCCGGTACGAAGCACGGTGTCCAGCGCCGCCGACAGGCCGGGACGCTCATCGAGGGGGACAGTCCCCGAGACGCCCGGGTCCGCGAACTCGGACACCACTGTCAGCCCCTCGCGGCCGACGAACTCCCCGATCGCGACGGCCTGGGCATCGAGGCCATAGCCGTGGTCACGCTGGTCGGCTGTCGAAACTCGCCGGTACGTGACCGCGAGCCTCGAATCGGTCTGCGGCAACGGGTTCAACGCTGGGGATGGTCCGAGCGCCGAAATGCAGTGCACATCCGGACATCATCGCAGTTTCGGACACATAACTCAAGAGATCTGTGCACAATAATGCATGTGTCTGAGCGAACCCGGTGACCCTGACGGTGATCGCCTTCTCAAGGGGAGCGACTGACGACGCTGATCGCGTCCTGAAGGCGTGGTCAGTTACGCGGGCGCGCGAAGATCGGTCCGCCAACCACCGCGAGCGGTCGAACGATGGTCCAGTTCTCGCCGATCTGTTGAGGACGTTGCGGCGTCCTCGGCTAGGCTCGCCCGCCTCGCTTGGATGACCCTTGGAGGAGGCACGGATGCTCAAAGGCTGGCGCAAGCGCGTCACGTACGCGAACGTCATGGCGACCGTCGCGGTCTTTTTCGCGCTCGGCGGAACGGCCACGGCGGCGAAGGTCGTCATCTCCGGTCGTGACGTACAAGACGGCTCACTGACCGGGGCGGACATCAAGGACCATTCCGTCACCCGGGCTGATCTCGCACGGTCCGCTTTTTCCCACCCGGGCGCAGACGGTCCCCAGGGTCCGGTCGGAGCACAGGGACACGACGGCGCAACCGGCCCGCGGGGGGAGTCGGGTCTTCCGGGACCGAAGGGCGACACTGGGGCGCAAGGGCCTCAAGGTGTTGCGGGCCGGGCAGGGCCGGCCGGCGCAGGCAAGATGTACGTGACCGCCGGACGCTTCAACTACATCGATCTGCCGAAGGCCAACCGCACCGAAGTCGCCCGCCTGGTCCTGCCGGTCGGTAAGTACGCGCTCCACGGCAAGGTCGTCGCCGAGATCCGCGACGAATCCTCAGCTGTGGTCATCTGTCGAGTGGGTCGCATGCAGACGGGCACTAACCTCCCGCCGTACAACGGCTGGTTCGAGGACGAGGGGATCGCGCGTCTCGACAAGCCGCTTAACATCCAGCAGACCCTGACGGTCGACGATGTGTACGAGATCGAAGGCGAGGCGCACAGCATCTCGCTGGTGTGCAACAGCGGCGTCACCGGCACCGACTCCGGCGATCCGGACGTCGCGTTTGCTACCCGCGTTCGCTTCACCGCAGTGCCCGTCGAGGACGTCCAGGTTCAGCCTGGACTCGGGCCAGTGCCCTAATGGTCCGCTTCGCCAGGACGGCGGCTTGCGAGAGGTGGGGCCGAGGCGCTCAAATCGCGGGAGCGCATGCGGCGCTCGCTACCCCGAGGTTGAAGGAGCAGCGATTCTCCAGTCGAGGGCACATCAATCCGTATGAGGTCCTGTTTCCGCTGCTGTGACAGCCCGCGTAGCAGCTATACAGTGCGCTGACAGCATCCCAAGCGAAGGAGGAGGCGGCTTTGCCGCAATTGCCGGAAGGCCCGATGAGCACCGCCCAGGCCAACGCGCTCGTCGTCGCGCTGATCTACGAGCGCGCGGGCGAGCCGACGTTTCATGGCAGCCGGGGCGTGAACTTCTGCTCGCTCCACGTGCTCCAGCGGCGCGGCCTGGTGGAGCGCGAGGACCAGGATGGCGGCTTCCGGCTGACCGAGGCCGGGCGCGCGCTCGCCCGCTCGCTCAAGGGCGAGCTGTCGCCTCCGGCGTGATCCTTTTTCTTGAGTCGGTATAGCTCGGCGAGCGGCACTCGCGGCTAGCGAGCCTCACGCGACTTCCGCAGCGACGAACTCCGGCAGGCCATGTAGTGCGCCCGGCCATCCATCACCCCTTCGCCACGCTCGGTCAGGTTCTGCGGTACGCACATCTGACAGGCGCGAAGGGTCGGCCCGTACGCAGCGGTCATCGCGGTCGAACGCGAGCCCAGTGACAGCTCCTGGGCGGACCTCTGCGCCGCCTCGGGCGTCAAGCTGGTCTGGCCGGCGACGTTCGCCACGCTGTTGGCTTAGTGCAGTGGCGTGGCCAGACCTCTCTACGCGTGAGCTGGATCGCAGCGCTGCCCGCACCCGCTCCGTGGTCCTTCTTGGCGGTCGCTGGAACGGCCAGGCTCGCCGCGGCGGCGAGCGCGAGAATGAATCTTCTTGTCATGTGGCTTGTTCCTGGCTCACCGTGGCGATCCTGTCGCTATCGTGGTCGAGATGGGCGGCATAGCCGACGGTTGTCGGAACGCTGCGCTCAGAAGATCCGATATCCCCTGAACACACCCAGCCACCAACCGTGGCCGCGTCGATTGGTGCAGGTCAGCCCCGAGGCGAGCGACACGCACCGGAACTGCTGGTGACGGCCAAAGCGCCGGCCTTGCCCATAGAGCAGCACGCGCCCAAAGTAGCGATCGTAGTAGCCCCTGTTGCCAGCAACGTAGCGTTTGGTCGGGCGTCCATTCGTCGTCATTGCGACAGTAAAGCCATCGTTCGGTGTCCAGCACAGGAAGCGGTTGCCGTTGTACTCGTCACACGAACAATAGGCGGCATTCTTCGGCGTTTTGAACTCTACGATTGCTGCGGCACTCGCCGGGATTGCGAGCCCGACCGTGAGCGCGAGTGCCGCAACTATCAGGCATCTCACGATGGATGTCAGTCCCCGTCGACCCTGACGCGCGTCCTAAACGTCTCCGACCAGCCCGCGCCAGTGACGCGCGTGTACCAGTTCCCGGCATTCGGATAGCCCGGGCAAGCGAGCACGTAATCGCGCCCGCGCGTTGTGGCCCGGATCTGCCGGTACGCCTTGCGGTGACCCTTGTAATACACGGCGACCTTGACCGTGCGCGGGCCACCGGAATAGGACTGGTACCAGAATCCCATCGTGATGCAGCCGCTCGTCGTCAGCGCGTGCTGCGGTTCGGTGATCAGCACGTGTGCCTGCGCCACGGCGGGGACAAACAAACTCGCCGTCAGAACAACAAGGAGAATGAGTCTTCGCCTTACTGTCGTATTGCGCTGTTGATACTGGACGTGCTCAAGCCCGAGCCGGCGCACATTGAGCGGACCTTGAGCCGACGCATCGCGGCCGCAGGTCATGCTTGTAGTCGCCATCTAGTGCAGTCGACCGCCGACGCAGCGGAAGCCGTACCGTGGGTACTGGCTCTTGTACTGAGTCGAGCAGAACTGCCCACGCTGTAGGCACTTCGTCTTGCCGCCGATCTTCGCCTTCGTGCAGGCGAGAGCGGTGCCCGCGTTGAGCGACGCGCTGGCGGGCACTGCGAGGCTAGCTGCGATGGCGAGGACAGGCAGAATGCGTGTAAGTGTCATTGGTCCGGTTTCCTGTCGCTATTTTTCTAAGACAGAATATGGGCAAGGATCGTGTCATGCATGTACTTGGCCTTCTCGTCGCCACGAAACTCAGCCTGATACATGTTCCCGCTAGTGCTGATCGCAAGTGAACTGCTAGAAGTGAACTTGCCGAACATCGACTTGTCAGAGACGAAGCTAATGGAGGTGATGCGCCCGTATGGGACCGACGTAAGCGCCGTCTTCTTGCCCACAAAGCTGTTGTCCTGAAGGATCAGACGCTTTGTCGTGACACCGACAAAGCCGGTACCTCCACCCTTGCAATCGAAGACGGCTATGATCTGTTCATCATCGAGCAGACCAGCTTCGATGCTG
>C688J35102_120989104_pt1 | contig 10098 bp, 16 predicted proteins | sample HopSoiMetagenom2_FD_35102 | JGI IMG/M metagenome (IMG submission 35102) | reverse complement strand
GAAGGACGACAGAAACGGCGCGACCAGGCCCGCGAAAATACAGAAAATCGCGACACTCCGGAGACTATCGAACCGAAGCTGGCCGCGCGTGAGATAACGAATACAGCCTGCACCGATGACCGCTTCGCACGAGTTGCTGATGAAGTAACAGAACATCATCGGCAACGGAATCTGGCTCTGAAGCTGCGAAACGATGTGAGCAGGCAGGGCTGCCAGCAGCAGCACTATCCAAGCTCGCGGCGGAGTGAGCAGGAGCGCAGCCAGAAGGATCGTGTTAGGCGGCCAAAGAACCGAAACCGGATGTGGGTGAAAGGTTAGGGCAAAGCCAATCAGCGATCCGACGTAGTAACCGATGCACGTAAGAAGCGCCGCGATGATCAGGCGGCGATCGAACAAAACGAACGAGTTATCCGCGTGCCCCTCGCGAATTGGTTCCCAAAACGACATGCTCGCTTGGTTGGCCATAACCGAACGCGATTCTGTCAGTTGCCCAGGACGCGCGCAACAGCGGCGTGATTTTCAACCAGCAGGCGTAAATTGTTGCTGTAACTTCTACACCTCGATTGGCTCTTCGCGAAGCAAAAAGTGTTAGTCCGCATTTAGCGGAACCACTCGGGCGAACCCCTCTTTCGACGGTTTTCCGGGGGGATGAACCCTCGAAAACGGCACATTGGGTGCTCTCCTTACCGCTTGGCCCAATGAGACGGCGTTCCCCAACCGACCCGCCCGACCCGGAAAGCATGCTGCCTCCAGCCCTTATTTTGGGCCTGGTAATTCTCGCAGCGGCGGGCTTGGCCGCCGTTCTGGTGGCGCTTCACTGGACCCAATAAAAGCAGCGCTCAACCCAGTTTTGTAGCGGCGGTCTCTGACCGTCCCATGAATTGCTTCTACTTGCCGAACTAGTGCGGCGGTCAGAGACCCCCCCTACGAAGAAAGGTTGTCGTTCTCACGAACGGGTCGAAATGCCACCGCCTAGTTAGGCGCATTTGTGACCTTCGGAAGCAGGACCTTAATGATTGGTCCTATTGCGTCGCTGTACGCGGTGAAGTGGTCATTGGCTGGGACCGCTTTCGCCGGCGTCGCCCCTCACCTGCTGCATTTCCGGAGTGTCCTTACAGATCGCGCAATGTTGTCCCCGGCGCGATTGGAACACTCTTGCTATGGTGAAAACACTTGCGGCAACGATGCCCCACACCGCTCCTTGGGCAGCGGAGTAACCAAACTCATGGCCTTTGAGCATTTGTGCGGCAGAGATCAGAACGAACGCTGCGAGCAGCACCATGAAAAACCGCTTTATCCAAAATTTGGTGCCCATGGTGAGTACAGTTACCACACGAACAGATATGCGGCTGCCGTCATCAGGAAAATGATCGCCGCCAGCAGCGCCGCTACGGGCCACAATTGTCTGAGCTGTTTGTCCGTCACCCACAGCTTGAACAGGGACAAATTCCTCAGACGCTGCCACGTGTCCCGATCCATCGTGTGTGACCTCCAGGCGCTGCCAATTCGTTGACGCTCCCGGTTAGTTAGGCTCCTTCGCGGAAAGTAACAGGAAACTTAAACTTGAACGCGACGGGCTTACCGGCACGCGTAGCCGTTTTCCATCGAGTCTCGTGCACGGCTCTTAATACTATCGCATCGAGCTGCGGATGGACTGACTGCAAAACTTTGGCGGAGACGACGCGACCGTTTGCGTCGAGAGAGACTTGAACTGTCATAACGCCGGCGACATGCCGCCTTCGGAGATTTGCGGGATAGTCGAGTCGTGAGACGAAGGCCCTCATCCCGCCTTCCGGCTGGGCGGGCGTACCGGCGAGACCGCGCATGTCGCTGTGCGCCCAATCCGTCGAAGAGTATGTCACGTGGTTCCGGCGTTCGATATATTGCGTGTTGCTGGCACATGCCCCGAACCCGATTAATACCGCGATGAGCATTAGCTGACGGAACATAAGCCTAACGAGAGCGAGAGAGGGGCGAGTGTGAGAGAGCGGGCAGCGAACGAATCAAAGCCTTCGGAGTTAACTGCATCGCCTCGTTAAATGCATCCGGCTGCCAACCCGTATTTGACCATTACTTGCTCAGCAGAAAACCGTGAGTGTTGGAGCTGCTGTCTACGTAGAATCCGATGATGTCGCCCCGCGGGTCAATGTCGTAGGCAACCGTCGCATCGGCTCCTGGCACATCGATGGTAGTAAACTTACCGTTTCTCAGCAGAAAACCGTGCTGGTTGGTGTCTTCGGCGAAATAGTCGCCTACCACTTCGCCTTCAGGATTGATGCCGATCGCAGCAGTCTCAATCGCTCCAGGGAAATCGATTATCGTGAATTTTCCCCTGCTCAAAATAAACCCATGCCCATTGTCGTCCTTGTCAAAAAAGTTCCCGACGATGTCGCCGCGTGGGTTTATTGCATTTGGCTGCGTGATAATAGCTCTAGGCACGTCGATGGTGGTAAATACTCCGTTGCTCAGGAGAAAGCCATGGATGCGGTCTCTGGTGTCATGGAAGTTTCCTACTATCTCGCCTTGCGCGTTTATTCCACTCGCTTGCGTGGCAATAGCTCCCGTTACATCGATGGTCGTGAATCTGCCCTTACTGAGTAGGAAACCGTGCAGATTGAAGTCGGTGTCGTAATAGCTGCCTACGATCCCGGCTTGCTGATTTATTTTGACCGCCTGCGTCTGAACAGCTCGGGGCACGTCGATAGTCAGGAATTCACCCTTGCTCAGCAGGAAACTGTGGAGTTCGAAGTCGCCATCGTAAAACCCTCCCACGATGTCGCCGTGCGAATTGATGCCGAAGGGAGTCGTGCCAAACGGGAATGAGGCTGCAGGCACATCGATGGTTGTATAGTTCTGGGGCTGCTCTGCGGAGGTAACTGAGATCGTTGCCAGAGCCGGAGCCAGAGCCAGTGCCACTACGGCCGGCATTAAGACCAGTATCTTGGATGTCGCACCGTTCGCACACTGCTCATTGATTGTTCGGGAGGGGCGAAACAAATGCATGTTCATAGATTGCATGGGATGACTGCGCTTTAACCATCGAAAAGTGAAGCGGCACGCGGTAAAGCAGTGCTCGGCACTCGCGGAGACTTTCGGCGTTCGGTGCATGCATGGTTAAACCCTCGGCTTGCTTCGTCCCGTAAAGTGACCGCGTTCTGAATACCAGAGAAATGTGAGATAGCCACACAAGGCGGCGAGCAGAAACATAGCGGAATGCGACTGCATTGAAGGCGCAGCCGGTCCCCTCGAGCGCCACCACGGCAAAGCTCGTGCGACGAAATAGATACAAAGAGCCAGCAGCAATATGCGGCCAAGTGGCCAAACAATGGGCGCCCGGGTGTAAATGCCGAACAGCATCGCAGCGCAAACAATAAAGAGCAGAGCTCCCTCGACGCGGCCGGAAAGCCACTCGTCCCATCCCACAAGCGGCAACGTTGCCCCGGTCGAGGCGCAGAAACCACCCGCGATGCAACCGGCCAGGAACACTACCATGAGGATGCGCATACGCCTAACGGATAACGATCAGGTCGGTCCGCCAAACCAGCCCCGCTTCATCATTGTCCGCGGCAAACATCTAACGAGCATCAGCCAGCGACTACGTTACGAAGCGTGGCCGCATCGACTGGTTTACGATTGGCACGGAAGAACGCGTTTCCGAATGCGCCGCCATAGGTCTTACACGCTGGAGTTTGGTCGGGACGGGTCATTTGAACGTCGCGCACGAATCACCAACCAAACTTTCCACCCGATGAATAGCGCGATCTGACTCAGCAGAGCCGCCCCAAAACCAGACAGACGGTATGCACCGAGCCATAGCGCAACGGCAATGGCGGCAAAGATTACGCCTGCGTACATCCAGTATCCCACAAGCATAACTACGGGAACGAAGATATACCGAGGAGCGTCTACATACTGTTGAACTTCCGAAGGTTTTCCATACACATACCCGAGTACGGGAATGGTTGCGACGAGGTGAATCCAGCGAAGGATCGAACGTTTGGTGGAATTATTCATTGTACAGTGTTTGTTAATCAAAACAGAAGCTATTTGCCGCCTAACGATTCAAAAAAACCAGCTTAACAACCGATGGCGAGCGTCGCTCCGGAGTGGCGAGCTCATTTTGATGTTTGATCGGCACCACGATCGTTCGTTTGCTGCATCGCCTGGTTAGGCCGGGCATGATCCATGGTTTCGACTGTCGCAATTGCCGCTCGGATGGCCACTGGATCAAGCGTAAGCGAGATGTGGTCGATCCCCGGGAGAATTGTAACGGGAACGTCTTTACCCGCAGCCTTGAACACGGTCGCAAATTTATCGGCGTAAAATAGTTGATCGTCTTGACCAACCACGATTCGAACCGGCCGGGTCATCGCACGAATTGACGCCTGGTAGTCGCGCTCCGGCTGAAAGTTCTGCGCGAGTGCAAAGGAATATTGCGGCGTAAGCAAGTTTTTGTTCTCCTCAGTCACCGCGAACCTAATCACCGGGAGATCACCGAAGGCGCGTACTCCGAAACCGTCTAGTATCGAGATGGCAATAATCCGCGGAACTCCCACACTGACCCAGCCTCCGCTACTCGGTCGCGATGTTGCGGCGTCGTGACTTATGTAGGGCGAGAGCAGCAGATAATCGGCAAATAATTTCTGCCGTGGGCTACCAGCAAAGCGAAGGACGAAACCTCCGCCGGAAGAGAACCCAATCAATGTCGAGGGCTGAGCTAATTTGGTCGCGCGGCCGAAGTCCTCCAGGTCGTCCTCCAACTGCCCGATGTAACTGATGTGGCCTTTGGCGCCCGATCCGCCGTGGCCACGAATGTCGAGCGCATAGGCTGTATAGCTCGCCGCAGCGAAGCCCTTCGCCATCACATGCATGCTACTACTGGTCGCGGAAGATCCATGCACCAGCACCACGCTACCTTTGATCGCATCGCTCGCGGCCGGGTAGGCCCGGAAGGCAAGGTTAGCCCCATCGCGAGCCGCGAAATGGCTCAGTTCCGGCAGATCGGAAAAATCCACCTTTTTGAACGGATCACTGATGCTGGACATCGGTGATGGCTCGCCTGGTCCGCCGAATGCGATCGCCAGTCCAAATGCCGCTGCAAGAACTGCAACAATAACAAGGATCGTGACGAAAAGACGCTTCATGCGATTATTCCTAACGAGAATAAGATGAGCGGCCGCTGACGGTGACCGCGCGTCGGTCGGAGACAAAGTGTGGAAGTCATGTCAAGACTGCGCGTAAACCGGTTCGCCATTCGCTCTATGGTATTGTTAGGCCTTTTCACGCTGCCATGGTCCCGGTGTACTAATTCACCCCGAAATCTTCCACTCCCCGTTCGCTTGCGGCTGCCATACCTCGAAGCTCTGGATCATCCGATGCGCAGACCTACCGTCAGGCCCGTGAATGGTTTCATCCCAAGTATCGCGAACGACAGCCAGGTCGCTCGAAACCATAACTTCATTGATCGTCACGGTGTAAGTGCTACGAAGCGTTTTGTCGTCGACGGTGCCGTCGAATGCGGCAGCTCGCTTGAACTCGGCGGCAGATGGAAACCAGCCCTGAACACCCGCAGCGGCTGCCAGCGAGCAATCTGGCTATTAAGTGGAGCAGGCAATAAGACGGTGTAAACGATGATAACGGCGAAAAGCGCCGCCGAGCCAAGTGCCAGCCACCGGGGCGTGTCCCATGTCGTGTTTGCAACGAACGTAACGACGAGGCTCAGTAGGAACGTAAGCGCATACCAAAATGGCATCACCGTGCCGAGGGTGCTCGCCAGTGTCTGCGCAGCACGGACATGCACCGCGTCCTCAAGACGGCTGATGCGAGGGTGAAAAAACACTGCCACGGCGATCTCGTTGCCGGTCATCGTGCCCGCGACGACGATTGCGGCGATCTCAAGACTAAGGATGAAAGCAGGACTCATAACGGTGCAGCAAGTATAAGCGCGAAGTTGCCTAACGAGGATGAGATAATCCACCGCTATCGTTGTAAAACAATTGAAACGAAACGCGTGTTAGTCATCGAAAAATGAGGCTGTGCGCAGTGAAGCGGTGCTTTGCACTCGCGAAGACTTTGAATTGGCTGCATCGCCTGGTTAGGGCTCTTTCTTCCAATCTGGAACATCCATTTTTGCGATGATGTCGATGAGCTTACGAATTACAGTGGTGCGCTCTGTCACTAACAATGTATTGCTCTTCGGCTCTACGATGAAGGACGTGTACATCTTGGGCGGAGAAAGGTGCTGCGCCACTATCTGCTGCATCTCTTTCGCGTCGCGGTATTTGAACCCAAAGACGAACGACACCAGTCGCTCTTGAGTAGGCAGAGCTTTCACATCATTGAAGACGGGGACGCCTATCGCGCGCGCATTCTTTCCGGTGCCAGTCACCTCCACTGTGTTTGGATCAACGTCCGTGATCGAAAAGCCGTCAGAAAACAACGTGCGCTCAATAATCTCGATGGCTTTATCGCGCTGTAAGCCGGAAACGTCGTCGATGCTGACTTTTCCCTGCACGAAGTTATCGCGAATGACTTTGAGGTGCGTCAGCGCCCCGTACTGCTGAAGCAGATCACACACGTCAACCACCCGACAGTCGGGCGTCGAGTGGCTGCGCGGCGAAGGCGAGGGGCTTTCCGATGGCGCCTTCAGACCTGCCGCACCCGGAGTCTGGCTCAACCCAGAGCTCACGAGTGCTGCCGCGACGGCCGCGGTGAGAATGTATTGCGTATGCATAGCCCTAACGGGAACAACATCAGCCACCGCTCTGCGAGCGGGGCTGGATTGGAATGATAGCTTACTACTCATCGAGAGTGGAGCCGCCGTACCGCCGTCGAACGTCGGCTGCATCGCCTGGTTAGACGAACGGGGTGAAAGCAGCGTGCGTGTCATGGAATGTTCTCCCATCCTCGCTTCCGCGCATCTTCTTGCAACTCCTGGAGCTTGGCAGCGACAATCGGTTGTATCTCCTCGGCGGATTTCGACCAGTGCTGCTCGAACCAATCGCACAATCGATCGTAAAACATAAGCTTGCCCATCTGGCGCAGCTGCGTGTCCAACGGCTCACCGAATAACCTGATACGATGCACCATGATGTCCGTTATCGGATGGTCACCCGGTTTGCCGTTCACGCAGTTTCGTCTAACGAAAACAAAACAGCTACAGTCTTCCCCGAGGCTGAACTGCAATCAATGATAACTGAATCGTGACCGAAAAGTAAGCCCATACCCACAAGGCCGTCAGCTGGATCGCGTGGTTAGATGCGCGCGCGAAAAAGTCCCGGATGTAATATGGAGGCATAACAACTCGGCTTCGTATCATAACAAGACCGCATCGTAAGCGGCTTACGATACGGCCTTTCGGTTTGCATCATGGATCGTATAGCGCAGCTGGCCGCCACCAGAAGATGATGGAGGCAATGATCTGCGCCAGGATCGGCGCCCGAGGAAGTCCCTCCCACATTCGTTTCGGCGAGGGCGCCGAAACCGATAGGCGAGGCGCCTGTGCTCCCAGGAAAACGAAGATCATCGGCAAGATGCCGATGCGACGATAACGGGAAGCTGGCCGCTGAAAGGAGATGGGAGCGTATCATTTCCAAGATTGTTTCGGCGAGACGGCGAAACCAACCCCGAACGCTTTCGGGGTGCTCCCCGGAGTCGGGACATCGCAGAGCAAACGGGGAACATCGGCAAGATGCCAATGCCACGACGGAAGGGTCGCCGCACCGAAACGCCTCCCACATTGGAAACAAAGGACACACGCGCTCGAAGCGCATGCCACAGTTTAGGGAGAGATCCGCTCCTAAAAAGCGAATGTTAGGCCGCTTCGGACCATTCCGAAATTGTTGCGCGGACCGTCGATCACACCCCAGCTGACATCGTTAAGCCAACCAACATGACGCATGATTCGCATTTCCATTCCGAATCCGAACTGACCCATCAACTTCGTCTCGCTACCGGAATGTCCGGTGAATGCCACGGCGTTGAAAGCGTCCGGGGCGCCCTGCCCGGCCGGACGGGCGACGAGTCGATCGCCTTCTCCTCCGCCGAAGATGGCGCCGATGCCCGCCCAGGCGTAAGGCGCGAATCGGGTGCAGGCGATGGGATACCGCAACGTGAAGGTGCCGAGCACCGAACCGATTGCGCGATGGTTGTTCGTTCGCTCCCGAATGAATGAAACATCCGGGTCCTCTGAGATATCGAACCCACCCTTATTTGCGTCCAGTACGAAGCCTTCAACACCAACACCGAAGTAGCGGTGGAAGAAATATTTGATGTCGCCGCCCCCACCCCAGGCATGGTCGCCGCCGATATACCGGTCGTACGTTCCGAGCACCGGATTTCTTTCGGTGGTGCTCTGCACGACATCGACCAGCCACAGGTTGCGATTGTAGTCGGTGTTGGTCCACGCGTAGGTGCCCCACAAGCTTACGGTCAGTTCATTATCGCCATACCACTCCGGGCACGGGGGAGGTTGCACCTGCTTGGCGTCTCTGGTGGAGAAGTCGCCGGCTCGAATGGTATAACAAGCAGCGGATAACAATAGAAAACCGAACAAGAACTGTTTCATAATTGGTAGTTAGGGAAACTAGCGGTTGCGGGTAGAAACGGGCGCTTCGGCTCCCTGTTCGCCTCCGGGGCCGAGGATCCATGAGAAAACCGCGAAAACGGTTACGCGCGGCGAATCGTTAGTGCAGCCAAATAAGGTTGAAACGTCGACGCGGGTATTTTTGCTGGTCCGAAAAGCCGCTGTCGGTCCGATGACAAACGTGTGTTGCGGATCGCCCCGGGTGTCTTTGACGGTGAAATTTTTGTATTCCATTTCCACGCCCACCTTAAGTTGCTCGCGCGGCAGGATAATCGGTGTCACGAGGCTTTGAGCGAAACCCCATTCGCGTCCGCGATCGCCGGTGTTCTCCTTTTCAAAGAATCCGTTCATCGCCCACTCGAATCGTCCACCGAATTCCTGAGCCAGTAACAGCCGGAGTTCATAAGCGTCAGGGCGTTGCGGCGGGCCGCCTTCCTCTTCTTCCCCGGGCGGCGGTGCGGGACCTTCCTCATGGCGGATCGGTCCGGTGCCGAACTTATATTCAGCGAAGATCGTCGGGTTCAGCGGAATTTTTCCCCAATCGGCGAAGGCATATCGCGCTTCGATGCTGGTGCTGGCCGGACCGCCGCCGCCATTAAACCGTTCGAAGCTGGTTTCGAGCGCCACGCCGAACCGGTATGGAAGCCCCATCTCAACCTCCTGGGTAAACAGGTGATCCGGCGGGCCGTGACGAAACGCGTCGCCCTCATAAATAGTACCGAGATAGAAGGTCCAGGGCGGAAGCACGTAGGCCGTCGTCAACGGAGCAAACCGGGTCCGCGAAAATCCACCGGGCGCACCGTAGGCGCTGCCGACGTCATCACTGGTGACTACAACCTGCTCCTCGTCCGTGGCCGCCTGAGCGTTAGCGTGGGACGGGAAAACATAGGGAATTAATGAGAGGGAAAGAAAGGCGGCCGCAGCGATTTTCGTTTGCATAGGTTAAGGCATTGCGAGGAGACAAACGTCTCCCTAAATGACAGATTCGTAATGTAGTAACACAGCGGCCGCGACCTACACCACAAAAAATTAACGACCGGCAGGCGCGGCCTACCCAAGGGGGGCGCGAAGCCGCAAAGATCGGTCGTCACCCGTCGATGCTGGTATGGCCGAGCGGATGGCGATTGAGGTCAATCGCCGCTACCAGCAATCAAGGGACCGGCGGTTGGGAAACCGCCGCTCCTTGGACGGCGAATGAGGCGCGGCTTTTGCTACGCGATCGGGCATCATGGTCACCTTCAAGGTCGCCTTTTGGCCAAGCGCTTTTGAACGGCGATTAATTCAGCAAACGAAACAAGATGTTCAGGCCAGGCTCAAAGGTCATGAGATTGGCCCTCTCAAAATCGTTCTGAAGAAATCCGGCAATCGAGTGGCCTTCCAATTTCTGGGTGCGCCCGAGGGCATAGACAAAGCAAAAGGCCTTCTCGGGATGTGTTGAACGCTCCGATCTCATGGCTGCCAATGGCAAGCAATCCCAACGAGAGCGTTCCCGAAGAGCAGAGTTTTCTGCGAAT
>C688J35102_120989105_pt1 | contig 10100 bp, 11 predicted proteins | sample HopSoiMetagenom2_FD_35102 | JGI IMG/M metagenome (IMG submission 35102) | reverse complement strand
TTCGCCCCGCGGCTCGGCATCGCGTGGAGCATCACGCCGAAAACGGTCATCCGAGTGAACTCCGGAATCTTCTACGAGGCTCCGGCCACGAATCTCTGGTACAACGCGCTTTACAACAACGGGTCCAACCAGGGTTTCGTGGCATCCATCAGGCCGGGCCAGCCATTCGCGCCGGCGTTCCCTCAGACCTTCAATTCGCTCTCGAGCAGCTTTCAACGGATACCGGACATCACCACGGTCACCCCGAACTACAAGAACGCTTACACGTTCAATTCAAGCTTCCAAATCACCCAGCAGTTGTCGAGTAACGATTCGCTGATGCTTGGATACGTCAACACCGGGGCTCGCAACCAGGTCTATCTGCGCAACATGAATTTGATCAATCCGATCCGCCATCTTGCTGACGGACGGCCGGTCTTTGGCTCGGCGCGGCTCGACCCTCGTTTCAATAACATCACTCTGCAAGATATTGGCGCGATCGCCTCGTACAACGCCATGCTTGTGAACTGGACTCACCGACTTTCGAGGGGCATGCAAGTCAGTGCTTCTTATACCTGGTCGCATTCGATTAGCGACGCACCGGATGCAAATAGCTTCGAGCAGAATCTTCCGATCGAAGATCTCACGAACCGCAGTCGCGACCGCGGCAACAGCGTCATTGACCGGCCGCACGCGTTCACAATGTCCGCTTATTTCGCTCCTATCTTTCGAGGCGGAAATGGATTGGTCCGGGGCATTGCAAACAACAACGAACTCGCTGTGATCGCGAACATCTCATCTGGCGACGCCCAGAATATTGTTGGCAATCAGGTGCTCAATGGAGACGGCATTACGGGCAGCGTGAGCCGGCCACTGTACGTGGGCCGGTACACGGCTCGGGGCCCCAACGTCTACCAGTTTGATGCGCGCTATACCCGAACCATCTTCACGTTGTGGGATCGAGTGAAGCCGAAGTTTATCGCCGAGGCGAATAACATTTTCAATCATCCGAACATTACGTCCGTGAACGCGACCGCGCAGGTTAACACTGACGGAGTAATCACAGCGGCGCCTTCGCTCCTTCCGGTTTCCACCACGCTCGAGGGCAGAATCATTCAGCTCGGCGTTCGCTGCGACTGGTAGTGGTTCCATAGTACGCAAGCGTTAATGGGACTTAATCGCCTACGACCGCCCGCAAAGTATCCGTCTGCCCTGTAACTGCGTCTCATTTAGCAGAGCGTTGAGTTGAGGACACGATGCTCAACGGAGGGTCAGAAATGCGATTACCTTGTGCTAATTGGAAGAACCTAATCGGTTGCGGATTTCTTGCTGGCGTTACGCTTTGCCTAGGCCAGGCGCCATACCCGCAGGGGCAGTATCCCCCACAGCAATACCCAAATCAAACGCAGTATCCTCCGGCGCAGCAGCAATACCCGAATCAAACACAGTATCCACCGCCGCCCCAGCAGTACCCAAACGGGCAGTATCCACCTCAGCAGCAGTACCCAAATGGGCAGTATCCGCCTCAAGGTCAATACCCGGCTGGCCAGTATCCCCAATATCCGCCTCAGCAGCAGTACCCACAACAGCAGCCGCCCTTGCTGCCGCCGCAACAACTTGACCAGTTGGTCTCGCGGATCGCTCTTTATCCGGATGGACTGCTGGCACAGGTCCTGACGGCGTCAACATATTGGGATCAGCTCCCGGATGCTGCCACTTGGGCCATGCAGCACCAGTACATGCACGGCGATCAACTTGCTGCTGCGATCAACGCCGACCGCTTACCCTTTGACCAAAGCGTAATGGCGCTGCTGCCGTTTCCGTCTGTTCTCGACCAGATGGCGAGAGATCCAGGTTGGACACAGCAGCTAGGTGCAGCCGTTCTGGCGCAGCGAGGCGACGTGATGGATGCCGTTCAGCGCATGCGGCAGCAGGCCTATGACTATGGCTATCTGCGGAACACTCAATACGATCAGGTGATCTATCACGGACCGGGCAGCATCGAGATCGTTCCGGCGGCCCCTGGGTATTATGCAGTCCCGATCTACGATCCTGGCGTAGTCTTCGTGCGTCCTCGGTCCGGTTTCTATGTTGGAACTGCGATTCGGTTCGGCCCCGCCGTCACGATCGGAGCAGCATTTGCTCCCTGGGGCTGGGGAGGTGTCGGTTTCGGCTGGCGTGACCACAGCATTCTGGTCGACAGAAGACCATGGGTCCGCACCTGGGCGACTCGTCCGGTAGTGGTGCACCCGTACCATCCGGTAGAACGGCCGCGTTACGAATCACATCACTTTGATCACCACGACGAACACGACCGGGGACGAGACCGCCGCTAAGCGTCAATCGCAGGGGGCCGCTACTCGGAATTGCGCGGCCTCTATGGCGGATCATCTCCCAGAGATAACGATGGCCTGATGAAGCGGTAGGAGTTTTGGATTCCGCCCTCGCGGGCGAGCTTTCGGTCCAGCGTTCTCGTCGGATTTATTCCAGAGCCTCTCAGAACTGACACGCCGATCTCAGTTTGGTGAATCTTTCGGTCCTTCCGGGGTCATGTGGCGTCGTCCCGCGATGCTTGCTGTCATACTAATTTGTATATACACTGTTGTGTGGCGCTTGTATTCGACTGGGACTCGAAGAAAGCTGAAGAGAACCTGCGTAATCATGGCGTCTCCTTCGAGACAGCAGCCGATGTGTTCAACGATCCGAATCAAATAACAACCGCCAACTATTTCTACGCCGCGGACGGCGAGCAGCGTTGGCAAATCATCGGTATGACGCAGGGCCAGTTGCTTTTGCTGGTCGTGTACGTAGACCGCTCGAACACAGAGGATGAAATCATTCGACTGATATCTGCACGAAAGGCCGACAAGTTTGAGAGCAGAATCTATGCCGCGCACATCGAAAATCAGATTGACTAAGGAACTCCGGGATGCCTATGAGGAACGCGACCGCCGACTCGACGATTCCGACGCTCCCGTTCTACCGCCGGAAATGTGGGAAAACGCAGTCATCGGGAAGCATTATCGCCCGATCAAGACGCCCATCTCGCTTCGAATAGACGCGGACTTGCTCGCTTGGTTAAAGACGAAGGGCGAAAACTACAACAGTCGGATAAACGCGATTCTACGGCAAGCAATGCTCAAGGATGCGGGCGATTCTCAGGTGCGCAACCGGCGATAGGGTGGCGCCGGCTCAAACAATGCTAAATGCACCGCCCAGATATTAATCTCGCCTTCAGGCTCGGAACGGTGCCCTCCGAGTGTTCGCTCCGTGAAGTTTCCGTCCAACTCAGAGCGGAAGAATCTCTTCCCGTTGTGTATCGAAATCGATTCGCCGCTTTTGCTCGTAAGCGAGATTGCCCAGATGCGAGGCTTGAGCCGAGCGATGTCCAATGAGCACGTCTCCATTCGGCCGCTTCCTGCTCTTCACGCATTCGAGGAAGTCGCTGACGTGTTCTTGCGTCAGCGGGTCTCGCGTATTTGCGATCTGTTTGGCTTGAACAACGTCCGTTGGTGTTTTGCTGTCTTTGGGCGTGTACTCGTAGCGTAAACGTGTGATCCAAAGCCGGCCTTCCGTTCCGCAGATCTCGATGCCGTCACCCTTAATACCGGGAGCTAGCGTCGCTTCGAAGGTCGCCGTAAACGGATTCGGGTCCGCGTACTGCAAGAGCACGTTGATTGTGTCGGGTGCGGTACGACCGTCCCTATAGTGGTAAACGCCGCCTGCGGCGGACGCGGCGTACGGAGTGTCCCGTCCCGTGAACATATGGACCACATCGATCCAGTGCGTAAACAGGTCCGTCACTTGTCCGCCTCCGAAATCCAGATAGGCTCTCCAGTTGAAATATTGCTGCGGATCGTAGTCGCGCCACTTCAGCGGACCAAGAAAATGGGCCCAGTCGAGGCCGGAAGGAAGTGTCTGTAGCTCGGGCGGGGCCTTGCGGAGGTGGTAGCTGTTCCCATGCCACCAGGTTCGGGCGAGAGTGATATCGCCCAGTTTGCCGGAATCGAAATATTTCTCCTTCGCTTCGAGGTAGTGTGACCCGGAGCGCTGTTGCATGCCGACCTGGCAGACCCGTTGATTCTCGCGCGCTGCTTTCACGATGCCCGCACCTTCTTCGACCGTCCTCGTCAGCGGTTTCTCGACGTAGACGTCCTTGCCGGCGTTGAGCGCATCGATGGCAATCCTTGAATGCCAATGGTCGGGCGTAGCAATCAGGACTGCATCTACATCCTTCGATTCGAGAACCTTGTGGTGGTCCGAAAAGCTCTGTGCCTCCGGCGCTTTCGCTTTTGCCCGGTCGACGTGGGCATTGTAGATGTCGCAAATCGCCGAAACCCGAACCTCCGGATGTAATTGGAACTCTCCCATGTCGTGAAGTCCACGGTCTCCAGCTCCAATCAACCCAAGGTTCAGCTTGTCGTTAGCTCCTAAGACCCGGCTGTAGGACGCTGCGGAGATCGCCATCGCTCCGCTCCCGGCCAGGTTTGCCGTTTTCTTGAGAAATTCGCGACGATCTGTGGAAGCCATGTGCGAATTATATGCCCAGATGCGCACTAGAAAAACGACACACACGAGAGGCTCTTCATGCATCGTCTTTTTACTCTTTTTCTTGCCCTTCCGCTCTTTTTAGGAGTTGCCGTTCCCGGTCGGAGCGCAACGGCAGCGCGCCCGGCGGCTGTCCAACACCAGGCGCCCGTTTCGGATGCTCAGATCGATGTAAAGATCAAAGCGAAGCTTGCGAAGTCCAAAATCGGCAAAGACGGCTTCAAATACCATGTGCAACATGGCGTCGTGACCTGGGAAGGCACGACGAGCGTGATGCAGCACAAGGGCTCGGCTACCCGTATGGCGAAGACTGCCGGTGCCACGCAAGTGATTAATAACATTCAGATCAGCGAGGCTGCCAAGGCCAAAGCTGCCGCCAACCTCAAGAAAGCCGTCGTCCAACAGTAAGCGGCTCACAGCATCGGCACAATTTTCAGTGCTAGAGTTGGAGTTTAAGCCCAACTCTGAATGAATCGTAGTGCCTTTACCCTATCCTCGGCCGTTTTCTGTTCGGCTCTAGCTTGGTCCCAGACGGCTACTCCGCAGGCTAAGCCTTCCAGTGCTCCTTCGCAGGCGCCGGCCGCCTCCTCTTCGGGCGCAGCTTCCAGCGGTTCGCCCCTAAGAGCGCGGGGACCGGAGGCGGTGGCTGCACAAGATCCCAATCGCGTTGTCGCCACCATCGGCGGCAAGCAGATCACGGCGAAAGAGGCTCTCGAGCTTCTGAAGCCACTGAATCCGGAAGACCGTAAGCGCTTCGAATCGAACCTCTCGGGTGTTGTCCAGCAGCTCTATATGACGGAACAGCTCTCCGAAGAGGCGAGCAAGCTGAAACTTGACCAGCAGTCTCCGTGGAAAGAGCAGCTGGCCCTGGCGCGCGCGAATATCCTCACTCAGGCCTATCTGGCCAAACAAGCGAGCACTGCTCCTGTACCTGGCGCGGAAGACCCGAAAGCGTACTTCGATAGCCATACGGCTGACTACGAGCAGATCAAGCTGAGCGGCATTCTGGTAGCATTCAGCCCTCCGGGAACGCCGGCCGGTCCCGGTGTGGTTCAGCGGACGGAGGCACAGGCTCAGGAGAAGGCTAACGATCTCGAGAAGAAGATCAAAGGCGGCGGTGATTTTGCCGCGCTTGCCCGGACCGATTCCGATCAGCAGCAGACGTCGGTTCGCGGAGGAGACATGGGGACTTTCACGATGGGTGATCCCAACATTCCTTCCGCGATCAAGACGGCCGTGACCAAACTGCAGCCCGGTCAGGTTTCGGAGCCCGTCCGCGTGCAGGGTGGGTTCTTTATCTTCAAGCTGGATAACCGCACCACGTTGAATTTCGACCAGGCGCGCCCATCGATTGCGCAGAAGCTCCAAACGGATAAGAATCAAGCAGCTCTGAAGCAGGAAATGGACAAATATAAGCTGGACGTGCGGGATCCGGACTTCTTTAACATCGCGAAAACACCGTCGCTGATGGCGCCGCCATCCGCAGCTCCCAGTGCCTCACCTGCGCAGAAGCCTGCCGTCACGAAACCTCCTTCAAATTAAGGGCGCGATTAGCGCTCGATCCCGCAATTTGCTGATCGCAAGTTGGACCGGATTGCCTCTTAACCCGAGCAGTCCGGTCCAACTTGCGTTTCTGCCAGACTTGACGGTCTGCCGTGGCAAGCTTCTTTCCGGCGCGGAAGTCGGCACCCCGGTGTACGCGGCGGCTTTCCTGCGTCAGAGGCGCATTGTCCTCGAGTCAGGTCTGCTGTCTGATCCCGCTGTGTTGCGGTTCATCTTTGTTCACGAGCTGTTTCATTTTGTCTGGATGCGGCTGAGCAACCGGGTACGTGACGAGTATTCTCGCCTGATTGCCTACGAGATGGAACGTGGGGCTCGCGGCGAACTCGGCGAGTCTTCGGCTGTAAAGAAAGCGGCGATAGGCAAGGGAACACCCTCTGGCCCCGTAACGGCGCTGTGGCGTGACTACGTGTGCGAAAGCTTCTGCGACTCTGCGGGATGCCTTTTCACGGGAGCTCCCGTGCACGAAAGCGCCAAATTAGGGAAGGCCTGGACAGCCATACGCCGCCACTGGTTCGAGTGCAAATTAGCTGGTGAGCGCCGTTGGGCCATATAGAGGGCACCACGGAGCGATACACTGGAGGGCGAGGAACGCTTGAACCTTCGTCGACTTGGTTTGCTCTCGTCCTGCGCGGCTCTCATGGGCCTGCTCGCCATTTCATCGGCTTGTAACAAACCTGTCACCGGCTCCACTGCTCGACAGGAACAATCCAAGCCTACCGGAGAGCGCAAGCCGGCGCCCGACTTCACGCTTAAAGATGGAGACGGGAACCCGTTTAAGTTGAGCGACCTGCGAGGGAAAGTCGTCGTCGTGAATTTCTGGGCGACGTGGTGCGGTCCATGTGCGCTCGAGATTCCCTGGTTTATTGAATTCGAGCAGGAGTTCAAGAGCAGAGGCCTCGAGATCGTCGGCGTTTCGATGGACGAGGACGGATGGAAGGCGATTAAGCCTTACGTTGCGTCGCATAAGATGAATTACCGGGTGGTTTTGGGCGATGATTCTGTCGGCCAACTGTACGGTGGTGTCGATTCGCTCCCGACCACATTCATCATCGACCGTCAGGGCAGGTTCGCCTTTCCGCCGCATGTAGGATTGCCGGGCAAGAATGAATATCTCAATGAAATCCAGACACTCCTCGGTGAGAAGCAGCAGACGGCTAATCGCGCTTTCATTCCTGGCAGTCTTCTGCTGGGCCCAGCCGCAACAGCATCTCAGCGTTGAACCGCCGGCCCAGGTGACGGTCAAGCGAGGGGAGCAGTTTTCACAGAAGCTCACCATTTCCATCCAGCCGGGCTTTCACGTCAATAGCAACAAGCCCAAAGATGAGTTTCTGATTCCGCTTCAAATCACATGGGCGCCGGGGCCGATCACGGCCGAGTCGGTCTCCTATCCGCCGCCGGAAGATGTTAAGGTCGGACCCGATACGCTTTCCGTTTTTACCGGAAAGGTGGTTATTCAAACGAAGTTCCGGGCGAGCGGCCAGCCATCTGCTTTGCCGACGTCCGTCGTCGGCAAGCTTCACTACCAGGCCTGTAATAACCAAATGTGTTTCCGTCCCGCAACGATCGACGTCCGCCTGCCGGTTGTTGTCCAGTAAGCCTCGATGAGGGTAGGGGTACTCGCGTCCTGTAGCGCTACACTCCTGCTTTGTTACGGGTGCGGGACGGTACGCAGCCCGATTCCTCCATCTACAACGAGCTAAGCCACATTTCGGCGATTGACAACCACGCTCATCCCTCTAAATTGCTTGCGCCCGGCGAGGAGGACACCGACGCGGATGCCCTTCCGCCGGATGCTATTACCGATTTAGCCTTGCCCACGCCCATGCTGGAAGGCTCTCCTTACCTTCCTGAGGCTTGGCGCGCCATGTTCGATTTAACGCCAACTGGAGCCGACCCGCAGGGACGCTCGGAAGAACTTCTTCGCAGGCGCCATAGCCTGCAAAAAAACAAAGGTGACGCGTATCCATCGTTCGTACTGAACAAGACCGATACAGCGGTCATGCTTGCGAATCGCGTTGCGATGGGCCGCGGGTTGACAAGCGACCGTTTCAAATGGGTTCCTTTCGTCGACATGTTCCTGTTCCCACTGCAGAACAACTCGTTTAAGAGTCACGATCCGGAGCATAAAGCCTTCTTTACCCGGGAAGAAGCTCTCCTCGGGCGCTGCCTGAAAGTCTCCGGCAACAAACGCCTGCCGCCGACGTTCGACGATTATCTGATCTTCGTTTCTCATCAACTCGAATCCTGGAAGGCCGATGGCGCTGTGGCGCTCAAGTTCGAGTTGGCTTACCTTCGCGATCTCAAGGTTGAAAACCCTACCCGCGAGAGCGCCGATCGCGTTTACGCGATCTACTCGCAGTCGTCCGAACCAACTGCAGATGAATACAGAATCCTGCAGGACTTCGTGTTCCGGTACATTGCGGCTGAAGCGGGCCGCCTGTCTTTACCCGTCCATATCCACAGCTCGTTAGGTGCAGGAAGCTACTTCCAGGCTTCGAATGCAGATCCGCTCGCGCTCGAAGGTGTCTTCAATGATCCGGCGCTTCGCCGGACCAAGTTCGTCCTGCTGCACGGAGCATGGCCCTTCGCGAAAGAAGCCGCAATGCTGATTTTGAAGCCGAACGTGTATCTAGACTTCTCCGCCTTCTACTTTTTGACCTATCCGGCCCAGGGTGCAAACGCAATTCGACTGTATCTGGAGTCCGCTCCTGAAAAGGTGCTCTACGGTTCCGACGCCAGCCCGTTTGGCAAGGATGTCGGCTGGGAAGAGACAGCCTGGCTCGGCTCCCACGAAGGCCGGCTTGCACTCGCACTCGCGTTAACTGACATGGTCCGCGACGGTGAGATTACGGCGGAGCGGGCCAACAAAATCGGGCATATGGTTCTGCACGACAACGCTCACCAACTCTACGGATTCTAGCGCCGGATGCGCCGTCTGCTCATCCGGCCTGGTGCGATCGGCGATTGCATTGTCTCGTTCCCGGCACTTGAATATCTCAAGACGGACTACACCGAAGTGTGGGCGCCCACGCCTGTTGTGTCGTTGGTGCAGTTTGCTGACTGTGTGTGTTCGATCAGTTCCACCGGGCTCAACTCGTTCGGCATAGAGGGTCTGGACGCGCCGGCCTCACTCCTCGAGCGCTTGTCTAGCTTCGACGAGATCATAACGTGGTACGGTGCGAATCGCCCGGAATTTCGCTCTGCTCTCGCCCGGGTATGTAAGCGGTCAACGTTCTTCGAGGCGTTACCGATTGCCGGGGCTAGGGAACACGCGACGGATTTCTATGCGCGGCAGGTTGGCGCACCTGTCGGTTTAATTCCAACTATCCACACGAGCCAGATTGAAACGCGGAACTCCGTCGTCGTCCATCCTTTTTCGGGCAGCACGCGAAAGAACTGGCCGCTTTCGCGTTTCGGAGAGCTAAGCGGCGCCGTGCCGCTCAAACTAGAATGGCTCGCCGGTCCCGAGGAGAAATTTCGGGACGCTCACCGTTTCGACAACTTATTCGAAGCCGCTACGTGGATTCGCGGGGCGCGTCTTTATATAGGCAACGATTCGGGGATTACCCATTTGGCCGCTGCAACCGGCGTACAAACGCTTGCGCTATTCGGTCCGACAGATCCCGCCGTGTGGGCGCCGCGCGGCGGGAATGTGACCGTGCTGAGACATGACCCAATCCTGGATCTGTCCTTTTCTCGCGTTGTCGCAGCGGTTAATCGGCTGCTTGGCTTACAGTAGGCCGTGGGGTCCAGCGGACGATTGGTTTACGCGCTGCCGAAACTTCGTCGACCCGGCGGGTGCGTGTCGAATGGGGCGCTTTGAGCACCAGTTCCGGTGTTTCCTCGACTTCCTTTGCGATCGAGATCATCGCATCGGCAAACAAATCGAGTTCCTGCTTGCTCTCCGTTTCCGTCGGCTCAATCATGAGCGCGCCGCGGACAATAAGCGGAAAACTGACTGTGTACGGATGGAACCCGTAATCGATGAGACGCTTCGCAATATCGCCAGT
>C688J35102_120989106_pt1 | contig 10103 bp, 6 predicted proteins | sample HopSoiMetagenom2_FD_35102 | JGI IMG/M metagenome (IMG submission 35102) | reverse complement strand
GGTACCGTCACAGTCACATCCAGCTTTGGCGGAACTGCCACTGCGATCCTGACCAAGGTCAGGTAAAGCCAACCAACGCGGGGGCACACCCTAAGTGCCCCCCTTTTTCTCCAGAATTCAACCGAGCTCGTACCGTGTGAGACGAGTGCTCCGACGGCGGCTACCACTGCGGGAGCATCCTCGTGCGCCCCAAAATCACGTCTTAAGTTGCTGATGTTTAAGCAGTTCGGGTCTTTACGAGGTGCTTTTCAGCCCAATTAAGCGCCGTACAACCCCCAAACGGTGCTGTTCGATAGGAAGACACTTAACTGCGCTATAAGCCATCCCTATACTAAGACTTATCTGGCTCGTGCAGCCAAGTTTTTGGGAGGAGCCGTTTCTCTAGTTCGGAAGCAATGCATAAACCTATCAAGTATTTCGAAAAGGCCGTAACCGTTGGCGCGAATGCTGCCTGGCACATCTTCGATCGATTCAATCAGATTAACCAGAACCCGTCATTCACGCCGAAATGGTCTGAAAAGCCGCTGCTGAAGAGTTACGAGAAGACGAAACCCCCACTGGGCTGGCCTCGCGAGACGGATTCACTCTGCCCGCGATGCATCCCGGAGATCCGTCAGAAGATCGTTGATGGTGAAGTAGATTACAAGATCCTGCTGAATCAGCCGGTCGGCGAAATTAAAGCAAAGATCATTGAGCGCGACGGCAGGATCCTGATGGTCAAGGAATGCTCGATCCACGGGCAATTCGAAGACTTGATGTCGATCGACCCGGCGTTTTCGAAGCACTTGGAAGACGTTTTCCCGGGCCGCGACATTCGCGCCCATAACGACGAAACGCTCCACAACCACGGCACCAGCACTATTACGCACGGCCGTGGATCGGTCCTTACCATCGACCTGACCAATCGCTGCAACATGATGTGCGATCCGTGCTTCATGGATGCGAACCAGGTCGGATTCGTGCATGAGTTGAGCTGGGAAGACATCAAGCAGCTGCTGGATAACGCGATTTCCATCAAGCCGCGCCGGCAGATGTCGGTTCAGTTCTCGGGCGGTGAGCCGACGCTCTCGCCGTACTTCCTCGATGCTGTTCGTTATGCCCGCAAGGTTGGGTACAACAGCGTGCAAGCGGCAACCAACGGGATTGAATTCGCGAAGCGCCCGGATTTCTGCAAAGAAGCGGCTGAAGCGGGTCTCCGTTACGCTTACCTGCAATTTGATGGAATCGGAAACGCTGCTAACTCGCATCGTGCGGTCGGCAACCTTTTCGATGTAAAGCTGCGGGCGATTGAGAACCTGTGGACCAACGGCGTTGACATCGTCCCGGTCATCACGATCATCAACGGGGTCAACAACGAGCAGGTTGGACGCGTTGTCCAGTTCGCCCTCGACAATCCGAAGAAGATTCCGTTCCTTTCGTTCCAGCCGGTTTCGTTTACCGGTCGCGACGAAGCAGTGACGGACGAGCGGCGCCAGGCACAGCGTTACACACTGTCTCACCTTGCTCACGACGTCAAGAACCAGACTGGGATCGGTGAGCCGGTCCGTGACTGGTTCCCGATCAGCTTCATGAGCACGTTCTCCGACTTCGCCGATCTGGTACATGGACCTGCGGCGGATTGGGGCCAGCTCAGCTGCGGCTGCCACCCGAATTGCGGCATCGGCATGGCCGTCATGTGCGACAAGGAAACCAAGGAGCATGTTCCGGTCACCGCGTTCCTCCACGCAGACCAACTCGCGAAGGACATAGCGCGCATCAATGATGCGGCACGGGGACGCAAGCTGTCTGTCCTTGGCGTGAGCCTGGCTCTCCTTCGCAATTACAATCCGTTCAAGGCGCCGACCCACTTCAAACTTTCGGATCTGATCGCGAAGTTCGATAAGTGCTTCGGTATGTCGAAAACAGCGCAGACCGGCGGCTACGGCAAGGTCAGTGGCGATCGTACGATGGCAGATATTCAGAAGCGCCGCGGTGATCGCTGGAACTTCCTGTTTATCGCGGGTATGTGGTTCCAGGATCTGTTCAACTACGATTTCCGGCGCACCGAGCAGTGCATCATTCCTTACGCCACGCAGGAAGGCGAGATTTCGTTCTGCGCCTATAACACCGGCGTGGGCTGGCGCAACATCATCGAAAAGATGCACATGACGGCTACGCTCACCAAGTGGTACGACGAGAAGGGCCGCCACGAAATCTTCGCCGGCAATAAGGCTGTGCCGCTTGCCAGCAAGGAGCACAACCTTGTTCTCGTGGAAGAGCACGTAAAGGCCGATCGCCAGCACGATCTCGACGACAAGGGCATTGCGAAAACCGCTCGCGAAGAAAAAATGCGCGCGCGCGATGAAGCACTCCGCAAGAAGCTCGAAGACGAGAAGATGGCTCGCCTGTATCGCGAACACGTTTTAGGCGAGAAGAAGCTGGAAGGCTTTGTACCACTGGATGGCCTGCTGAACTCCGGTTCGACAAAGCCGGCATCTACTCCGGAAAAGAAGGAAGAAGTCGGCGCAATGGGTGACTAGCTCACGCCAAATAAAGTCCTGAAGCACAAAAGCCCCGCTCGAAAGAGCGGGGCTTTTTTCTTTGGTATTCGATGGTGATGAGTCGTCAAGCCGCTTTTCCGGCCGCGCCTTGCAACTGGAAGGCGCTTCCTCTCTTCAACTGCCAGTGGCGTGCAACTCCATCACTGCAGATGACCGGACAGGGACATTGGTCCACGACCGATGCGAGTGCCATTCTCGTCCACCCGTTTCGCAGTGCATTTCGCTTGCTTAGAAACAGAAGATCGAGATGCAAGTCCCGGGCGAGTTGGGGGACGACACGGCGCGAGGCTCCGGACCGGACATGAACTTCGGGTTTGACCGGCACCCATCCGATCAGATCCTGAATCCTATCGGCAACTCCTTCCGGATACAGAGGGGAATCGGACTGGAGCGTCGAGATCAGAGTTCCTTCGTCGACACTCGGCATGGCACTGAGCAGATGCAACTTCGCTCCGAGCATTGATGCATACGTAAAGGCCAAGCTGATGTGGCGCTTGTCGGACGAGTCGAGGTCTATCCAACAGCCAACGTTACGCGTCCGGCGGTTCAAGACAGTCGAATGAATGGCTTGCCCTATTGTCCATAGCGGCCCGCACTCTTCGGCAAGCAACTGGGCACGCAACGAGTGATGCCAGATGTGCGGCAATCCGAGCGGATCGGACGAGGGTGCGACCACGAGGTCGACGGGCTGTTCCTGACGCACCTGCTTCACGGCGCTCAGAACATCGGTCGGAAGCACAATGCGTTGTGTGCCCTGATAGTAAGTCGCTTCGGGGAAGAAGCAGCGCAGCTTGGCTTCCGCGTCGGCAAGGCTCGCATTTGAATCCCCGGCCGCGTGAAGAAGAGTGAGCCGGATGTCGAGTTCATCCGCCAGCTGAGCCATGGCCGGAATGGTTCGGTAGGAAGCATTCGAGAAATCGGTTAGCAGAAGGACTTCAAAGGGACGTGTCGGTTGCATAGTAATCCAATTCCTTTTCCTTAGTTAGTAAACAAAGCCATCAATGGGTGTCAGTTCCCCGAACCGGGGCTTCTGGTCAAGGTTCTGCCGCAGATTGATCTCGATCATGCGAGTGAGGCTGCTCATGGGCGTGTCGTGGACAGTGTTGTCGAACGGAGCCTCGATATCGCGACCGATGGATTCAAGAGAGATAAAGATGAAGCTGATCAGCGTGGACGCGAGGGGCGTCAACATACCCATACCGGCAACGAATCCAAACGGCAGCAGCAAGCAATACGCGCCAACAAGAAGTCGAGGAAAGTACTCATACTGGCGCGGAAGCGGAGTGCCCTTAATTCGTTCGCAGCCACCTTGCAGATTGCAGAGTTCGCCGAGTGTCCGATCCAAGGCGGTGAAACGCATAGGGTCGAGCCGGCCCGCTTCAAACAACGCCTTAGTTCTTTTACCCATTTCGAGCAGCAGAGCAGCCGGAACGTTATTCTGCGTGCGGAGCCAATGAAGCAGAGACGGTTCGAGTTGCCCTTCGAGCTCCGGAAAGGGATTCTGCTTTCGAAGATGGCATCGGAGCGAATGGATGTAGGAGATCTGCAATTCGACTAAGTCTTGCGACGCGCCGTCATCCCGGCCTTCTTTGTCCTGAGGAGAGATGAGCGTAAGGGCTTGACGCGCGAAGGTTCGGGCATTGTTAACCAGCCCGCCCCAAAGAGTCCGAGCCTCCCACCACCGGTCATACGCGGAGTTGTTTCGGAACGCGAGGAATATGCTGAGTGCGCCACCCATGATTGCGAGAGGCAAGTGAGGAAGTGCCAGGAATTTAACGTTCGCCTGTGTATACAACAGGCTGACCGTGAGATCGAAGAGAAATAGAATGCAGAGACGCTTCGAGATGTCGGCCCATACGCGTCGAAGCGGTAAATGATCACGAACAATCATGTCCCCAGATTAGAGGCGAACTGCGCTTCCGGCTAGATATCAACAAGCCATCTTGAGATAGCACAGCAACTCGATCAGGCAGACCGAAAGAGAGATAGGTCCTATCTTTCGATAGTTATGAGCAATACTTCAAAACCGTACGATGCTCGAAGGAATCCAATGGGAGGTGCCGTTCGGTCCGAAAGTCGAAAACTTGAATGAAGAGAACCTAGATAGCGTTCTGGCACGAAAACCCGGAAATCGAGGCATGATTCTAGGCCTCGCCGCTCTTCTCTTTGTCCTGGTGGTCTCGTTTGAATGGATTTCAGAGCTCGAGTTCTCGCTCGGGGTCTTTTATGTCTTTCCGATCATCGTGGCCGCGACCGTTCTCAACCGCAGGTCCGTTATTGTTTTTGCTCTCGTCTCGGCATTTGTGCGCGGCCAGTTTATTGCCGGGCTGGCAACGCACGAGTTTTGGCTGAGATTTGCCATGGCAACTCTGGCCTACAGCGGAGTCGGCTTGTTTGTGACCGAATCGACCCGGAATCGCCGAACAGCTCTCGCGGCCTATGCGCAAATCAGACTCGAGAAGGAGATGCGGCAACGGGCCGAAGATCAGCTGAAGATCCTGGTCGAATCGAGTCCGGCCGCTGTCTTGACGCTCAATCACAAGGCCGAAGTTCTCGGCGCAAACCGCGCGGCACACGAGATGCTCGGGTATGCCTATCCGGGTGAACTGGTCGGGAGGAGCATGGCAGATTCCGTGCCAGTGCTGGCGGGAGCGCTTCGGGTTGCTACCGACGTGCCCATCCGAACGGCAACATCGAGTTGGGCTCGCCGGTCGAATGGAGTGACATTCCCGGTCGCCGCCTGGTTTTCGACATACGGCGAAGGAGAAGGCCGCTGTTTGGCTGCGATTCTGGTTGATAGTTCGGAAGAAGTTCGAGAGCGCGAGCGGGAGAGCCTTCGTTATATGCTCGATTCGAGCCGATTGCTGGCACGAGCAGTCTCTCACGAGATTCGAAACATGTGCTCAGCGATCCGGGTGATGACACTGAACCTCAGCAAGAAGGACAGCTTGGCCAGCGATGCCGATTTCACCGCGTTGACTGTCCTCGTCAATGGGCTGGCGAGCATTGCCGCTTTTGATCTCGACCAAACGAAACGGCCCGAAGCCGGCTGGATTCAACTGAACGAAGTATTTGAACAACTGCGCATTGTAATCGAGCCCGACTGGAATGAGAACGAGGGATCCGTCGAATGGCGGCTGGAAGTGCCATCCCCCAGGGTGTATGGCGATCCGCATGAGTTGCTCCAGATCTTACTGAACCTGTCCCAGAACTCATTGCGTGCCACCGCGGACGTGGAGCATCCACTTCTGATTGTTGAGACTCACACGGAGAAGGGATTCTGCGTCGTGAGTGTCATTGATAATGGCCGCGGATTAGACGATCCCGAACGTCTTTTTCAGCCATTTCACCCCGAAGCTAACGGATCGGGTCTCGGATTATTTATTTCTCGCACCCTGGCAAAGAGCTTTGGGGGTCAATTGAACTTTGTGCCTGTCGAACAAGGCTGCCGATTCGATCTCGTGCTGCTTCAGGAAACCAAACAGGAGTAGCGCTTGCAATCGATCTCCTTGTTTGTTGTCGATGATCATGCGTTGTTTCGAGAAGGGCTTCTTCGACTATTGGAGAACGATCCTGAGCTCCATATAGTCGGAAGTGCAAGCTCTGTCGAGTCTTCGCTTGAGCAACTGCAGAATGCAGAAGTCGATGTGCTCATTGTCGATTACGATCTTGGAGCCGAGACGGCTGTGACCTTAGTTCGTCAATTGAGGAACAGGGGATTTTCCGCACGGGTGCTGGTGGTTACTGCCGGGTTGCCCAACGCAGATGCCGTCGAGCTCATCAAGCTTGGCGTTTCCGGCATCTTCCTCAAGAAAGATCCACCCGAAGCGCTACAGCGCAATATCCGCGAAGTGGCGGCGGGCAAGGTGCTGATCGATCAGAGTTACTTACAGCTGCTTGTGTCGTCAGCTACAGACAACAAAGAGGGCTCAGTACGGCTGACCGATCGCGATAAGAAGGTGATCCGCGGCGTGCTCGAAGGATTATCAAATAAAGAGATCGCGGCGAATCTCGCTATTTCGGAGACGGCCGTCAAGGCATCTCTTCAGCAAATCTTTGCGAAGACAGGCGTGAGGACACGTAGCCAACTGGTGAGAGTCGCCCTCGAGCAGTTGCGCGTTGAGCTTTGAACCGTCCGGCGTGCTACGACCCGCTTGAGAGCTTCTTCACGAGTTCGTAGAGGAACGTCTGCCCTTCGTAGAAGGACTGGACGCCCATACGTTCATCACGGCCATGCGCGCGCACATCGTTGCGATCGATGAAGAAGCCCTGGATGCCGTAGGTCGGGATGCCTGACTCACGCAGGTATCGACCATCGGAGGCACCCGTAGCCATGCTAGGCAGAGTGACGACGCCAGGCCACATTGTATCGGTGATCTGGCTGAAGGCCTTCATGATTTCGGGACTCATCGGCGACGGCGGCGCTTTGCCCTCGTCGACTTTGACCGTGACATCCACCTGGTCGTCCGCGACTACTTTCTTCAGAGTGGCGAGTACGTTCTCTACCGTATCGTCCGGAAAGATGCGGCAATTGACATTCGCGGCAGCTAGTTGGGGCAGTGCGTTCGGCGCGTGCCCGCCTTCGAGTTGCGTGGCGACGCAGGTGGTCCGGAGCGTCGAGTTCATTCCCGGGTTCTGATCTGCCACTCTCTTCATCGCTTCCTGGGATCCTTGCGCGACAGCAGCTAAGTCAGGAGCGATGGGACCTTTCTCGATTTTGGCCATCTGGCTGAAATAGGCGCGCGTCACATCGTTCAACTGCATCGGAAAGGAAAAGCTGGAAAGGCGATAAAGAGCTCCCGCGAGATGGTAAATGGCGTTGTCGGGAACCGGCCGTGAACTGTGGCCTCCTTTATTTCGCACTTCCAGGCGGAAATCGGCATACGTCTTCTCCGCTAGACCCATGTCGTTCGCGATGCGCTTGCCTCCATCCATTTCGCCGCGTCCGCCTTCGTTAAGGCAGAAGGCAGAGTCGATCAAGGAACGCTTGTGTTTCAGCAACCAATCAACTCCGTTGTAAGGACCTCCGCCTTCCTCGTCCGCAGTAAGCGCGAGGATCAGATCGCGATCGGGTTGAAAGCCTTCTCGCTTGTAGCGGATCAGATTCGCCACCCATACGGCCGCTTGCGCTTTATCGTCCGATGTTCCGCGGCCATAGAAATAGCCGTCCTTCTCGATGAACTCAAACGGGTCCATTGTCCAGTCCTCGCGTTTGGCTTCAACAACGTCCGTGTGAGCTAACAACAGGATTGGCTTTCGTGCACCTGTGCCGTGATAGCGGACAACCAGGTTGTACTTGCTTGGGATCGCGCCGCCGACATAGATATCGGAATCGGCGAAGCCTGCGGCCTTCATGCGCGCGGCCACAGCTTTCGCAATGCTGGTCGTCTCGCCCGTCGAGAACCCGGACTTACTCTCAATCATTTCTTTGTAGATTTCGCGGGCCAGTTTCTGATCTTGTTCCGGCGGGAGAAGGTTCGCCGCGGTGAGGGATGCGGTAACAAGCAACAGTCTGCAAGCCAGCTTTAGCATCTTTGTATCTTGGCATGGAGATCACTTCGCAATGCAACTGCATTGCGCCACTGGTTCGATTGGTTCAAACTGTGACAATGTACTCGCTACGTTCGCGGTTTTTTTCGGTCTCGCTTGGCGTTCTCCTTCTGGCCTCGGCATCAGGAGCACAGGATCGAACAGGCCGAATCACCGGAACAGTTCACGATCCCGCCGGGGCCGCAATACCAGGTGCACAGATCACGGTGCGGAATACGCAAACCGGCATTAAGAGCGAGGGCAAAAGCGGGGATGGCGGCGATTACACCGTTCCTCTTCTTGACCCCGGAACTTACGACGTCAGTGTGGAGCATCAGGGCTTCAAAAGTCTTCAGCAATCGGGCGTCGTCGTTCACGTCAACGACCAGGTGAGACTCGACTATTCCCTCGAACTCGGGCAAGTCAATCAGGTCGTGAACGTACACGAGGACTTGCCGCTGCTTCGGACAACCGACGCCTCGCTCGGGCAAGTGGTCGATAACCAGAAAATTACGAGCTTGCCGCTGAATGGGAGAAGTTCGTTTCGCTTGGTAAATCTGACGCCCGGTTTCATCGGGACTGCCGGTGCGAGTGGCCAATTCGGTGACATCCCGGTAAACAGCACCTGGGATTCGAATTTCTCCATCAATGGCGGGCAAGGTTATTCGAACGAAATCATGATCGACGGCACGCCGAGCACAACGGGCTTCTTCAACCAGATCACGACAATGCCCAGCGTCGACGCTCTGGCGGAGTTCAAGGTCCAGAGCAACGTGATGTCGGCAGAATTCGGCAGATATGGGGGCGGAGTTCTGAATGTTACTACCCGAGGCGGCACAAATACCTACCATGGGAATCTGTTCGAGTTCGTTCGCAACGACGTCTTCGGTGCGAACGATTTCTTCAATAATCTGGCGGGGAAGCCGAACCCTCCGTTTCGCATGAACCAGTTTGGAGGCTCTTTGGGAGGGCCTATCCAGATTCCGCGCCTTTATAACGGGAAGAATCGAACCTTCTTCTTCACGAATTACGAAGGCACCCGGTGGCGTCGAGGCGCTGTGTTCACGACTACCGTACCCACTTTAGCCGAACGCCAAGGCGATTTCTCCGGACTCACAAGCGGAGGACGTCAGGTCGTCATCTATGACCCGACCAGCACCGTTCCAAATCCTGCTGTGCCAGGCGCCTATGTGCGAACAGCATTCGCCGGAAACCGGATACCGTCATCGAGACTTAATCCTATCGGGATGAACATTGCGAGCTACTACCCTTCGCCGAACACGGGCGGGCCCGCCGCAACGATCAATAACTTCGTGAGCAATGCGGGTACGGCCGTGAACAAAGACCAGGAAACCTTCCGAATCGATCATCAGATCACAGATCTGCAGCGGATATTTGGCCGCGTATCGCTGGACGATACGGACCTGTGCCAGCCGAACTACTTCGGCAACGTTGCGTCCCCGACTCCCGGTACGGTCGGTTGCACAACGTGGCGCAATCGAAGCGCCTCGTTGGAATACGACCGAACGCTATCGGCCTCAACGATTCTGACCGTGCGGTATGGATTCGCGCGGTGGTATCAGTTGAGGGCGGGTCTGAGCTATGGATTCGATCAGACGACGCTCGGCTTTCCTCAGAGTCTTGTCGCTCAGGAGCAGGTTCCCATGTTCCCGTCGGTCGCGGTAAATGGTTACAGCGGCCTAGGCAACCAGACGCAGTTGTACCTGAGCAATGGAAACGATACGCACAGCCTGTTACCGTCCGTGACCCTGATTCGAGGGAACCAAACAATCAAGGCTGGCGCCGACCTCCGTCTGACCCGGATCAATCTGTTCAACCCTGATGCGCCCGCGGGATCGTACACGTTCACTCAAGCATTCACGCAGGGTCCGAATCCGCTCACAAGCTCAACCTTCGCTGGCGATGGGTTCGCGAGCCTTCTGCTGGGGACTGCCGCTTCGGGCTCTATCTCAAATACGGCGGGAGTTTCGCTGCAGAATTTCTATTACGCGGGATATATCCAAGACGAAATCA
>C688J35102_120989107_pt1 | contig 10104 bp, 13 predicted proteins | sample HopSoiMetagenom2_FD_35102 | JGI IMG/M metagenome (IMG submission 35102) | reverse complement strand
GGCCGCCGACCGTTTCGCCGCGGCGGGCGGACGCGCATCTTGCCTCAGCCCTCGCCCGCGCCCCCCGGAGCCCCGCCGTGACCGCCACCGCCGACCCTCCCCTCGTCACGGTCGTCATCCCCACCTGGAACCGCCTTGCGCTGCTGCGCCACGCGGTGGCCTCGGTGGTGGCGCAGGGCTATTCCGCGTGGGAGCTGGTGGTGGTGGACGACGGGTCTACGGACGGCACCGTGGCATGGGTGAAATCGCTCGGCGACGCGCGCATTCGCGTGGTGGAGCTCGCCCACTGCGCCCACGTCGGCCGGCTGCGCAACGCGGGGGTGCGCGCCGGTTCGGGCGAGCTGGTCGCCTTCCTCGACTCCGACGACGCGTGGCTGCCGGGGAAGCTGGAGGCGCAGGTCGCCGCGATGCGCGCGACGGGCGCGCGCTGGTGCTACGGGCGCTACGAGGTGATGGACGCGGACGGGCAGCCGGCGCCGCGCCGCGCGGGAGAGTTCCGCGCGCGCTCCGGCCCCATCGCCCGCGACCTGCTGCTCGACCGCGCCGACGTCTTCGTGGGCACGCTGCTGGTGGAGCGGACGCTGTTCGAGGAGGCGGGCGGCTTCAGCGAGGACCCGCGCGTGCGGCGGCGGGAAGACTGGGAGCTGCACGTGCGCCTGGCCATGCGCGCCGACGCGCTGGCGCTCGATCAGCCGCTGGCGCGCGTCCGCAACCACGGCACGCGCACCACGGCGGAGATGGGGGAGCCGTACACCATCACCCTGGCGACCTACGATGCGTTTCTGGCGACGGACCCGCCCGCCGGCCTCGCTCGCCTCGCGCGGCGCGGCCGCGCCGTGCACCTGGCCGACGCGGGCGCGGAGCAGCTCGTGCGCGGAGCCTGGGCCAGGGCCGTGGGGATGTTCGGCCGCGCGCTGCTCGGCGGCGCGCCTCCCGGCCACTGGGCGCGCGCGTTCGTCCGCGGCGCGCGGGCGAGGCTGCAGCGTGGCAGGTGAGGCCGCACCCCGGTAGATTCGGCCGCGCCGGCTGCATCCATCGTCCCCCTCCCGCTTGATCCCACGGCTCGATGGCCGACACGCCCCAGACTCCCGGCACGGACCCACACGCCGCCCCCCGCGCCGCGGATGGCGGGAGCGACGGCGCCGGCCTCGTCTCGGTCGTGATCGCCTGCTACAACGCTGCCGACTTCGTGGCCGGCGCCATCGACTCCGTGCTGGCGCAGGGCCACCCCGCCGTGGAGGTGGTGGTAGTCGACGACGCCTCCACCGACGCGAGTTGGGAGGCGGTCGCGGCGTTCGGCGGCCGCGTGAGCGCGCTCCGCCTCCCCGCCAACCGCGGCCCCTCGCACGCCCGCAACCGCGGCGTGGAGCTCTCGCGCGGCGAGTGGCTGATGTTCCTGGACGCGGACGACTTCATCGCTCCCGACACCATCGCGGGACTGGTGGAGGCGGCGCGGGGCGTCCCCGGCTCGCTCGCCGCGTGCCCCTGGGAGTTCCTCCAGCAGCAGGCGGACGGGGGATGGGTCGCGCAGGTGCCGCGGCGGCCCTTCGCCCCGGTCGGTGATCCGCTCGCCGGGTGGCTGTCGGGGCACTGGGCGCCGCCCTGCGCCGTGCTCTACCCGCGCCGCGTCTTCCTCTCCGCCGGCGCCTTCGACGAGTCGCTGCGCCGCAACGAGGACGGCGACCTGGCGATGCGGGCCTTCGCGAGGGGCGCGAGGATTGTGCTGGCCGCGCGCGGAAAGAGCTTCTACCGGCGCCATTTGGACCCGCACCGGGCCCTCTCCACCGACGATCGCTCGGGCGCGGGGCTGCGCTCGCAGCTGCGGGTGCTCGACAAGCTGGTGGCGCTCCTGGAGTCGCAGGGACCGCTGGAGGAGTACCGTCCCCTGGTCGAGGTGCAGTACGGGCACGTCGCCAACCACGCCTTCCAGGTGGGGGATTTCGCGGTGGCGCGGGAGTGCCTGGCGCGCGGCGGCAGGGGAGCCGCGATGGTGGTGCGCTCTAAGACCCTCGCGGGGCGGCTGCTGACGGCGGCGCTGGGGCTGGAGCGGAAGCAGCGCATCATCCGCCTCCTGCGCCGGTGGAGCGCCACTCTCGAGGGGCGTCTGTGGCGGTGAGACCACGTGTGGAACTGGTGGCCGACAACGGGTCGCCGCGCGGCATCGCGGCGTGGGTTAGATCACTCGGCGATGCCCGGCGGAGGCCCCTCGACGCACCCATCTCGGCTGACTGCGGGTGCGAGGGGCTACACGCCGGATTTGGTTTCGGCGAGTTCCTCGACACCCAAGAACGAGTGGTGCCGGGCAAGCTTGAGGTGCAGTTCGCCGCGATGCGCACGGCCGGCGCGCGGGGGCGAGACGCGAAGCGGGAACCGCGCGCACGGGGCTGATTCGTCTGTACCGGCAGCCACTGCGAGGGCCGGACCGGCTGAACACGCGCACCTGCTTCGACGGGTGGATCCCCGTGGCGAAGTGGGAAGGCAACTCCTATATTCGGGCGGAATTCCGCTCGAATGCGCCGCCTGCTTTACCCGAAAGCGAGCAAGTGCCAACACGGCTTCTGCAACCCGATCAAGCGTCGTCGACCGCCGACGAATTCGTCCCAGCCGAGAAGCAGCGCGGCTCGCTCATCGTGGTGGAGGGGATCGACGGTTCCGGCTCGACGACCCAGATCGCGGAGATTCGGCAGTACCTCCAGCGCCGGCGCCAGAAGCCGGTCTTTACGAAGGAGCCGAGCGACGGTCCCGCGGGGATGCTGATCCGGTTGGCGCTGGAAGGGCGGCTGCTGGGGCCGAACTACGCGTTCCACGATCCTGCCGAGCAGGTGGACAACAGTGGCACGGCGCTCGATCCCGCGACGCTCGCGTTACTCTTCGCCGCGGATCGCGCGGACCACGTTGCGAGTCAGGTGGCACCGAACCTGGCTCGGGGCCGCCACGTCATCTGCGACCGCTACGTCCTCTCGACGCTTGCCTATCAGGGGCTCACGGCCTCTCTGGAGTGGCTCATCGAGATCAATCGGCACATCCTCCGTCCCGATCTGACCTTCTTTCTCGACGTGCCTCCGCAGCAGGCAACCGTACGGATGCGGCAGACCCGGTGGAAGCGCGATTTGTATGAGCTACCGGAGCAGCAGCGGAAGATTCGCGAGAGATACCTCGAATTGATCGAGCGGGAAATCCCGATCGTCGGGCCTGTGGTGGTGGTTGACGCCGCCCGCCCCCAAGCGGAGGTGGCGAAACATATCCAGTCCGTCCTTGGGCAATTCCTCGCCACTGGCAGGGTAGATGAAGCGAAGGGCGAATTGACGCTCCTCTGATTCTTTCCCTAACCCCCGCTTCACGAGCTTATAGCGAACTCCCCGGCTTCGGTTACGATCACCGTACCGAAGCCTCGTCAACTCCGCACTCATCTTTGGTGGAACATGGACAGTGCGTCGAAGAACATGTCGCTCAATGGCTGGCCGGAGATGTTCAAGGATATCTACTTCTTCAGCCAGAACGCCGAGCGCGACCAGTACCAGATCTTCGCACACCTGCTCGAAGTGGTGGCGGGCTTCCAGCACGCGGTCTATGAGCGGAATTATCCTCTCGCGACGACCTCGGTCGCGAAGATCTTCTCGTGGTTCTGCGCCTTGCTGAAGGCGGTGGGGGAAGAAGAGGATCTGGCAATGACCGTGTTCGAGAAGTACCCGAGGCTTTGCCCTCGTTGCCAGCGCGACGAGTGCAAGTGTGGCGACGGGGCGCTCCCCGAGATCGACACCGGCTGGTTGCGGAAGCAGGTAGCGAGCCGGCGTGGCAGCATGCCGGGCCCGTTGCACGAGTGGCAGAAGATGTTCGATCGCATTTACGACGAGAGCGGGCGCGCTGCCCGCGTGGCTCCCGGCTCGCCCGAGGCCCGGGTTCGCCTGGAGGTTGCTGCGATGAAGCTGATCTGGGAGCTGGCCGAGGTCGCCGAGGCGATGCGCCAACCGCTGTACCCGGAGAACCTTCGGGCCGAGCTCGCGGACGTTTTCGCGTGGCAGTGCGCGCTCGTCAACGCGTTGCCGGGCGCGTTCGGAGAGGAGGAGGGTCCACTCTCGTTTTCGGAGGTGATCTGGCAACAATACCCGAACGAATGTGACACGTGCCTGAACGCGACCTGCATCTGCCAGCCCAAGCCGATCCGGGAACTGATCAGCAAGACCAACATCGTCCTGCCTTCCGTTCGCGACGAGCTGACCAAGCTGTTCCATCGAGGCAAGTTCGACTTCGACTTTGCGCGAGCCGCATACCGCGATGAGCGAGCGGCCGTGCTGGTGCTGGACTGCGACGAGTTCAAGAAGGTCAACGAGGCGGGGCACACGTTCGGTGACGAGGTCCTGAAGTACGTGGCGAAGGCAATTCAGTCGGTCGTCGAGAACAGGGGCCGCGCATACCGTTACGGGGGCGACGAGTTCGTCGTCCTGCTCTTCGGCCTGACTCCCGGAGAGGTCGACGAGATCGCCGTCGGGATCCGCGACGCCGTCCGAGAGGGTGAGGCACCCAGGCCCGAGCCCGGGAAGGAAGTGGCGGTGGGGGTGACGATTGGGATCGCGGCCCAGAACGGCGGTGCGGATCAGGCGCTGTTCGACGCCGCGGACAACGCATTGATGGCCGTGAAAGCCGCCGGCCGCCGGGGGAGTGTGGTGTACAAAGACCGGGAAGTCGCACCGCCGCCGGGAAGCTGATACAGAAGTGCGTGGTTCGGTCTCAGTCCCAGGCGCCGAGCAGGCGGCGGACGAGGACGAGCTGGCCGACGTGGTAGGCCGCGTGGTCGGCGGCGAGGAGGATCTCGCGCAGGTACGTCTGCCCCTGGCCGTGGGGGATGCGGGCGAAGAGGTCGACCTCGGCGTCGGCGGCGAGCGCCTGCAGGGCACCGCGGTCGGCGTGGAAGGCGGAGACGCTGCGGTCCCAGGCGTCGGCGTCCGGTGGCGCGGCGGAGTCGGGCCAGTAGTCCTCGGGCCAGCTCAGCTCGGCGTACTGCGGGTTGCGCGAGAAGTCGAGGATGTCGTGCTGGGTGATGCGCAGGTGCTCCAGCAGCTCCCAGGGCGAGTAGGGGAGCCCGTCGGGGCGTACGCCGCGCAGCCCGGGGGCGAGCCCCGCCACCGCGCGGTCGTAGTCGACGTGCGCGTCGCCCCAGGCGAGGAGCTTCCGCAGCTGCTCGCGGAGCGCGGCGTCGTGCGAGTCGGCGCTCACGCGAACGCCCTCCCGTCCACCGTCTCGCCGTTCATCGTGCCCTCCACGCACTGCACGTAGGCGGCCGCCAGCTTTCGCGCGGGAACGCCGCCAGCGGGGTCCATCCCCATCATCTCCAGCGTCTCGCTCACCCAGGGCGGGCTCACCACGTTCACGCGCAGGCCGCGCGGGAGCTCCAGCGCCGCCGCTTTGGCGAACGCCTCGACGGCGGCGTTCACGGGGCTGATCGCCGCGCTCCCGGGCATCGGCTCGTGCGCGAGCACGCCGCTGGTCAGCGTGAACGACCCGCCGTCCGCCACGTGCGCCAGCCCCAGGCGGACCACGTTCACCTGGCCCATCAGCTTGCTCCTCAGCCCCAGCGCGAAGCCCTCGTCGCCCAGCTCGGCGAGCGGCTTGAAGGTCGCGTTCCCGGCGCAGCACACCACCGCGTCGAAGGGCGCCGCCGCGCGGAACAGCGCCTCGATCGACGCGGGAGACTCGACGTCCGCCCGGAACTCGCCGCCGCTGTGCCCCACGCGCACCACCTCGTGCCGCTCCGCGAGCGCATCCGCCGCCGCCCGCCCGATGGTCCCCGTGGCCCCGATCACGATCACCCGCATGGGTTCTCCCGTTCCAATCCTCGAATACATGGGTCACGCAAGGGCCGCGGAGACGCAGGGAGAATCGTCGCTCTCCTCCGCGGCTCTGCGTCTCTGCGTGAGATTGCCGTTGCCGTTCGCCGCCTAACGCGGAGCCTGGGGCCCGCGCCCGGCGTCGCGCTTGTCCAGCCGGCCGATCTCGATGTGCGTGGCCGTCACGTCGCCGGAGAGGTCGGCCATGCGCTCGGTGATCTCGATCACGGCGCGCACCCCGTCGCCCCAGACCTGGCCCACGTAGCGGTCGCCCGCGTGAAACAGCACCCGCTGCGCCTCTTCCAGCTTCTCGATGGCCTCCCACACCAGCTCGCGGGCCTGCTCCAGGTAGTCCCTCGCGGTTGGCTGCGGCTCGGCCATGCGTTCCGGGTGGGCGCGGGTGATGGTCGGCGTTCCACGAACGCGGCAGAATGCGGCCTCCGGCACCCCGCGCACAAGGGCGGCCCGCCCCCGCCGGCGCTCAGGGCTTGGGCGTGATGCGCTGGATGCGCGCCATCAGGTCCGCCTGGCGGGCCTCCGCCAGCGACCGGCCGATCTCGGCACCCTTCTCGGCCAGCGCCGCCTGGCTCGCCGCCAGCCGCTGGCCCAGGGGCGTGCGGAAGAAGGCGACCAGCGCCCGCAGGTCTTCCTCGGAGAAGGCGCCGGCATAGAGCGTGGCGAAGGCGGTCTTCGCCTCCTCGCTGGCGAACATCTCCGTCCCCCACTCGTTCATGGTGGCGCGGTAGGGCTCGAGCATGGGATTGGCGCGGATCTGCTGCTCCAGCGCCACCCTCACCCCCACCGCCGACACCTCCTGCAGGTGCATCACCTCCAGCAGCTCGCGCGCGGCGGCCAGCTGGCCGGCGGTCGGCGGCGCCGTATGGGTACTGTCCTGGGCAGCCGCACGCACCGGGAGCAGCAGGGCACAGCCGACGACCAGGACGGAGAGGGCACGCATGTCACGAGCTCCTTGGATGGCGAGGGGAAGACGGCCGTGCTCCCGAATCTTCATCCCCCGCGCGGAGGCGCGCCAGAGGGTGCGTCAGATCGAATTCGAATGAAGAGTGGCGCTTCGGAAGCCTGGGTTCGAGGTGGACTTGGGATTGAGCGGTTTGCTTTCAGGCTCGGAGTACGCCGCGCGCCCGCAGCCGCGTCGCCCTCTCCCTGCGCCTGAGAGCGCAAACCCTCTCCCGTACCAGGAGAGGGACTGTGGCCGCGGTGCCGGCAAGGCCTGCAAAACGTCGTGCCGCGGCAGACAATCGCTGCCGGTTGGTCTGCGAAAGCGCCGGAGACATTACCTCTCCCGGAAACGGGCCCGGAACGGGAGAGGTGGCGAGCCTTGGCGAGCCGGAGAGGGCGCTGAGCTGCGGGCAGGAGCGGGATACGCTCCTGGATTGAACCGCAATCCGCTCTAATTAGACCGGTTCGAGCGCGCGGTGCGGCTCCGGCGGCAGCTCCACGCGCATGCGGTCGCCCGGGCGGACGTCGCCGCCGGCCACCACGATCCCCATCACCCCCGCCTTGCGCACGAGTCCGCCCTGCTCGTCGCGGTCCAGCACCGCGGCCATCAGCCCGGGCTGGAAGCGGTCGAGCTGGATGCACGGGTTGCGCAGCCCGGTCACCTCGACCACGGCCGCGCCGCCAAGGTGCAGCCGCGCGCCGACGGGGAGCGCGAGCAGGTCGATGCCGCGCGTGGTGACGTTCTCGCCCATCTCCCCCGGCTTCACCACGAACCCGGCGGCGCCGAGCTCGTCGTGCAGCTCGGCGTGGACCAGGTGCACCTGGCGCAGGTTGGGCTGCGTGGGGTCGCGCGCCACGCGCGAGCGGTGCTTCACCGTCACCCCCAGGTGCGCGTCGCCCTCCACGCCGAGCCCCGCGAGGAGGCGGATGGCGTCGCGGTTCGGCTTCCCGAAGGTGTGCGTGCCGCTGAGGCTCACCGCTTCGACAGTTCCTTCCATCTTCCTCGATCCAGTTGGCCTTACACGGAGACGCGGAGGGCGGCGAGAGAGCGTCAGCTCTCGGAGGCGCGCCGCGGGAACGACGCGATGGCCAGCATCAGTCCGGGAACGATGAAGACGAGGAAGAACGGGTCGCCCGTCACCGCCAGCGCGGCCGCGCCGAAGGCCAGGTAGACGGCGGAGACGATCCCCGACGGCACCAGCGACACGCCGTCGCCCTGCAGGCGGCGGAGGAAGGTCCAGAGCACGATGCAGGCGAAGGCCACCATCGCCGCGCCGCCCCAGTGCCAGCCGAGCGCGAGGCCCTGCACCAGCTCGTCGGGGGCGTGGGACTCGGCGAGCTTCGCCCGGAGCCGGGGCCAGCCGAGGAGCGAGTGCGCGGCGCTGCTCGCGATCATCAACACGCCGGCGACGATGCCGAGAATGCTGCGGGAGCGGCTCAAGGCTTCAGCCTCCGTCCAGGGATGGGGGGGTGGATGGGATCAGGTCCAGCAGGCCGGCGGGTTGACCGCGAGCGCCACCGTGCGGATGGTGTCGGTCATTCGGACGATGGCGTGCGGGGGGATGCTCAGGCCGGACCGCGAGTGGCGGATTCGCGCAGCTCCGCGACCACGTCGAGGAGCTTCTCGGCCATCCCCCGGTGCGGCGGCGCGCCCGCGCGCAGGGCGGCGACCAGGAGGGCGATGGAGACCGCGCGCCCCCGGTCGGCGTCGCTGCCGAGCGCCAGCACCGCGTCGTGCGCGACCCGCATCCGCCGCTCCACCCGCTCCGCGTCGGCGCCCTCGCCGATGCTCCCGGCGATCGCCTCCAGCTCCGCCGCCGCGCGCAGCCGTGCGGCTGCCTGGTCCCTGTCTTCGCGCAATCCGGTTCTCCGGTCGGTCGATGGATGGATCCCGGGCGGCTACAGCTCCCGGGTGGCGCCGCGGTAGACGCGGACCGCCTCGGCGCCGCCGTGCAGCACCAGCCGCGCGCCGGGGCGCCCACGGGCGCGCAGCAGGTCGTGCATCAGCGGCTCCTCGCCGTCCCAGGGGTAGGCGTACACCAGGTCGAATTCGTCCAGCGCGTGCCCCAGCTCGGCGTACCCCGACACCCCCGAGCCGATGGTGCCGGTGCGCCCGTCGCCGGTGCGCGGCGTCCACCGGTAGCCGGGGGGGATGAAGCTGCCGGCGGCGAAGCGCGCTCCCGAGCCGAAGCGCGCGGCCAGCCCCCGCGCGATCTCCACCAGCTCCGGGTCGAGCTCGATGCCGTAGGCCTCGAAGCCCAGCAGGTCGGCCATGATGGTGATCACCCCCGTGGCCGAGCCCCACTCCAGGAAGCGGAGCCCCGGGGCGCGCAGCTCCAGCAGGAGCCGGAGCATCCGCTCGTAGTCCGCCGGCACGAAGGGGTGGAACTCGTGGCGTCGCACCTCGCGGTCGAAGCGCCGCCAGATCTCGTCGCCCTCCCTCCCCAGCGCCGCCAGCCGCGACAGCAGCGCGGCGTCGACGCCGCCGACAGGCGAACGAGGGACCGGCCCCGCATCACTCAACCCACATCGCCGTCCGTCCCCGTCTCGACCTCGCCGCCGTCCGCTTCGCCGTCCTCGGCCGCCTCGATCTCGTCGTCGCGGCCCTCGCGGCGGGCGGCCTTCTTCTCGGCCTTCGCGTCCTTCTTCTTCTGCTTCTCGATCTCCTTCTGCCGCTTCTCGAAGCCGTAGTTCGGGCGCCTCGCCATGCTTCCTCCCCGTCTCTGCTGGTTGCCTGCCGCACGGGCCGAGCGCTGCGCTGGCCGCGGATTCCACGTGCTCCGGCACTGAAGATACGCTCCGCGGGCGCCGGCTGCACGTGCCTCTCCGCGCGCGCGGCGCGGCTCATGCAAGGGAGAATTGGGCCTGACCGGCGTGAAACCTTCGGCTAACGTTGGATGGAGGGGTCCGTCGTCGGCGAAAGCATACTCCCTTGCGCCATGCTTTCGCGCAGGGCCGGGACGAATCTCACCTGAACAACGAGGCGGAGCATGGCACGCGAGACGGGTACCGTGGAACGGTTCATGGACGAGAAGGGCTTCGGCTTCATCAAGCCGGACAGCGGCGGCAAGGACGTGTTCGTGCACCACTCGGCCATCGGCGGGAGCGGCTTCAAGTCGCTGTCGCAGGGGCAGCGCGTGGAGTTCGACCTGGTGCAGGACCCCAAGGGTCCGCGCGCCGAGAACGTCTCGACGCTGAACGAGTAGCCCTTCCGGCCGGGCGCGCGGGCGGATCGCCCCGCGCACCTACCCTGGATGGACGCGCGGCCGGCGGGCCCCGGCAGGACCCGCCGGCGCGCGTGCGCCGATCATCCCCATCG
>C688J35102_120989110_pt1 | contig 10116 bp, 11 predicted proteins | sample HopSoiMetagenom2_FD_35102 | JGI IMG/M metagenome (IMG submission 35102) | reverse complement strand
GCAGCAGGACGCGATGGCAGACTTCCTCGACTTCGTACATGTTGTGCGATGTCCAAAGCACACCTGTTTTCCCCGAGCTCACGAGCCGCCGGATGTGCGACCGGACATCGCGTGCCGTTGCCGGATCGAGCGAGGCCGTCGGTTCATCAAGCAGCAGCAGTTCCGGCGTATTCAGCATTGCTTTTGCCAGTGAAACACGCGTCTGCTCACCCGAGGAAAGCAGGCCACATTTCGTGTCGCGAAAGCGGCGCAGATCGAACTCGTCGATGAGAGTCTCAATCCGGTCTGCCAAGTTCGTGACGGCATAGATCATGCCGAACACTCGAAGGTTTTCGAAGACGGTCAGATTTCCAGGGAGCGGCGCGTACACAGCCGAGAAGTTCGCTTTTTCCAACGCTGCTTTCCGCTTGCGCGCGAGATCGATCCCCGTGATCGAAATTCGGCCGCGGGTCGGTTCGAGCACGCCGAGAATCATGCTGATGGTCGTGGTTTTACCGGCCCCATTAGGCCCGAGGAGGCCGACGATCTCGTTTTGGGCCACATGGAACGAGATGTCGTCTACCGCGAGTGTTTCGCCGTAGCGTTTGGTCAGATGCTCCGCTGTTAGGACCCCGCGCACATCTCTATTGTGCGCAGGCGCACTCGCGCACATCTCCAATGTGCGCAGGCTTAGAAGACACCTGCCGATCAGCGAAGCAAGAGGCGGCAGCGGCCTTCCATGGCAGAAGCGAGCGTGATCTTGAAAAGGTCGATGATCGCGCGACCACCCTTTCGCTGCCACAGATCAAAGCTGCTTAGCTGGTAGTAGTGAGTCACGATTGCATCTGCTACCAATAAGCGAATCTCCAGAACACACGGTCAGGCGGCCGCTCATGTACCAGCGCTGGGACTCCCTGACCTTTCTGCATTGGGCCTATGAGCCCGGGAGTATTCGCCCTCTTGTTCCTCCGGAACTTGAGCTTGACACCTGGGATGGGGCAGCATGGATCGGACTGACGCCTTTCCTGCTCACCGGATTGCGGCCGCCATTGTTCCCGACTTTTCCATGGATTTCACGGTTCCCGGAAATGAACGTGCGGACATATGTTCGCGGCCCTGACGGGGAACGCGGTATCTGGTTTTTCACGCTGGAGGCTGACCGGCTCCTAGGCGTTGTCGGCGCGCGAATGTCGTATGCTTTGCCCTACCGCTGGGCGAAAATGAGCGTACGCCGGAACGATCGCAAAATTGAATACAGAAGTGAGCGCCACTTTCGTTCGGGGCGAGCCCGTATTGTAGTGCTCCGGAACGGTCCGATTCAGCCCGCCCGGCAGGAGATCTTCCTGACGGCACGCTTCCGACTCTATACGAAGATTGCAGGTCGCCTCGCATTCGCACAGGTCGACCATCCACCCTGGCCGCTTGAGTGTGCGACGGCCGTAGAACTGGAACAAGACGTGGTTGAAAGTTCCAACGTTCCGCGGCCGTCCGGCAAACCCCTCGTTCATTTCTCACCGGGAGTCGACGTTCGGGTCGGACGACCGAGGCTGCTTCGCTGAAACGCTGAACATTGCATATCCTGAAATCGTGAAAGGATACCGCTACCGAATCACTGTGGAGCCGCTCGAAGGGCCAAAAGGAGAACGGATCGAACAATCGCCGCTCGTATTCGAAGCGGTAAACCATGACGAGATACTTGGGTTGGTTGAGCGCAGGCGGGAACGCGGCGAGTTTGATAGCAATACTGCCGCTTCTCTGATCGTCGGTTTGAAATTGTTCTCGGAGGTAATGCTCCAGAACAAAGACTCTCCTCTGTTTTCGCCTCTCATGCCTCACTTTCGGGAGTTCATGAAGCGGCTGAAGAGTCCGCCGACGGACACTGACAATCCCCAGAATGGCTGATCTGAACGTTCTGCAACCCACGACCCTCGAGGGAAATCCAATGAAGTAGCAACATGCCGACTTATCAGAAGAGTCCCGAGGCGATCTCCCGCCTTTCTCCTGAGCAGTATCGAGTAACGCAGGAGAACGCGACCGAGCGCCCCTTTCGAAACGAGTATTGGGACCACAAGGAACCAGGCCTTTACGTCGATATCGTGTCAGGCGAACCGCTCTTTACGTCGCTGGATAAATTCGACAGTGGGTGTGGCTGGCCGAGCTTTACGCGCCCGGTGGAAGACAAAAATGTCCTTGAAAAGCGCGACACCACGCACGGAATGCTCCGAACAGAGGTGCGCTCGAGTGGTGGGGACAGCCACTTGGGTCACGTGTTTCCGGACGGACCCCGGCAAACCGGAGGTCTGCGCTACTGCATCAACTCTGCGTCTTTGCGCTTCATCCCCGTCGACAAACTCGAAGCAGAGGGTTACGGCGAGTACGTCAAGTTGTTCCACACCGCAGAGACAGAAAAGGAGAGCTAAGAATGGCAACGGAAACTGCAATTCTCGCTGGAGGATGCTTCTGGGGCATGCAAGACCTGCTGCGCCGATTCTCGGGCGTGATCTCGACGCGAGTCGGATATTCGGGCGGCGATGTTCCCAACGCTACCTACCGCAACCATGGAACCCATGCAGAGGCAATCGAGATTACTTTTGACCCCCAAAAGCTGAGCTTTCGCCAGTTGCTTGAGTATTTCTTCCAGATTCACGACCCCACCACGCCAAATCGCCAGGGCAACGATCGCGGAATGAGCTACCGTTCGGCTATCTTCTACACCAACGACGAACAACGACGGATCGCTAAGGAAACGATTGCGGATGTAGAGGCTTCGGGTCTTTGGCCCGGCAGGGTCGTTACCGAAGTGACGCAAGCCGGTCCGTTCTGGGAAGCGGAACCGGAGCACCAGGATTACCTGGAGCGCTTTCCTAAGGGTTACACGTGCCACTACGTTCGGCCGAACTGGAGGCTACCGGCCCGAGCGGAGGCGGGACGAGCCGTCTAGTCAGTCGTTTTCGGTTCTAGCTTTAGTCATTATCCTTCCGACCGCAAAGGATCGCATATCCGGCTGCCATAAGCCCTACACCGGCAAGAATCTCGCGAGAATGACGTTGGATCTTGTCGGTCAGGCTCCAGGTTTTGGCCTGGTTACCGAAGATCCCGTGAGCGGCGTACTGGTTTCCCGGTACGGTCTCGAACAGATTGTCGGGCCTGTCGCGGGAAATCGGGTTCTGCGTTTCCTGTCCTTCGACCGCATGCTTCGCAAGGTAGCGATCTGCAAAACCAGGCGCGATCTTTTGCCCCAGTATGGCCTGATAAGTTGACCACGCCACCCAAACTTCTCGTTTTCGTTGGCCGGATGCCCAGACAATCGCGCGCGCCGCGACTTCCGGCTGAAAGATAGGAGCGACGGGCTGTGGATGATTCGGTAACCGGGTCCGGCACCAATCGAACTGCGGCGTGTTCAGTCCGGGAAGATGAACAATCGTCAGGTGAACCTTGCTTTTGTCATGGATCAGCTCCGAACGGATCGAATCGGTGAAACCGACGATTGCGTGCTTGGCGCCGCAGTACGGAGCCTGCAATGGGATGGAGCGATAGGCGAGAGCCGAACCCACCTGAATGATCGTGCCGGCATTCCTTGGCTTCATCCTCTTCAGTGCGGCCATCGTGCCGTAGACGCAACCTAGGTACGTAACTTCCGTGGCGCGCTTGAACTCGTCGGGGCGGATCTCGACGAACGGAGAGAAGATGGTGGTCATCGCGTTGTTCACCCAAATGTCGATGGGCCCGAACTCGCGCTCCGTTCGATCTGCAGCCGCTTCCACCTGCTCCGGGTCGGAAACGTCGGTCGGCATGATCAGGGCCTTGCCGCCGGCCTCTTCCACTTCTTTCTTCGCCGTATTCAGACGATCGATACCACGTGCGAGCAAAGCAATCCGTGCTCCGGATTTCGCGAATTCACGGACGGTGGCCCGGCCCACGCCCCCTGACGCACCCGTGATCACTACCACCTGGTCTCGACGACTGGTCACTTTCTTCTCTCCTCCTGAGTTGCAGATCTCAACATCTGTGAGACACAAAAATGCTTGGCTGTAGCGCGGAAAACGTACAAACGAAGGCAGAGTTTTGCATGTTATGGTGTAGCTAAGTGTCGTCAGCCCTCAACTTTCATCTGGAACAATATGAGGGCCCTCTTGACCTTCTGCTCGACCTGATCCGCAAGCAGCAGGTCAATATCTACGACATTCCGATTGCGAAAATCACGGCGCAGTATCTGGAGTACATGCAGAAAGCTGTCGAGTTGGACATTGAACTGAGTTCCGACTTTGTTTATATGGCAGCAACCCTGATCCATATCAAGAGCAAGTTGCTCTTGCCCCGGGATCCTGAACTCGAGAAAATGTCGCCGGAAGAAGATCCGCGCCAGGAACTCGTGGAGCGCCTCATTGAACACGAGCGCTTCAAGAACGCCGCCGAGATGTTGCAGCAAAAGCGAATGGTGGAGGAGGCGGTTTGGTCTAACCCTCAGATCGAGCAATTCTTGTCTGAGGGGGAAGGCCCTGGCCTTGCCGTTACCATCCACGATCTCGTTCGTACCTTCGAGACCGTTCTCGCGCGAGCCAAGAGTCGCCCGACTTACGAGGTGGGCCGGGAAGACGTGAGCGTGCCCGAGATGATCCAGTACCTGCAAGATCAGCTTGGGAGAGCACGCGGGTCGAAGGGACTTTCAGCAACTCGTCTTTTTGAGGAGCTGCGCAGCCAGCGAGCCATTATCTGTCTGTTCCTCGCCATCCTGGAACTCGTCAAGCGCCGCGACGTCGAACTTGTGCAAGGGGAGGCCTTCGGAGATATCGGCCTTCGCCGCGGACCTGAGTTCGGGTCCCCTACGGAATCGACGGAAAGCTATGCTGAGGTCGAACAGGAATATCGCTGACGAGCATGGATGTAGTTGAAGATCCGGAAACATCCGGAGTCGCCGAACTCGAAAACGAAGAACCCCAAGGCGAACAAACGGAGCTAGGGCTGCTGGAATCCCCCGAAGCGGGCGATTCCCAGGAATCCGAAGATGTTTTGATCGCCGAGGCCGTTTCCGAGCCGCCGCCCGACTCTTCGGAATCGCTATCGCTGAAGGCGATCATTGAAGCCGCAATCTATATCACGGATGAGCCGCTAAGCCCCGAACAGATTGCGACTGCGGTCGAGCAGCCGCTTTTGGTTGTCAACGAAATCTTGCAGCAGCTTGTGGCCGAATACGCCGTGCCCGGCCGGGGCTTGGCCGTCCGCGAACTCGCGGGCGGATATAAGATGTCCACCAAGCCCGAATACCACGAGCCGATCCGGCGCTTTGTCAAGCGACTGCAGCCGCCGCTCAAGTTGTCGCTCGCGGCACTGGAAACGCTCGCGGTCATTGCGTACAAACAGCCGATCACGGGACCGGAAATCCTCGATATCCGGGGCGTACAAGGCGCGGGCGTGCTCAAGACGCTGCTCGATCGAAAGCTGATCGCAACCGCCGGTCGCAAAAACGTGCTCGGTAAGCCGATGATGTACAAGACCACTCGCGAATTCCTGATTCAGTTCGGGCTTGATTCATTGGCAGAGTTGCCCACCTTGAAGGAATTTGAAGAATTGGGCCGCATGGCGCTGACGGATGAAGAGGTCAGTCCGGAACCGCAGACAACAACTCCTGCTCCAACGACAGCTCCCGCAGAACCGAACGCGGACGCGTCTGAAGAGCGCGCCGAAGCCATCCCGGAAGCGGCCGGCGACACCGAAGAGAAGCCACGAGAGAAGTCATTGGACGAGATCTCGGCAGAGCCCTCCGCTACGGACAAATCTGTCGCTGATCCCGAGACACAGGACAGTAACCCCCATGCCTGAAGAACGCCTTCAGAAACTTTTGGCACACGCAGGCATTGCAAGCCGTCGCAAAGCGGAAGAATTGATCTTGGCCGGACGCGTTTCGGTCAATGGTGCGACCGTGACGGAACTAGGGTCGAAGGCGGACCTTTCGAAAGACAAGGTCAAAGTCGATGGCCAGATGATTGGCGTTCCGAAACATCACCTCTACTTTGCCCTTAACAAGCCGAAAAACGTTGTGAGCACGGTGCGTGATCCTGAGGGTCGACAAACGGTGATGTCCTTCTTCAAAGGTTTTCATGATCGGCTCTATCCGGTGGGCCGGTTAGATTACGCGAGTGAGGGATTGTTATTACTGACGAACGACGGCGATTTCGCCAATCGCCTCATGTCGCCCGCAAGCCACGTCACTAAGACATATCTGGTGAAAGTCAACGGGCCTCTCACTTCCGAACAGGAAGAGTCGTTTCGTCGTGGTATCCCGATACACGGGCGCAAGACCGCTCCGGCCTACCTGAAGCTCATCAAACCGGGCGTAAATCCCTGGTTTGAGGTGCGCCTGGTGGAGGGTCGGCAGAACCAGATCCGCATCATGTTCAAGCACCTTGGCCGACTGGTAGAGAAGCTGAAGCGGATCAGGATCGGGTTTCTCGATTTGGGAGATCTGAAGCCGGGTGCATATCGTACCCTGACGAGAGCGGAAGTTGCTCGTTTTCATAAGCTGCTTGAAATGGGTGAGGCAGGAGAGAAGAGTTCGGGAAATGATGAACGACACAGAAATGGAGCGGTTGTTAAGAGAAGCAAAAACAATCGCGGTAGTCGGGCTGTCGAGTAATCCGATTCGTCCCAGCTTCGGAGTATCTCGGTTCCTGCAACGGCAAGGGTTCCGCGTCATACCTGTCAATCCGAATGAAACGGAAGTGCTCGGAGAGCGTGCCTATCCCACGCTCCGAGACGTGCCTGACCCTGTGGATATCGTGAATGTATTTCGTCGTCCCGCCCGCGTACCCGAAGTGGTGGATGATGCGCTCGCCAAGGGTGTTCGTTGTATTTGGATGCAGGAAGGCGTGGTGAATCATGACGCCGCCAGCAAGGCGGTGCAGGCGGGCATGTCGGTTGTGATGGACAAGTGCATCTTGAAAGAGTTGGCTAGACTGTTGAGCTAGTCGTTCTCCCCTCGCCACTGTGTTGTGATCACATCGAAATTCCGAGCGATCCGTGGTCGGGCGCTATTCCCGACAATGTCGATTGCCCTCGTTCTCTCTTTGTCCGCAGCTTTGTGCTTCCTTGCGAGTTGCCGTGCGCCGCACTCCGATTCCATCGGCCAAGGGTACGTTGCGCCTCAAACCTTAAACTTTCGCCCTGATTTAACCAGCAAGAACCCGAGTCCAGTCACCCTGAAGCATGGAGATCCGGTGGACATTATCGATGTCCGGCGACGGTTCGTAAAGGTGAGGGCACCCTCGGGTGAGGAAGGCTGGGTAGATGCGACCCAATTGCTCAGCCCGGAACAGATGACCCGGATCCGTGAAGACGCGAAGAAAGCGAGCGCACTTCCTTCTGAAGGGTCAGCCAGTGTTTACGAAGCGCTCAACATACATATAGAGCCCAACCGCCAATCTCCGGCGTTTGCGAAAATTCGCGAAGGCCAGTATGTCAGCGTGCTCGCCCATAGGTTGTCGCCCAGGGTTGGACCCGCACCGCGCCCCCCGGCTTTGATCCGCGAGCGCCCACAACCCGAATCGCGCAAACAACGCCGGGACAAGCAACGCAAAAATGGGCCGCCCAGCCCAGCGGCTCCCAAGGCGCCCGAGAATTGGGAAGACCTGTCTTCGGAACGAATCGAAGGTTCGGAAAGCCCGGCGGACGCTAAAGCAAGGCGCGAGAGCGAAGAGGCTGCGAAAGCGCTGGAAGAGTCAAAGAAACCTGTATCGCTCGAAGACTGGACACTCGTTCGAACCAAAGAGGGGCAGATCGGCTGGGTGTTGAGTCGTAATTTGACGATGGCGATACCAGATGAAGTGGCCCAGTATTCGGGCGGCGCGCGAATCACGTCCTACTTCGATCTGGGAGAAGTGAAGGACGAAGAGAAGGGAACAAAGCACAACTGGCTTTGGACGACGGCTTCGGAGCAGATTACCTATGACTTCGATGCCTGGCGAGTCTTTCTGTGGAATCGCCGCCGGCATCGGTATGAGACCTCCTATCGACAGCGCAGGATTGAGGGGTATTATCCGGTTCGCGTCGATCCGTCCGATCCGGGTATCTTCGGGAGAACCTTCCACCTGATCACAAAAGACGACGACGGGAAGTTCAGGACGCGCGGGTATGTATTTGACGGAAGTCGAGTACATCTGACCAGCACCGAAGACTATCGGCTGGACGGATCGAAACCCGGGAAACCGGCCGCGAGCTTAGACACGACCAAACTGGAAGAGAAGGCGCCCCGGAGCGGTTGGTTCCGAGAGAAATGGAGCGCATTCACGAGTTACTTCAGACGCTCGCCTTAGACCTCTTCGATCTTGCCTGCGACTTCGACACGGTCCATAGCGAGAAATTGTTTTACGTGCGGATGTTCGCTCTTCTCCAGATCCGCAACAGGTCCGAAGTAGATGGCTTCGCCTTTAAACAAAAAAACGACCGTATCGGCCACCTTGCGCATCAGGTCCAGATCATGCGTCACAACGACGGACGTGAGACCGAGTTTCTTCTTCAGGTTCAGCATCAGATTGCCGAGGTGATCCGACATAATCGGGTCCACCATCGTGGTCGGCTCGTCATATAAGATGCATTCCGGCTGAGCCGCCAGAGCCCGAGCAATCGCAACCGCCCGCTTATAACCGGTGGAAAGATCGCCGGGATAAGCATCTTTGAAGTTCGCCAGATCAACCATCTTGAGTAGGCCATCCACCACTTCTTCCTTGTTCTCTTCGTTGTAGTCTTCGCGCAACTCCAACGAGAAAAGAATGTTTTCCCCGACCGTTAAGGAGTCGAAAAGCGCGCCGGATTGAAAGACCATCGTCACTTTGCGACGAATTTTCCGTAATTGCTCCTCGGGGCAGTTCGTAATATTGCTATTAGCGACGATAATGGTGCCCGAATCGGGCTTCATGAACCCCATAATGTGGCTCAACGTGACCGATTTGCCTACACCGCTGCGGCCAATGATTGCGATCGTTTGTCCTGCATCTACATAGAAGCTGACGTTCTTGAGCACCGGTCGATCAAAGGTTTTGCTGACGTTACGGAACTCGATGTAGTGCTGAGGGATGTCCGAACTCACGTCAGGGTTTGCCGCCCCTGGTGAGTGATCTCGTGCTCCTTCGAAGTCCATCGTGCCCAGTCCTCCGGTGTGTTGATGTTCTCAACCGTCCATGGCACGCGGACGTACTCGGTGACGAGTTCCTCGAGCAGCCCCATTAGCGAGAGCCGCTTCCGGTCGAGTCTGCGCTGAATGATCGGCAGACACTCCCTTTTGTAAACGGCGCAAAGTGGATGCACCTTACCGCTGAAATCCCGGGTGGCAACACAGCTGCAATTCGAAGCCTGCGCGCGTGCCACTAAAGCCCGGAGATGAGTGACCTCGACTGCAGGCATGTCACACGGCAGAAGCAGGTTTAGATCGGAAGTACTGCTCAGAAGTGCAGTTTCCAGCCCGGATAGCGGACCCATACCCGGCCGCAGGTCAGGAAGGCAGGGGTAGCCAAGCTGTTGATACCGGCCGGGATCTCCAATCAAAGTGACGTTGCCCGTGGCCGCCTTAACGCTCGCCGCGACATCGTCTACGACGTACCGAAACAGCCCTGGAAGCAGGGCTTTGTCCCTGCCCATTCGCGAGCTGTTTCCGCCCGCAAGCACGAATCCGGCGGCTTGCATGCCCAAATAGTAACATTTGCTGCTTAATTTCCGGGTATAATGCGATCAAACAATCTCTGGGTGTCTTGTCGTGTCTCGAATGGGTTGGCGCTCCGTAGTACCGCAGAAGATTCCCGGAGGGGAAGCAATGTTTCACAGGAAAAGAGAGGCTTCTCGCGCCGCGCTCGCCTGACGTAATCGCATGCTTTGCCTCTCGACCCGAACCCTGCTCCCCCTTGCCTTGGCTCTCGGAGCTTCCGCCGCGTCCCGTTCTTCCGTTCAGGTTGTCACTCCCCGGGTTGAGGCTATCCGCTTTTGGTCATTCGGAGACGTTACCCGGATCGCCATTCAGACCCGTGGTGAGTACAAATTCGCCAAAGATCAGATTGAGCATCCTTCGCGTGTTTACTTCGACCTGAACGGGTTACGACCCCCTTCGACGCTGCGCCATGGACTTCAGATCGTCCGGGTGGGGGATCGGCA
>C688J35102_120989111_pt1 | contig 10123 bp, 7 predicted proteins | sample HopSoiMetagenom2_FD_35102 | JGI IMG/M metagenome (IMG submission 35102) | reverse complement strand
CGTCGGTGAGCTCATCGGCTCGACCTGGCGCTACGAGCAGTCCGTTCACGGCGTCGTCGATCAACTCGGGGAGACCCATGATGCGAGTGCTGACGACCGGCAGCTCCATTGCCATGGCCTCCATGGCGACCACCGGAATGCCCTCGGCGAAGCTGGGCAGGCAGAAGATGTCTGCGCGGGCGTAGTGCGCACGGAGCTCGTCCTGGCCAGTGGGCCCGACGAAACGGACGTGGTCTGAGAGGCCGAGGGCAGCCACGTCGCGCTCCGCGTCGGCGCGCGCCGGTCCGTCGCCCACGACGGTCGCGATGACGTCGAGCCGACGCCGTCGAAGCGTCGCGATCGCCTCGAAGAGCAGCGACAGTCCCTTGCCGGGCAGCAGGCGCCCGACGAACAGGACCTCCGCGGCTTCAGCGCGCCCCGAGCGCTCGCGGGGAGGCGCGTACACGTCCAGATCGACGCCGCAGCGAACGACATGGATGTGCGGCCAGCGCTCCTTGACGGAAAGTCGCATGAGCTGGCTGCGGCCGAAGTCGCTGATGGCCACCGCGAAGGGCGCATGGGCGAGCTTGGCCGACAGCGCGTATTGGCGCACGTTGTAGAACTCGACTGACCCGTGAACCGCGAGGCTCCACGAGCAGGCCATCCCGTCGACGCGCTGGCCACGCCGATAGTGGGTCACGAGCATCGCGACATCGGTCGCGCTGTCGGCGAAGTGTGCGTGCAGGTGCGCGATGCCCGCCCGTCGCGCATGGCGCAGGAGGATCATCGCCTCGCCGAAGTAGAAGAGGTGCCAGAGACGCTCACGCAGACCGGGCGCGCCGGTCCGTAGCGCCAGGGCCAGCGTCGACAGATATCGGCGCGGCGAGCGAACAGCCGCATCGAGGTGCGCGCCGAGCAGTTTCCCGAGACTGGTGGGCAGGACGTTGACCGTCTCCGCCGCCTCCTGGCGATCGGCCGCAGACAGCAGGTCCCTGGCATCAGCGCGGTGAATCGACAAGGTCGCCACGTCCAGGCCTGTCCTACGGAGGTGCTCAATCTCCCGCATCACGAAAGCGTGCGAGACGGCCGGGTAATGGCTCATCAAGTACGCGATGCGCGCCATCGGCAGGAGGACTGCCCGCGATCAGCGCGCGGGGGCCGTTCGCGGTAGGCGCCCAACCGATGGCCACGACCAGGCATAGCGCCCGCCATAGACGATACCGGCAAGAAGCCAGATCGACCGGTTCAACCATGTCGTTGGCGGCACGGCGTTCATGACCACCAGATAGGCCGTGGCAATTGCCAGCAGGCCGATGCGCCAGTGGTCGAGCTCGGGTGGCCCACGCGAGACGAGCGCCGCCCCGACGCCGAACACCAGGCCGAGGGCCCAGAGCGTCGCGCCCACGAGTCCCAGATCGACAGCGTAATTGAGCGGGGTGTTGTGCACGCCCGCCTTCGTCGCGGTCAGCGGGTAGTCGAACGCCTGCTGGAAGTAGTCCTTGCTGTGAAGCGAGAAGCCGTTCCAGCCAAAGCCGAAAAGGGGTCGTGCGTCGACCATGTTGATCGCGGCGCGCGCGAGGTTCTTGCGATCCCACAGCGCCGATTGGCCTTGGTTGACGCGAGGCGTAGCGCTTGCCGACAGGCCGGGGATCAACGCCAGTGCCGCGACTACGACCACCGCCGCCGTGACGGCCACGGGCAGGAAGTAGCGCCGAAGATTGCGCGCGGCGAGCATAGCGACCGTCGTCCCGAGGATGGCGCCGATCCACACGGAGCGCTCCAGGCAGAGCAGGATGCCGACCACGCACAGCACCCCAACCACGATGGCCAACGTGCGTGCGACGCGGTCACGCCACGACGCAGCAGCGATGGCGCAGGCGACGCCGCACGCGTAGATGGCCACGCCACTCGCAACGGCGTCGGCGAATGGGCCCCGGCCCCGGTGCGCATGGATGCCGTAGGTGGGGTCGAGGATGTATCTGGGATAGACGAGCGCGTCGAACTTCGTCGCCTCGAAGAGCACGGTGAGGCTGAGGTACGCACCGAGGAGGACGAAGCTCGCGAGCAAGACCTGGCGCTGCTGGTGAGTACGGAACGCGAGCGGCGCGGCTACGAACAGAAGGAACGGCATGATCCCGAATGCGTCGACTAGCTTGAGGAACGCCTCGCGCTCGACCAGCGTTCCCGCGACGAACGCCGACGCCAGCGCGTAGACGACCGCCAGCCCGAGCAGCCAGTGCACACCTGAGATCCGGAGTTTCGGTCTGTCGGCGATCGCCGGAGCTCGAAGCAGGACGGCCGCGATGCCACCTGCCAGCAGGAGCCGGTCGGGCGACAAGGGACCTGGCACACCCATCGCGGGCCAGTTGCCCGCGAACGGCGTCAGGACCAGCGCGGCGCTCAACGTGTAGGCGGGCTCGACCCACCACACGACGATCGCCATCGACAAGGCGCCGACGGCCGCGAGCAGCGGGACGTAGTGCGACGACAGCCGATCGATCTGTGCCGTGGGCAGCGCTGCCAGCTGCATGATGGCCAGGACCCCGATCGCGACCATGGCCGCGGCGCCGAGGATCCCCGGCCACGACGAGGACCGCATGCGCATCACTCGCCCTGACGGCGAAGGTCGCGCGCCGCACGCAGGAGCGCCAGGGCGGCCCCTGCCGCGAGGCCGCCCAGGAGTGCGACGAAGACGAGGAGCTGCATCTTGCGCGACCGATCGCTCGTCGCTGCGGAAGCGGTCGAGAAGATCTCAACGCCGACGCTCGAAGTCCCGCCTTGAACCGCGGTCTGGTAGGCCGCTTGGAGTGCATTGCGGCGCAGCTTCGCTGCATCGGTGGCAGCCGCCGCGCGATCCCGAGCGGCCTTGTTCGCTCGTGTGCGATGGTTCGCATACCTGCGGCCGAGCTTGGTGCTCGCGTCCAGGCGCTTGCGGTAGACGAGCGATGCCTGGAGGTAGCGGTCAGAGATCGTGGCCGACGCGTCGTTGTCTCGTATCTGCCGGTTGACATACGAAGCAAGGGCCAGCGCGCCAGCGTTCGCCAGGGCGATGGCTCCGCTCGCGGTGGATGATTGGGCGGAGACCTTGATCAGCTGGCTGTCCGGAATCGGCGTCGCCCCAAGGCCACCTGACACCGCGGAGGCTTTCTCTGTTCTCAGGATCCGTCTGGTATCTCGTGTGACGGCGCCGGAGCTTATGGCTCGGCTGTAGGTCGCGGCGAGGGACTGCGTTGCGTCGATGATCGTCGGGATGCCTGACGGATCGCTCACGTACACATGGCCGACCGACAGCGTCGCGGTCGCCGTGTAGCGAGGGGTCCTGTGCATCCCGAGCACGACTGCGCCCGCCACGAACAGCGCAATCGGGAAGATCGCCACGAACCAGTGGCGACGCGCCGCGGTGAGTGCGTCGACCCGCCGCACAGGGACCGTGTGGTGGACGTCAGTGGCCAAGTCGACCTCTCGTTGGGCACGGACGGTCGTCGCAGCGTAGCGAAGCTGCCGGCATCAGGAAGGAGGTTCGTGGTCGCTTGGCGCGAACCTGCCATACCCTGGGGAAGCGACGCTCGTGCGGGGGCGCTCGCGCGACTTGATGCTGGCGTGATCTACATCGTGAGCGACTTCCGAGGGAGCTACCACTACGTCGTCGACGCGCTGCGCGAGGACGCGGGCGCCGAGCTGATCGAGCTCGATCCTGGCCGTACGCTGGATCGCTCTATCTCGAAGCTCGGGATCCTGCGGCAGATCACGACGCCGAGGCTCCTAGGGCTACGCCACCGGTGGACCGAGGACGACGCGGTGCTCGTGATCGCTTGGTACGTGCTGCCCGTGCTGCTGTTGACGCGGCTGAAGCTCCTGCGACCGCCACGGCGGCTGGTCGCGATGGCGACCTTCGTACACGACAGTCGACTCCGACGGGCCGTGAACCTTCTCCTGCGCGCATTGGCGAGCGAAGAGCTCGAGTTCATCGTCTTCTCGGACGCCGAGAGGCACAACTTGGTCGAGGTGGTGCGCATCCCGGCGGCGCGGGTGCACAAGGTGCTCTACCGCGACAAGATCGACGAGTCCGACGTCGCGGTCGCGGCGCGAGGGACGTACATCTTCACCGGCGGCTATTCCAATCGCGACTACCGCACGTTCTTCGGCGCGGTGCGCACGCTGGATGATCCGGTCATCGTCGTTGCCTCCGCGCTGAGCAACCTGGACGAGGCACCGCCGAACGTGGACCTTCGCCTGGACATCTCCTGGGAAGCGTTCGAGGAGCTGATCAGCGGCTGTGCGCTGCTCGTCCTGCCTCTGCGGGCCGCCGGCGAGGCGAGCGGACAGAACGTGCTCTTCCGGGGCATTCGCCACGTCCGGCCCGTGGTCGCGACCCGTCATGACTCGCTGGTGGAGTATCTGGGCCACGACTACCCCGGATTCGTGCCGGCGAGCGACTCAGAGGCACTGAGGCACGCGATCGACCGAGCGCTTCGCGACGACGCCTTCCGGCGCAGCCTTATCGACGGAGTCAGGGCCGCGTCGGACCATCTCCGCGAGCAAGAGCACGTCGAAGCGGAGATCGCCGGCATCCTGATGCGCCCGGCGGAGGGGACATGATGGCGATGAACGTCGACGAGTGGCCTTCCGACGGCCTGGAGCGCGTCCGCGCGTGCCCTGCCTGTGCGTCACCGGTGCGTTCCCTTCTCTACGACCACCTGACCGACGACAACGCGCATTGCGCGCCAGGTCTCTGGACACTCTGGCGTTGCCACGGATGTGGCACGGCATACCTGGACCCGCGGCCTACCGGCTCCACGATCTCGCTCGCCTATCGCTCGTATTACACCCACGACGGGCTCGGGCACGAGGAGCTCTCGCGTCTCGGAGCCCTCGTGTTCGCGACGTTGTCGTCGCAGGGCGGCGCCAGCCGCCTTCTCGACGTGGGATCTGGCACCGGCAGCCTGGTCCTACGTGCGCGAGAGCTCGGATGGATGGCCGAAGGCGTCGAGCCGGACGGAGCAGCTGTCCGAGCCGCTCAGGCCCGTGGTGCCCCCACGACGCAGGGGACCGTCGATGCGCTTCATCCCGCGCAGTACGACGTCATCACGCTGAATCACGTGATCGAACACGTCCATGAGCCAACGGACGTCTTGCGCACGTGCCGTCTGGCGCTGCGACGCGGCGGGAGCGTGTGGCTCGCGGCGCCCAACATCGGCAGCCTCGGTCACCGCGTCCTTGGCACCGAGTGGTACGGCTTGGACACGCCGCGGCACTTGACGATCTTCAGCGAGGCCGGGCTTGGCGCCGCTCTCCGGGTGGCCGGCTTCGCACGGCTGCAGTGGCGCCCGTCGGTCGGTCTGCGCGAGGCGGGCCAGCGAGCGCGTCGAGTCGTGCGCCACCGGCGTCGCGTCGCACGAGTGCGGCAGGGCAGCCCGCGCATGGACCCGGAAGCGGATGCCCCTTCCGTGACCGTGCCGGTGAGACGCCGCATCGCGCATCATCCCGCGACCCATGGGGCGCTCAGGGCCGCGGAGCTGCTGGCTCCACGCACCGCAGACGAGCTCCTCGTGCGGGCGTGGCCCGAGTAGGACGGCACTCGACGATCAGCGCCGGTTGCACGGGGCGGCGGTGCACAAGTGCATCTGAAGGACCTGGAGACGGTCCCACGGGAAGTTGGCCAGCATCTGCGGCGGCGTCCTGCCTCGGAAATACCGGTTGTATGGGTTACCGCGGAATTGCTCCGGATTTTCGGCGAAGAGGGAGATCCCGTGGTGGGTCTGGTCGCGTACGACGAGTCCGTAGCGCTGCGCGGCCAGGGCGATCATCCGCGTCATTCTCGGCAGGTGCAGCGCGCCCACGTCGAGGGAGGGGTCCAGACGCAGTCGGGCCCCCTCCGGCAACGCGTTCAGCGGCCCGTCTCCATCGGTCCGCTGGGCCGGCCAGGCGAAGACCCCGGGGCGCGCGGCGGGCACGTTGAGCGCAAGCGCGTGATCGATGTGGCCGGACCGCAGCTCATTCAGAAGCATTGTTCCGCCGATCACCGGCAAGCTGCTTGCGGTGGCGCCCCAGCTGCGGCTCGCTCCCGGCCAGGCCGCGCGGGTGTAATAGCCAGGGCTCTTCGACACACGACGGATCGCGCCGCCCCATTCCGCGTGCCAGCCGTCAGAGAGCTTCCGGGCCCCGAAGAAGTCCCAGAGCGTGTCGGTCGCCGGCTGCCAGATGGTCATGTGTCGATCAGGCGGAACCGCAGGCTTCGCGTCATTCGGAATCGGCACGGACGCCCAGGCGCGCTGCAGTGCGCGCGCGCCGCGCGACGTACGAGAGTCGAGGTGGACGCGCACGCGATGCTGTGCGCGCTGGACTCGATAGAGCGGTGTGCTGCCCGAGTTGGCGCCGATCCAAGGCCCGATAGTGGCCGCTTGCTCGCGGGCGACCTCTGCGACAAGCGCCTGGACCAGGGTCGTGGAGGTCGGATCGGTCGGAGTCGTGCCCGGGAGACGTTGGTTCCAGAAGCTCGTGGGCGCGAACAGGTCGTCCCCGGGCCTATCGGCCTTCGGCCTCTCGGCCGGGAGCGCCTCGGACCGTCGCTTCGCCGTCCGCTGGGCCTGGCTGGCAGGCGCGACGATCGATGCCGTCGTCTTCGGTGGCGCGAACACCGCGTCGCGCTTGGCGTCGCGCTTGAGCCCCAAGAGCAGCAGCACGCCTATCGCCGCCAGCGCGGCGATGCCAAATCCGAACGCGGCGAAGAACACGTGTGTTCGGGTCTCCTCGACCTCCGGCGGCGTCATCGGTATGGGGTGATTCGATGGAGCGGGGACTAAACCCTATGCCGGGGTGGGCGGTCGGTAGATGCTTGCACGCGGCACCGTCCTCCGGCGCCGGTCGAGTGGGCGTGGGTCGTTTGTGCCTAGTTGCGGGCATTTTCGCCGCTTGTCGTTTGTCTGACGCCGCCCACTGCATTTCTCATCGCAGGTCTGGCATCGCTCGCCGCGCCCGCCTAGCCTGCGCATGAAGGTTCTGGGGGCCACCTTTGACGCTCGGAAGGCGTCGCGGGGGGTGAGCTACCTGGCTCGGTTTGGGGCCCGGACGTACTCAGGTCGAGTGCTCTGTTCGACAGAGGCACCGGTTCATGGCCCGCATGTTCACCGACAGCGTCGACCGCCAATCTCCTCAGCGCCGGGAGCGCTTCCGCCGCCGCGTGGGGCTGACGCGCCACGCGGACCCGGCCTTCCTTGTCGAGACCCGCGCGCCGGCGGCGGTTCGGCACCGCGATCGGATGTTCCGCCGCGTGCTCGTGGCCGCCGACGTGTTCGCCGGCCTTCTCGTGGTGGGGCTGGAAATGCGGGTGTTCGGGGCGGACGGTCCCGGCATCACGGGGCTCGCCCTGCTCCCGCTCATCATCCTCATCAACACCGCGTTGGGGCTCTACAAGCGCGACGAATTGCTGCTGCGCAAGAGCACGCTGGAGGAGGGGCCTGCGCTCTTCCAGGCGGCGACACTGACCACGGTCGTCGCGTTCCTGCTCGAAAGCGCCGTGCTCGAGACCCCAATGGGCGCACGTCTCTTCGCGGCCACCTGGCTCGGCCTCTCGGCCATGACCGTTGCGTGCCGAGTGGCCGCCCGTGCGATCGCGCGCGGTGTCACCGCTTCAGAGCGGTGCCTGTTGGTGGGCGATGCCGCGGTGGCTGCGCGGCTCGAGTCCAAGCTCAGCGCCAGCCCGAATGTGAAGGCGACCTTCGTGGGACGCATCTCCCAGGAGGCGACGGACGAGTCCGCGGACGCCGGCATCCTGGGTACCCCCGAAGAGCTATCGCGCGTCGTGCTCCAGCACGACGTGCACCGCGTGATCGTTGCCGGCGACGCGGGTGAGCATCAGGGCGTGCTCGAGGCGATTCAGAGCGCGAAGGCGCTGGGGGTCAGCGTGAGCGTACTGCCGAGGATGTTCGAGGTGGTGGGCTGCTCGGTGGCGTTCGACTACCTCGACGGGCTCACGATCTTCGGCGTGGGCCGCTTCGGCCTCTCTCCCGCCTCACGCCGCGTCAAGCGTGCCTTCGACGTAGCCGGCTCGGCGCTGTGCCTCGTCGCGCTCGCACCGCTCATGGCGACGATTGCCTTGGTGGTCAAGCTCAGCTCGCGGGGCCCGGTCCTCTTTCGTCAGACCCGCATGGGACGCGACGGCCACACCTTCGAGATGCTCAAGTACCGAACCATGCAGGACGGCGCGGACGAGCGAAAGGCCGAGTTGCGATCGCTCAACGAGGCCGACGGGCTGTTCAAGATCGCCGATGATCCGCGGATCACGCGCGTTGGGCGGCTCCTTCGTCGGACCTCGCTCGACGAGCTCCCGCAGCTCTTCAACGTCCTCAGAGGCCAGATGAGCCTCGTGGGCCCCCGCCCACTCGTCCTCGACGAGGACCGCCGCATTCAGGGCTGGTACCGGCGGCGCCTCTCGTTGACCCCCGGGATGACCGGCGACTGGCAGATCTTCGGCGCCGCCCGCATCCCCCTGCGCGAGATGGTCACCATCGACTACCTGTACGTCTCGAACTGGTCGCTCTGGGCCGACATCAAGATCCTCCTGCGCACCGTCCCATGTGTGATCGGCAGGCGCGGCCAGTAATCGCGCGCGGGCGCTAGAGCAGCACGGTCCGGCGCGCGCCTCGGGTCACGCCGCGGAGATCCACGACGAGCGGAGCGCGGTCGGCGATCGCGTCGTGGTCGACGCCGGGATGCGCGGTCACGATGACCGCGAGGTCGCAGCGCTCGAGCGCCTCGTCGAAGCCGACGGCGGGGAGCTCGCCGTCGGGTACGGCCGGCACGTACGGATCGTGGTAGGCGACGTCGGCACCGAGCCCGCCCAGGAGTGCCGCGATCTTCAGCGCCGGCGACTGGCGCAGGTCGCCGACGCCCGGCTTGTAGCTGAGACCGAACAGGCTGATCCGCGCGCCCTTCACCGCCCTGCCCGCGTCGTTGAGCACGCGCTCGACCTTCGAAACGCAGTGGTAGGGCATCTGCTGGTTGATCTTGCCGGCGAGCTCGATGAACTCGGTCGACATGTCGAATTCCCGCGCACGCCACGAGAGGTAGAAGGGGTCGACCGGCAGGCAATGGCCGCCCATGCCTGGTCCCGGCTCGAAGCGCATGAAGCCGTAGGGCTTGGTGGCCGCGGCGTCGATGACCTCCCAGATGTCGATGTCCATCCGGTCCGTGAGCATCGCGATCTCGTTCACCATGGCGATGTTGACCGACCGGAAGATGTTCTCGAGCAGCTTGGTGAGCTCGGCGGCCTCGGGGCTCGACACGCGAACGATCTCGTCGCAGACCTCGCGATACAGCGCCTCGGCGCGGTCGGTGCAGGCTTCGGTGAGGCCGGCGAGAACCTTCGGCGTGTTGCGAAGGGTGAAGTCGGTGCGGCCCGGATCGACGCGCTCGGGCGAGTAGGCCAGGAAGAAGTCGCGCCCGGCGACGAGGCCCGACTCCTCGAGTATCGGGGCCATGCGCTCCCGCGTGGTGCCGGGGTAGGTCGTCGACTCGAGGACGATGAGCTGGTCGCGCTGCACGAGGTCGGCGAGGGCCCGTGTCGCGGAGACCAGCGGTCCGAGATCCGGCTCGCGGTTGGGGGTCAGCGGCGTGGGGACGCAGACGAGGACCGCGTCACAGCGCGAGAGGTTCGAGAAGCGCGTCGTGACCTCCAGGCGCGAGGCGACTGCGCGCAGACGCTCGGAGTCGATGTCCTCGATGTGCGACTCGCCGCGACCGAGCCCCTCGACCTTGCGTGCGTCGATGTCGACGCCGACGATGTCGTGGCCCTGCTCGGCGAAGGCCACGGCCAGTGGAAGCCCGACGTAACCGAGCCCCATGATGCCCACCCTCATGCGGCCCAGTGTACGGACGCGATGGCGGGAAAGACGCGCGCGAGGCGGCCTGGGGCCGCGCGGCTTAAGGTAGGCCCGCGATGAGCAACGACGAGTCAGCCGCGCTGACCTACACGTCCTACCTGGCCCTCGACGAGGTCCTGAGCGCGCAGCGGCCGCGCTCCGAGGAGCACGACGAGCTGCTCTTCATCGTCATCCACCAGGTCTACGAGCTGTGGTTCAAGCAGCTGCTGCATGAGCTCACCTACCTGCAGCGCCGCCTGGAGATGGGCGACAGCTCCCGCGTG
>C688J35102_120989112_pt1 | contig 10124 bp, 8 predicted proteins | sample HopSoiMetagenom2_FD_35102 | JGI IMG/M metagenome (IMG submission 35102) | reverse complement strand
TAAGGAAATTCTATATTATAACTCATATTCAGATATTCAACAATATCAGAAAAAGAAGATACTTCTTCTGTATATAACATAAAACCGTAAGCGAGAATTTATGATATTACTCAGTTATTCTTTAAATGGCAGCATTTAATTGCGATAATTATGGTTAGGTTCAGACAGATACTTTTCTTAATAGTTCTTATTAGTTTTATACAAATTGTTAATCTTGCAAAGTTACAAAAATTTAAACGCTCCTCAGCGATTCGTATTTGTGTCTCACTGGGGAAATTTTTACGGACAATGTATTGGTGGGATTGTATAATTACAATTTGGCGATCTTATCTATGCTATTGCTTCCTATGGAGAGATACTTCTCTGCATGTTCTAATGCTCTCATTTCAGGTTGAGTTAAAGATGTGCCTGTCATTTCCTTAAATTGTAGCGCATTAGCAACAGCCTCACCTCCATAATGGTTATTAAAATATACTCTTAGAACTTTGGTCTGACTTTTTATTTGGTTTACTTTTTCAATCCAAGGTTCTAATTCTTGTTTTGAATACAAATAATTATACCAATAATGACCTTTAGTATTTCTACCGTGAAATCTAATAAAAGAGTGATCTTTTGTAGTAACTACAACATCTGACAAGAATTGCAGATTTTCTTTTGCTGGTGAATCTGTGATTACTGCGGCAATATTATATTGCTTTAGCATTAATTCTTCAAAATCTGCAATAGCACCTTTTTCTATATCTAATCTTTTTTCGTGTGTGATAGTTCCTGGCACTTTAACGGCCAGAAAAGAACGATCATGGAATTCCTAATTCTTTTGCCTTAGCAAAACTTTTTTCTGCTTCTACTTGATATTTTTTCACGCCATGGTAATCTTTTACTCTACTTAGAGCATCAAAATACATTCCTCTGGCACTCCAAGCACGTGCATGATTTGGATTTATTTCAATTGCTTTATCAAGATAGAAGAGAGGATCACCAATATTTTGTAACAATAGAGTTATCCCTATACTAAAATATGCGTCATCATTTTGCGGATTTATCTCAATTACTTTTTTATAGCACTGCAGCGCTTCCTCAGGTCTATTCATTCTCGAAAGCAATAAACCCTTTTCTTCCCAAGTGTGTTCTATGGGATTTATTCGAAGTGCTTTCTCAATACATTGCAGCGCTTCCTCGTATTTTTGTAAATCGTTGAGTGCAAGAGCTTTTAAATACCAAGCCTCTGCATTTTCTTCTATTCGAAGTGCTTTCTCAATACATTGCAGCGCTTCCTCAGGTTTTTTTAATGCATGCAGAACTGTCGCTTTTGCAATCCATGGTTTCCAAGACGAGGTATCTTTCCCAAGTGCTTTATTAGCAATTGAAAGGGCTTCCTCATAATTGTGAGATATAACTAAATTAATAGTTTTAATATATAGAGCATCTATATCCAAGGGATTTTTGCCAAGAGCTATCTCTAGTTTTTTTGGAGAATGCAAATATCCCTTCATCTGTATTATAACATGTGATTTTCTTTCACTATAGTCTTTTGTTTCTGGATCTATTTTACATGCCTGTTCATAGCAGGCCAATGCTGCTTTGGGTTTTTTTAAACCTTCGAAGGAGAGCCCTCTGAAAAACCAGCTTTCCGCATTATTTGGATTTTCCTTAATCGCTCTTCTGCTACATGTAGCTGCTTCCTCATAATTGCCTAATTCTATTGATATTCTTGATTTTATTATCCAAGCTGTTTCAAGGGCTAAACTATTATTAACAGATCTATTTATCTTAACTATCCGATTTGCATACATGAGAGCTTCCTTTTTTCTTTTTACTCGATAAAGTGCGTCACACATCGCAGCTAATGCCATATTGTCCTTTGGATTTAATCTTAATGACTCTTCTGCACATTTAAGAGCTCGATCATGATGACCAAAATATCCTGAAACTTTAGAAAGAAGCCATAATAGTTCCGATCTCCTGTCGATTTGTGAGGGAATATTGAGATTTCTGATAATGTAACTTATGATAGGTCTATATCTAGACTCCTCATCTCGTGTTATGCATATATCTATTATATCATACAATTCGTCAGATGTAAGATTATTAAATATGCAATTCATAAGATTAGTAACGCTATCGAAGGAGCCTTCAAAAAGTATTGGTGTGTTTTCGAACATTTTTTTATAGATGTATGCTAAGAATTCCACAGACCATCTTTCATGCTTCGTATTGTAAGCGCAATCCACCTCTGATTCTTCATTGCTATGCAGTAAACCAATGTCATAAACTAACCGGTATATTTTTTCTGTCGCAATACAACTACCTAACAATGTATTGTGTAATTTTATTCCGAACATACCGACAAACGAACATAGGAGTGCGCATTTCCATAGTCGAATATCATCACCAAGTCGGATAATCTTTTCATCAAAATCTTCAAAAAGAACAGTCGATATAGAGGTTGTTCCTTTAGTTAGATAGGATGATAAGTCATAAAGAAAGAATAATGGATCGGCTTTATTCTTTATATAGAGAACATCAATCAGTTCTTTAATTTCATTTTTAGTAGGTTTGACTTGGCTACTGAAGCTCACTGCTTTTTCTATGAATAATTTAGCATCATCGGGGGTTAGTTTAATATCAAAAGAATTTACAAGATCTTTAGATTCCTCGATATTCATGTAATTGGTAGATGAAATGCGTAAACTATGGTATAGCTCCTCTCTACGAGCAGATAATAAAAACCGAAGGCCATTTATATATAGGTGTTCCATACTGTTCAGGATCTTAAGTAAGAAACGACTTACATTTCTATGAAGATTATCAATTATTACTACTACTTTTGAATAATGACCTATAATATCCTCAACAATGGAAATAAATTCACTCTCATTACCTCTAAGTTCGTCGCTGTAGAGAACTATATATCCGTCATTCTTGGCAGCTTCATATTTTACCCTCTTCAAAATCATACTTTTGCCTACAAAGGCTTCGCCAAAGATAACCGTTCCAAAATTATTTTTAATTGAATCCAGGATCCTATTTACTATGGGCCTTCGGACATCATATCCACTTTGTATATCCGCATCATGAAATAACAGATTTCTCCAACAGTTAAGACTCGCAGGCTTTATAGCTCCCACTGAAAGCGCGGTTACAAACCGGAGATTGCATCTTGACAGGCGTTGATGTTGTAAATCTTTTCTAAAATTGTTCTCAAGTTGACCCAACACTTCACTTACTTTAACCATTGCATCATCGATTAGCTTCAAGATTGATTGATTTGAAGTTCCGATCTCTGTTCCCAATTTTGTTAAATCTTCGCTTTTTGCGCCTGTGCTGATTAGCTCTGAAATCTTGCCTTCTATTTCCCTAAATGCGTCTTCGTTGTTATCTTCGATATTCTTCAATGTCTGTAACATCTTTACGGCTGAGTCATCTTGTTTCTCAATACCACTCCATACTGTTCCTAAGAATGAATTGAATGGCCACGGAGATTCCTCAATGAATCTTGATATCGCCTGGCTAGCCATCTTATGATTATCCTTGAACTCTTCAAGTGTTTCTCTGAGTTTTAGGAATCTTTGTTTAAATGAATCATGATCCATATATACTGAGAGAATTTAACTAGAATATAGATTTTCATTAGACATACCTTCAAAAACTATCTAAAATAAATTTCAAAGCGTAAAGAAGTTAATAATATGAAGACATAGGTGACAATTGGCATTCTTCTTATGAGTAGGCCCTAGTTTGGTAAATGTAAGAGATTGTTTCATAAACTGAACACGTTAAAAAGATTAGTATAATATCATAATGAAAGGCAATAAGCACAGGTTTTGTATTCAGTCCAATGGATTGTAACACCTTGATACTCCTAAAAATGCATAAAAAAACTGTCACCAATAGGGATATTGTATATAACAACCTTGGTAACGCATAAATTCAAAATTGAAGACAGGCGCAGATACGCTGCGACTCTATTAGCACAGTCGATGACTGAAACTGAAATAGTCTACGAACTAAATTTACATTTGCTCGGACTTTTGGATAGATCCATGTTACCTTTTGAATATTGATTTTTCTAAAAACCTTCTACAACGAACGCTATAGATAATTGATATAAAACATCCACCCAAATTTGTCTTTACATTGTTAGTATGTTTTTTAACTAGAATGATGTCATTTGATTCTACTTATCTTCTGCAAGGAAACCTGACGATGTTGTTCTAGCTGTTCATTTGTTTGGATTTTTTGAGTTCTGATTCATTAATCCGAAATACAAAGATCTGATCATTGCATTCTTAGGAACGATTCAGATTCGAAGTAGTTTTAAATAAAGTTCCGGACATGGGATAACTTTACACCAAGCCGTATAGTGTTATAGATTGCCTCTTCTTCTCAACTTTAATTAAATTTTTGGTACGAGTCTATCTAATTCAACACAGGTCATCATACCATGACTTCCAATTTGCTTACAAATTTCCTTATCTTCATCTAGTTTTTGAGACTCCTTGTAATAGACTAAATCAATGCCCTCATCGCTTAAACCTCCGTATCCATGATGTCTAACAATTTCAACTGCTGGTCTGTGTATTAATGAATTCATTACTCTATTCATTAAGAGCTTATAGTAAGAATCTGGTCTACCAAGAACATAATCCTGTTGCAACTTTTTGTCAATGTAACCTTTTGCATCAGTTTTCTCTAATAATTCTGTTTCAGGAAATGATGCATATTTCTCGGACATTTTACATATATAATTTAAAATTCTCCATTCTAAATTACATACGTCAGTATCTGTGATATACTTATTTAACATATCTTCCTGTGATTCCTCATCATTACCCATATGTTACAACACATGGTAGCATGGCTAAAACCTTATTGGTTTCTATGATTCAACGTAAGGTTAGAAAAGAATGTTATGAGTCTACTATATTCTAGTATACAATACATGATAAAGTCTAACCAATATACGATGCTATTGGTTCAGGGATCTTTCCTTTTCCAGCATTACTAGGCTGACTTTTTTACCAAATCCTGCTCGTGAGCAAATTTTAAAAGCGGTTTCGCGTAATGCAGTAGACATTTTTGGAAGAGTTGTGTTGATGGTATAAGCAGAGAGATATCCAAGATTTGCGCTTTATCTGCAAAGTAAGTCAAGATCTAGATAAATACAAATCTAAAACATGCCAAGCCGTGATTTTAGTCGAAGGACAGCAGCTCGATACCATTAGTCATACTGCACTCTTTTTCATCAATATCCGAATTCTAGTGTAGTTACCGTATCATATTATCGTTCAATACTTGTTGATACCTCTTCCAGATATGACAAGGAAAAATACAGAGATCCCTTACAAGGTCTTACAATCTAGCGGTAAGGATATCATACTTTTACCTAGGAGACTGCAAAACTGGAATACAAGAGTGTCTTAATGACAAGTGGATGTAGTTGTCACATCTCCATCATATAATATAGGATTAGGCTCTACTGCTATTGTTTGCAGGATATCTTGATGAAGCGATACAAGGGTTATGAACAAATTTTATATAAAGACTAGACATCCTACAGATCTGAATCGCTAATACCCATGTTTAGGAAGACTGAACTACTATTATGACCCAATCAAGTAAACAACCTTTCGACTAATCATGCAATAAACTTAAGAACCTATGTGTGAGTATATGCAACATACGCAATAACAAATCTGTTATCAATGAGAGGAGACAAAAGCTATTTGCTCTTTTAACTAGAGGTATGAAAGGTTATGAGATTGCTAAAGAGCTAAATGTTGATTCTGCTACTGTATCCAGGGATATCAAATATCTAACTGCAGAGTCTCAGAATTATTTGAATAATTTTGCAAAATCCACCTTGCCGTTTATGTATCAGACTTCAATTGAAGGCATCAGCAGCGTTATGAAAGAATGCTGGAATATTTATGAATCCACAGATAATAATTTTCAAAGACTAGCGGCCCTTAAACTGGCTAAAGAATGTCATGAAGCCGTATTCAAACTAGTGGATGAAGGTCCAAGCGTAATGTATCTAAAGCAGTTGCAGGAGAAATTAATTCAAATTGAAAGTAGACAGATACGCTAAAGATCTGTTCAAGAAATTCGACCACTACAATTTTTCTAACGGTAACGGTAACGAATACGACGATGATTACTTTATTGAAATAGGATCGGAACCCCCTAGGTTTGCAGATTATAGAGCAGCACGATCCAAGATTACTGATGCTTTTGGAAATAAGACATATGAAGATGTTTGGGACGGTATCACTCAAGACGAATCAGAATATTATTTAAAAATGAATCTAAGGGTGTCTCCAGAGGAAAGGTATCAACTCGAAAAGGAAGCGTGGTATTTCCATGAATCGAGTTGGTATATGCGTCATGATAAAGGCTATGATGGACAAGGTTGCAATAACGGTGAATGTATTCCAGAGTGTAGATATTATCCTGAATTTGGAAGGATAGAAGATGAAGAAGTTATTCAAAGGCACAAAGAGATCGAAGAACGTTACAGGAAACGGAATGCCCTCAGTTAGTTGTAGTTCTCTGTCAAGTGAGTTTCTTTCTTCCTAAATCTGGTTTGGATTCATCTCCAATTATATTTTAGTCCATATGTTGCTGTTGCATACGATCGTCTGATATTAATGCACCCAGCGGGTTTTGTGAACCAATCGCGACAAACATTCCATTCCAGACTTGCACACGGTATTTCAACCATTTATTTTCTTATTAAGAGTAAATCTTTTAATTAATAGAGAATTGCCAAATACCGCGGAATCACTAATGACCCATCCTAAGGCTGCTAACGCAGGAGTTAGTATTAGAGAATTCGTAAGACCATATAATAATCCAGCAGCAATGGATATTGTTACAATGTTATAAATAAAAGACATGGCTAAATTCTGTTTTATTTTTCTGAAGGAATATTGTCCTAATTTTAAGGCATAAAGAACATGCTTAAGGTCACTTTTCATGAGTATTATATGTCCCGCAGACATGGCTATGTCTGTCCCTGAACCAATCGCTATCCCAACGTCAGCTTGTGTTAGTGCAGGAGCATCATTTATACCGTCCCCAATCATGACGACTCTTTTACCTTGATTAATCTGCAGATTCTTTATTTCTAAAGCTTTTGTAGTGGGTGAGACTTGGGACATGACCTTTTCTATACCAAGCTTCTTGGCGATGGCATTTGCTGTTCTCTCTTTATCTCCGCTAATAAGTATAATTTCCTTTTTCATCTTCTTGATTTCTTTAATGATATATTTAGCATCCTCTCTTAGGGTATCTGCTATGGCTATCAATCCTACCAGTGCATCTTCTACAAAAACTAAAACTACAGTTTTTCCTTCTGATTCTAGGTTTTCGATTTTTGACTGAATATCTTGAGGAATTACACTGGTGTCATAACTGTCACCCTTGTTCTCCACTTCACTATTTTTTCGTATTATTTCATTCCTACCAAGAAATATCCTTTTTCCTTGATATGATGCTAAGACCCCCGACCCAGTAAATGAATAGAATTCAGATATATCTAATTTCGGAATGGATTTTTCATAGGCCTTTTTTACTATAGCCTCAGCTATTGGATGTTCTGATTTTGCTTCTACAGAAGATGCTAGCTGTAATATATTGAATTGATTATATCTAGCATCGTTAATTGAAAGCACATCTGTTACTTCCGGATTTCCCATCGTCAGTGTTCCAGTTTTATCAAATACTATAGTATCTATAGAAGATAGTTTCTCAACATATTGTCCACCTTTAATCAACACCCCTTCCTTAGCAGCTTTATCTATTCCTAATGATATTACCATTGGAGTAGCTATTCCCAGGGCACATGGACATGAAACAACAAGCACTGTAGCAAAAACAGTTATTGCAAACGAAAGCGGCTCATTTGCGATAAAGAACCAATAACATGACGCACTTATCGCAATCATAAGAACAATTGGAATAAAATACTGAACAGCTCTATCTGCGATTCTTTGAACAGGCGCTTTTGCCATCCTTGCTTTTCTAACCACATCTACTATATTCGAAAGCACGGTATGACTACCTACAGTGGTTGCCTTAAACTGAAGATAACCGTTCTTATTTAAAGTGCCACCTGTAACTTTATCTCCTACCTTCCTCTCAAGGGGAATAAATTCTCCAGTAATCATAGATTCGTCTATTGAAGATTCTCCGTGAATTATTATTCCGTCCGTAGCAATTTTTTCCCCTGGTTTTACAATAACTATATCCCCAACAACAATCTCATCAGAATCAATAATCTGTTCTTCTCTTCCATTTCGAATAACTAATGCGGTCTTCGGTTTTAATGCAAGCAGATTCTTTAAAGATTCATTGGTTGTTTTTAGCACTCTGCCTTCAAGGTATTCTCCTATTGTAAATATGACTAAAACAGACGATGAAGCCTCAAAAAATTGAATGTGAGAAGATGTAAAAAATAAGCTAAATAAACTGTATAGATATGCAACAGTAGTGCTTAGCACGACAAGGGTATCAGTAGTAAATCGCCTTCTGTATTTTATAGCTTGAAGAAATCTATAATAAAATGGTCTTCCTAGAAGAACTTGAACAGCTGTTGCTAATGCTAGCATCACATATTCAATGCTGATTGTCCGATGCGGAACAAGTATATCCAATATGACTATTGGTATGGTAAAGACTAGGCCAAGAATAATGAGTGACTTATCATCAATCTGCAACCAACTCCTTTTGACTTGATGGTCGTTTACTTGCACCTGCTGCTTTAGAGTAGATTCTCTTTCATCATTCTTTCCATTGATTACTGGAGTTGAAGATTGTTCACTGCTCGCAGAACAACAATCACAGTTAATATCAATATCAATAGAAGAAAAATTGGCACGCTTTTGTTCTCCATCCTTTAGTATCTTATCAAGTTTTTTCATATATTTGAAACTCTCCTTATTTTCATTTTTTCTTCGGTTCTTCGTTATAGTTTACGCATTCAAATATTCCTCTTGCTACTTCTGATAATATAGCGTCACCTTCTCCTAAGATATTTGAAACCTTCCTATCGCGAAGGCTATAAAATATGTTCTTTCCCGCTCTTCTATTCTGAACAAGTCCACAGTCTAGCAGACAAGCCAAATGATTTGATACATTGGATTGACTCTGAGCAACCTCTCTTACTATCTCTGATGTTGTTTTTTCGCCTAGTCTTAGAGATTCCAATATAGAAAGTCTGACAGGATCGCCAAATCCCCTGAATAATTTGGCCTTTAACGATAGTTTTTGCAACTGAATTGATGCATTATTAATTGATGATATAATGATGTATTGCTATCAGATTATTTAAAGATGATTATTATCCGTTAAACTCGTATAGAATTTGGCCATTCACTCGACAGCATCTATCAACCATGGGTCCCTATTAGAAATTTTACAAAAAGACTTCCTAGTAATGCACCCACTATCTCTGCAGAAAAGTAATAGAATAGCTGAATCTTTGTTATATGTTTAGTAATTAGAAAACCCAAAGTAACTGCAGGATTGAAATGAGCCATAGATATTTTTCCAAACAAGTAAACCCCCACAGCAACTCCGATAAATGGAGCAAATGCAATAAAAGGAATACCTAATTTTCCATTCAGCCTAGCATCAATTACCACCGAACCTGTTGCAAGAACTACTACTATGAATGTGCCAATAACTTCGGCAAAAAAACTCTTTTGGTTAGGAGTTAGCCCTTTTGTTATCTTCGTAAACAGTGTTTTCTGTTTCAATCTAAAAGGCTCACGCACACATACAATCAAGCAGCAGACAATCAATAAACAAGCGAATCGCCTAGATCCTTTATGGAAAATGATCTAATGATCTGTGTCATTAGCCAGTTTTGTAATCAAGTCTTTTACCCTTACTTCAATTTCGTCTCTAATCTCTCTAACCTTTTCCATTGACTTACCCTTCGGATCTTCTATTCCCCAGTCTATTAGATTAGGAACAAACATAGTTGGACACCAGTCCTTTTCCATACATCCCATGTTGACTATTTTTGATGAATTTCTCATCATGTCCTCAGTAATATCCTTAGGCCTCTGCTTGCTAATGTCGATGCCCACTTCTTTCATCGCTTCTATTGCGATTGG
>C688J35102_120989114_pt1 | contig 10125 bp, 10 predicted proteins | sample HopSoiMetagenom2_FD_35102 | JGI IMG/M metagenome (IMG submission 35102) | reverse complement strand
TGTTGTAATGGACGTCACGACCAAAGTGAAACCGGATCGCGAATTTCGCGCCGAACTGGAGAAGATCTGCGGTCCGGAATCAATGGAAATCCTGGCAAGTTGATGGCTGACGAATCGACGAACAAAACGGCTCCGGCCGCGGGAACAGACGAAGCCGATAATCCCAGTTGGCATCGGGTGCAATTGGCGCGGCATCCGAAGCGGCCCCATTCTCTTGACTACATCAACGGCATCTTCTCGGACTTCGAGGAGCTGCACGGAGATCGCTTCTTTGGCGACGATGCATCCATCCTCGCGGGAATGGCCAAGCTGGACGGCAAGCCGGTAATCGTCATCGGGCAACAAAAGGGCCGGGATACGAAAGAGAAGCTTTTGCGGAATTTCGGCATGCCGAAGCCGGAGGGCTACCGCAAGGCTATGCGCGTCATGCAACTCGCCTCGAAATTTCGACGGCCCATAATCACCCTGATCGACACACCCGGAGCGTACCCGGGAATCGATGCGGAAGAACGCGGCCAGGCAGAAGCAATCGCCTATAACCTTCGCGAAATGTCCCGGCTTCGGACTCCGGTCATCTCCGTGGTGATCGGCGAGGGCGGCAGCGGCGGCGCTCTTGCGCTTGGTGTGGCGAACCGGGTCTACATGCTCGAGAACGCCTATTACAGTGTCATCGCGCCCGAAAGCTGTGCGGCCATTATCTGGCGTGATTCAAAAAAGGCTCCGCTCGCGGCCGCGGCTTTGCACCTGACCGCCCCGGATTTGTTGGCGCTCAAGATCATCGATGGCATCGTGCCGGAACCTCCGGGCGGCGCGCATCTGAATCCGGATGCCGCTATAGCCTCAGTCGGCAGCACACTTCGCAAAGCTTTAGAAGATCTCTCGGCCGCGTCGGAGCAACAGCTCCTCGACGATCGCTACTCGAAGTTCCGTGAGATGGGCAGTTTGTTCAAAGAGGGCTGATCTGAAAATCGGAATTATTGTCGCGGTGTTCGTAGCCGGCATTGCCGCTCTCATCGCATTCTCCACCATGGGCGGCTCCCGTTATCGCGTCGAGGTTTGTATGTTCTTCGGCGGCCGAATGAACTGCAAAATCGTGTCGGGCAAAAGTGAAAGTTCGGCTCTGCGCGGAGCCGTTCAGAACGCGTGTGCGGACATTGCGTCCGGCGTCGAGGAAACGATGGGCTGCGAGAGCTCCCAACCAAGAAGCGTCCGTTGGCTTCAACGCCCTTCCGATCAAAAATAAGCCCCAAAAAGAAAATGGCGCACCGCCCGCTTTGCTGCGGACCGTGCGCCTGAATCTTATTAGAGACTTCTCTGCTTAATTAATTGTTGACCGAGATATTGATCGTCTTCGGCTTTGCCACTTCTTTTTTGGGCAAAGTGATCGTCAACACGCCGTTCTTGTAGTCGGCCTTTACTTTCTCGCCATCAACCGTGTCCGGCAGGCTGAACGCTCGAACGAACGAGCCGTAGCTGCGCTCAATGCGATGGAAGCCACCCTTGCCGTTCTGGTGCTGCTCAAAGCTGCGTTCGCCCTTCAACGTCAAAGTGCCATTTTCAAGCTGAATTCCGACTTTGTTCGGATCCACGTCCGGGATATCGGCCTTCAGGATCAGCTCATTCTCCGTCTCGAGAATGTCCACGGCAGGCGACCATGGCCGCGCAGCAGGCTCACTCAGCAACCGGGACAGCGAATCCTGGAACAAGCGGAGACCGGTCGGAAAATCCTCGAGCTCGCTCGAGAAGGGGTTGTATTTCACTACTGGCATTTTCGATTCCTCCCCCATCAACTGGGTACAACACCAATATAAAATCTGCGCGTATTCTTGTCAAGTTATCTGCATAGAATTTTTCTTGGTGTGCTCGGCGCGCTCCCCTGCAGCAGTTTTCTCCACTTCCGCATCTGTTCTCCCGTATGGCCAACCTCAAAGAGGGCGATCCAGCGCCCCCGATCTCGCTTCCGACCGATTCCGGAGCTCAATTTGAGCTCTCCTCCGCGAAGGGTAAGAACGTGATTCTGTACTTCTACCCGAAGGCGGACACTCCGGGCTGCACGACGGAAGCTTGCGCGTTTCGTGACAATGTCGACACTTTCACGGATGCAAATACGGTTATCGTGGGCGTTTCGCCAGATACCAGCCAGGCACAGGCAAAGTTCAAGCAGAAGTTCACCTTGCCTTTCACCCTGCTCGCCGATTCGGAGCACAAAGCCGCCGAGGATTACGGCGTCTGGAAGGAGAAGAGCATGTACGGGAAGAAGTACATGGGCGTGGAGCGCACTACCTTCGTCATCGACGGCGACGGCATGATCAAGAAGATATTCCCTAAGGTCAAAATCGACGGACACGTGGCCGAAGTTCTGGCCGCAGTGAAGTGAGCGAGAGTCGCCGGTTCCCCGCCCGCCCGTTTGTCGGAGTGGGCGCCCTCATCTTTTCGAATGACCAGATCCTGCTGGTCGAGCGGGGCAAGCCGCCACTGGCGGGCTATTGGTCTCTCCCGGGAGGAGTGGTCGAATCAGGCGAGCGCCTGGAAGATGCACTCGCCCGGGAGGTATCCGAAGAGACCGGGCTGCAGGTGGAAGTGGGCGACATCGCCACTGTTTTCGAGCGCATCATGCCCGCCGAAGACGGCCGTTGCGAGTACCACTACGTCCTGATCGACTTCTATTGCACCGTTCTCGGGGGCATCCTTTCCGCCGGCGATGACTCAAACCAAGCGGAGTGGCGAGACCTGAAGGACCTTGACAGCATCTTATTAACAGAGGGCACGCGCGAAGTGATCCTTTCCTGCTGTACGCGACGCCCAACCCATCCTCGCGTGACACGTCCCGCGCCCGCCCCTTCGTAATCCATGGCATTTCACAGCATCGGCGTGCTTCAATTCGCCGAACTTTTAGAACTCGTCTCTACCTACGCCGGCAGCGACGCCGGACGAGAGCTGATCCTGGCCCTTGAGCCTCAATCCGACCGCGCGCGCCTCGAAGCGGATCTGGCGGACGCTGGAGAGGCGATCGAGTTCAAACAAGCCGCCATCACCTCACCTGAGGGCGGAGGCCTGACACGTCTACGCTTCGACGATGTCCGGGACGTATCCGGGTCTATCCGCGTGCTCCAGGTCGGTGGAGCGCGCCTGGACGGACCCGAGATCCTCGACCTGTTCCATACGCTCTCGGTTGCCGGCGAATACCGCGGCGTCCTGCTTTCGACACAGGACCGTTTTCCTCGCCTGGCCCAACGAGGTATGCAGTTGGCCGATCTGCGTCCGCTCGCGCGCCGATGGGGCAGTGTGTTTCTCCCCGATGGTTCGCTAACCGACGACGCCAGCGTTGCCCTACGCCGTATCCGGCGCGATATCGAAAAGCAAAAAGCCGGTATCCAGGATTCGCTCCAGCGTTTTATGCGCGCGCATCGCCAGGACGGAACGCTCCAGGAAGAGTTCGTCACCATTCGCGATGACCGCTACGTCGTGCCGATCGTTGCCGGACAAAAGGGCCGCGTTGACGGTGTCATTCACGGGTCAAGCGGTACCGGGCGGACGCTGTACGTCGAGCCCCTCGAGACCATCAATCTGAACAATCAGCTTGTTCGGTTGCGCGAAGACGAACTTCGCGAGATCGACCGCATTCTGCTCGAGATCACGGACGCGCTGCGGGAACACAGCGACGAAATCGCATCGACTGCCGAAACGCTGGCGCAACTCGACTTCGTTTTCGCAAAGGCCGGCTTTGCCTCGCAGTACAACGCGGTTATTCCGCGCATCAGCAAAGACACGCGGAAGCTCGTTCTGCGCGACGCGCGCCATCCATTGCTGGAAACGGTTCTACGCAAAGCGCGCAAGCCGATCGTTCCGATCAGCTTCGAGCTGACGGAAGATCAGCGCTGCCTTTTGATCAGCGGGCCCAACACGGGCGGAAAAACAGTCACGATGAAGACAGCCGGACTTCTGGCGCTTATGGTGCACGCCGGGCTGCCTGTGCCGTGCTCCGACGCTGAGTTCCCGCTGCTCGACAACGTACTTGCTGACATTGGTGACAGCCAGTCGATCGAGGAAAGCCTGAGCAGTTTCTCCGGCCACTTGATCCATGTCAAGGAGATGCTCGAGCAGGTTACCCCCGAGAGCCTGGTGTTGCTCGACGAACTCGGACGTGCGACGGATCCCGAAGAAGGCGGCGCCTTAGGCGTTGCCGTATTGGACGAGTTTCGCACGTCTGGGGCGTTCTGTCTCGCTTCCACCCACTTGCTGCCTCTCAAACTGTACGGCACGAAAACGCCTGGCGTGGTGAACGCCTCCATGGGCTTCAACGAAACCACACTCGAACCCACATATCAGTTGCGAATCGGCGCTCCAGGGAAGTCGGCCGGACTCGATATCGCCACTCGCCTGCAGATGCCGCCCGAAATCCTGGCTCACGCGCGAGCCGTGATGCCTCGCATGCAGGCCGATTTTCAAGCTCTTCTATCCGAACTGCACGAGCAGGTTTCGGCCAACGAGCGCCGCGCACGAGAATTGGAAGAAGCAACCCAGTCTCTTCGCAAGCGTCAAGCCGAACTCGAGCGCGACACGATTCGTCGGGAAGAGAAGCGGCAGCGTGAGTGGAAAGACCGCTCGGACGCAATCATTGCCGACTTCGAAGCACGCGCTCAGATAACGGTGGAACGGCTTGGCGGCATCGCGGAAGGCCGAAAAGCGGCGGACGAAGTCCGGCGCGTCCTCAATCAGACCAAGCGAGAATTCCGCGAGGAAGCCGCAACCACCATGGCACCCCCTCCCGAGATTGCGAAGGCGGTGGAACTTCCGAAGCTCACGATTGAAGAAGGCAGCAAGGTCCGTTTGAAAGATGTGCGAGAGATCGCGACTGTTCGCCGCATCCTGAAGAACGGGGCGCTCGAAGTAGAGGCTGGTGTCCTGCGCATGCAGGTCTCGCGCGACGATGTGGTCGAAGTCGTGACGTCGAAAGCGGCCGAGGCACAGCGACGATTACCCAAGAACGTTCGAGTGGACGCCGGGCCCAGCTGGGACGTCTCGTATCGCGAGCTGAACGTGATCGGACAGAGAGCCGACGAAGCCGCCGCGCAGGTGGATAAATTTCTCGATTCCGCAGCCCTCGCTTCTGTCAATCGGGTTCGCATCATACACGGACACGGCATGGGAATTCTGAAGCGAACGGTTGCAGATCTCTTGCAATCGAACCCGCACGTCGGCCGTTTCTATGCCGCAACCCCCGCCGAAGGCGGCGCGGGCGCCACTATCGTTGAGCTCCGCGAATAGGTAAGCTGAAGTATGATCCCCCGATACTCGATAGGAATCATCGCCTTAGTAATATTTCTGGCTGGTTGCAATCCGAATCACCAAACCGCCGGCCCGGAGTATTACAAGTCAGTCGAGGCGTGGCAGAAGCACCGGGTCGATGGACTGCGGAAGCCGGATAGCTGGCTGACTCTCGTGGGTTTGTTCTGGCTAAAACCGGGACTGAACACAATCGGTTCGGGAGACAAGAACGATTTCGTATTGCCCAAGAGCGCCGCACCCGAACGCGTCGGCGCGTTCCAACTCGACAGCGACAAGGTCACCTACATAGCGGCTGATAAGAGAAGGACGCCTGTCAATTACGAAGAGACCGACCCGACTGTGGTCCACGCCGGCACGGTGTCTATGACGGTGATCAAACGCAGCGGCAGGCTCGGAGTTCGGGCGAAGGACAGTGACAGCCCGGTACTGAAGCATTTCAAAGGAAGCACCTTTTTCGCGATCGATCCTGAGCTTCATTTCGTCGCGCGGTTCCTGCCTGACGAGAAGAAGATCCCGATTCTCAACGTTCTTGGCCAGACGGAAATGGAGACCAGTCCCGGGGTGGTTCAGTTCGTTTACAAGGGCGAGAATTACAAGCTGCGGCCCATCTACGAAGGAAAAACACTGTTTTTTCTGTTCAAAGACCCTACCAACAAGACCGAGACCTATCAGGCCGGACGCATGCTGAACACCCCGCTTCCCGCAAACGGCAAGGTCGATCTGGATTTCAATCGGTCCTATAATCCGCCCTGCACCTATACTCCCTACGCCACGTGCCCGCTGCCGCCCAAAGAGAACACGTTACCGTTCCCGGTCACCGCCGGTGAAAAGCGCTACGGCAAGGGGCACGCCGAGTACCCGGTTTCGAGCGACAACTAATACGATGGTCAAGTGACGTTAGTCGCCCGGCCGCTTGACGCCGGCAAGCGCTTGGACGCCTTTCTGCATGAGAAACTGCCGCAGTTCAGCCGGTCTCGCCTTCAGTCCTGGATCAAAGCAAACCTAGTTTTGGTGGATGGCAAAGGAGGCCGACCCTCGGATCCCATCAAAGGCAGCGAAAGAATCTCGGTGACGCCCGCGGCGCCTCCGCCTCTTCGCGCCGAACCAGAAGAATTGCCGCTCAAGATCCTTTATGAGGATGCGGACGTCATCGTCGTGGATAAGCCCGCCGGAATGGTGGTTCACGCCGGCGCGGGCCATCATGCGGGAACTCTGGTGAACGCGCTTCTGCATCATTTCGGCACTCTGTCTTCGATCAACGGCGACCTTCGTCCCGGAATTGTTCACCGCCTCGATAAGGAGACCAGTGGTGTTCTCGCCGTGGCCAGAACGGACTTCGCTCATCAGGCCCTAGCGGCACAATTCCAGAACCGGCAAGTCGAAAAGGTTTACCTGGCGTTCGTCCATGGCCGGATGAAGCGGGAAACCGGCACCGTCACAACACCCATCACGCGCGACCCGGTGCGGCGGACACGGATGACCGCGAAGTTGGCATCCGGTCGATCGGCATACACCGAATACCAAGTGCTTGAGCAGCTTTCGCCCGGGGCTTTTCTCCGGGTCCGTATTGGAACCGGCCGCACTCACCAGATACGCGTGCATTTGGCCAGCATCGGCCACCCGATTCTCGGCGACCGGCTTTACGGTGCACCCGCCCGTGTCCCCGGCTTGCCTCCACTCGAGCGTTTCTTCCTTCATGCCCACCGGCTCCGTTTCCTGTCACCCAGTACCGGCGTGCCGATCACGGTTGAAAGCCCGTTACCGGAAGACCTCGCGAATGTATTGGCGTTGCTGAGGCGCGGGCATATAGAATGAGGGCATCACCAAATGAAGTTTGTACGTGTTGGGCTCTCGGCCGGGGTCCTTTTGGCGATCGGCACGTTGAGCACTCTTTTTGCGCGCCAGGATCCTCCCGCGCAGGCCGGTTCCGAGAGTGCACCGATTCGGGCGGAGGTCACGCGGGTGAACATGTTGTTCACCGTGACGGATAAGCATGGCCGGTTCGTGACCGACCTCAAGCAGGACGATTTCCAGGTCTCTGAGAACAAGAAGCCGCAAAACATTTTGGAGTTCACCTCCGAAACCGATCTCCCCTTGCGCCTGGCCATTCTGATCGATACCAGCAACAGCATCCGCGATCGGTTCCGATTCCAGCAGGAGGCAGCCACAAACTTCGTTAACAGCGTAGTCCGCAAAGAGGACAAGGCAGTCGTCGTCAGCTTCGACTCTGGTGCCGAACTGGTAGCCGACTTGACTGACGATACGCACAAGCTGGAAAATGCGATCCGCGGGTTGCGCCCCGGCGGCGGTACGGCGCTGTACGATGCCATCTACTTTGCCTGTAAAGACAAGCTGATGCTCGATCAACCTATGTACAAGTTCCGCCGAGCCATGGTGATCCTGAGCGACGGTGAAGACAACGAGAGCCGGTCAAGCCGCGAACAGGCACTCGAAATGGCTCAGCGAGCCGACACCGTCATCTACGCGATCTCAACAAACATCAGCCACGTCGAAACGGATGGCGACAAAGTGATGCGCTATTTCGCCGAACAGACCGGCGGCGTATCCTTTTTCCCGTTCCAGGCGAAGGACCTGGATCAATCGTTCGAAAACATCGCGAACGAACTGCGTCATCAATACAACCTTTTCTATCGTCCTCAGCCCCTGAATAACGACGGGCTTTATCACAATGTTCAGATCAAGGTAAAAAGCCGCCACGACCTGGTTGTTCGCGCGCGCAAGGGCTATTACGCCCGCAAGCAGAACGGCTGAGATAAGACGAAAGAAAGACGAAGAAAAACATTCTTGGCCCCTTCCGTTTTGGCCTATACTAGAGAAGGCTGGCCAACAGCTCGCGTGCTGACGCGCCGTCAGAAACGCTGACAATCGAAGGAAATTATGGACGAAAAAGAGCGCGGACGCACTTTAACTCTGACTCTGGGTCAGATCGAAAAGCAGTTTGGAAAAGGCTCCATCCTGCGGCTGGGTGCAAAAGAGGCGATTGTTCCGGTTTCCGCCATCTCGACCGGCTCCATCTCGCTCGATTACGCTTTAGGCGTCGGCGGGCTTCCCCGTGGACGCATATGCGAGATCTTCGGCCCGGAATCTTCGGGTAAGACCACCATTGCGCTTCAGGTCGTCGCCGAAGCGCAAAAGAATGGCGGCATGGCCGCATTCATTGACGTGGAACATGCTCTCGACCCGGTCTACGCCAAGAAACTTGGCGTCGACGTCGACAATCTGCTCGTTTCACAACCTGATTTCGCGGAACAAGCGCTCGAAATTACCGCCGCACTAGTCACGTCCGGCTCGATCGACGTTCTGGTCGTCGACTCCGTGGCGGCATTGGTTCCGAAAGCCGAACTGGACGGCGAAATGGGCGATTCCCACATGGGCGTACAGGCCCGTCTCATGTCCCAAGCCATGCGCAAGCTGACCGGAATCGTATCGAAGTCAAATACCTGCCTGGTGTTCATCAACCAGATCCGCGAAAAGATCGGCGTGATGTTTGGCAACCCCGAAACCACCACCGGTGGCCGCGCCCTGAAGTTCTATTCTTCCGTTCGCCTGGACATTCGTCGTATCGCGGCCATTAAGGACGGCGATACCGTCACGGGCAGCCGAACCAAAGTCAAAGTCGTCAAGAACAAGGTGGCTTCTCCGTTCCGCGAAGCCGAGTTCGACATCATCTATGGCGAAGGAGTCTCGAAGGAAGGCGATCTGCTTGACCTCGGCGTCGCTCAGAACATCGTCGAAAAGAGCGGCTCGTGGTTCAGCTACAGAGGCGAGCGAATCGGCCAAGGCCGGGAAAATGTTCGCCAGTTCCTACGTGACAACGCCGACATCCGGGAAAGAATCAACACCGAACTCCGTAAGGCTCTCGGTCTAAATAAGGGCGGAGATCAGCCAGCCGAAGGTGCGACGCCTGTACCAACTCCGATCGATACGCCGAAAGCAGCTGCCGCGCGCGGGCGTTAGAGGTCTTAACGGCCGTGGGCTCGATCCCGCTGAAACCCGAACGCCTCCTGGAACTCGCGGCGTACGCCAAACGCCACGATCAGGATGCGGCTAGAGCACTGGCGGAGTTCTTCGCTTGGGAAAAGCGGGATCACGCCGAAACGGCACAAGGTATTTGCGAAGGCTACGAGGATTTCAAGGCCGGCCGCATGCAGGATTCTAAGGACGTATTCGTCGAACTGCGCGCGAGGCATGGCCTTTCGCGTTACGCAAACCACACGGGCAAAGCACGATTTTAGATTCGATTTTTCTACGAGGTGTGGCCGAAGGGTCGCTCCTGCACGGCCGTAAGCCGGCACGGCAGACGTGAAGCGCTGAGCGGCATCAAGGACCTACTACGGTAGCTGCCCTGACCAGGAAAGAGCCTCGAACGGTAACGTTCTTTCTACCTAAACCGACCGTACGAAGCGTAAAAAGCGCTTTTCTTCTGTTACGCTGAAATTTGGATAGAATCCTATCCAGTTCTCATCATTGGTGCAGTAGATGGATAGCGCAAACGTTAAAAACGGTGTTGTCACCGAAGAAGATCAATCACAAACCGAACGGCCGGCAGAGGCAGTAGAGCCCGAATCCGCTGTTCGAACCGACTCGTCCCAAACCGTTGAATCCGGGACAGATCGCGATCGCTTGGCAAGAGAAAAGACAGAATTACAGGAGCTGCTCCAGCGGCGCCAGGCAGAGTTTGAGAACTTCCGCCGCCGTGTCGAGCGCGAGCGGAGCGACCTGTTTGAGTTCGCCGCGATGGACAGCGTGAAGGCGCTTCTCCCCGTTCTCGATGACTTCGAACGGGCGCTAAAAACCGAAACGGCCGATAAAGAG
>C688J35102_120989113_pt1 | contig 10125 bp, 6 predicted proteins | sample HopSoiMetagenom2_FD_35102 | JGI IMG/M metagenome (IMG submission 35102) | reverse complement strand
GCCGATGAGGAAGCGCAGCAGCACGAGCGCGGCGTCGAGCTGGGAGTTGTTGTAGACGGTGATCCTGGCGAAGATCGGGATGTCCACCAGTGCCGCGATGAGCGCACTGCCCACGAAGAAGCTCACGATCATCGACCCCCAGGCCGGGGTGGCGGCGAGCGCTCCTCGGGGCACCAGCGGGTCGGCGGCCCTGCGCGTGTGCCACCAGAAGCCGGCCGCCGCCAGTGCGCTCAGCGCCAGCAGCCACGGTCCGGCCGGTGAGAGCACCTGCACCTGGGGGTCGGCCGTCGCGAACGCGAGGATCACCCCGCCGAGCACGACGGTCAACAGCGCCGCACCGACGGCGTCAACCCGGCGTGCGGTAGCGGCCCAGACGCGTAGGTCGAGCAGGGGCCGTCGGGCGTTCAGGCAGCGCACGACGAACGCCACCGCCAGGGCGACCGTCACCAGGGCGACGGGGGAGAGCCAGCGGTGATCGGTTCCGGCGACCGGGACGAAACCGAGGCCGAGCGTCACGTCGTGCACCAACCGTCCTGGCTGCAGCATCACCAGCAGCACCCCGGCGATGGTCAGGGTGGCGAGGGCGAGGCCGAGCCAGTCGAACCGGCCGCGTGTCCGCTCTGCGGGCGTTCTGCCCTGTCGCCGGATCACGGCCGCGAGCACGAGACCGGCGGCGAGGTTGAGCCAGAAGATGTCGCGCCACGTGCCGAAGGCCAGCACCACGGCGCCGTACAACGGGCCGATGACGTTGCCGAGCTCCTGGACCGCGCCGACGATCCCGAGGGGGACGCCACGGGCGCGGGGCGGATAGAGGTCGGCCACGAGCGCGAGGGTCGCCGGCAGCAGCCCACCACCGCCGATGCCCTGCAGCACGCGGCCGGTGACGACGCTCGGAAGGTCGTACGCCGCCGCGGTCACGAGCGACCCCAGCGAGAACAGCACCAACGATCCGGCCAGCACCGGCAGGCGGCCGCGGATGTCCGCGATGCGACCGACGAGGGGGAGGGCGGCGACGTAGCCGAGCAGGAAGCCGGAGATGATCGGCGCCGCCCGTTGCAGCTGGTCCGCCGACAGCCCGACCCCGCCCATCATGTCCGGAAGTGCGAGGACGACGACGTAGGTGTCCGCGGCCGCGAACGAGACCGCGACGGCCGCGAGCCCGAGCAGGACCCGTGCGGCCCGGTCCGGCGCGGCCGTGCTCACGGCTTGGTGACGACCTTCTCCGTGCCGTATCCGCTCAGCGCGATCGTGTAGGCCACATCACCGGAGCGGTAGAACGGGCCGGTCACCTCGGCGTCGACCAGCTTGCCGTCGCCGTCGATGTGGTACGTCGCGGCGAAGTCGGCGCCGCCATCGGCACTGGGGATCGTCTCGGCGACCGCCGAGCCCGGGATCGTGCCGGTGTAGGTGGTCAGTACCTGGTCGCCGAAGCGGCTCTTGCCACCCTCCTTGACGTCCTTGGTGGACGTGAGCCACGACGACAGCCCGGTGTGCGGGTTCATCAGGCCGGCCGGGTCGGGCGCACCGTAGTCAGAGGGGTTCAGCTCGGCGAAGGAGTTGGTGAACGGCAGCTTGGCGTAGACCTTCCCGTCGACGGCCACTACGGGAACGTCGACGGTGACGTTGTTGACCAGCACCTTGAGGCTGCCGTCGAAACCCGGCTGGTGAGTGCCGATGCCCGCGGCTTCGAGCACCCCGTCGACACCCTTCGGGAGCTTCTTCGTCGACAGCTTGAGGTTGACGCCTTTGGTCTCGTCGAGCTGCTTCTTGGCGCCGGCGAGCACCTGGGTCGGCGAGCTACCGCCACTGCTGCTGTCGCCGCCGCTGCAACCGGTGAGTGCCAGAGTGATCGGTACGGCGAGCGCGAGGAGGGCCACCAGGAGGCGCCGACGCCGGATCACGGCTGCAGCCTTTCACGGAGCCGTCCGACAGCAGTGCGTACCGGCCCGGCGACGGCCGCCATCGGCTGCTCCGCGGGCAACCCGGAGCCGTCGCGTCGTCCGGTCGCGTCGGGCAGGTCGACCGGGGCGCCCGACGCCGCGGCCCCACGGGCGGGCGCGTCTCCGGCCCAGGCGAGCACAAGAGTGTCCTCGCCCTTGAGGAACCGGTGGCACCGCACGCCGCCGGTGCTCCTGCCCTTGCCGGGATACTCGCTGAACGGGGTGACCTTCACGGCGCCGGCCTCGGTGCCGGGGAGTGCCGCGCTGCTGCCCGACACCGTCACCAGGACCGACGAGTCGGGCTCTGCCAGCGCTCCGAAGAAGACGACCCGCGCACCGGCCGCGAGGCGGACCCCGGCCATGCCTGCGCCGGACCTCCCCTGCGGCCGCACTGCGGAGGCAGAGAAGTGCAGCAGCTGCGCGTCGCTGGTCACGAAGCACAGCTCTTCGTCCCCGGTGAGCAGCTCGACGGCACCGACGACCTGATCGCCCTCCGCGAGACGGACCACCTCCCACGCCTCGCGGCCGAGCACCTCGGGGTTGACCCGCTTCACAACGCCGTCCCGGGTGCCGATGGCGAGGCCCGGGCCGTCGGCCCGCAGGCTGCACAGGGCGAGCGGGCTCTCATCCGTGTCCAGTGCCACAAAGCTGTTCAGCGGGGCACCGCCCTGAAGGTTCGGCGAGCTCGCCGTCGCCGGGAGCGTCGGGAGCTCGAGGACGTCGAGCCGCACCAGGCGGCCCGCCGAGGTGAGAACCCCGACCTGTCCGCGCGCGGTCGCGGCCGTGGCCGAGACGACCACGTCGTGGTTCGCCCGGTCGGCACCCTCGCCAGGGACGTCCGTGTCCGTGCTGCGGGCGAGCAGCCCGGCCGACGACAGGTAGACGACGCAGGGGTCGTCGGCGACCTCGAGCGGCATCGCCGCGACCGGCTGGCCGGCGGACCGGAGGAGGACGGTGCGTCGCGGGGTCCCGTGCGCCTTCGCCACCGCAGCCAGCTCCTCGGAGACCACCTGCCGCAGCCGCGCCTCGTCGGCCAGGATCTCGTCCAGCTCGGCGATCGTCTGCTCCAGCTCGGTGCGCTCGCTCTCCAGCTCGAGGCGGGAGAACTTCGTGAGCCTGCGCAGCTGCATGTCGAGGATGTACGTCGCCTGCACGTCGCTGAGGTCGAAGACCGCGATGAGGCGCTCCTTGGCCTCGGCACTGTTCTCGCTGGACCGGACCAGCTCGATGACCTCGTCGATGTCGAGGATCGCGACCAGCAGCCCCTCGACGAGGTGCAGCCGGTCCGCGGCTCGTGCCCGGCGGTACGCCGAGCGGCGGCGCACCACGTCGTAGCGGTGCTGGAGGTAGACCTCGAGCAGTGGCTTCAGCCCGAGGGTGCGCGGCTGGCCGTCGACGAGCGTCACATTGTTGATGCCGAAGGAGTCCTCCATCGGCGTGAGCCGGTAGAGCTGCTCGAGCAGGGCGTCGGGGTTGATCCCGCCCTTCACCTCGATGACCAGCCGGAGGCCCTTGTCGAGGTCGGTGAGGTCCTTGACGTCGGCGATGCCCTGGAGCTTCTTGCTCTGCACCAGGGTCTTGATGCGCTCGATGACCTTCTCGGGGCCCACGCCGTACGGGAGCTCGGTCACGACGATGCCTTTGCGGCGGGGCGTGACGCTCTCGACCCGCGCGGTCGCGCGCATCCGGAAGGCGCCGCGACCGGTCTCGTAGGCCTCGCGGACACCGTCCAGGCCGATGATCTTGCCGCCGGTGGGCAGGTCCGGCCCGGGCACGAACCGCATGAGTGCGTCCAGGTCGGCGTCGGGATGGGTCACGAGGTGACGCAGTGCCTGGACGACCTCGACGAGGTTGTGCGGCGCCATGTTCGTCGCCATGCCGACCGCGATCCCGGAGGCGCCGTTGACCAACAGGTTCGGCAGGGCGGCGGGCAGCACGGCGGGCTCGAGCTCTCGCGAGTCGTAGTTCGGCCGGAAGTCGACGGTCTGCTCGTCGATGGACTCGGTCATCGGCAGGGCGGCCGGGGCCATGCGGCACTCGGTGTAGCGCATTGCCGCGGGGCCCGCGTCCGGTGAGCCGAAGTTCCCGTGGCCGTCGATCATCGGCAGCCGCATCGCCCAGGGCTGCACCATCCGAACGAGCGCGTCGTAGATGGCACCGTCGCCGTGCGGGTGCAGCCGACCCATCACCTCGCCGACGACCCGAGCGGACTTCACGTGGCCACGGTCGGGCCGCAGGCCCATGTCGGCCATCGTGTAGAGGATCCGCCGCTGGACCGGCTTCAGCCCGTCGCGGGCATCGGGCAGCGCCCGGCTGTAGATGACGGAGTAGGCGTACTCGAGGTAGCTGGTGCGCATCTCGTCGCCGACGTCCACATCGACGATGTGCTCCTCGAAGTCGTCGGGAAGCATCGTCGGGGCACTGCGGGGTGGAGCCACCGGGGCATTCTCGCCGAGGTCTCCGACAGCCCGGGCGGGGGCACGCCGGACCGCGCTGCCGCCGCTTCACCGCGGTGCGGCGTCACGCTAGGTTCGAGCCGTGGCCGGCCGCGACGACCTGCGGGACTACCCGCAGCACTGGGAGGCTGACGTCCTGCTCCGCGACGGCCGGACCGCCCACCTGCGCCCGGTGTCCCCGGCCGACGTCGAGCTGCTCGTGGAGTTCTACGCGGAGGTCTCGCCGCAGTCGAAGTACTACCGGTTCTTCGCCGCCATGCCGACCCTCACCGACCGGGAGATCAGCCGGTTCCTCGACGTCGACCACCACAACCGGGTCGCGCTGGTGCTCACGGTGGCCGAGCAGATGATTGCGATCGGCCAGTTCGAGCGGCTGGAGGTCGACGGCACCGAGGCCGAGGTCGCGTTCCTCGTGCAGGACCGCCACCAGCACCGCGGCATCGGCCAGCTGCTGCTCGAGCACCTCGCGCAGATCGCCAGAGAGCTCGACATCACGCGGTTCGTCGCCGAGGTGCTCCCGGAGAACACCGGCATGCTCCAGGTCTTCCGGGACGCGGGCTACCGGATCACCCGCACGGTCGACGAGGGCGTCATGCACCTCGAGCTGTGGATCGACCCGACGATGACGTCGCTGGAGGTCATGCAGGGTCGCGAGCACCGCGCCGAGACCGCGTCGGTGCAACGCTTCCTGTCCGCACGCAGCGTCGCGGTCATCGGCGCGAGCCGTCGACACGACACGGTGGGCAGCCGGCTGGTCCGCAACCTCGTGCTCGGCAACTACCGGGGCCGGATGTACGTCGTGAACCCTGCCGCGGGCTCGGTCTCCGGCATGCCGTCGTACGCGAACATCACCGACATCGAGGACGACGTCGACATCGCGGTGGTCGCCGTCCCGGCGGAGGCCGTTCCCGACGTGGTGCTGGACTGCGCGAAGAAGCAGGTGCACGGCATCGTCGTCGTCTCGGCCGGCTTCGCCGAGGTCGGCGAGGAAGGCCGGCGGCTGCAGCGTCGTTTGCTCCGGCTGTGCCGCAGCTACGGCCTGCGGCTGATCGGTCCCAACGCACTGGGGATCATCAACACGGCGAGCGAGCTGTCACTGAACGCGTCGCTGTCGGCGGTGATGCCACCACGCGGTCGCGCCGGGTTCTTCAGCCAGTCCGGTGCGCTCGGCACCGCCATCCTCGAGAACGTCTCGCGCCGGGGCCTCGGCCTCTCGACGTTCGTCTCCGCCGGCAACCGCGCCGACGTCTCTGGCAACGACCTCCTGCAGTACTGGGAGGACGACGAGGCGACCGAGGTCGTTCTGCTCTACCTCGAGTCGATCGGCAACCCGCGCAAGTTCAGTCGCATCGCGCGGCGGGTGTCGCGACGCAAGCCGGTGATCGCGGTGAAGTCGGGGCGCACGACCCAGGGCGTCCCCATGGGCCACGCGGTCCGTGTGAGCGAGACCGGGCAGGCCGCTGTCGACGCGATGTTCCGGCAGGCCGGCGTGATCCAGGTGGACACCCTCGACGAGATGTTCGACGTGGCGCAGCTGGTCGCGCACCAGCCGCTGCCGCGAGGAAACCGGGTCGCCGTGGTGGGCAACTCCGACGCCCTGGCCTTGCTCGCCGCCGACGCCGCGACAGCAGTCGGGCTGCAGGTGCGCATCTCCGGGGTCCACCCCGAGGCCAGTGCGGAGGAGTTCGAGTCCGAGCTCGACGAAGCCATCGACGACGCCGACGTCGACGCCGTGCTCGCCGTGTTCATTCCGCCGGTCGACACCTCCGGGGCCGACGTCGCCAACGTGCTGGCTTTGGTGGGGGAGCAGTCGGACAAGCCGGTGCTCTCGAGCTTCATGGGGACCGAGGGTCTGCCGGAGCTCCTGCGGGTGCCGGACGTGGCTGGGAGCACCGCCGGGCGCGGCTCGGTCCCGTCGTACGGCTCTCCCGAAGCCGCGGTCAACGCGCTCGCCAAGGTCGTGGACTACGCAGCCTGGCTGTCACGACCGGGGCCGGTGGAGGCAGTCGCCGAGGAGGAGGTAGTGGACCACGTGCGGGCGCGCGGCGTGGTCACCAAGGCGCTCGTCGACAGCCCGGAGGGCCGCGAGCTCAGCGACGGCGAGGTCGGGGAGCTGCTCACGGCGTACGGAATAGAGCGATGGCCACGGGTGCCGGTGGAGTCGGAGGACGAGGCGGTGCGCGCGGCCGACGAGCTCGGCTGGGACGTGGTGCTCAAGGCGACCGCCGAGCACCTGCGGCACCGCCCGGACCTCGCGCACGTCTGGCGCAACATCCACAACGAGGAGGAGATGCGCGACGCCTGGCAGACCCTCGGTGCGCTGATCGACTCGAGGCAGAACGCGGGCTTCGTCGTGCAGCGGACGGCGCCGGCCGGTGTCCCCATCGCCGTGTACGGCGTGGAGGACCCACTCTTCGGCCCGGTGGTGTCCTTCGGTGTCTCCGGGGCGCTGAGCGAGCTGCTCGGCGACTGCGCCTACCGCATTCCGCCGATGCAGCCGCTGGACGCCAGCGAGATGGTGCGCGAGATCAAGGCTGCGCCGTTGCTGCTCGGCTACCGCGGCAGCGCGCCGGTCGACAGCGGGGCGCTCGAGCAGCTGCTGCTGCGCGTCGGACGGCTCAAGGACGACCTTCCTCAGGTGCGATTGCTCGATCTCGCCCTCGTCAACGTGGCGCTGCGCGGCGCGACTGTGCTCACCGCCGCCGCGCGGGTCGAGCCCGCACTGGATGCCCGGACCGACGCGTTCGTCCGGCGTATGGCCGCCCAGGAGGGCGAGACGGAGGGGTTCTGAGCCGGCAGGACGGCCGGGGGAGGCGTGACAGACTGACCGGCATGCACGAGGTCACCGACAGATCGCCCGACCTGCGTTCGGCGATCGAGGCGTCGGGCTACTACCCCGAGGTCGTGGCCGATGCCGTCTTCGCGGCAGTTGCTGGTGAGCCGGTCGAGGCCCACCTCGTGCACCACGAGCCCACGATCGACGAGCGCGACGAGGTGCGCCGGCACGTCACCGTCCTGGTCCTGACGCCCACGCGGCTGGTCCTCGCGCACACCGACGAGCACGCTCCGGACGACATCCTGAACGCGCCGTACACGTCGTCGACGACCGAGGCGATCAACCTCGGCGCGGTCCGGACCGTGGTGGTCAACCGGATGGTCGCCGATCCGGCGTCGTACGACGGTGGCACGGCCGGTGTCCCCGACCCCAGCGAGGCGGTGCTCTCGATCGGCTGGGGTGCCCTGAGCCGGATCGACCTCGAGCCCGCGACCTGCTCGGACCCGAGCTGCGAGGCCGACCACGGCTACACCGGAGTGCTGGGCTCCGACGACTTCTCGCTGCGGGTGTCCGCAGCGGCTGAGGGACCCGAAGCCGTGTCCGACCTCCTCGGCTTCTCCCGGGCGTTGTCCGCACGCACCGTGGGTGCGGTCCGCGGCCGGTGAGCCCGGACGACGGCTTCATCGAACCCGCGTACGGAGATCATTCCCTCGTCGACGTGCTGCCCGCGGTCGGCCGCGCCCTGGGCGTGACAGTCGACGGTGCGCCGCCTGATCGCCTCGGCCTTCCGCCGGCGCCGGGTTATGTCGTGTTCCTCCTGGACGGGCTCGGCCACCAGCTGCTCGCCGCGCACGCGGACGACGCGCCGTTCCTGCACTCGTTGCTGCAGGGCTCGACGCCCGCGACTGCCGGGGTCCCGTCGACGACGGCGACCAGCCTGACCTCGCTCGGCACAGGACTCATGCCTGGGGCGCACGGCGTCGTCGGCTTCACCACACGCATCCCCGGGACCGACGACCTCCTCAACGCGCTGTTCTGGAGCAAGAGCGTCGATCCCGAGGCGTGGCAGCCGCACCCGACGTACTTCGCGCGGCTGCAGGCGGCCGGCGTCCAGGTCACCGTCGTGAACAAGCGTGAGTTCGCGTCCTCCGGTCTGACGAGCGCGTCCAGCCGCGGGGTGGACTTCGTCGGCGCGGATCGCGTGGGGGAGCGGCTCGTCGCCGCACAGGCCGCCAGCGCCACGGGACCTTCGTTGGCCTACTTGTACGACGGTGACCTCGACTGGACCGGCCACCGCTACGGAGTCGACTCGGCCCAGTGGCGCGCGCAGCTCACGGCCATCGATCTCGCTGCCGAGCAGCTGCGCGATGCGCTCGACCTGTCGACGCGGTTGCTGGTCGTGGCCGACCACGGGATGGTCGACGCGACTCCGGAGAGCCGCATCGACGTCGACGAGACCCCCGGGTTGCGTGAGGGCGTGGTGGTCCTCGGAGGCGAGGCCCGGTTCCGGCACGTCTACTGCAGGTCGGGCGCCGTCGCCGACGTGCACGACGCGTGGCGTGAGCACCTGGGTGACCGCGCTTCCGTGCTCACGCGTGACGAGGCACTCGCGCGTGGCTGGTTCGGGCAGGTCGACAGCGAGGTCCTGCCGCGCATCGGTGACGTCGTCGCGGCGGCGCACCGGGACCACGTGATCCTGAGCTCGGCCGACTTCCCGTACGAGTCGCGGCTGATCGGGATGCACGGGTCGCTGACGCCGGTGGAGATGTTGGTCCCGGTCCTGGTTGCCTAGCCGCGCAGCGCTGCTCGCCTAGGATCGGGCTCCGTGGCCGAGCTCAGGTACTTCACCGGGACGATGGACTCCGGCAAGTCCACGCTGGCCCTGCAGACCAACCACAACCACGCTGCCCGTGGTCGCTCCGGGCGGCTGTTCACCAGCCACGACCGCGCAGGTGAGGCACTCATCTCGTCGCGCCTCGGGCTGGTGCACGACGCGATGGAGGTCGACGACGCGTTCGACTTCTGGGGCTACGTCGTCGATGCACTCACGCGTGGCTCGCGGATCGACTACCTGATCTGCGACGAGGCCCAGTTCTACACCGCCGTACAGATCGAGCAGCTGGCACGGATCGTCGACGAGCTGCAGATCGATGTCGTCTGCTTCGGCATCCTCACCGACTTCCGCACCCAGCTCTTCCCCGGCTCCGCGCGGCTGGTCGAGCTGGCCGACCACACCGACGTGCTGCAGGTCGAGACGCTCTGCTGGTGCGGGAAGAGGGCGACCCACAACGCGCGCACGGAGAACGGCGAGATGGTCACCGAGGGCGAGGTCATCGTGGTTGCCGACGTCGAGCAGGCGGGGTCTGCCGCGCCGGAGATCGGGTACGAGGTGTTGTGTCGTCAGCACCACCGACGGCGCATGACCGCGTCCCGCGCACGGGCGATCTCGATGATCAGCGAGCCGTTGCCCTTCGCGTGACCCCGCCATCGAAAGGAACGACGTGAAGTTCGGACTTGTCGGCACCGGCCCATGGGCGTTGAAGGCGCACGGTCCTGGGCTCGTGGCTGCGCCGGACGTCGACCTGGTCGGCGTGTGGGGGCGGAGCCCCGAGAAGGCCGGCGCCCTGGCCGAGGAGCTCGGTGTGCGGGCGTACGACGATCTCGATCGACTGTTCGAGGACGTCGATGCCGTCGCCTTCGCCGTACCCCCGGACGTCCAGTCCGATCTGGCGCTGCGAGCGGCGCGGGCCGGCAAGCACCTGCTTCTCGAGAAACCGATCGCCATCACGTCCTCCGCTGCCAAGGACGTGGCGGCCGAGGCAGAGGCGCACGGGTGTGCGGCCGTTGTGCTCTTCACCGACCGTTTCCTCGACTCCGGAAGCCACTGGCTGCACGAGGTGGGCGAAAGCTCGTGGCTCGGTGGGTCCCTCGTCTGGCTTGGGGCGCTGGATGC
>C688J35102_120989115_pt1 | contig 10128 bp, 9 predicted proteins | sample HopSoiMetagenom2_FD_35102 | JGI IMG/M metagenome (IMG submission 35102) | reverse complement strand
GTCGCTTCCCTCCCGGGCGTGTCGCCAGTGGTCGGGGTCCTCGCCGTCCCAGGGAAGGTCGGCGACGCGGGCGACAGGCTCACCGTCGCGAAGCAGGACGGCCTCGCGGCCGCGCACCTTGCCTTCCTCCCGGGCATAGAGCTGGACGAGGTCGGCGCCTCGCTCCTCCGGCTCGCCGACGAACACGGCGACGCTCAGGGCGGTGTCCGGTACCGGCAAGACCTCGGTTGCCCGGCGTGGGGATCCCTCGGCGAAGATGAAGCCGCAAAGGTCGGCGCCCGCCTGCACCGCCGCGTCGACGTCCTCCTGTCGAGTGAGCCCGCAGACCTTGACGAGCGGCCGCGAGAGGAGCTCGTGCAGCTGGGCCCGCGGATCGCCGGCGCGCATCAGCGACGTGCCCACGAGGACGGCATTCGCGCCCGCGAGCTCTGCGGCCGCAGCCTGCGCACGTGTGTGGATCGCGCTCTCCGCGACGACGACGCAGTCCCGCGGCGCCCTCGCCACGAGCTCGAGCTGGGCCGCCCGATCGATGCGGAACGTGCCGAGATCGCGGGCGTTGACGCCGACCACGCGGGCGCCGAGACGCGTCGCGCGCCCCAGCTCCTCCTCGTCATGGGCCTCGACGAGCGTGTCGAGGCCGAGCTCCTCGGCCGAACGCATGAGCCGCGCGGCGGTCGCGTCGTCGAGGTCGCGGAGGATGAGCAGCGCGGCGTCGGCGCCCGCGTCGCGGACCTCGCGCAGGTGCTCCTCCGTCGAGAAGAAGCCCTTGGCGAGCAGCGGCAGGCTCACCGAGGCTCGCGCCGCACGCAGGTCGTCGGGCGAGCCTGCGAACGCGTCGTCGACGAGGACCGAGACCGCTCTCGCTCCACCCGACTCGTAAGCGGGCACGACGTCTTCCACCCGCGCCCTGGGGCTGATGTCGCCGGCCGAAGGCGAGCGGCGCTTGAACTCGGCGATCGCGCCGAAACCGGACCGCGCCAGTGCCTCCGCGAACCTCACGACATGTCTCCTCGGGGCATGGCCGGTGTCAGACACCGGCCATGCCCGGAAAGGGCAAGTGCGGCGCTCAACCGTGCGATGAACGCGCGACAGACGTGCCCGTTAGTACCACTGTCCGGTGTCAGACACCGGACGTGTCCGCCGGGGGCATGGCTCATTCGGACACCCCGGTCTGCGAGAACTCCACGAGCTCGTCGAGACGTGCCGCGGCCGCGCCGGTGTCGATCGCTTCCCGTGCTGCAGCGATCCCCTCGCGCAGGGTCTCGACCTGACCGGCAGCCGCGATCCCGCCGGCCGCGTTGAGGAGCACGGCCGAGCGGTGGCCGCCGTTCGCGCCGGCGAGGACCTCCCGCAGCGCGGCCGCGTTCGCCTGCGGGTCGCCGCCGCGTAGCTCCTCCGCGTCGCAGCGCTCGATGCCGAGCTCGAGCGGCTCGAGCTCGTACTCCCGGACGCGTCCGCTCTCCACCTCGCAGACGAGGTTCGGCCCGCACGGGGAGAGCTCGTCGATGCCTCCCGCGCCGTGCACGACGTAGGCGCGCGTCGTCTCGAGCTGGACGAGCGCGCCGGCGAGCGTCCTCGCGAGCTCGGGCGAGTAGACGCCGAGCACGAGGGCGCGCGCGCCCGCCGGGTTCGTCAAGGGGCCGAGCACGTTGAAGACGGTACGCGTCGCGAGCTCGCGCCGGACGGGCGCCGCATGCCGCATGGCCGGGTGGTGCGCCTGCGCGAAGAGGAAGCCGAAGCCGAGCTCGTCGATCGAGCGCTCGATCCGCTCCGGCCGCTGCTCGAGCTCGAAGCCGAGCGCCTCGAGCACGTCCGCAGCTCCGGTCTGCGACGAGGCCGCCCGGTTGCCGTGCTTCGCGACGGCCGCTCCCGCGGCGGCCGTGACGAGCGCGGCCGCGGTCGAGATGTTGTACGTGTTCGCGCCGTCGCCGCCCGTGCCCACCACGTCGACGAGGTCGGTGCGCTTCGGGTTGACGCGGAGGACGTGCTCGCGCATCGCCTCCGCGCAGCCGGCGATCTCGTCCGCCGTCTCACCCTTCGCGCGGAGGGCGACGAGGAAGCCGGCGATCTGGGCCTGCGTCGCCTCGCCGGCCATGATCACGGCCATCGTCCCCCGCGCCTCGTCGCGGGAGAGGTCGTGGCCGTCGAGCAGCCGCGCGAGCGCCCGCTGGATCACAGCCTGCCCTCGAGGAAGTTGCGGGCGAGCTTCGCCCCGTCCGGCGTCAGCACCGACTCGGGGTGGAACTGGACGCCGACCGCCGGCAGCTCACGGTGTCGCACCGCCATCACCTCGCCGTCGTCGGCGAACGCGGTCGGCTCGAGCACGTCCGGTAACCGCGTGGCGGCGAGAGAGTGGTAGCGGCCGGCCTCGAACGGGTCCGGCAGACCGCTGAACAGCCCGCTCCCGTCGTGACGCACCGGGCTCGCCTTCCCGTGCAACAGCTCGCGCGCGTAGCCGACCTCGCCGCCACAGGCCTCGACGAGCGCCTGGTGGCCGAGGCAGACCCCGAGCGTCGGCGTGGTGAGCAGGAGCCGGTCGACGATCGCGGGCGTGGCTCCCGCGGCCGCGGGCCGACCTGGTCCTGGCGAGACGACGAGGTGCGAGGGAGCGAGCCGCTCGGCCTCGTCGGCGTCGAGCTCGTCGTTCCGCCGCACGACGACGTCCGCCCCGAGCGCGCCGAACAGGTGCGCGAGGTTGTACGAGAACGAGTCGTAGTTGTCGATCAGGAGGATCACGGCGCAGCGTCCTGCTCCGACTCTGCCAGCTCGATCGCCGCCTCGAGCGCGCGCAGCTTGGCGAGGCATTCCTCGTGCTCGGCAGCGGGGTCAGAGTCGGCGACGATGCCGCCTCCCGCCTGCAGGTGCGCGACGCCGTCGCGCAGCCAGAGCGTCCGGATGGCGATGCACGTGTCCAGCTCTGCGCTCTCCGGCAGGAAGTAACCGACCGCGCCTGCGTAGATCCCGCGGCGGCACTGCTCGAGCTCGGAGATGATCTGCATCGCCCGAACTTTCGGCGCGCCGGAGACCGTCCCGGCGGGGAAGGTCGCGCGCAGGAGCTCGAACGGAGTGACGCCGTCCTGCAGCTCGCCCACCACTTCCGAGACGAGGTGCGTCACGTGGGAGTAGCGCTCGGGCTCCATGAAGCGCTCAACCCGCACCGAGCCGGGCACGCAGACGCGCGAGAGATCGTTGCGACCGAGGTCGACGAGCATCGTGTGCTCGGCACGGTCCTTCTCCGACGAGAGCAGCGCTGCCGCATCGCCTTCGCCGGGAGCGATCGTGCCCGCGATGGGGTTGAGCTCGGCGCGGCGGCCCGAGCACTTGACGACCGTCTCGGGCGAGCTGCCGACAAGGGCGACGTCCGCGAGCTCGAGGAGGAAGAGATAGGGCGACGGGTTGACCCGGCGCAGCGCCCGGTAGAGCTCGACGGCCGACGCCGAGGTCGGGCGAGTCGCGCGCTGCGCGATCACGACCTGGAAGACATCGCCCTCGCGGATGTGCTCCTGCGCCCGCTCGACGCGGCGGAGGTGCTCCTCGCGGGACGGCTTGCGCTCGAGCGGCCCGCGCGGCGACGAGCCACGCGGCAGCGGTGGGGGCTCCGTCAGTCCCGTTGCATCGCCGCGCAGCAGCTCGGCGACGCCGCGGGCGTGGTCGAACCGGAGCAGGACGTCCGGCACGAGAAACCGGCTCTCGGGGACGCCGGGCCCGTCCTCCGGCAGCGGCACGGTTGGCTCGAACAAGGCGACCGCGTCGTAGCCGAGGTAGCCGACGACCGGCTCGCCGAGCGTCTCTGCCTCCGCGAAGGAGACGAGCTGCGACCCGGCCCCGACGAAGCTGTACCGCCCGAGCCTCCCGCGCTCGACCGACTCGAGCAGGAACGCGCCGCGCGCTCCCTCGCGCAGGCTGAGGTACGCGCCGAGCGGCGTCAGGAGGTCGGTTGGGATCTCGGTCACGGGCATGAAAAAAGGCTCCTCTCGGAGCCGGGTCGGGCGGGACGGGCTGTTCCGGCGCACTCAGCGTGCGCGCAGGCTCCCGCCGCGCCCGATGCGCCAGGCCCACATCGTCCGGACGGAAGTCATGGGGCGCAGGGTAGGGCAGGCCCTGCGCGAGCGTCAAGCCGCGAAGACGTGGCCCGCGTCTTCGAGAATGTCGGCGGCGCGGCCGAGGTCGGACGAGCGGACGAGGACGTAGTCCGACTCGAACGTCGAGATCACGAAGATCGGCAGCTCGGCGCGGGCGAGGGGGACGACGAGCGACGCCACGACGCCGCTGAGCGAGAAGTCGAGCGGCCCCATCACCTCCAGCACCGTCCAGCCGCGATCGACGCTCTCGCCCTCGGGCACGTCGTGGTCGCGGCACACGACGGAGACCTCGTGGTCGGTGCGCGTGACCGACCGGAAGGGGCCCTTGTCGACCCAGTCCGGCAGCTCGGCGCCGGGCTGAAGCCGGACGACTGCGTAGCTGTCGGGAAGCGTCCGCAGGTTCAACGTGGGGACGCTATCGCGGACCACCGTTGAGGGCGCAGGTAGTGTCGGCCGGCGATGCCGCTTCCCGAGCTGCTCGAGCGCCTGCTGACGACGCCCGGTCCCTCCGGGCAGGAGCGCGCCGCCGCCGCCGTGTGGCGGGAGGCTGCGGCGTCCGTCGGCGACGTCTCCAGGGACGTCCTCGGCAGCTCGTGGGTGCGCGTGCCGGGAACCGCGGGCGGCCCGTCGCTCGCGGTCGTCGGCCACATCGACGAGATCGGCATCGTAGTGACGCATCTCGGGGACGACGGGATCGCCGCCGTCCGTCCGGTCGGGGGCTTCAACCCGGCAGTGATGGTCGGCCAGCGGGTCGACGTCCTCACGCGGAACGGGCCCCTTTCGGGCGTCGTGGTGGCGCGCCTGCAGAAGCGACGCCGCGGCCGGGGGGAGGAGCGCAAGGCGGTCGAGTACGAGGATCTCTTCCTCGACGTCGGCGCGAAGGACGGTGACGAGCTGAAGCAGCTCGTGCGGCCGGGAGATGCTGCGCTCTGGCACGGCACTCCGCTCGCGCTGGCAGGCAACCGCGTCGCCTCGCGCGCGTTCGACAACCGGATCGGCTGTTACGTCGCGCTGGAGTCGGCGAGACGCCTGGCGGAGCGGGGTGGAGGCCCCGGTGACTTCATCGCGGTCGCCGCGGTGCAGGAGGAGGTCGGCGACTTCGCGGGCTCCCGCACCGCCGCCTTCGCCACCGAGCCGCAGGTCGCGATCGCCGTCGACGTGACCCACGCGAACGACGTCCGCGGCGGGGAGCCCGAGGACGAGGGGAAGGTCATCCTCGGTGGCGGGCCGACCCTGTCGCGCGGGCCATCCCTCCACCCGGCCATCTTCGAGCTCCTCCACGAGACCGCGGAGGCGGAGAAGATCCCGTTCGTGGTGGAGGTCTCGCGCGGGACGACGAGCACGGACGCCGACGCCGTGTACCTCAGCCAGCGCGGGATCGCGACCGCGCTCGTGTCGGTACCGCTCCGCTACATGCATTCACCCGTCGAGATCGCCGAGCTCGAGGACATCGAGCGGGCCGTGCAGCTCATCGTCGCGTTCGCGCTCAAGCTCGACTCTGGACTCGACCTCGCGGGTTAAGTTGGAGTCATGAGCAGGTCCGTCATCGTCTCGGCCGTCCGGACGCCGTTCGGCAAACTCAACGGCGGCCTCGCCGCGTATCCCGCGACGGAGCTCGGGGGGATCGCGATCCGCGCGGGCCTCGAACGGATCGGCCTCGAGAGGCGGGAGGTCGACTACGTGATCATGGGCCAGGTCCTGCAGGCCGGCGCAGGACAGGCTCCGGCGCGGCAGGCGGCCGTCGGCGCCGGGATCCCGATCGACGTTCCCTCCGACACGGTGAACAAGGTCTGCGCCTCCTCGATCCGTGCGGTCGAGATCGCCGACTCGATGATCCGGGCGGGCGATGTGGAAGTCGTCGTGACCGGCGGGATGGAGTCGATGACGAACGCGCCGTACGCACTGCCGAAGGCGCGGAGGGGCTACCGGATGGGCGACGGGACGCTGGTCGACCTGATGATCTGGGACGGGCTCCGCTCGACGTTCGACGAGCTGCACATGGTCCAGCAGGCGGCGAAGGTCGCGCGTGAGCTCGGCGTCTCGCGTGAGGACCAGGACGGGTGGGCGCTCCGCTCGCACGAGCGCGCCGCGGCGGCGCAGGACGCCGGCCGCTTCGACGAGGAGATCGTCGCGGTGGGTGAGGTGACGGCCGACGAGTCGGTGCGCCGCGACACCACCGCCGAGAAGCTCGCCTCCCTGAAGCCGGCGATGGACCCCGAGGGAACGGTTACCGCCGGCAACGCGCCCGGGGTCAACGACGGCGCCTCCTGTGTCGTCGTCTGCTCGGAGCAGTTCGCCCAGCGTCGCGGGCTCGAGCCGCTCGCCACGATCATCTCCCAGGGCTATGTCGCCGACGAGTTCGCGTGGCTCGCGCGTACGCCGGCGAACGCCGGCGCGCAGGCCCTCGAGAAGGCGGGTAAGTCGATCGGCGACGTCGAGCGGGTCGAGGTGAACGAGGCGTTTTGCTCCGTGGCGCTCAACTCGCTCGCGATGCTCGGCGCCGACCCGGAGACCGCGAACGTCAACGGCGGCGCGGTCGCGCTCGGCCACCCGATCGGCGCGAGCGGCGGACGGATTCTCGGCACGATGGTGCACGACCTGCGCCGCTCGGGCGGCGGGCTCGGCCTGGCGGCGATCTGCTCCGGTGGGGGCCAGGGCGACGCGCTGCTGATCGAGGTCTGAGCCGATCCCCCCAGCGGGCCGTTGACCCGAGCCTCTCGGCGCGCAAAGATACGACCGAGGAGGGATCCATGACGGACGGCGACGAGCTGCTGCGGCTCGAGTATGAGTACGCATCGCGGCTGCTCGGGACGCTGACCGAGATCCGCTTCAAGTTGCTCGCGCTCGTTCCGACGCTCTCAGGAGCGGTCGTGGCGTTCGTGTCGTCCGGCAGCAGCGGCGTCGAACTCCTGGCCATCGGCGGGCTCGGCCTGGCCGCGACGTCCGGCGTGCTCGCCTACGAGCTGAGGAACGGCGAGCTACGGCGCCGCGCCAGTGAGCGGGTGAACCGTCTGGAGACGGAGCTCTTTCCCAACGGGCCCCTCGTCGGCGCCCCGGGCCGCACGCCGAAGCTGTTCGGGTTGATCCCGGCCTCGCATCGCCTCGGCGTCGGCCTCGTCTACGGCGCCGCCATCGGCGCGTGGGTCTACCTCGTCGTCTGGGGCGCGCTCGTCGCCGCCGACCAGAGGCATCACTCTCAGTCGATCGGGATCGCGGTCGGGGCTGTCGTGGCGCTCGCAGTCGCGCGGGAGATCGTCGTCGCGCAGGGGCCGGGGCCTTACTCCCCGGGCGCCGCGGGCGCGAGGAAGTCGAGCAGCACCTCGGCCACGAGCCCAGGCTCGCGTAGCGTTAGGTAGTGGTCGGAGTCCAGCTCGACGTGGCGCGCGTCCGGCACGGCGCGCGCGACGAGCGGGCCGATCTCGCGGAAGCCCGGCGGATCGTGCTTCGCCGTCACTACGAGTGTGGGCACCGTGAGCCCGCCGAGACGCTCCTTCGCAGGGGCACCCGGCGGAGAGAGGGGTTCGACGCCGTCGGGCAGCGGGTTCGCGTCGGGCGTCGCACGCCAGAGCTGGCGGATCCGGTCGTCGGCGCCGAGCGGCGCCCAGACCTCGAAGTCCACCTCCATCGCAGCGTCGAGATCGCCCTCGGCCTCCGCCGCGTCGTAGCGCTCGCCCTGCTCCTCGGTGTACGGCGCACCGTCGTGACCGGCAAGCCCCGGCGCGACGCCGACGACCGCCCACAGGCGCGTCGGATGCGCGAGCGCGACGTCGAAGGCGATCCTGCCCCCGAGGGAGAGGCCGACGAGCGCCGCCCGCTCGACGCCAAGCTCGTCGAGGAAGCCGACGACGTCCTCTCCCCACGACCACGAGACCGCCGGCCCGGTCGAGCGGCCGAAGAAGCGGAGGTCGGTGCGGATCGTGTGGAACCGCTCGGCGAGGAGAGGTACGACCGGCTCCCAGAGCCCCGAGTCGCCGAGCCCGCCGTGCAGGAGCAGGACGGTGGGGCCGCTGCCGGCCTCGTCGTACCAGAGGCGTGCGCCGTTGACGTCGACCGTGGGCACACGGCGACGATATAGCCTCCTCGCGCCATGGACTTCGAGCACGTCCTCGTCGTCGGCGCCGGCCAGATGGGCGGTGGTATCGCGCAGGTCGTCGCCACCTCGGGCCGACGCGTCTCGCTACACGACGCGGCCCCGGGAGCGACGGAGCGCGGCCTCGCCACGATGCGCCGCAGCCTCGAGAAGCTCGCCGAGAAGGGCGGCGCGGACCCCGACGAGGTGCTCGCGCGCGTCGAGCCCGCCGACGACCTGGTGCCGGCCGACCTCCTGGTCGAGGCCGTGATCGAGGATGCGGACGTCAAGCAGGACGTCTTCCGCCGTGCGGACGAGCTCCTTCCCGAAGCGGCGATCCTCGCCTCGAACACCTCGTCGATTCCGATCACCTCGCTGGCGGCGGCCACGTCCAGGTCGGACCGGGTGATCGGCATGCATTTCTTCAACCCGGTGCCTGTGCTGAAGCTCGTCGAGATCGTGCGCGGCCGCGAGACCTCCGACGCCACCGCGGCGGCGATCGTCGCGCTGGCCGAGGATCTCGGGAAGACCCCGGCCGTGGCCAACGACTTCCCGGGCTTCGTCTCGAACCGGATCCTGATGCCGTTCATCAACGAGGCCGTCTGGGCGCTGCAGGACGGGGTCGCCGAGGCGGAGGCGATCGACACGATCGCGAAGCTCGGCTTCGCGCATCCGCTGGGGCCGCTCGCGCTTGCCGACCTCATCGGGCTCGACACCTGCGTCGCGATCATGGAGGTGCTCGAGGAAGGGCTCGGCGACCCGAAGTACGCACCGTGCCCGCTGCTCCGCGAGCACGTGGAGGCGGGTCGGCTCGGGCGGAAGTCGGGCCGCGGTTTCTACGCTTACAACTGATGGATTTCGAGCTCTCCCCCGAGCAGAAGGAGATCCAGGCGCTTACGCGCGACTTCGTCCGCGCCGAGATCGAGCCGCACGCGGCCGAGTGGGACCGCGAGCACCGCTTCCCCCGCGACGTCTACGCCAGACTCGCCGAGCTCGGCCTGATGGGCGTCTGCATCCCGGAGGAGTACGGCGGAGCCGGGGCCGACTTCCTCTCCTACATGCTCGTGATCGAGGAGCTCTCGCGCGGCGACGCAGGCGTCGGCGTCACGGTCGCCGTGCACACGAGCGCCGTAACCTTGCCGCTGCTGCGCTTCGGGACGGAAGAACAACGTGCGCGCTTCGTGCCGCCGCTCGCGCGCGGCGAGCTGATCGGCGCCTTCGCGCTGACCGAGGCCGAGGCGGGGTCTGACGCCGGCTCCCTGCGCACCTCGGCGACGCGCGAGGACGGCGGGTGGCGGATCTCGGGAGCGAAGCAGTTCATCTCGACGGCGGAGGCCGCCGGCACGTTCCTCCTCTTCGCACGCACCGATCCCGACACCCCTGGCGCGCGCGGCGTCTCGGCCTTCGTGCTCGACGCCGACCACATTCGCGTCACCGGCCGCGAGGAGAAGCTCGGGCTCAACTCCTCGACGACGAACTCGATCGCGGTGGACACCGTCGCGGACGCGGACCGCCTCCTGCACGAGGAGGGCAAGGGCTTCCACGTCGCGATGGCCACGCTCGACGGCGGCCGGATCGGGATCGCGGCGCAGGCGGTCGGGATCGCGCAGGCGGCGTACGACGTCGCGCGGGAGTACGCCAAGGAGCGGCACGCCTTCGGGCGGCCGATCGCCGACTTCCAGGCGATCCAGCACAAGCTGGCGGACATGTCGATGGAGATCGACGCGGCCCGCCTCCTCGTGCACCGCGCGGCGTGGCTGAAGCAGGCGGAGCAGCCGCACACCGAGGCCGGCGCGAAGGCGAAGCTCTTCGCCTCGGAGATGGCGCGGCGCCAGACGGGCGAGGCGATCCAGATCCTGGGCGGCTACGGCTACACCAAGGAGTTCCCGGTCGAGCGCTACTACCGCGACGCGAAGATCACCGAGATCTACGAGGGGACGAGCGAGATCCAGCGGCTCGTGATCGCGCGCTCGATCC
>C688J35102_120989118_pt1 | contig 10146 bp, 4 predicted proteins | sample HopSoiMetagenom2_FD_35102 | JGI IMG/M metagenome (IMG submission 35102) | reverse complement strand
GGGGGCGGAGTCACGTTGGACGGGTAATCAGGCTCGTTCGGAATCATGGATCGGAGAGCGGATAGCGGCGCAGCCGACCCGGGCGGCGCAGCTTCAGGATCGCCCAAAAACGCGAGCAAGTTGCTCATCGCGTCGCCGGTCAGCTTCGGAAATGCCGGCATTCCGTTTCGCCCGTTCGTGATCACTGAACGCGTGCCGTCCGATCCCAACCGCTTCACGGCAGTATCGATGGCAGGCCCGCGATCACCCTTGAGTTCCGGCCCATGGCACACCTGACAATCCTGTTCGAAAACAGCTCGGCCCTGCTTCTCCGGAGTGAATGCCGCGAAGGGCCCGGAATCGCGAGAACGAACCTTCGGAGGGCGTGCCGGAATTGTTCCGCCGGAGTTCGCGGAAGTCGATTCACCCGCCGGCACCAGCTTCATAATGGACGGCAAGTCTTTGGATTCGATGTAAACAGTGCCATTCGTCGGATCGGCTCCAGACGAGAAGAAGAGCGCGCCACCATTCACAGAGGGTAGCGAGATGGTGTCGACCATGCCGAGCGGCGTGTAAAAGCCTTTTCGGGCATTCTTGATTCGCTCCTTCCAGTGGACCTTGTCCTCCGGACTCATAAACCCGTCATAGAAGTCGTCTTCCTTCCATCCCTGCCGCGCAAAGGCGGGCGGGGCTGTCGGAAATGGCTGCGTGGGCGAGGCCACTTCACCGGGCACATCCGACTGTGGAACGGGCTTCTCCACAATAGGCCAGATAGGCTTTCCGGTGACGCGATCGAACACATATAGGAAGCCGTTCTTGCTAGCTAATGCGACCACATCCACGTTTTTGCCATCGTGCTTCACGGTGGCGAGTTGCGGCGCAGCCGTCGGATCGTAATCCCAGATGTCGTGATGAATGGTCTGATAATGCCAAAGATATTTTCCGGTCCGCGCATCCAGGGCAAGCAGACAATCACCGTACAGATTGGCGCCATGCCGGTCTCCGCCATAGAGTTCGTACTTCGGCGAAGCAACCGGGAAATAGGCGATCCCGCGTTTTTCGTCCACAGTGATCTCGCCCCAGACATCCACTCCGCCCATATAGGTGTAGGCGTCCTTCGGCCAAGTGTCATACCCGAGTTCGCCGGGATGAGGGATGGTGTGAAATACCCAAAGTAACTTGCCCGTAACGACATCGAAAGCCCGAAGATCGCCCGGCGGTGCCAGGTATCCCTCGCCAGTGGCACTGCCGAGGATCAGGATGTTATCGAAGACTCGACCGGCGCTTCTCGCCGCCAGACCTCGCCGCGCCCGATCGATACCCGTCTTCAGGTCCACCCTTCCCTTGTCGCCGAACGTTTCGATCGTCTCGCCCGATTTGGCATCAATCCCGTAGAGAAATCCGGAAGCAGATATAAAGAGACGCCGATCGGACCGGTCTTTGCTCTCCCAGTAGTTCCCTCCGCGTTGCCCAGTGATTCCGGCGAACCTGGCGAAGGCGGCGGGAGCCCCTGGCTGAGCGCTAAACGGATGTACCCAAAGTTCCTTGCCAGTCGTGGCATCCACCGCGACCAGTGACCCGTTCTTTGCCGCGAAATACGCCACGTTGTCGATCACAAGCGGACTGAACGTATAGTTCAAATCGTCGCCCGTGTTGTACTTCCAGGCAATCTCGAGCTTGTCTGCGTTCTTGCGGTTAATCTGGTCCAGCGACGAATAATGGGAGCTGTCGGGCCCACCGAGATAGTCGTTCCAGCTCGTATGGGACTGCTGGGCGGACGAGGTTGCGGCCAAAAAGATGAGCACCGGAGTGCCGAGCGACAGGGGGCGGGGGCGCAATGACATTCAGTTCCTTGTAAGTGGAATTGGACGAAGCCAAGCTCGACGGTCGCACAGGGCTAAACCATCATTGCGTATCATACAGCACATCATGCACACTGCGCAGAAAGAAAAGTTAAGGCTCGGCGGTGGTGTGGCCGGGCGAATCTGGCAGATTCGCGCTCAAGGGAGTGAGGCGAAAGGGTTTAGGTTAAGCCCGTTACTTTACGGGCTCTAACACAATAGATCGTAGATGGACACCCGTTTGAACGTCAGGTCCTAACTTTGGCGCAGAGACTACGAGATGTTTCGCCCCCGGCTGAAGCGTGATCTCGCCGAGTTTGAACTGCATGTCTGGGAAAAGGGGGTTGCGCGGGTCGGGCACTTTGGTCCCGTTTTGCAGGCCGGACGCAGCAACTTTGCCGTCCACCTCCACCTTCAACTCGGTCCCGGGCATGGAGGCCGGCTGCGTCCAGGTCCCTGCAACCCGAGCGGCCGCATTCCGGGCCATAACAGCGTATTTGCCCGGCCGGTAAAAGTCGAAGGTCCATCCCAGCGTTTCCGATCCATCGATCCAGTTCGTCGTTACACCGCGATTGTTGATTTTGATGTTGGAACCGGGCCTAAACGCTGCAAATTGTCCATTTAAGGTCACTGATCCGTCCGGCTGCTGCGTAAGCTGTTGATCCGCATCGGGCATGCCATCCACCTCCAGCTGAATCACCGAAACATTCGGATCGGGACTTTGCGAAGGCACTCGCAGCCGTAATACTTTGTGACCCTCGGACTGACTCTGTTCGAAGGGGACGTTCGCACCTGACTTGGACAGCAGAGACGCCCGGCGCACCTTGCTGTTCAAACCGTAGAGCACGAAACTGCCGTCGCTTGGCCATTCCACGACGTTGACGAATGCTCGCCCGGCTTTGCTTGTAATCGAGCCCCAGTCGAATTCATAGGGGTAAGGGCTTGGTTTCGCACCATACACCGCGTCTCCATTCGTCTTCAGCCAGGAACCGACCTGACTCAATCGGTCGATGCTCGGCTGAGGAATCAGTCCCTCGGCAGTTGGACCGACATTTAAGAGGTAGTTCCCGTTCTTACTGACAATGTCCACGAGCTGTCGAATCAGCGTCTGGGAGGACTTCCAGTTGTTGTCGTTCTTCTTGAAACCCCAGGTATCGTTCAACGTGGCGGGAACTTCCCAGTCGTAACTCAACCGTTTCGACGGTATCTCGTTATCGCCGGTGCTCTGGTAATCACCCATATCGTGTCCGATTCTGCCGTCTACCAGACACTTGGGCTGAAGCGTGTGGACCAAATCCACGAGTTCCTTACTTTCGGCAGGCGTTATGTTCTTCGGGGTGTCGAACCAGATGAGCGCGACGGGACCGTAGTTCGTAAGAAGTTCTCGAACCTGCGGTATGGCCTTCTCGTGAAGGTATTTGTCGAAATTCGCTTTCTTCGGGTCGAAGTCCCAGGTATTCCCGTCCCCGTCAGGCTCGTGCCAATCCTGCGTCTGCGAATAGTAGAAGCCAAGCGGCATTCCCGCGCGCTTACAGGCCGCCGCCAGTTCTCCAACCACGTCCCGGTGGAATGGTGTCGCGTCGTAAACGTTGTACTTGGAGACTTTCGAGTGGAACATGGCAAACCCGTCGTGGTGCTTCGCCGTAATGACCATATATTTCTGACCGGCCGCTTTTGCGACTCGAACCCAGGCATCGGGGTCGAACTTGACGGGATTGAATTGCTTGGCCAATTGCTCGTAGTCACGAACCGGAATCTTCGCCCGGTTCATGATCCACTCGCCGATGCCCGGAATCTGTTGCCCGTTCCACTCGCCGGCGGGAATCGCGTAGAGCCCCCAATGAATGAACATCCCGAAGCGCGCATCACGCCACCAGCCAATTCGTTCGGTACTGGAAACGGGCGGATTCTGGGAATTTGCGGCCAGGCTGCTGAGAGCTAGCACGGCCAGAGCGGCCTTGATTCTTCCGGATAGTCGCATGTGTCTATTTCTCCGATACGCGAAGCAAAACAACGCCGTGTGAAGGGACAGCAGTGGAGAATTGAGCGGTCCCGAGCGTCACGTCTTTGTGGCGCCAGAGGTCCCGACCATGTTGCGGCGGCCGTTTGAAGCCGACATCGGACCAATTGACCGCCACGGTCGCCTCCGATGAACCGCGGTTGAACAGGCCCACGGCTTTCGAACCGTCCGCGAGCGGCTTTGCCCAGACCTCGCCATCGCCCGACTTCGAAACACGAGTTCCCTGCTTGCCGGCAGGGTCCTGGTCCACTGCGATCACATCTTTATTAATTAGGATTTCCAGGATCTCTTGAGACATATGCTCGAGGTCATTGCCTGCGAGCAGCGGTGCGGCGAGAATTGACCACAAGCTCATGTGAGTCTTATATTCGGTCGGAGTCATACCACCATTGCCGATCTCCAACATATCCGGGTCGTTCCAATGTCCTGGTCCAGCGTACTCCGCCATAACGGTCTCATTGAAGCCAATGGTGGACATCGAGTCCCAGGAGTCCCGAATATCGCCGGTGGTGCGCCACAGATTACCGCCGACTTTGGCACCCCATTTCCAGACATCGTCGCGGCCATACTGACACAGGCTAAACAGGATCTGGCGCCCGGACGCGTTCAGTGCGTCGCCCATCTTCTGGTAGACGGCCTGCATCTCTTCATCCTTATAAATATTGCGAGCGCCGCACCAGTCATATTTCAGGTAATCGATGCCCCATTGGGCGTAGCTTTTTGCATCTTGCTCCTCGTGGCCATAGCTTCCTTCGTAGCCGGCGCAAGTATTGGGCCCGGGCGAAGAATAAATCCCGAGCTTCAACCCCTTACTGTGGACATAATCGGCAAGCGCCTTCATGTTCGGGAATTTCTTGTTTGTTTGGATCTTGCCGTTTGCATCCCGTTCGGCTTCCCAAGTGTCGTCGATGTTGACGTACAGATAACCGGCATCTTTCATGCCGTTCGATGCGATCGCATCTGCGGAAGCGCGAACCCCGGCATCGTTCACCTTGGACGCGAATTTGTTCCAGCTATTCCACCCCATCGGTGGTGTTTGCGCTAAACCATTCGAGGGAACAGCGTGGAGCGAAGGGAGCGGCAGACGCGCCGGCATGGCCCCCTCTCCCGCGGGAGCACGATGGGCCACTAACTGAATGAGAGGCGCATCCGGTCTTCTCCGAGTTGAGACGTGCAGTTCGTCGTTCTCCAATTTGCCCTCGTACCGCGCACTTCGCGTGGTATTGCCGTCGCGCATGCTGGCTGTCAGGCTGAAGCCGTCCGGGCCACCACTGCTCTCGGTGACCTCGTAGTAGAACTGCGATGCCCGAATGTGCCCGGTGATGCGCGCCCCCTCCTGTTTCAAGTCGAAGTATGTGCGCCGAACAGTACCGTCTGGTAACGGATCGCGCGCCACCCAGTTACCTGTCAGGTCGGCGGCGAGGCAGCACGCCTGGGCTGCGGCGAGAAGTAAAAGCGGTTTGATCATGTACGAATCAGCTCAATCTTTTCATTTTTACTGGAAGGAAATTTCAGGACTTCGCCCTCAACCGTTTCCGCCTTGCTGCCGTTGCGCACCAGCGACACTCGCGAACTGGGCCACGGGTTCAAGATCCGGCACTGAGCCCCAGCCTGGGAAACGAGTTGCACGTTCTTCACTGAGCCATTCTCAAATCTAGCCGTGACAAGAAATGCTCCTCGCGCTCGCAATTGGAAAGTGGCTTTCCAGTCTCTTGGCCAAGCCGAGAAGAGGCGAATCACTGGATCTGCCCCCGGCTCTGGCGGTGCGCTTTGAAGTAGCGCGATATGCAACGCCTCGGCTGCGCGGCCAAGACGCTGGGCATCCAGTGCTTGCGGACCTTCTCGAAGCGTCATGCGATTTAGCAACACTCCGCCGTTGCGGTAGGCGGTGCTTCGTTCAGGTCTGATCGCACGCATCTGGTTAGCCAGCATATAGCGAATCTCATCGGATTTGCCTAACGTCGCAGCAGCAATGCCGAGCTTAGATAAGACGTCCACTGGCGTTTGCTCATTGATGCCGCTCGGGAAGTAGGAAGCGAACGTGGTATTCGCGGTTTTGAGCCGTTCAGCATTCGAAGACCCGGGATTACAGAGATCAAAAAACCAGTGCGGCAAACTGTTCTGATCGGGCAACACCCCTGCCGCGACCTTAACAGCGGGACGGCGGCCGCGCGTGAAGACCTCGGGACCGTTATATGTGGCCGGTCGTAGTGCCTCCGGATCGCGGCTGGTGGGCAGGTCCGCTAAACGAGCGAGGAACGAGTGCCATTCCTCCCGTTTGTCGGCATCCGTGCCTAGCAACTCAGAGGCCCGCAACAGCGCAGCAAACACGCCCCGCATCGCGGACAGATCTTCGTCCGTGTCACGCGCGCCCCACACCGACTCATTACTGTTCGCATAGCGGATGTGGAACTTGCCGTCCGCTTCTTTCTGCACGTTTGGGTGGTTCCGGTAGAACTCAGCAGCACCCAGCAACATGGGGTAGGCTCTGGCGCGGAGCCACTCGCGGTCTTGCGTGAACTCAAAACGGCGCCAATAGAAGTAGGCGACCTTCGCGGTGGTTCCGAAGATATGGCTCACATTTCCATAAGGTCCCGAACCGCGCTCGGTGATCTCCCATCTTCCTTTCACCCATTTACTCGAAGCGATCCAGTTCCAGCGGCTGGAGTGCGGGTGTTTCGTCTCCGAAAAGGTGCGGAAACGGTCGGATCTCCCGTCCCACGCCTTCCGCATCAGGTAGAGCTCACGCATCTCCGATGCAACATCCTCAGGAAGCTTCTCCAAACCGTCGAAGTATACAGTCTCTGGTATGTATATGCCTTCGCTGCCCCACTGCTGCCGGGCAGCTGTCGCGCAGGAGCCGTACATCCCCGAGTACATGTCGAAAAACGGATCCATTAGCTCCAGCCGGTTTGCCGTAAACAGCGCTTCGTAATAGCAACTTGTGTTCGCAAACCAGTGCTGCGCGCCCCACGTGCGCAGGTCGCCGCCGGTGTTCCAGAGCATCCCGTTGAATTTGGGCGGGTATTTACCGCGAGAACTGGCGCCCATCAGGTAAAGGAAGTAATGATAGTTGGCCTCCACGAACTCCGCCGTTTCGTCGGGGCTCTGTAACTTGACGGAGCCCGCCTGCCAGAACCGGTTCCACCAACTTGCGGTGTCAGACTTTAGCTGCCGGTATCCTTTCCCTGCGGCCTGGTCCAATTCCTTGAGGGCTGCGGCCACCACGTCTGTAGCCCGATGGAAACTGCCGGCACTTGCGATCAGGATGGTTACAGGGTCGCGTCGGAGGCCCGCGGTTAGCCGAATCTCGGTTTCGTCCACGAATTCAGGCCGGGCGGATATTCCAGTAACGGCGATTGCCACTGCGGATTGGTTGTAGTACTCGTCCTCCGTGAACTCTTGCCTCAGGACGATGCGGTCTTGGTGAATCGACAAGTAACTCTTCGCCATGTGGCTGCGGGTTTCAACTGCCACAGCGTGCTTGCGTGCGAATTTCTCGAGTTCCGCCCCGAAGTAGTGCGACGCGTATCTCAGCATTCTGAGTTTTATCTGCAGTGATGCTGGTTCTCTTCTGCTACTGCCGCCGATCTGGGCAGCAATGACGTCGCCGTCCGTCCACGCAAGCATCTCTGCCGATGAGTACGTCCCGGCAACTGTGATTGCGCCGTCATAGACCGATAGCCGCTGCTTGAAGGCCGGAGGGACAAAGTCGTCGCGCTCCGCCCCTCCGAAATCGATATCAACGTACGCGCAACCTCCGCAATAGTCGTTGTGCCGCTCTACAAAGCTGTTGGTGTAGCTGTTGTTTGCGTATACATCGACGCGGTTGATCTGGAGTCGGATCTGAGTTGGAGTGGTCCATACCAGGGTGCCCATCCGCCCATTTCCCAGCGGCATCCCTTCTTCGCTCCGGGTAACCGGGCGGTCGTACACAAGATCAGCGCGGCTGATACGGGCGCGCAGTTCCGAATCTTCGTTTTCCGGGGAGACACGAGCGTTCTTCGCCAGGGCAACTGATTCGCTCGTGACTGCGGCCGCAGACAACGCGCCAGCAAGGAAGGTTCGACGTGATTTGCTCAGATGCGATCCTCGTTTGCTTACTGCAGCTTCAGTTCTGGACTGACAGTTGCGGTATTCCGATCCCAATCCACAGTGACCGTCGTGCCATCCGCAAACGTGGTGCGCTCACGACGGTACTTCTTGTCCAGGAATTCGTGCTTTGTCATCTCCACCAGTCCCACGCGCCCGTTCAGAGCAGCCATCCGGCGGATTGCATTGAGATCAGGCGCTCGACCAGGTCTCGACTGATACCACTCGGGTGCGCTCGCATGAAGAAGCCCCCTCAGGTTCTCGGATGAATACGTGGTCACGATTGCATCGTGATAGACCAACTCGTACAGCGGAACGGGGATGGCGTCCTCGTGGTCTGGATCGTTTCCATTACTCGGCGAGCGATTCATTCGCGACGTGACGTAATCCACGTAGGGAACGACCCAGTCAGATCCGTCTTCCGTGCCGACGATCCCCAGATGAGTGGCCGTCCAGTGGAAAACATCGATTCTGGATTTCATGGAGTCCGTTCTGGTGCTCGGATGCTCGGGATTGAAGTCTTCATCAGGAGGAATGTAGCCGAATACATCCTCATAGCTGCCCTGCGGATGAATACCATGAGCAAAGAGCGCTTCGTAGTTTTTTTCGACATGACCTAGCATGAAGCGGTTGTTCAGATACCCTTGCGTACCTCCGTCCCAGTGATCCATGAGCGGGATGTAGCCATCCTTCCAGTCATCCTTGAACCGCATTCCAGGAAATGCGGTCGGCGATCGAAGATTGTCTTCTTCCTGAACGGCAAACTGGGGATTCCACGACGGAGCATCGAGGTAATAATCCCGGTATTGGTCGTGAAGCCAGCAGGTATCACCCAGTTCTTTGCACGCGTCCAAGAAGGCCTTCATGCCATCCCATCCGCCCGCTTTCGGAGCCGGCGGCAGGGCATCAGGCGTTTGCCGGTCGTAACCCTCCTTGAGCCATCCCGAGAGGCTTACGTTCACGTGCTCGAACCCTTGCGATTTTAGTTCGCGTAGCCGCCGAATGTTTTCCTCGAATGTCACTAATCGGAAGTTTTTGGACGGATCTTTTGCATCGTAGGTAGCGCTGCCGGGTTTCACGTTCCGTAATACCCGCAGCCCCACGACCGGACGCCCAATCAGATTCTGCACGACGGCGCGTTGTGCGATCTTGTCCTTCAACGACAAGTACAGGCCTGAGTCGATGGCATAACGCCGGTACCGTTTGCACATGTCCACGTAATTTCCGCGCGTCAGGAACACCATGCGGAGACTTCGGGGATAGTTGAACCGGTTCAACTGTGCCCTCCAGCTAGGTCCCATTCGAGTCGGCCCCCCTGCCGGGTGAGAAAACGTATACGCGGCATCGTCCGGAGTTTCGACGATCACCATCATGGCCGATTCGCCTCTCTCGAATCCCCACCAGGACATCGCCCAGGTTTCGATCAGGTGGCTCTGAATGACGCTGTGATCCCCGGCCGCTCGATGGATTGGATGATAGAGCTTAGGCCAGTTACGCGGGAGCAGCGTGCCGTCATCGCTCGGTATTACCGTGAAATCGACTTCCCTGCCATCCACTTCCTTCGGCCAGTTCAATTCGCGGACAGTCAGACCGTTCTCGATCGCCATGTTTTCCGAAACCAGATCGTCATCGGCGCCTTCGAGGCATAGCGTCAGAACAATTCGCAGATTCAAAGGTGTGCCGGTCATCCGTTCCCCGGAGTTCCGGAATCCGTCAAGGATCAGCTTCACGCCGGTTTTGTATCCGGTCCGATACGGCGTAATCTCGATTTTGCCAGCGCTGGCCAGCTTTAGTCGAAAGTCATTGCCTGGCACCCCGATCAACAGGTCTTCCGAAGAAGACGGCGCCAGGTTCCAGGTTGCGGGCCCCGCCTTGATTGAAACAGCCAGGGTGGTCTCATTCAGAGACACGGTATTCTTTTGCCCAGCTATTATCCAGGTGTCCCCGGAGTGCGTGACTGATACGGCTTGGGAGCCCGTCTCATCCGTACTCTGATTTTGACCATTGGCCGGGTTCAGAATGCAAAGCGTAGAGAGTGCAAGTGCGGCGAAAACGGTTCTCGTCATGAGCAAACGTGAATTTACTTGGACCCCGCAGCTTTGCCCAGTGCAGTAAGTTGGGCCACGAATGCCGGAGGAAGCTTGCCATCGATGTCCACCGGAACATCCCAGGTAACGGCGCCGCCGAGATCCCAGAGCTTCCGGCTATAACGGA
>C688J35102_120989119_pt1 | contig 10148 bp, 13 predicted proteins | sample HopSoiMetagenom2_FD_35102 | JGI IMG/M metagenome (IMG submission 35102) | reverse complement strand
ATTTTTTCGCAAGCCGTGAGCACGGTCTCTCCGGCCAGGTCATCGATGCAGGACAGCGCGGCCGAGGCTGCCGTCACGGATCGCAACGCGGGCGCGGCGCGCGGCGGAGATGCTTCGTCAGGGCCGAAACCGCGGATCGTCGCCGCCACCGCGATGCCGATCGCCAGCAGCGTGATCACCGTCAGCGCGCCGTTGGCGACCGAGCGCTCGGCGCGCAGCAAGGTGACCAGCAGGACAAGCGCGAAGAAGCCCGCCGCGGCCAGCGTCAGCCACATCGGGAACGCCGGCGTACGCCAGATCTCGTCGAGCGATGATGGCCAGGCCCAGTTCATGCGTGAGGTCCTTAAGGACGGGACGCGCGGCTAAAGATGACGCCGACCCCGCTTCGCCTCAAGCAGACGCTGTTTGCGTCAACTTGAAGGCGACCCGCGCTTTAGTTCTATCGCCTGGTGGAGCGGTCCACCGAAAAAGCCGGCCACCGGCGCAGACCGGCTCAGCTGACGGCGAGCTGGCTTTCCTTCGCCACCCGCTCAAACGCCTCGGTCGAGTTCTTGATCCGGTACTGACAGTCGTCGCCATCGGTCGGCAGCAGCCGGATCACCTCATAGGTGCCGCTGGCCGCCGGACGGGCGACATTGCTGGCGGTGAAATAGACGGTCTCACCCACGACAAACTTGTGCTTCAACGCCTTCTCCATCGACGGAATGCCGGCGGCCCCCGCGGCCCGGTTTACTGGCCGGCCGGATAGCCCCCGCGACCGCGGTATAGCACGCCACCTCCCGATTTGGCCAGTTACATCGGGACGTGGAAAACGCGTGAACTTTGCAGGTTTTCAACCAGATACGGTGTTTTGACCTTCCGGAGGATGCGGTCCTGCCGCAGCATGTGGTGCCGTCGCTGGGGCGCCCAGCCGAGGCCCGCAGCGCGAACACGTTTTGGTTGTCTGTGAGTTAATTCACACCCCGGTGCGGCGGCGTCTGCTACCATGAGTTGTGAGCTTGATGGCGTCATCGGCTCTTCATCGGCTCTCACGAGCCTCCACAACAGGAGTTAATCTCATGGGCTTTTATGGACCAGTACCTTTCGATACCGCGAAAGCGACATACGTCTGGACGGGCTTGGGGTCACCGGGCTTCTTTTCCGTCACCGTTGAAGGAAACGCTCAGAATTTCACCACCGGAATCAAGCTGGTCCGCGATACCCAGTGGGTCGGCGGCCTGGCCATCAGGGTGATGGGATGGACGGGCCCGATCGGGAAAGGCACGAAGCCGTATAAGGTGTCCGGCTCTTTTGCCGGATCTTTCCTCAAGGAGATCGTGGTGATCGGAAGCAACAAGCACGAGGTCGTCAAGGTGGGCGAGATTCCATTTACCAGTGAAGAGGAGTTTGGCAAGAACGCCGACGCGCTGGTTTGACCGGCAATTCCTGCGAACCGTAATACACAAGGGGGGACCGGCCAAAGCCCGGTCCCCCATCCGCAAACCACGGGCGTTGCGCGCTATCAGTCGCGCTCGGCTTTCTCGATCACCAGCGTTTCGGCCAGTCCGGCGCGGGTCCACTCCTGAAACGCCGGCAGCGCCATCATCGTATCCATGTAATTGCGGACCTGCTCCGAGACTTCGATCGCGTAGGTCCGAAAGCGATGCACCACGGGTGCATACATGGCGTCCGCGGCGCTGATAGCGCCGAACAAATAGGGTCCGAGCTTTCCGTAACGCTCGCGGCATTCGGCCCAGCTTTGCTGGATGCGCGCGATGTCGGCGCGGGCTTCGGCGGAAAGTACTTTTGCACCCACCGGGCGATGCAGGTTCATGCCGCATTCGTTACGCAGCGCCGCAAAGCCCGAATGCATTTCGGCCGAGATGGCGCGGGCATGCGCGCGGCTGGCGCGGTCCTCCGGCCACAAGCGCGCTTCCGGAAATTTCTCGGCGGCATATTCGATGATGGCGAGTGAATCCCAGACCGTGATGTCGCCGTCGACCAGCGCCGGCACCTTGCCGGACGGCGTGAATTTCAGGATGCGCTGCTTGTCGGCATCGCCGGTATAGAGCGGAATCTGCACCTCATCGAAAGCAATGCCCGCGGCTTTCAGCGCGAGCCAGGGCCGCATCGACCAAGACGAGTAGTTCTTGTTGCCGATGACAAGCGTCAAAGCCATGCGAAGACCTCTTAAGGATGCGGACATCCTGCCATGCCGCGCTCGGCATGATCAACCCTGCTCGCAACGGGCCTTGCAGCCAGCCGACCGATACGTCATTGCATCAACATGTCAGTCGACGATTCGCCGCAAGCCGCCCATCTCGAACAAGCCGTCCTGGAAGTCCTGACGCGCAACGGCACCGATACGCTGAGCGCGCCGGAAATCGCGCACACGATCGCGCCGAAAGGCGACTGGCATGGATTGCTGATGCCGATCCGCCGCGCGGCGGTTACGCTGGCGCAGGCTGGCCGCATCGTCATCTATCGCAAGGGCAAGCCGGCCGACCCCAATGATTTCCGCGGCGTCTACCGGCTCGGACTGCCGCGCCAGGATTGAACGGAGCTCGATCGGTTCAGCCCTGCGCGGTGCCGGCAGCGAGCGCAGCGAACACGGTCTCCGGCGCGCGCGCGATCAGCGCAAGCAGCGCCCGCGCAGGCCCGCGCGGCATGCGCTTGCCCTGCTCCCAGTTGCGGATGGTTTCGACCGGGACGCCAAGACGGGCCGCGAACTCGATCTGGGTCAGCCGCGCCCGCCGGCGCAGTTCGCGGACCGCAGGCGGGGCGCGGTCGACCGGCGTCGGCGCGAGCGGAAATTCCTGCCCATCGCGCAATTCGACGATCCGTCCATCCGCCTTCAGCCGCAAGCGCCGCATATCCGATCTCCGCCCGAAATCGTCGTCGATGCGCGTTAAGGTCCGATGAACGGCGGCTATTTCAGTCCGAACCACAACGTCGCGATTCCGAGAAACGAGAAGAAGCCAACCACGTCGGTGATGGTGGTGACGAAGGTGCCGGACGCCACCGCGGGATCGGCGCGGACCCGCTCCAGCACCATCGGGATCAGGATGCCGCCCAGCGCGCCGGCGATCAGGTTGCATATCATGGCAAGCCCGATCACGATGCCAAGGCCGGGGATCTTGAACCAGGCCACCGCGGCAACGCCGGTGATGACAGCGAAGGCAAGCCCGTTGACGAGGCCGACCAGCCCCTCGCGCAGCACCACGCGGAGCGCATTGTTGGAATCCAGCTCGCGCGTCGCCAGCGCGCGTACCGCGACCGTCATGGTCTGGGTCGCCGCGTTGCCGCCCTGGCTGGCGACGATCGGCGCCAGCACCGCGAGCGCCACCATCTTTTCCAGTTGACCCTCGAACAGCCCCAGCACGGAGGACGCCAGGAAGGCGGTGGCGAGATTGACCAACAGCCAGTTGAAGCGGCCTCGCGCGATCGTCCACACGCTGTCGGACAATTCCTCGTCGCGCGTGACGCCGCCGAGCGCCTTGATGTCTTCCTCGGCCTCTTCCTCGATCACGTCGACGACGTCGTCGATGGTGATGACGCCGACCAGCCGGTCCGCAGTGTCGACGACGGGTGCTGCCACCAGATTGTACTTGCCGAACAGCCGCGCCACCTCTTCCTGGTCGTCCATCACCGAGACGCGGCGGCGATCCTCGTCGATCAGCTCGACTAATGGCACCGGGCGCCGCGCGCGCAGCAGGGCGTCCAGCGAGATCGCGCCCTGCCAGTGCTGCGCATCGTCGACCGCGTAGATCTCATAGAAGCGGTCCGGCAAATCCGGGGTCTCGCGCATGTAGTCGATGGCCTGGCCCACGTCCCAGCCCGCCGGCACCGCGATGAACTCGGTCTGCATCCGCCGGCCGGCGGAATTTTCCGGATAGAGGAGGCTCCGCTCCAGCGCGACGCGTTCGGAGAACGGCAGCTTTTCGAGGATCTCCTCCTGGTCGGCTTCGTCGAGGCCTTCGAGCAATTCGACGGCATCGTCGGATTCCAGTTCGCGGACGCCTTCCGCGACCGTCTCCGGCTCGAGCTCTTCGAGGATTTCCTCGCGGACAGCGTCGTCGACCTCGTTCAACGCAGAGAAGTCGAAGTCCTCGGCCGTGAGCTCGACGAGCCGCGGCCGCTCGTCCGGATCGAGCGCCTCGATCAGGTCGCCGAGGTCGGCCTCATGCAGGTCAGCAACGATTTCGCGCAGGAAGGGCGCATCGGGAAGCTTGATCGCCGCCGACACTTTTTCAACGAACTCGGGCCGGATACCGCCGTCCTCGTCGCGCATCGGTAGGCGATCGAGCAGGGATTTCGGGCCGGTTTCCGCAGCGACGTCCACCTCATCGGCCATGCCGCGCCTCGCCGTTGGTTGCGGGTTTCCGCTAGCGCGCGTCCAGCCATTTGCGCTATCGAATAAGCGAACTTGCGCCCTCCTCGTGCATTACCCAATCGGCGACGGCGAGCGCAATGACAAAGTGCGGATCGCATGTTCGCGGTGGGAAGCTGACATGATCTCGTTACGCGCCGCCATGATCGTGCTGATCGCCGGGACTGCCGCAGCGCATGGCGCCGAGTGTCCCCGCGCCGGCGCGCTGGGCACCTCGCGAACGCTCGCGGTCGATCCGTCGCAGACGCCCCGCGTCGGATTGAAGAGCTTTCCGCAGACCCTGCCGCTCAACGATCACGAGGTGGTGCTGACGTTCGATGACGGCCCGTGGCCGCCGACCACGCTGCGCGTTCTCGCCGCACTGGCGAAGGAGTGCGTGCACGCGACTTTCTTCCTGATCGGCAAGCCGGCTTCCGAGCATCCCGAGCTGGTGCGGCGGATCGCCGCTCAAGGCCACACCATCGGCCACCATACCTGGCTGCATCGCAGCCTGATGCGGATCAAACCCGAGGAGACGGCGGAAGAGATCGACCGCGGCATCTCCGCAGTGGAAATGGCGCTTCACGGCGCGGCGACGACGACACCCAGCACGCCGTTCTTCCGCTTTCCGGGTTTCGAGAGCACGCCTGCGACGCTCGAGCTGCTGCAATCGCGGGGCATCGTCGTGTTCGGTACCGATCTCTGGGCCAGCGATTGGAATCCGATGACGCCCGCGCGAGAGCTCAAATTGCTGACCGGCCGGCTCAAAGCGGCCGGCAAAGGCATCATCCTGCTGCACGACCCGAAGGCGCAAACCGCCGCGATGCTGCCGGATTTCCTGCGTTACCTGAAGGACAACGGCTATCGGGTGGTCCACCTGGTACCGGCCACGGCAGAGAAAAAAGCGGACCCGGTGCCAACCGCTGCGAATGTCTCTGGGCCGGAGAAGCGCGATTAAGGCGGCCTTCATGGCCGCTCGGTAGTTTTCTGCCCCTGTTCGCCTATATTGGTATGCGTATGTGTAAGGCGTTGAACATCCAGGCTGCCCGGCACGCCGCTGCTGCGCTGCTGCTGGTCCTGTCGGGTACCTGCGTCGCCGCGCTGCCGGCGTCCGCCGCCGATTGCCCCGGTCATCCGTGGGCGCTCGGCACCTCGCGCACGCTGGTGGTCGATCCGACGGAGCATCCGCGGATCGGCACCATGCAATACGAGGAGACGCTGCCGCTTGAGGATCACGAGGTGGTGCTGACCTTTGACGATGGTCCGCTGCCGCCGCACAGCGCGCAGGTTCTGGACATCCTCGCCGCGCAATGCGTGAAGGCGACCTTCTTCATCATCGGCCGCATGGCCCGCAGTTTTCCGGAGGGCGTCCGGCGCGTTCGCGATGCCGGCCACAGCATCGGCACCCACACCCAGAACCATCCGCTCAGCATGAACCGGATGCCGATCGAGCGCGCCAGGCAGGAGATCGACGACGGCATCGCCGCCACCGAATCCGCGCTCGGCGCCGCCGGCGGCTTGTCGCCGTTCTTCCGCATCCCCGGCCTGCTCCGCGCCGAAGCCGTCGAAGACTATCTCGCGTCAAAAGGCATCCAGACCTGGAGCGCGGATTTCCCGGCCGACGATTGGCGGCATATCCCGGCGGCGCGGGTCTACGATCTCGCGATGAAGCGGCTGGAGGCCAAGGGCAAGGGCATCCTGCTGCTGCACGACATCCAGGGCCGCACCGTCCAGGCATTGCCAAAGATTTTGCACGACCTGAAAGCCCGCGGTTTCCGCATCGTCCATGCGGTTGCCGCAACGCCGGACCGGCCGAAGACGCCGACCGAGCCGCAGGAGTGGCAATTGCATCCGGTCTCCGAGACTGTCGCGATTGCGCACTGGCCGAAGATTCGGGGTTTCGTGTTCGCCGATACGCCGACCCTGCCCGCTCCCGCTTTGCCCGATCTCGACTGGCGTGCCGGCAGGCCGGCTTTGGCGGCATCCCAAGAGCGTCCGCGCCGGCTTGCACGCGGCGTTCCGTTGCCGTTGCCGCGCCCATGGCAGCCGCCGGTGCCGGCCGGGGACACGGCAATTACCCTGCCGATCCCGGACCAGAGCCTGTTCGCAATCCAGGAAAAAACCCAACCCGCGATTGCGCAGGCCGCCATCGCGGTCGCGCTGCCCGCCGCGGCAAAGGCCGCGGCTGCAAGGCCGATGTCATTCAACGCCAATGCGTCGCAGCGGATGATTCCGGGAAGCGTGCCGATCGCGGAGCGCGGCCTCAAGCCCGGGCCGGTCTCGGCACGGTAAGGCTGCGGCGCAACGCCGGCAAATATCCGGTATTATGGCGCAAACGCCACAAGCGCCCGGCGAACGGCGGCTGTGTGGTGTTCGCGCTTAGCGGTGATGTACGGCTGCGCAAAGGCGTACAGGACGCGCCGCCGACCGCTGCCGTCGCACCGCTGTGAATAGCCCGTGCGTTACCGTTTCTTCTTGGCACGGCCCTTGTTGGGCGACTGGTTGGTGGGCTTGAGGGAAAGGCCTTTTTCTTCGGCCATGTCGCGGACCGAAGCTACTGTGCGCCCGAGCTTCAGGCCGATGACGCGCGTAGGTGTGTTTTCCTTGATAAGCTGTTTCAGCTCGCGCACGTCTCCGGGTGCCCAAGGCTTACGGGTATTGCGGATGTATTTCGGCGTCTTGCCGGCTGCCCTGGCCTTCGCGCGTTTCGCGGCGATGATTTTGCGGCCCTTCTCGAGACCCTTCTTTTGGGCAGCGTTCAAGCGAACTGTCTTTTTAGCCATGACGTATCTCCGCTCCGATCTAAGCAATCAGGAACGGCGCGACGCGGTCACCGTGACCTGCTGGAACAAGCATAACCCCTAGCGGGGAACAATCGTTCCGAAACCTTCGGTGCTGGGCAGAAGCAGTCCGGCACGCAATGGTTTGCTCTGGCTAAAGCAGCGACTCCTCGGTGTCGCCCCCACACAATGGACAAGTGGGTGCCGGCCCCTTTCGACCGCCTCAGATCGCGAGTGGTCCCTTTTGGTCTGGGAGTGGTTTTTTTGAATTGAGTCGCATTTCGTACATAGCCGTGCTACCACGCCCAACATCACCGCCCGTCCTTTGGCATTCTTTCGGTGACTGAGAGTGTTGCGCTCCCGCCTCTACCAAGGAGGGAGACATCGATGGGCGATCATCTCGATAATCAGCTTTTAGCACGTCTTGACCGCGCAAGCTTCGCCGAGCTTGTACCGCACTTAAGCGTGGTTCAGCTCCACGTTCACCAAGTCATCGCCGAGACCCATGCTCACATACAGAAGGTATACTTCGCGCATGGTGGCATCATTTCTTGCCTGGTTGTGCTTAGCAACGGTGGTGCCATCGAAACCGGCATGATCGGCAAGGACGGCCAGTACGGCGCGGGCCCGGCGCTTGATCACAAGGTTTCCTTGAACCACGTCGTCATGCAGGTGCCCGGTACCGCTTCAATTATGGACGCCGATCGCCTTCGCGATCTCGCTCAGGAGAATCCCAAATTTCGCCAGATGCTGATGCATTACGAGCAGTTTTTTCTCGCCCAAGTGCAACAGACCGCGGCGTGCAATGCAGTTCATGATATCGAGTCCCGCACCTGCAAATGGCTTTTGCGGATGCAAAAGCTCGTTGGCGACGAGCTGCCGCTGACGCAGGACTTTCTCGCCCAGATGATGGGCGTGCGCCGCACCAGCGTGAGCGAGATTGCCGGCCAATTGCAGAAGGCCGGGATGATTTCATACAGACGTGGCCTTGTCCGGATTTTAGACTCGGCCAAGACAAAAGAACGTGCGTGCGAGTGCGACGCGACCATCAATTCGCACTACGCCCGCATTTTTGAGTAGCCAATGCCGCGATGTACCGGCGGAACCGGATCCGGTAGTTTCCCCCGTTCAGCCCAAGGAGGAAGCTCGACCTCCCAGAGTGCCCCGTCTTGATTCTTGGAGGGGCCCTTTTGATTTATATGTCGCCTTTCGTACATAACCGATTTAGTCTCGTCCATCGTTGTGCGCTTTCGGCTTGGACGCATCACATGCCAGACGCTCGATCCGATTCTTCGACGCCGCAACTCTCGCCGATAGAGCGGCCGCGCTGTCCCAAATGCCAGAACAGGATGATGCTGGCCCGGATCATGCCTGGCCCCAAGGGATTCGATCTCCGCAACTTCGAATGCGACAAGTGCGATCATGTTTTGACGCTGACAATCGCAACGGATCCGATGGACTCAGCGGGGGCGGGTTGGCTGGCAGGCGAGTTGAAGCCGCCAACCTAGGAGATACTGGCCTGTTCTAAACCCGGTGGCTCAACGGAACGTTTCGGTGCCTCGCGCGTGGTGTCAGGTGGCTGACAAAGCTCAAGGGGGCAGCGTGCCAGAATTACCGGTGATCCTCGTTGCCGAGGACGACGAATCTCTCCAGTCGTTTCTAGAGGAAGTCCTGAGCGAGGCCGGCTTTGATGCCGCCATAACCGCTACCGGCGAGGAAGCGGTCACGTTGCTAGCTGGGCCCAAGGATAAATACCGGGGGCTCGTCACCGACATAAACCTACTCGGCGGGATGGACGGCTGGGAAGTCGCGCAACGCGCCAGAGAGATCGACCACGCCTTCCCGGTCATCTACATGAGCGGCGCTCACGCGGAAGATTGGGCCGTCAAGGGCGTGCCGAACAGCATCATGATCCCAAAACCGTTCGCACCAGCGCAGCTTGTGACCGCTCTGGCGCAGCTTCTCAATGCCGCCCTACCTGTTGCGCCGCATGAGTAAGGCGGCGGCCTGACCGGGCGGCGTCTTTCGACCACCTTCACCGGTGGCTTCCGGCGCGCGCTCGGTACTGCGGCGGTGAATAGCTCGATCTGGCAGTAAAGGCGGGCCGCCCGGCCCCTTTTATTCGGCTCAGGGCCGGACCTTGAGATAGATCAAGGTATTTCGTCTGCCGAGAACAAACGAAGACTAAGGGCCCAATTGAATTCGCAGCGGGTAGTTTCGTTTTCCGTCCGGTTCCGGACTGGGAACCTATGTACCTTTCCCAAGTTAACTATGCATGGAGTACAAAGGCATTCAGTACCAACTCGTGCAGACGGCCAATCCTACCGGATGGAAGTGGACGGTGAACGGGCTTGGCGAAAGAGCGAAAACCGGCACCAGTTTCACCCGGGCCGCCGCTGAACGTGCGGTACAGCGAGTCATCGATAAATCAGTCAAGAAGTTGGATCGCGCCTTGCCGCACGCGGCCGTCGGAGTGCCAGAACCTCTGTAGAGGCCGCTTCGGTTGGCGGCCTCTCGCGGTCTTTCCATTACGTGCGGAACCGCACAGCAACCTTCCGCGCACCTCGGGTTTGTGGAGCATCCGGCTTGCGGAACCATCAATTGTCGCGGCCTCTTTCCAGCAAAGGGAGCGATTGCGATGCCACGATTTTACATCAACTTCCGAAACGGGAACCTGGGCACGCAAGAGGAAATACTAGCCACGGATGACGTTGGCATTGAGGTACCCGGCTTTGAGGAAGCCCGCGCCGCCGCGATGGTCTCCGCCCGTGAAGTGCTCGCCGACAACATCAAATCCAACTCTCCGCACCCGATGGAGTCGATCTTCATCACCGATGAAGCTGGGCAGGAAGTCATGACGATCCCGGCCAATAATGTGGTGCCAGAGACGGCCAAGTAAGGCCGCCCCCAGTTATTTCAGGTGTTCCGTCGCCAAGCGGACCGACCCCGCGCCGGCTTGGAGGTATGCTGCGCCTATCGCCGCCTGCCGATTGGCTCCTCTCGGTGACTGAGAGTTCGGT
>C688J35102_120989120_pt1 | contig 10149 bp, 10 predicted proteins | sample HopSoiMetagenom2_FD_35102 | JGI IMG/M metagenome (IMG submission 35102) | reverse complement strand
GCTGGAGGACACGGTCGTTCCCGGAAGTGGCTGGGCAGACGCGATTGCCGCAGCTTTCCGACAGAGACAGGTGGTCGCGTGCGGCGGGCCGGTCCTGATCGCCGAAGGTCTGCCGCCGCAAACCCGCGCGCTCACGCTGTCCGAATACGGCCGGTACCACGACCGCCAGCCGGCGGGCGAGGTCGCGGCTCTGCCCGGCTGCAATTTCGCATTTCGACGGGAGCCGCTTCTCGAAGCGATGCACGGCGCGGACGGCTTGGTCGATCTTCCCGTGTTCGGTCGCCTTAGAGAAGCAGGCGGCAAGCTCGCCTGGGCGCCCGACATGGCCGTGACCTTCGCCCACGCTTTTCCCGAGGGCGCGCGCCTCAAGACACGTTTCGACCATGGGCGCATTTATGCGAGCAGGAATGCCGGGCTGTTCAGCCGCACCGTGACCGCTGCCAAGGCGCTTTTCCTTCCGGCCGTGCTCACCGCACGGAGCCTGAGGCAGGCACAATCCACCTCGGTTTCGACGCTCGGCTGGCTGCTGCTTCAGCACAGCGCCTGGGCAGCTGGCGAATTCGCTGGCGCATTGATGGGCCCATCGCGGAAGGGCCTCAGCCAATGGCGCTGATCGGCGTGGACGCCACGACCTGGTGGAACCAGCGCGGGTTCGGCCGCTTCACGCGGGGCCAGCTCGGCGCGATGCTGGCGGAGCCGCGGGGGCACCGATTCGTGCTCTTCCTGGACCGCGAGCCTGCCGAGGAAATGCTCCGGCCGGATGTCGAGATCGTACGCGTGCCGACCTCGGCAACCGTGACCGATTCCGCTGTCGCCGACGGCAATCGCCGGATCCGCGACGTACTCGCTTTCTCGCGCGCGGCGTCATCGCGCCCGCTCGACGTCTTCTGGTTCCCGGCGGTCTATTCCTGGTTCCCGGTTCGTCCTAGACTACCGACGATCGTCACCTTTCACGACGCAATCGCCGAGCATTTCACCGATCTCGTCCTGCCCCAGCTCCGAGGGCGCCTCCTGTGGAACCTGAAAGTGTGGCTAGCCCGCCGCTCGGCGCGGCACATCGCGACGGTTTCGCACGCGGCACGGGAGGAGATCGTTAGGTATCTCCACATTGGGCCCGAAAAGATCAGCGTCATCCTCGAAGCCGCCGATGCGCGGTTCGGCCATGTGTCGGATGGGGGCGAGCGGCGAAGGGCGCGCGAGGCGCTGGGGCTTCCGCCGGGCAAGCGCCTGATCCTCTATGTGGGCGGGCTTGCGCCGCACAAGAATCTCGCCGGGCTCATCGAGGGCTTCGCCAAGGCTGTCGCCGATGACGCTCTGGCCGATGTCGATCTGGTCCTCGCCGGAGATCCCAAGGGCGACGGCTTCCACTCCAATGTCGAGGAGCTGCATGCGTTGGTGAAAGCGAGGGGCCTCGAAGATCGGGTTCACTTCCCCGGCTTTGTGCCCGATACAATCCTGCCCGCGCTCTATTCCGATGCGATTGTAGTCGCCATGCCGGCGTTCAGCGAAGGCTTTGGCCTTCCCGCGGCCGAAGCGATCGCCTGCGGGACCCCGGTGATCGCGACCCAAGGCGGCGCGGTGGCGGAGGTTGTCGGGCCCGCCGGGCTGTTCTTCGATCCCCACGACCCGGAAGACATTGCGAGTGTGATCGTCGAAGTTGCGGGTGCTTCCGCGCATGCGCGACTCAGGGCGGAATGCCTGCCGCGGTCCGCGGAGTTGAGTTGGGCCAACAGCGGCGCGCGAATGCTCGACCTCCTCGAAATCCACGCCCGGCGGGCCGCCTGATGCGCTTCGGCATGGTCACGACCTTCTATCCGCCGTTCAGCTATGGCGGAGACGCGACCTACGTCCGAAGTCTGGCAAAGGCGCTGGTCGAACAGGGGCATGAAGTCGATGTGATCGCTTCGACCCAGGCCTATCTCATCCGCAGCAAGGACAGTGACTATGTCGTCCCGAGCTGGGAAGACGGGGTGATCGTGAGCCGAATTCGAAGCTCGGCGCGGTTGCTCGCCCCGCTCGTCAGTCAGCAGACGGGGCTCCCGGGGTTCCACGGGCCAGCTCTCAAGCGCTTTTTCGCCGCCCGGTTCGACGTCCTGCACTTCCACAACGTCTCGCTGATGGGCGGCCCCGGCGTGCTGCACATGGGCCAGGCGCCCGTGCGGCTGATGTCGCTGCACGATCACTGGCTGATCTGCCCAACACATGTCCTGTGGAAGAACCGCAGCCGAGCCTGCGACAAACGCACATGCTTCACTTGCACGATCCGCTCGGGCCTTCCGCCGCAACTGTGGCGCTATACCGGGCTGCGCGACTGGTCGCTGGAATCGATCGATCGCTTGCTCGCGCCGAGCCATTCGACGGCCGAGGCGCATCGCATGAACGGCATCACAGCGCCGATCGAAGTCCTGCCGCTCTTCTCATCTGTCGAGGCGCCCACAGAACCCGTTTCGCAGCATCCGCGGCGGATCCTGTTCGTCGGGCGGGTTACGGCGCTCAAGGGCATCGAAGGCCTGCTTCGCGTCGTCGCGCAAATGCCCGACATCGAGCTGCTGGTGATCGGCCAGGGCGAGCTGCGGCCGGCGCTTACGGCGGGTTATGCGAAGCACCCCAACATCCGCTTTCTCGGCAAGGTCGAGCAGCATCAGCTTGCCCAATATTATGCCAGCGCCGCGGCCGTCGTACTGCCGACGCTCGTGCCCGAGACCTTCGGCCTAGCGGTTGTCGAAGCAGCGGCCTGCGGCACACCGGCGATTGTCGCCAAGTCATCCGGCGGAGCCGTGGAGCTGGTGGAGACGACGGGCGGCGGGCTACTCTACGGAGGAGATGAGGAACTGGGCGCGGCCATCCGGCGCGTCACCGAAGACCGACCGCTACGCGACGAGCTCGGCGTCCGCGCCCGCGTCGGCTACGAGCAGCGTTACACAAAGAAACAGCACGTCGCCGGCTACTTGAGGCAGATCGAAGACATCCTGCAGGATAAAAGCTGAGATGCGGGCGGTGCTCACCTTCCATTCGATCGACGATCTGCCGGGCCCATTGTCATATCCGGCGGCCGGCCTCGAGGCGTTGCTCGGTGCGTTGGCGGAGGCTGACCTGCCGGTGCTAAGCCTCGATCAGCTTCTCGGCGACGAGCGGACCGAGGGAGTCGCGCTGACGTTCGACGACGGCATCTCCACCGTATTCACCGCCGCTCTGCCGATCCTAGCCAGGCGCAGCGTGCCGGCTCACGTCTTCGTCATCACCGAACAGGTCGGGGGAGACAACCGCTGGGTGGGCCAGCCGGCGAACGCCACGCCATTTAAGCTGTTGGATTGGGACCAATTGGAGATGCTGCAGGCCGCGGGCATTCACATCGAAGGGCACACGGCGAACCATCCCGACCTGCGCGCACTCTCCGACGCCGAGATCGTCGAGCAGATGGAGCAGGCCGACGGCCAGATCGCAGATCGGCTCGGCAGGCGTCCGCGCTATTTTGCTTATCCTTACGGCTATCATGATGCGCGGGTGAGGACCGTCGCTGGGAAGCGATATGCCGCCTGCTTCACAACCAAACTCGATTATCTCAACGGGTCGACTGACCTGACCGCGCTTCCACGGCTCGACGCGCATTATCTGCGCTCGCCGGCGCTCGTGCGTTCGCTAGGCGGCAAGTCTGCGCACGCTTACATCGCTCTGCGGCGCGCGCTCCGGCGATTGCGCGGCCACTGATGGCGCCGAAGCTCAGCATTGTCGTGGCGGTGAAGGACGGCGCGGCCAACCTGCCGGCGCTGCTCGACGCGCTGAAGGGCCGCGGCAGCGACACGGAGGTGATTCTCTGTAACGCCGGGGCAGCACAAGACGTCCACGACGAGAGCGTGATCCAGTTCTCGTTCCCTGAAAACACTCTGGTGCCCAAGCTTTGGAGCGAGGGCATCTTGCGCGCCCGCGGTGGCCGCGTTGCGCTGACCACAGCGGAATTCGTGACCGACTCGAACTGGCTCGCTCGCGTCCACGCTGCCGACCTCGATTGCCGGGTGGGCGTGGGAGGCGCGATCGACAACGATCCGTCAGCCTCGGCGAAGAACTGGGCGATCTTTTTCCTCCGCTATTCGGCCTTCGCGCCGCCGCTGCCCGCCGGCGAAACCGACGAGATCGCCGCCGACAATGCGGTCTACGATCGCGCCGCCATCCTCGAGCACCCGGACCTACTGCGGGAGGGCTTCTGGGAGCCGTCGTTTCACCGCCGCTTCCGCGCCGCGGGCAGGGCGCTCGCGCTCGATCCGGAGTTGGTGGTGGTGCATTACGGGACTGTGTCGGCACCGAGCTTCGCCCGGCAGCGCTATCTCCACGGCCGCGCCTACGGGATCGAGCGGGCCGAACGCGGCGCCGCCGGGCGCAACCTCATCCTCCTCCTGTCGAGCCCGCTTGTGGCGCCGCTGCTGCTCGCCCGTATCGTGTCGCGTATCGCGAGACGACCGCGCTATCGCGGCAAGCTTCTCATCGCCTTCCCGTGGCTCGTCCGCTTCACCTTCGCCTGGGCGAGCGGCGAAGCGGGGGGCTATGCTTCAACCCTGTTCGCGCGGCCCAGAGCGGCCGCTCCGATTTCGAAAAGGCACGCATGACCAACATCGCAGTCATTCTCGGCCGGGTCAGCACCGAAGACACCGATCGCGTGATCGAAACCATCGAAGCCCTCGACCCGAAGGTGAGCGGCGAACCATGCGAGATCGTGATCGCGGACCGCCTCCAGGATGGCCTCACAGCACGCATCCGTCGCGACTATCCGCAGGTGCGGCTGATCGACTGCCCGCCCGAGATGTCGCTCCCCGAAATGCGCACGCTCGCGTTCGAAGCGAGCACCGCGCCGATCGTCGCTGTGACCGAAGACCATTGTGTGCCGACACCCGGCTGGGCCAAGACGATCACGACGGCGTTCGATCAAGGCGGAACCGACCTGGTTGCGGTCGGCGGAAGTGTGGTCAACGGAGTCGCCGACACTGGGCTCGATTGGGCGACCTACCTTTGCGAATACAGCTTCTTCTCGCCGCCGGTTGCGGAAGGGGAGAGCGCGATCCTTCCCGGCATGAACGTCGCCTACCGCCGAAGCGCGCTGGAAAGCGTTCCGCGCGAGCTTCTCACCAGCGGTTTCTGGGAAACCACCGTGCACCCGCTGCTGCTTGACCGCCGCGGGCGCTTCCTGTCGCTCAACGAGCTGGTGATGCTGCACAAGAAACGCTTCTCCTGGGGCCTCTTCGCGACGCAGCGTTTCATTTACTCGCGCTACTACGCCGGCCTCCGCTTTGGCGATGCGGCGCTTCCCAAGCGCGCCGTGGCGTCGCTCGCCTCGCTCGCGCTTCCGCCATTGCTGCTCGTTCGCGCGGTGCAGGCGGCTCGGCGCAAAGGCCTTGGGCGCGAGATGTGGCGCGCATCGCCTCATCTTCTCGCATTTTACTGCATCTGGGCCGTGGGCGAGAGCGTGGGCGCGCTGCGCGGCCCGGGCAAAGCGCTTGCGATGATCGAGTGACGGCCAAAGCCTCCCGCTTCGTCTGTCCCACATGCCGCGAGCCGGTGCAGGAGCGCGACGGCGCCTACGACTGCGCCAAATGCCGCCGTTCCTACCCGATCCTGTTCGGCATCCCCGACTTCCGCCTCCAGGGCGACCGCTACCTCTCGCTCGAGGACGAGCGCGCCAAGGCGGCGAAGCTGCACGCCTTCGCGGCGGATCATGATTTCCGCGAGCTGGTCGCTTTCTATTATTCGATCACCGACGACGTTCCGGCGAAGCTCGCGCCGCTGTTCACCGATTACGTGCTGAACGCGCCGGCGCGTGCGGCGCCGGCGGTCAAAGCGCTTTCGCGCGGGCGGCGCGGCCGCGCCCTGCTCGACCTCGGCTGCGGCAGCGGCGGAGCTTTGGTCGCGGCGGCGGACCTGTTCCAGCATCGGACAGGCGTCGACATCGCCTTGCGCTGGCTGGTGATCGCGAAAAAGAGGGTCGAAGAATCGGGCGTCGCCGCTGAGCTCGTCTGCGCCGACGCCGAATCCCTGCCATTTCGCGAAAGCAGCTTCACCCATGTCCTCGCCGCCGATCTGCTGGAGAATACGCGGTCGCCCGCCGCGGCGGTTCACGCGGCCGCCGGCGTGCTGGAGGAAGGCGGGTTCATGTACGTGAGCTCAAGCAACCGGCGCTGGATCGGCCCGCATCCGGCGACGGGCGTATGGGCGGCGGGACTGCTGCCGAAGCGGCTTCGCGCCGGCTTGCTGAGGCGCCGGCACGGCATCGACATCCTCCGTGCGGTCAGTTTCGTCAGTCCGCGTGTCGTGCGACGGATGGCGGAAGCCGCCGGCCTCCATCAGCTTTGCTCGGGACCGCTGCGGGTCGATACGGCGCGGCTCGGGCATCGCTCGACACTCTTCCGCATGCTGGCGCGAACCTATGCCCGGCTGTCGACAGCGCCCGTCTTCCGCCAGGTCCTGCTTGCCGCCGGTCCCGTGTTCCAATCCCTGTTCGTGAAGGAAAAGATGCAGTGAGCGACGTGATGCGGTTCGGCCTGATCGGGGCAGGGGCCATCGGCAAGATCCGCGCCGACGCGCTGGCCCAGTCGCCGGTATGCGATCTGGTCGCCGTCAGCGACCTCGACGAAGCACGCGCGCGTGCCGCCGCGCCGGGAGCGAAGTTCTACAGCGACGCCAACGAGCTCATCGCATCCGCCGACGTCGATGCGGTCATCATCTCGACGCCACCGCCGTTGCACGAACCGCTTGCGACAGCCGCCGCGAGTGCTGGCAAGCACGTGCTCGTGGAGAAGCCGATGGCGGCGACGCCCGACGCCTGCGAGCGGATGATCGCCGCCGCGCGCTCGGCCGGGACCTTGCTCACCGTCGGCTACAACCACCGCTACTTCGATGCGCTGAAGCTGGTGCGCGACGTGGTCGCCAACGGCGACATTGGCACGCTCTCGCATGTCCGCGCCTACTCGGGCCACAGCGGCCTCGCCGAGTTCAAGGCGCCGTGGATGTACGACAAACAGGTGATGGGCGGCGGCGCGTTCATGGACAATGGCACGCACATTATCGACCTCACGCGATACATAATCGGCGACCCGGCCGAGGTGCTTGGCCTCGCCACCAACAAGGTGTGGGGCCTCGGAGTTGAGGACGAAGCCATTGCGCTGCTGCGGACGGCGGACGGAGTGACTGCTTCGATCGAGGCGAGCTGGCACGAATGGCGCGGCTATCGCTTCCATGTCGAAGCTTATGGCGACCGCGGCATGGCGCGCGCTTATTACGCTCCGATGATGGCGACGGTGATCCGGCTCGACAAACCGGGCGGGGCCAAGTCGGTCGAGCGCCATTTCTATCCCAAGACAATCCTGCGCGAGAAAGTGAAAGGCTGGCAGAGCACGGTGATCCAGACGTTCGTCGAGGAGCTAGCCGATTTCGTCGCCGCGGCGCGTGGCGAGCCGCAGAGTGGAAGGTTGGCGATGGCGCCCGACGGATTGCGCGCCGTGCAGATCGCTCACGCAGCCTACGCCAGCGAGCAAAGCCGCGGTTGCGTGCGCCTACCGGCGCTGCCTTAGCTCTGCGGATCGACCGTTAGGAAGAAAGATGCGGCGCTTTTCTCCGGTCTCGCCGGATGGCGAGACCAACCATCCCGAACCCCAACAGCATCAGCGCCCACGTGGCCGACTCAGGCAAGGCGGCGTCAGGACCCACAGGATTGACGTAAATAAACGCACGTGGTCCTGACGGCCCATCAGATGATTGACCGAGACCAAGCCAAGTGAATGTACCCATCGAGGTGAAGAGATTTCCTTGATTGGCGTTCAAGCGATTTTCTGCTTGGTACGTGCCTGATACAAACATTGACGAATCAAAGGTCTTTGGGAAACCGTCCGCAAGATACCCATCCTGGAACACTAGGCTCATCGTCAGCGTATCAACTTCGGGAGGTGCCACTGGATTTTCGGTGCGCACGCTGAAGTACAACGTGTCATCTTTTAGCCAGCCCAAGATACTGATCTCGCGTAGGGCGGCGTCTTGGCCTGTCTCCTTGACCAGCAGGCCGTCGCCAAATGGGGTGGCAAAGGCAAGATTGAAGCTGAAGTAACCAGATGTGTCAGTGTAGATTACGGGCGGATACCCGTAATCAGCCGCGTGCCGATCCGTTCCAACGCCGCTCCCTCCGAAACTGACGCCGAACGTCGTTGCGCTTGCTGGCTGCGTCCAGAGAGCCAGCGCTGTAGCAATCACCGCAAGAGAGCGCATGATCCAAAATTGCCGAGGATACGAGCCTTTGCTAGTCGAGCACGGCGGCATTGCCCGGTCGGCGCGTCACGTAGCCGGTCAGCTCGCCCGCGGACCAGAAGCTCTCCGCTACTAGGATCGCAGGCAGCCAGCCGAGGGCGGCGAGGCGCAGCGCTTTGTGCAGCCATGCGTGCCGCGCAACGCGCGCGGCGCGGACGAAGGGCAGTGCGAGCGACAGCGGCAGCGCCGCGAGCAGCGAGAGACGCGGGGTGCGCGCTGCGGCATAGGCGCGTCCGTGACGGAAGCGACGCCGGCAGTAATCGCCGAACGCGAAGGGGCGGGCGTAGCGGACGACGGCATTCTCGACGAACTCAGGCGCGAGCCCTTGGCCGAGCAGCCGCGTCTTGGAGAAATCGGCGGTGGTCTCCAACCGGGTCCGGGGCAGCACCAGGTTGCTTCCCGGAATCTCTTTCAGCCACGGATCCCAGGGCCGGTGGAATTGCCCATATTCGGTGACGTAGCCGATCATGCGCGGGTCCGAAGGACCGAACGCCGGTTCGACCGGGCCCATGTACCCGTCGGGCGAGCCGCGGCCAATTGCATCGTGCATCGCCGCCAACCAGCCGGGGGCGGGCAGCGCATCGGCGTGCAGGATTGCGACCCATTCCGACCGGCTTTGCGCAATCGCCAGTCCCCACAAGTCGAACAAGGATGCGTTCGCTTTCGAGTGGACCGCCAGGCCTTGCGGGATCGCCGCAGGAACATGCTGAGGATCGCAGGCGACGTGGATCTCCACCGATGCGTCCACCCCCGCTTCGCGCAGCCCCTGCAGCAGTCGGTCGGCGTCCCACGCGCCTTTGGTGGCGATCGCGAGCGCGAGCTGGCTCAAGGCCACTCGGCCTCCGCATAGGCGCGGTAGATGAGGTCAAGCGTGTGGCGCGCTTCGGCGATCGAATTGGGCGGCTCGCGCCCGTCGGCGATCGCGTCGAAGAAGGCGCGATAGAGCCGCGCCGTCGCGTCCGGGTAAAGGTCGAGCGGCGCTTTCGCGAGCGTGGTGAAGCGGTCGCCATGATAGAGGCGCGCGACGCCGCCCATGTGCAAGCTGAGCTCGGCGAAGGGCTTGCGGCCCTTGGGGCGGAGGCCGAGCCGCACCTCTGCGCTGCCGCCGAGGCTGGTCTCGATCGTGCCTTTTTCGCCGACGAGGCGCAGGTCGAGGTAGCGGTGCCGGCCCTTGGTGATCCGGTCGAGCGTGATTTGCGCGACGCGGTCGCCGCTGAATTCGAGCCGGACCAAGTTGAGGTAATCCGGACCGCCATCTGCGAACGGCCGCGGCATGCGCGCGCTCATGGCGATCGGGCGTTCGGCGAAGAACGTTTTGCAGAGATCGATGACGTGCGTTCCGAATTCCTTGAACGTGCGTTGCGGGTCCTCGCCGCGCCAGCCGGCCTCGGTTTCGGGAGTGACGACGAAGGTCTGATGCGCTTCGACGAAGAGCAGCCGACCGAAGCGCTCGCTGCCGATTTCGCGTGCGGCTGCCAAGTGCATGGGCATGAACGGGAACTCACTGTTCACGCACACCTGGCGGCCAGCCTTCGCTGCTGCCGCGGCGATGGCATCGGCTGCCTCAACATCGTTGGCGAGTGGCTTTTCGCAGAAGACGTGTGCACCCGCTTCGAGGGCTTTTAGAGCGACCTCACCGTGCGAATCCGGAGGCGTGGCGATCACGACCACGTCCGGTCTCGTCCCCAGCAGCGCCTCGAGTGTCGCAAAGCTCGGAAACTCCGACGGCTCCTGCCGCGGATCGTAGACGCCGACAATCTCGGCCTCCGCAATCTTCCCGAGTGCGGGGAAGTGAATGACCTTGGCGGCTCTTCCAACGCCGGCGATCGCCACTCGAACTTTCTGCATGCGACGATCCTTAAAGCG
>C688J35102_120989122_pt1 | contig 10158 bp, 6 predicted proteins | sample HopSoiMetagenom2_FD_35102 | JGI IMG/M metagenome (IMG submission 35102) | reverse complement strand
TCGCCGCCGCCGGTGATGCCGCAGAGCACGCGCCCGGTGGGGCGGGGCTCGTCGGGCTCCGCCGCGAGCGCCGCCAGCTCGGCCACGGCCGCGTCGGCCAAGGCGCGCTCCAGCTCGCCGGCGAAGGCGCGCCGCACCATCTCCAGCGCCAGCGCGGCCGCGCGCAGGCCCACCGCCGCGTGCAGGTGCTCCAGGACCACCGTGTACTCGCCCGGCCGGTCGCCGCCGCGCGCGCGGCCGTAGCCCACGTCGTGGCCCATCATCAACTGCAGCTCCAGCCCCACGTGCTCGGCGATGTGCGGCGCGTACGTCCCCCGCCGCAGCCGGGTGACGAAGCCGCCGCGCTCGCCGATGGAGCAGCGGTGCTCCCAGAGCCCGGGGAGCGCCTCCAGCAGCGCGGTGGTGACCCCCGCCACCTGGGCCGACGAGACGTCGTCGTAGGCGCCGGGCGCCACGTCCATGCGGGTGACCGGCCGGCGCGACCAGAAGTTGGCGCCGCGCAGCGTGCGCAGCCCCAGCAGGCGGATCTCGTCGTACGGGCTCGGCAGGCTCATCGTGGCGGAGCGGTGCGCAAACGCGGGGCCGGGAAGGACGCTTCGGGTAGCCGGGAGCACGCGGGAGGATGGAACCGCGCGCGAAGGAGGCGCGTAGGATAACCGGCGGAGGGCTGACGCGCATCTGGACGGCTTCCCTTCCGCGGCGCACATTGTGGGAGTGGCGCCGGTCCCTCTTCACAGCCCGCCCCTTCTGGAGCCCCCGATGCACGTTCGTCATCGCCTCGCCGCCGCCCTGCCGCTGGCGGCCTTCGCCCTGGCCGCGCCCGCCGCCGCCCAGCCGGGTGACGTGGTGGGCATCACCCGCCGCGCCGGCCCCGCGGTGGTCACGCTGCACGCCTTCAACTCCACCGGGCGCGAGGTGAGCCTGGGGAGCGGCTTCTTCCTCCCCGACGGGCGCATCGCCACCAACCGCCACGTGGTGGAGGGCGCCACGCGCCTCTCCGCCCAGGCCTCGAACGACCGCACGCTGGGGAGCGTGGAGTATGCCGAGGCGGTGGGGAGCACGGCCGACCTGGCCATCCTCCCGCGCATCGGCGCGCCGCCGGCCACCCTGCCGCTCGCCACGCGGCTCCCCGAGGCGGGCGAGTCGGTGGTGGTGATCGGCGCGCCCGAGGGGCTCTCGAACACCGTATCCACCGGCATCGTGAGCGCCATCCGCCGCATCCAGGGGCGCACCCTGGTGCAGATCAGCGCGCCGATCAGCCACGGCTCCTCCGGCGGCCCGGTGCTGAACATGCGCGGCGAGGTGATCGGGGTGAGCGTGTCGGTGCTCTCGGAGGGGCAGAACCTGAACTTCGCGGTGCCGGCCACGGAGCTGCTGGCGCTCTCGCAGTCGAGCCCCCGCCACATCGCCTTCACCGGCAACCTGCGCGAGGGGGTGGCCGGCGACCAGGTGAACGGCCCCGACGTGAGCACCCAGAACCTGGCGCGCCTGCCGCAGATCGCGGTGGGGCAGACGGTGACCGGCCGCCTGGTGAACGGCGACTTCGTGCGCCCCGACGGCTCGTACGCCGACTCGTACGTCTACATGGGCCACGCGGGCGAGCGCATCACCGCCACGCTGCGCTCGCGCGACTTCGACGCCTGGCTGGTGGTGGACGACCCCCGCGGCCCCATGCAGGAGTACGACGACGACAGCGGCGGCGGGCTGGACTCGGAGCTCACCGTGACCCTCCCCCACGACGGGCCGTACCTGATCGTGGCGAACTCGGTGGCGGCGGAGGCCACCGGGAGCTACTCGGTCACGCTGCGCAGCGCCGGCCGCGGCAGCGGCGCCTCCGGCGGCCGCGGCACCATCGCCGACCTGGGGCGGATGCGGCTCCCGGGCATCTCGGCCGGGCAGACGGTGAACGGGCAGCTGACCGGCGACGACTTCCTGCGCACCGACGACAACACCTACGTGGACGGCTACCTGTACGCCGGGCGCGCGGGCGAGCGCCTGACCATCACCATGCGGTCGAGCGCCTTCGACTCGTGGCTGGTGTTCGACGACCCGAACGGCCCGATGCGCGAGAACGACGACGACAGCGGCGGCGGCAACGACTCGCAGCTCACGGTCACGCTGCCGCACGACGGCAACTACGTGATCGTGGCGAACTCGGTGGCGCGCTCCAGCGGCGCCTACACCCTCTCGGTGCGGAGCACCCGCGGCGGCGGCGACGACGACTCGGGCCCGTCGAACGACTCGGGCGGGAGCGGCGGCACCATCGCCGACCTGGGGCGGATGCAGCTGCCGCAGATCGCGGCGGGGCAGACGGTGAACGGGCGGCTGTCGAACGGCGACTTCCTGCGCTCCGACGACAACACCTACGCCGACGGCTACGTGTACAACGGCCGCGCGGGCGAGCAGATCACCATCACCATGCGCTCGGGCGCCTTCGACTCGTGGGTGGTGATCGACGACCCGAACGGCCCCCTGCGCGAGACCGACGACGACAGCGGGGGCGGGAACGACTCCGAGCTCACGGTCACGCTGCCGCACGCGGGGCGCTACGTGATCATCGCCAACTCGGTCAGCGCGCACGCCACCGGGGCGTACACGCTCACCGTGCGCAGCGGGGGCGGTGGGCGGAAGTACTGAAAAAAAGAAAAAAGACAACTGCCGTTTCACGCAGAGACGCAGAGGAACCGAGAGAACGCAGCGCTCTCTCGGTTCCTCTGCGTCTCTGCGTCAGGTAACGGACGTCGACGCGTGCGGCCGGAGCTGGGCGAGCACGGAGGTCACGTCGTCGGCCAGGATCACGAGCAGGTCGCCTTCGCCGATCACCTGCAGCGAGCGCTCGACGGCCGCCGCCTCGGTGGGGAGCACCTCGATCTGCTCGCCGTGCAGCCCGGCGCGGCGCAGCCCCTCCACCAGCAGCTCCGCGATCTCCCCCGGGCGCCGGCCGCGGCGGTCGTCGTCCTCCTTCACGATCACCCGGTCCAGCCCGCCGCAGAGCGCCGCCACGGCGCGGATGTCCTCGTCGCGGCGGTCGCCCGGGGCCGCCACCACGCCGATGCGGCGCCGCGCGGGGAGGTCGGCCACCATCTCCATCAGCCCCTGGACGGCCGCGGGGTTGTGCGCATAGTCCACCAGCACCCGCGCCTCGCCCACCCGCAGCAGGTTCAGCCGCCCCGGCGTCATCGACGGCGAGGGGAAGAAGGAGAGGAGCCCGCCGCGGATGGTGTCGTAGCGCACCCCCTGCACGTAGGCGGTCACGATCGCCGCCAGGATGTTCCCCTGCTGGAAGCGCGCGGCGCCCCCCACCATCAACGGCACCTCGGCCAGGCGGGCGATGGGGATCTTCAGCCGGCCGCGGCGGATCACGAAGGTGCCGTCTTCGATGCGCGCGCCGATCCCCCCGCGCACCAGGTGCTCCTCGAAGTGCGGGTTCTCGCCCTCGGGCAGGGTGGAGAAGAAGACGATGTCGGCCATGGTCCGCTCGCGCATGGCGTAGACCAGCGGGTCGTCGGCGTTCAGCACCGCGTGCCCCTCGCGCTTCACCACCGCCGGCACCACCGCCTTCACCTCGGCGAGCTGCTCCACCGTGTTGATCCCCCGCAGCCCCAGGTGGTCGGCGGTCACGTTCAGCACCACCCCCACGTCGCACTCCTCCCACCCCAGCCCCGCGCGCAGGATCCCGCCGCGCGCCGTCTCCAGCACCGCCACGTCGACCGTGGGGTTGGAGAGGATGATGTTGGCCGAGAAGGGGCCGGTCATGTCCCCCTCCATCACCAGCCGGTTCTGGATGTACACGCCGTCGGTGGTGGTGAAGCCCACCGTCTTCCCCGTCTGCCGGAAGAGGTGCGCGACCAGCCGCGCCGTCGTGGTCTTGCCGTTGGTGCCGGTGATGGCGATCACCGGGATGGTGAAGGCCTGCCCCGGCGGGTAGAGCATGTCCACCACCGGCGCGCCCACGTTGCGCGCCTTCCCCTCGCTGGGGTGCGAGTGCATGCGCAGCCCCGGCGCGGCGTTCACCTCGATGATCACCGCGCCGTTCTCGCGGAAGGGCACGGAGATGTCGGGCGAGAGCACGTCGATCCCCGCGATGTCGAGCCCCACGATCCCCGCGGCCATCTCGCAGGCGGTCACGTTGTCGGGGTGGATCTCCTCGGTGCGGTCGATGGAGGTGCCGCCGGTGGAGAGGTTCGCCGTGGCGCGGAGGTGGACGGCTTCGCCCTCGGCCGGCACCGACTCGCAGGAGAGGCCGCGGGTGCGCAGGAACTCCTCGGTCACGGAGTCGCTGGGGAGGCGCGTGAGGGTGCGGGTGTGGCCGCGGCCCCGGCGCGGGTCGCGGTTGGCGGCCTCGATCAGCGCGCGGACGGTGCTCCGCCCGTCGCCCACCACGTGCGCGGGGACGCGCTCGGCCACCGCCACCAGCCGCCCGTCCACCACCAGCACGCGGTGGTCGCGCCCGTGGACGAAGCGCTCCACCACCACGCGCCGGCCGTAGGCGCTGGTCACCGCCCAGGCGGCGCGCACCTGCTCCTCGCCGTCGAGCCGCCCCGAGATGCCGCGCCCGTGGCTGGCGTCGAGCGGCTTGAGCAGCACCGGGTAGCCGATCTCGGCCGCCACCTCCAGCGCCCCGTCGAGGGTGGTGGCGGTGTCGCCCTGGGGGACGGGGAGGCCGATGTTGCCGAGCACGCGGCGGGTGTCGTCCTTGTCCTGCGCGATCTCCACGGCGATGGCGCTGGTCCAGTCGCTCATGGCGGCCTGGATGCGGCGCAGGTTCTTCCCCAGCCCCAGCTGCACCAGCGAGTAGCTGTTCAGCCGGCGCACGGGGATGCCGCGGCGCACCGCCTCTTCCACGATGGCCGCGGTGGAGGGGCCCAGCCGCACGTTCTCGCGCAGGTCGTGCAGCTCCTCGATGGTGCCCGCCACGTCGAACGCCTCGCCGGCGATGCAGGCGCGGGCCAGCTTCACCGCGTCGCGCACCGCCTGCAGCCCCACGTCTTCCTCCTCGTAGGCCACGATCAGCCACCAGACGCCGGGGTCGCCGCTCTCCGCCACCCGCCCGAACGACACCTCGGAGCCGGCCAGGCTCTGCAGCTCCAGCGCGACGTGCTCCAGCACGTGGGGAAGGTGCGTCCCCTCCTCCAGCCGCGCGACGAAGCCGCCCTCGCCCGGGCGCGAGCAAGGGTGCTCGCGCAGGGTGGGGAGGAGCTCCACCAGCCGCTGGTTGAAGCCGGGGAGGTCGGTGGTGGGAACGTCTTCGAGCGCACCCAGCGTGAGGTCGCAGGCGATGACGGGCGCCAGCCGCCAGAAGTTGGGCCCGCGCAGCGCCCGCAGCCGCGCCACGCGCAGCTCTTCGGGGTCGTGGCCGGCGAGGCCCGCGGCGGGGTGCGCCTGGATTTCCGACATGGGAGGGGGAGGTGGGGTGGAGGCGGTGCGTCAGCCGTGAAGGTCGTCCCGCGCCCGCGCGCCGTCGGGCTCGCGCATCCCTCCGCCACGCGAGGGGCCCCGCGGGGCCGCCGAACGGCCGTCGCCGTCGCACTCGATGCGCCGCGCGAAGCGGCGCTCGCGCTCGGGGGTGCGGCGCTGCGCGTCCGTCGCGCCGTCGCCGCGGGCCGGGGTGGGGTCCGGCATGGATCTCATCTCAACCTGCGCTGCTGTGCTGTTCCCGCGGCGCCCCGGCCTCTTCGCCGTTGTCCGCCGCGCGCGTCGGGGCGCACGGAATATGCCAGTCAAGGTAGCTGTTCCCGCGCTGCAGTGCCCGTCCGCGGTCGCGCCGACCGCGGACGCTCACCGCGTCTCGATCCCCGGGAGGATCTCGACCTTCAGCTTCTGCGTCTCCTTCACCGCGCCATAGGTGAGGGTGACGGTGTACTCGCCGGCACGGACGAACCTGGCGCCCTCGCCGCCGTACTCGTTCAGCAGGTCGTGGGTGGTCTTCAGGTCCCAGCTCACGCGGTTGAGGCCGGGTACGCCGGGCGCGGTGAGGTTCGCCACCGGCGCGCCGGCCGCGTCGGTGACGGCGATCTTCACCTCGTCGCCCGTGTAGCGCCTGATGTAGTAGGTGATGAGCGCGCCGGCGGGCGGGTTGGCGCCGTGGAAGTCGGCGTTGCCGCCGCTGTCCACCCACCCCGGGAGCGGCTCGAAGCCCACCGCGGGGCGGATGGGGAAGAGCACCGCGTCCCTCCCCCGCGCCGTGTCGCCCAGCAGCTCCAGGGCGCGGATGTCGTCGATCACGTAGAGCGAGCGGCCGTGCGTGGCGGCGATCAGGTCCAGGTCGCGCGGGTGGATCAGGATGTCGTCGACCGCCACCGTGGGCAGGTCGCCAATCTTCCGCCAGCTGCGGCCGCGGTCCAGGCTGGCGTAGAGGCCGAACTCCGTCCCCGCGAAGAGGAGGTCGGGGTTGTTGGGGTCCTCGCGCACCACCTTCACCGGGCCGTCGGGCGGGAGGTTGCCGGCGATGCTCTCCCAGGTGCGCCCGCCGTCCGCCGTGCGGAAGAGGTAGGGCGCGAACTTGCCGCTGCGGTGCGCGTCCACCGCCACGTAGGCCACGCGCGCGTCGGCGTGCCCCGGCTCCACCCGGCTGATCCACTCGCCGCGCACCGCCGCCGGCAGGTTGGCGGTCAGGTCGGTCCAGTGGCCCCCCTCGTCCTCCGTCGTCCACAGCTTGCCGTCGTCCGTCCCCGCCCAGAGCACGCCGCGCCGCAGGGGGCTCTCGGCCAGGGTGTAGACCACGCCGTAGTTCTCCGCGCCGCTCCCCGTGGTCTGGATGCGGTCCGCGAGGTGCGCGGAGAGGTCGGGGGAGATGGCGCGCCAGCTCTCGCCGTTGTCGCTGAGGCGGAAGACGCGGTTCCCGGCCAGGTAGAACGCCGTGGGGTCGTGCCGGCTGGGGACGAGCGGCGAGTTCCAGTGGAAGCGGAACCCCGCCTGCCCCTCCGCCGGCTGGGGGCGCAGCTCCTTGTACGCGCCGCTGCGCAGGTCGAAGCGGTGCACGTACCCCTCCTGGCTCTCGGCGAACACCACCTGCGGGTTGCGCGCGTCGAAGAAGCAGTAGAAGCCGTCGCCGCCGTTCACGTTGGTCCAGTCGGTGTTGAGCACCCCTTCCTTGCTGTGCGTGGCGCTCGGCCCCACCCAGTTCAGGTTGTCCTGCAGCCCGCCGCAGATGCGGTACGGCGTGCCCATGTCCACGTTGACGCGGTAGAACTCGCCCGCCGCGAAGTTGTTCAGGAAGTTCCACCCCTCGCCGGCGTCGTAGCTCTGGTAGATGCCGCCGTCCGTCCCCAGCAGCACCCGCTTCGGCGAGCGCGGGTCGATGGCGAGCGCGTGCAGGTCGCTGTGCACGTTCTTGAAGCGGTCCTCGCGCCAGCTGCGCCCCCCGTCTTCCGACACGTGCAGCATGAAGCCGAGCACGTAGACGTGGCGGTCGTTCGCGGGGTCCACGCGGATCTGGGAGAAGTAGAAGGGGCGCGGATCCAGGTTGCTCATCCGCGTCCAGTGCTCGCCCGCGTCGTCGGAGCGGAAGACGCCGCCCGCCCGGCTGTGCACGTCGTCGATGTCGCTGGTGCCCTGCGCGTCGCTCTGCACCACCGCGTAGACGATGCGCGGGTCCTTCGCGTAGACGGCGAGGCCGATCCGCCCCGTCCCCGGGGGGAGCCCCGCCGCCAGCTTGCGCCAGGTGACGCCGCCGTCGGTGGACTTGAAGATGCCGCCCAGGTCGCGCCCGTCGGTGTAGTCGGGGCCGGCGAGGAACGACCAGGGCTGGCGGCGCCGGGCGTAGAGCGCGGCGTAGAGGGTGTTGGGGTCCTTGGGGTCGATGGCGATGTCGCCGCACCCCACCCGCGTGTCGTACGGCGCCGGGGCGGAGAGCACCTTGCGCCAGGTGGCGCCCGCGTCGCGCGTCAGGTAGCAGCCGCGCTCGGCGGTGGGCGTCCACAGGTCGCCCATCGCCGCCACCCACGCCGTCCGGGGGTCCGTGGGGTGCACCACGATGCGGGCGATGGAGCGGCTCCCGCCGAGTCCGACGTTCTTCCAGGTCGCCCCCGCGTCGGTGGAGCGGTAGACGCCGTCTCCCCAGCTCACGCTGTTGCGGTCGTTCGCCTCGCCCGTGCCCACCCACACCACCTTCGGGTCCGACGGGGCGATGGCCACGTCGCCCACCGCCGCCACCTTCTCGTGCTCGAAGATCCCCGACCAGGTGCTGCCGTTGTCGGTGGTCTTCATCACCCCGCCCGTGCCCAGCGCCACGTAGAGGGTGAACGGGTCCGCCGGGTCGATCTCGATGTCCGACACGCGCCCGCCCATGATCGCCGGCCCGATGCTGCGCGCGCGCAGGGCGGGGACGAGGAGGCTGCTGTCGAAGGGCACGGCGGCGGCGGCGCGGAACGGCGGTGCGCCGCGGAGCTCCCGCTGCGCGTGGGCGGGGGAGGCCAGCGCCAGCGCGGCCGCGAGCGCGGCGACGGTCCAGCGGCTCATGGGGATCTTCGCGTGGAGGGTCGAGGGAGACGTCCGCGGAGGGTGGGCTCTCCGCACGGCACACGATAGCGCACCCCCGGCGGTGCCTGCAATCGGGCGTGCCTGGCCGTGGATTGCCCGCCGTCGCCCGCCCGCGCAGATTGCGCCGGCGTTCACCCGCGCCTTCGAAGCCGATGGAAGCCGCGACCCTCCACTGCCCCGACTGCGGCGCGCCCGCGAGCCCCGACGCCCGGGAGTGCGGGTACTGCCATGCGCGCCTGGCCACCGTGGCGTGCCCGAACTGCTTCGGCCTGGCGTTCGCGGGAATGCGGTACTGCCCGTCCTGCGGCGCCGCGCTCCAGCGGGAGCCGGTGCCCGACGCCGGGAGCGAGCTGGCCTGCCCCCGCTGCGCCGGAGCGCTGGAGCCGGTCAGGGTCGGGCCCACGCTGCTGCGCGAGTGCGCGGGGTGCGGCGGCGCGTGGGTCGACCACCAGACCTTCTCCACCCTCTGCCGCGAGTGGGGCCGCCAGGCGGCCGTTCTCGCGAGGCGTCGGCCCGAGTACAAGGTCCCGGTGGACGTGCGCGTGACCTACCGGCACTGTCCCGTCTGCCAGACGCTGATGAACCGGGTGAACTTCGCGCACTCGGGCACGCTGGTGGACGTCTGCAGCGATCACGGCACCTGGTTCGACGCGGGCGAGCTCCACCGGGTGGAGGAGTTCATCCTCGGCGGCGGCCTGTTCGGACACTTCCACGGCTTCTCCCAGTCATAGCCGGATTGAACGATGAGCGACGAGAACGTGCCCGTTCCGGACGGTGGAGACGGCTTCGACGCCGCACGGCTGCGGCGCGTGGCCGCGGCGGCGGGGCTCCCGGCGGCGAGCCGGCACCTGTTCCTCTGCTGCGACCAGACGAAGCCCAAGTGCTGCGACCACGCGCGCGGGCTGGAGGCGTGGGAATACCTCAAGCGCCGCCTGAAGCAGCTCGGCCTCTCCGAGTCCGGCGGCGTGGCGCGCACCAAGGCGAACTGCCTGCGGGTGTGCGAGGGCGGCCCGATCGCCGTGGTCTACCCCGAGGGCGCGTGGTACGGGCGCTGCGACCCGCCGGTGCTGGAGCGCATCATCCAGGAGCACCTGATCGGCGGCCGCACGGTGGACGAGTACCTCATCGACGCGCGCCCGCTGCACCCCGCGCCCGGCGGCTGACTCCCCCGGCCGGCCGATCGCGCCGACCCCATGGACCGGCGCCGCGCGAGGCGGGTGCGTCGTCGGACTGTTCCCGCGCGGCGCGGCGCGCTACCGTAGAAGGCCACCCCACCGCCGTCCCGCGATCCCCCCGACCCCGTCCCGCCCCGATGATCGCACGCAACTACACCATCCGGATCACCGGCCGCGCCATCCTGTACCTGCTCGCCGCCGCGGCGCTGGTGTGGCTGGTGATCGGCTTCGGCGAGATCCTCTTCATCCTCTTCCTGGCCATCCTGCTGGCCGTGGGCATCGACCCGCTGGTGGACCGGATGGAGCGGTGGAAGCTCCCGCGCTCGCTCGCGATCTTCATCATCTACCTGGGGATCCTGGGGGTGCTGCTCTTCGCGGTCGCCCTGCTGGTGCCGGTGGTGGTGTCGGAGTCGAGCCAGCTCGCCGACAGCCTGCCGCGCATCGCGCAGCAGGCGGCGGAGCTGCCGCGCACCTGGAAGCTCGACATCCCCGGGTTCGACCG
>C688J35102_120989121_pt1 | contig 10158 bp, 8 predicted proteins | sample HopSoiMetagenom2_FD_35102 | JGI IMG/M metagenome (IMG submission 35102) | reverse complement strand
GTTCGGCGCAAAGCTGTTCAACAAACAGGCCGATCTCGGCTTGGTCGAAGTGCCGTATCGTTCGGCGGCGCAGGCGACGCAGGACGTCGCCAGCGGCATCAATCAAGTGATGATGAGCTCAATCGCGGCCGCAAATGCCGTCGTGCAAGCCGGCAAGGTGCGTCGGCTCGCGGTGACGTCGGGCAAGCGCTTTCCTGGCCTGCCAGATCTCCCGTCACTGCACGAAACCGTGCCGGGCATCGTCATGGACGGCTTTTTTGCCATTGTCGCGCCGGCAGGCACAGCATCGGAAGTGATCGCGCAGCTCAATCGCGAGATCGATCGCTACCTCAGCGGTCCCGATGTCGAACAGCGGCTCCTGACGCTCGGTTTGTCTACGGACGGCGGCGGTACACCCGAGAGCACCGCGCAGGTCATCCGCAAAGAGCAGGAGCAGTGGCGTGCTTTCGCGAAGGAGCTCAACGTCGAGCCGCAATAATCGCGGGGCCGCATCCGACAGTGCCATCTGACAGCCTTATGTCAGCTAGCGGCCGGTGCGGACAATGCGAGCTTATGTGCCCATTAAGGCTGGGCCACCGGCAACAATCCCCCGCTTTTCTGCACTTCCAATTTTTAACTTGACGGGATCGAGCCATATGGATTCCAAAAAATAAAATTTGAAAGAATGCGAGACATCTTAATTAGCCGACATGCGTCAAAACGTTCTCACTTGCAAAGTGGAGCGGAAAATGCGTTTGCGGTTCTTTTGCGTGCTTTGTCTGTCGACCACTTGTCTCAGTGGGTCTGCTGCACCGGCGCAAACGAGCTCTGAATGGATCATCGCAAGGATGGGCGGCGCTGTGCGGGCCGACGTCACTTGGGAGCAAGTCAGGTCGAATATGGTGGTTGCATTCTATCAAAGTAATCCGGATCAACGCGGCGTCACCCCACAAGGTCTCGACAATTTGCGCCGAAGCGTCATGGCCCAACGGCGAGCGCAGGCCGCCGCGCAAATTCTGAATTACGACCTGGACGGCGACGGAACGGTTAGCAAGGACGAGATTACGGCCGTGATGGAGCCGCGGGCGCGACAGATGATCCACGCCAATGGCGTGCAGCTTGAGCCCACCCCGCAGCAGGTTCGTCTCCAATTGGACAAACTGGTCAGCGACGCGCTCAAGCCGGATAGCGACGGCGACGGCATTATTAGTCGAACGGAGATTCAGCAGGAGGCCGAAAGGCAGGCCGAACAGGCCGGCGCCGGTTGGCAGCAGAACGCGGCGCAGTTCGTTCCAATGTCGCTCGACACAGATGGGGACGGTGTTGTCTCGCTGGCCGAATACGAAGCGGCGGTGCGCGAGGAATTCAACCAGATCGATAAGGATCGGGACGGGCGCGTATCGGCGAGCGAATTGAGCGAATTCGGCAATCGCCTCAATGAAGCGCGCCAAGCGGCGCAACGCGTGCGCGAGACACAAGTCCGCAAGCAGCGATTGGAAGCGGCGGTGAGGGGATGCGACGTACCAGCCGCGCCGGCAGGCGCCCGTTTTGTCCTGCTCGGCGCCCATGATGCCAAAGCGTTATCGAGCGCCTGGATTGGAAACCAGGATAAGCTGACTTATGTGACAACGGTCGAAGTCGCGCCTGGACGTGACCCCGTCTATCTCGCGTTAGCGAGCAACGCCACGATGATCTGGGATATTGTCGGAGCGACGGGCCGCATTGCCGGCGTCGTGGCTCACTCAGAGACGACCCTCGAAAACACGAGCGACAGCGCCGCGCGCCAGCGTGCCGCAGCAATCAATCCTGCGGGACCGCAGCCGAGCGGTAAGCCTCTCGTCGGCGTAATGGGTGTACCCCGCGAGAAGGTACACTTCACCGCTCACAGGGGATGTCTTGTCCCGGCGTCCGAAGCGACCATAAAGGACGGCAGCGCGCAGCAGGCCGCGGTTCTGTTGCTGGGGCGCGCTGCAGACGAAATCGGCGGCGAGCAGAGCGCCGAGACCTTCCGCGTCCCGCCGGCGATGCATTTTCGCGACCGGCCGGTTCGTAACGCGGCCCGTGCGCCTACAGATGGACTGGGCGAGCTCGTGTGGCGCGAGGTTCAAGAGGAGTACCCCGCCGGGATCGCGCGGATTGACGTCGAGTCGGTGATCTCAGCCCATCCCGTGGGGCGCTATTCCATCCTGCCGGGCCGGGCCGGAATAGCTGAGCTGGTCGACACCGGAGCTCTGATAATTGCCGGCATGAGCCGCGGAATCCGCATCAATGGCGGAGACTGGAAGCCCTATACATCTCCCGACAAGTTCAGAATTACTGAAAAGATCAGGATTCCTGCGGGTGCTGCCGGGACGTTTATCTTGCCGCGCGACATTCCGGTACCGGAGGGCGACCTCAGTCTGGTGTGCCTTGTTTCCGCAGCAGACATGAAACCAGTGGACGGCCAGCGGCGGGGCCGCTGTTAAAAAGGGGATCGGCCGTGAGCGGGGGTCCGAGCACGTGCTCATCGGGAGCTGCCGCACCGCGGCCGCAGCGACGCGCAGCAAAAATCCCGAGCGGTCTCGCTCAGTAAACCGGGAGATCTGAGGAAGATCAGATCAGGCCCTTAGCGGGCCGCAGCGGTCCGGTCAGGCGCGACCGACGGTGCAGGATACATTGCTGGCGTGCTACAATTCGCGCTATCCGCGACGCGCGGTTGGACACTGCCCATGCTGACAGCCAAAAAAAACAAGACGCTGACTGAGGTAGGCAAAGGCACGCCCATGGGCGAGTTCATGCGCCGCTACTGGATTCCGGCCGCCAAATCCGAGGAAATCCCGACCTCCGGCGGCGCACCGGCCCGGGTCAAGTTGCTGGGCGAACAACTCGTGCTGTTCCGTTCCGGCGACGGCGAGCTGGGCCTGATCGACGAGTTCTGCCCGCATCGGCGTGCCTCTCTGGCTTATGGGCGAAATGAGCCGGGGGGTCTGCGCTGCCTCTATCATGGCTGGAAGGTTGCGTGCGACGGTCGCGTGCTCGAGTCGCCGCCCGAGCCGCCGGCGCGTACCTTCGGCAAGAAGCTCAGCGTTGCGTCCTATCCGGTGCGCGAGGCCGGCGGGCTAATCTGGACCTATATGGGGCCGCGCGAGCTCGCGCCGCCGTTTCCCAAATTTCCCTGGCTTGACTTGCCCCCCGACCGCTTGCTGGTCGTTAAGATGTACCAGGCCACCAATTACCTGCAGGGCGTCGAGGGCGATCTCGATCCCGCGCATCCCAATTACCTGCACCGCGACTTCGAGCCCGATGACAACAGGAGCTGGGTTGGGGCCGGCTGGCAATCCATCGGCGACATCATGTCGGACGGCAGCCCCGAGATCGCATGCGAGGAGACACCCTACCTGATGCGCCATGCGGCGATCCGGAAATCTGCCGATCCCGATAGCAAGTACGTGCGGATTTTCGAATGGGTGGCGCCGTTCTACTGCTACATTGCAACCGGCGCACATGAGTCGCAGCTGTTCAAGGCATGGCATCCTATCGACGACGAGAGCTGCTTTACCTTCTACATTCACTTCGATCCGGACCGGCCACTCGACATCGAAGCGATCTATGCGAACTGGGGGCATCGAACTTCGCCGCCCGATTACAAGACGGTACACACGGTCGCCAACATGCATTTGCAGGATCGCAAATTGATGCAGCGCGACAATTTCTCCGGTGTGATCGGCGCCTCGATCCAGGATCGCGCGATGCAGGAAGGCATGGGGCCGATCTGCGACCGCACCAAGGAGCATCTCGGCACCAGCGATAAGGCGGTGATCTTTTATCGCCGACTGCTTCTCAAGAAGCTCGAGGATCTGGCTGCGGGCAAACCGCTTCCCGCGCACGACCCGTCGCTGACGTTTGAACAGCGGGGGTACTCGAGCAGGATGCCCGCCGATCAGCCCTGGCGCGAGGTGGCGAAATGGCAGGCGAAGATTTCACAGAGGCCGCCTGTCGCCGCTGAATAGGTCCTCGCCTTGCCGAGTTTCGGCTTAACGAGCTTTCGGCTTCTTGATGTCAGCTCTCGATGTACGAGCGCTGGCCCGCGGCCAAGTGGACCTCGGCGACCGGATTGCATCCCGCGTTCCAGCTCGGCATCCGCCGGAACAATTCCATGTCGTGGCCCGGAACGACCCGCCTCCACTGCGACTGCCCGACGACGCTTTGGATGTCGCGGTAGGCAGTAAGCAGATTCCAGCAATTGCCCTGATGGTATCCAGGGGGCCACATGCGCTCGACATTGGCAAACGAGGCGATGACGTCGCCGGCAACCACATAGGGACCATCGGCGGTGAGGATCTCGACCCACTGTGATCCGAACGTATGGCTGTCTGCTGCAAGATGCAGTCTTATGCCCGAACACACCTCATGCCTGCCCTCGATGAATGTTACCCGTCCATCGGCGATGGCACGATCGAATTGGGCAATATCGTCCAGATTCATCGATGACAGGATCCAGTTTCGTTTATCGGTGGGTTCGTCCGGCAGCATCTTCAAGGCGCGCTTCCAGCCTTCGTATTCGGACCGTTGCAGCAGGATCGTCGCATCTTTGAATGCGCCGATATTGCCGATATGATCGAAATGCAAGTGAGTCAGCACAAGCGTTTTGACATCCTTTGGCTCCAAGTTGACCTTGCCCAGGATTTCGGCTGGGGTTTCAAAATCGTCAAACTGCCGGCCTGTCATGGATGCGCCGGACGCGAACCCGGTATCGACGAGGAAAACATGCGGCCGCGCCGATAACGGTGCGGGCGCCACAACTGAATAAACCATCGGGATTTGCAATAATCCCTGATTGCTCCCCACTGGCGAGCCTTCTATGAAGTCGCGCGGTACCCGTCCTTTGGCGTAGCAAAAGCTCCAGATTGAAAAATCCGGTGGGGACTCCTGGTTCGTCAAACAAGCCTCCTGGCGGGTTGCGATCTCGTTTGGCACGATCATTATGAACCAGCTGGCGCAGGATGCGACCCCGCGACCGGCATAATCGTCGGGTCCGCAATTGACCAAAACGACGTTTGAACCGTAGCCTTGACGTCGCGGATCTCCCCCATCCCAACGCAAAGGACACGAGCCATGGCCACCACCAGGAAGATGATGGGCGCTGCCGTTGCCTCGGCAATGATTGCGGCAGTCGTCCCCGCACAAGCTGACGTCGCGATCGGGGTCCTGATCCCCTCGTCCGGCAAGGGTGCCTCGTACGGCCAGCAGCAGCAGAACGCCATCAACATGTTCCTGGAGAAATACGCCGACCTCGGTGGCAAGGCAGGCAAGATGAAGCTCGTGATTTATGACACGCGCGGCGAGAACACTGATGCCATCAACCTGACGCGCAAGCTGATCGATTCGGATCAGGTCGTGGCGATCGTCGGCCCGCAGTTCAGCGCGGAAGCCGAGGTGGCGTTTCCGCTTGCGGTTCGTGGCGAAACGCCCATGGTGACGCCGATGGCGGCCAAGGCCGGCATCGCCGCCGCGAACCGGCCGTGGGCGTTCCGCTTTGCCTTGACGACGGAGAATGTTTACCGGCCGCTCATCGAGATTTGGCTGAAGAAGCAGCAGTCCCCGCCTATCAAAAAAGTCGTCATCTTCATGGATGCGAAGGACGCGGTGTCAAGCTTTGACGGCAAAACGATCTTTCCGAAGTTGCTGAAGGAGCACGGGATCGAGATTCTCGACACAATCTCCTTCCAGACCGGCGACATCGACTATTCGGCGCAGATCACGCGCGCCAAGGCTCTCAACCCGGGCGGAGTTGTTGTATCGGCGCTCTACAACGAAGCGGGACATGCCGTTGCCGAAATTCGCAAACAAGGCATGAAGCAGCCGATTGTCGCCGGGGTCGGCATCAACGATCCGCGCTTCATCCAGATCGGCGGCGCTGCCACGGAGGGAGTGCTTACCGGCTCGGATTTCTTTGCCGCCAATCCGGAGCCGAAGGTGGCCGCCTGGGTGTCGGACTACGAGAAGCGCTACAATCAAAAGCCGAGCAATGCGTCGGCCGAAATGTATGACACCTTGTATCTGATGCGCGAATGCATCAAAGGAACCGGCGTCGATGGCACCAATGTTAGGGCCGACCGCATCAAGCTGCGTGACTGCTGGTCCAGCATGAAGGGCTCCGAGGCCCCGCTCATGGGGGCGACCAGCATCGACAACAACGGTGACGGAACGCGGATTCCCGCTGTACTCGAGGTCAAGGGCGGCAATTTCGTCGTAGCGCAGTGAACGCTATCCGCCGCTAAGCCGCCGTCGCAGTTGCGCCAGGGCCAATGCTCCTGCAGCAGCTCGTCAATGGGGTGATGCTCGGCAGCACCTACGCCCTGGTCGCAATCGGCTACACCCTCATCTTCGGCGTGCTGCGCTTGCTGCATCTCGCCCACGGCGAAGTGTTCATGGTGGGCGCATTCGCCGGCCTTCAGCTCGTGCTGCTGTGGCATTTCGGGCCGCTCGGCGCGCTGTTGGGCGGCCTGATCGGCTCGGCGCTCCTCGGCATGCTGCTGGAGCTCGTGGCGTTCCGCCCGATCCGCCGGCGCGGCAACTCGCATCTTACCCCGATCGTCAGCACGCTTGGCGCGGGGCTCGTTCTTCAGGAGCTGATGACCAAATATTTCGGCGCGGAACAGACCGCGTTTCCCTCCAATCTGCACACCGTCATCTATGACGTGGGATTCCTGGCGGTCACCGGCACGCAATTGTTCATTGTCGGCGCCGCCGCGATCTCCATGATCCTCCTGCACCAATTCGTGAAACGGACTCGCTACGGCATTGCTATGCGAGCGGCTTCCGAGAGCATCCAGATCGCGAGCATTCTCGGCATCAACGTCGATACGCTGATCCTGCTCACGTTCGCCGTCGCCTCCGGGCTCGCCGGAATTGCCGGGGTGCTGGTCGGTTTGAACTTCAGCGCCATCTCGCCGTACATGGGTCTCGATATGGGGATCAAGGGCATGGCGGTGATGCTGATCGGCGGGCTCGGCAGCATCTACGGCGCCATGGTGGGCGGGCTGATCCTCGGCATGGTCGAGGTTCTCAGCGTAGCTTATCTGGAATCCGCTTATCGCGACGCCTTCACGTTCGGCCTGATGATCCTGATCTTGATCGTTCGCCCGAACGGCCTCTTCCAAACCGGATTGAAAGTGGAACGCTGACCATGTTGGGCAGCTACTGGGAATCGGTCGCGATCTTCATGGGCATCAATTGCCTGATGGGGATCAGCCTCTATGTCCCGATGATGGCCGGACTGATTTCGCTCGGTCAGGGCGGCTTCATGGCCATCGGTGCCTATGTCTGCGCACTGCTGACCAAGGCGGATGTGCCGTTCGGTCTTGCCCTGTGCGCCGGTGGCTGCGCAGCGGTCATTGCCGGCCTCATCGTCGGCACACCCGCACTTCGGATACGCGGCATCTACGTGATGATCCTCACGCTCGGCTTTGGCGAGATCGTTCGTGTCTTCTTTGCCACCTTCGAGCCCACTGGCGGGGCCTCCGGCATGGGCGGTATCCGCCCGCTCACGCAGCTGTGGCAGGTCGTCATGGTCACTGGGGCTGCGGTACTGCTGGTGTGGCGAATCCGGCATGTCCGATTCGGCCGCGCGATGATCGCGATTCACGAGGACGATGTTGCTGCCGAAGCGATGGGCATCAATCTGACACGTACGAAACTGTTGGCGTTCGCGCTCGGCTCTCTGATCGCCGGGATAGCCGGGGGGTTTTACGCCCATCAAGCTTTGTTCATCGATGCTGGCCAGTTCGATTTCATGCGCTCAGCGGTGACGTTTCTCTATGTGGTGCTGGGCGGCGCCGGAAATCCATTTGGCCCCATTCTCGGCGCGGCGATAGTGACGCTGGTGCCCGAGATGCTGCGGGCCGTGCAGGACTGGCGCATGACCGTGTTCGGCACGCTGTTGGTGGTGATGGCGATTTGGCGTCCAGGCGGGTTGCTGCCAACGCTGCGGTCGCACGGCGCGTGAGCGCTCTTCTCAGCGCCGCTGGTGTGAGCCGCCGCTTCGGTGGATACCTGGCTTTGAACAATGTTTCCTGCGACGTCGCCACGGGGCATGTTCATGCCCTGATCGGTCCCAACGGCGCCGGGAAGACCACGCTTTTCAATATTGTCAGCGGCACTCTTCGACCGACCAGCGGTCGTATCGCTTTCAACGGCCACGACTACACGGGCCGACGTCCGGACCGTGTGCTGAAGATGGGGATCGCCAGAAATTTCCAGCACGTCCGTTTGATTCGCGGCTTGTCCATCCTCGAGAACGTCATGATCGGCTGTCACACTTCGGTCGATCGGGGAATCGTGGGCAATACGGCGGCGCTGTTTGGAGTAGCGAGCGGCGAGCGGGCAGCCGCCGAGAAAGCGCGGGAGCTTCTCGACTTTGTCGGCGTCCCCATGCAGCGGCACGTAGAGCCGCTGGAGCTCACCCTCGGCGATCAGCGCCGTGTTGAGATTGCGCGCGCGCTCGCCAGCGAGCCGCGGCTTGTGCTTCTCGATGAACCGGCCGCCGGAATGAATCCTGCTGAGGTTGGCGATTTGAGAAGCCTGATCGGAAGGATCCGAGACCGAGGGATCACCATCCTGCTGGTAGAGCATCACATCGGCCTCATCATGGAGATCGCCGATGTCATCACCGTACTGAGTGCCGGGAGCGTGATCGCCACCGGGCCGCCAAGCGTCGTGCACCGCGATCCTGCGGTCATCTCGGCGTACTTGGGACAAGCCGATGAGCCTGCTTTGCGTCCGTGATATCAAGGCGTCCTACGGAAAGGTGATGGCGCTTCGTGGCGTCACCCTGGACGTCGGGCGCGGAGACCTGGTGTGCTTGGTCGGCGCCAACGGCGCCGGCAAGACCACATTAATGAAGGTCATTATGGGTCTGGTGCCGGCAGTGAGCGGCACCGTCGATTTTCGAGGCCGAGCGCTGCTCGGGATGCGGACCCATGACATTGCCCAGCTCGGGATTGCATATGTCCCGGAAGGGCGCGGCACGCTTCGTGAGTTGAGCGTTCGGGAAAATCTGCGGCTTGGAGCGTTTTCCCGCCGGTGGGACGCGGAGACCAAAGGCGACCTTGAGCGGGTGCTTGAACGCTTTCCCTTTCTCGCCGAGCGCATCCATCAGACCGCCGGAACGCTCTCGGGTGGCGAGCAGCAGATGCTGGTCATCGGGCGCGCCCTCATGTCGCGTCCGCAACTCATGCTGCTCGACGAGCCTTCGCTGGGTCTCGCGCCGCTGGTCGCCGCGCGCATCTTCGAGATCATTACGGCTCTGAATGCACAGGGCGTTGCGGTCTTGCTGGTCGAGCAGAATGCCCGCGCGGCCTTGAAGCTCGCCAAACGCGGTTATGTGATAGAGCTCGGCCGCACCGTTCTGGAAGGCGAGAATTTATCTGAGAATAAGCGCGTCCTCACGGCCTATCTCGGCGACTTCATCGCCCCGCGGTGAATGCAGTCGAATTGGCGTGGATCAGCTAAGCAGATGCAGCAAATAGCGGCGCTATTCGACCACCTCGTCAGCGCGCGCGAGCAGCGTGGATGGCACATCGAGACCGAGCGCTTTGGCGGCCTTGACGTTGATCACGAGCTCGTACTTGGTTGGCAGCTGCACCGGAAGATCGGCTGGCTTCTCGCCCTTGAGGATGCGGTCGACGTAGGCGGCCGCGCTCCGATACAGGTCGACTCGGTCAGGTCCGTACGACACCAGGCCGCCTTCGGTGATGTAGTTGCGAGCGGCGTAGACCGCGGGCAGTCGGTGCTCCGCCGCAAGCCTTATGATCAAGTCGCGATGTGCGTAGGTCATCGTACTCCCGAGCACGATCAGACCCCCGCTCGACCCGCGCGCGAAACCAGTGATGCCGGGCTCGATATCGCTGCCTTCGCGTATCGCGAGCGCGCTCACCTCCACCCGCAATGACGGCGCCGCAGCCTGGATTGCGCCCAATTCCCCGCTCGCGAAGGGTACGGTCGGATCGCGAAGGACTGCCACTCGCGTTACGCCGGGCGCGATCTCTTTGAGCAGCTCCAGCCATTTTGTGCCCATGCCGTATTCGTAAAGCGCGAAACCGGTGGTGCTGCCGCCCGGCCGCCCCAGGGTGGTGACGAAGCCCTGGCCGATCGGGTCAGTGACCGCCGCAAATACGATGGGCACGGTGCGGCTGGCCT